>Ga0228535_1002874_pt1 | contig 14583 bp, 13 predicted proteins | sample SJ1metagenome_FD_168457 | JGI IMG/M metagenome (GOLD analysis project Ga0228535, IMG submission 168457) | Enriched culture of PCE-dechlorinating microbial communities from Ithaca, New York, USA - SJ1 | ecosystem: Engineered > Modeled > Simulated communities (microbial... > Unclassified | place... | reverse complement strand
GACGGCGCGTGCATGCATGAGTGTGTGCTGTCCGGAAGCAGGCAAAAGGACCATTACGGCGTATCGACTCTCGACATGGCTAAACGGCTGATTGAAATGGGATACCATCCGCCTACGATCTACTTCCCGCTGATCGTGCACGAGGCCCTCATGATCGAGCCGACCGAAACCGAAACGCCGGAAACGCTTTCCGACTTCGCGGACGCCCTGCTGTCGATCGCCGAGCAGGCGAAGACCGACCCGGAAGCGCTGCACCGCGCGCCGCAGGGCAAGCCCGTCACCCGTCTGGATGAAACCAAAGCGGCGAGAAACCCCGTTGTAAAATATCAGAAGTGATATCGTTCGAAGCCCCCTCCCGCCGGTTTAAGCCGCCCGGAGGGGGCTTTATCGCTTGTCTTTTGACGATCGTTTGCCCCGGCTCTTGACAATCCCCCTTGCGTCATGCCATACTAACTTCAGACAATTGAATGTTCGGCCTGGTTCAAAGGCGCAGCCTTTGATGAAAAGGGAACCGAGTGAAAATCTCGGACGGTCCCGCCGCTGTGAAGGTTTGTTTTTTCAGATGCCACTGGGTAACTGGGAAGGCGAAAAAACGATAAACTTGAGTCAGAATACCTGCCTTGCCGAATGGAACATCCACTCTACGAGCGATAGAGGGTATGCTGATACAGGCCTTTTTTTGAGGTTTTGTTTCCGTGCTCTCCCGACTCCAAATCGGGAGCTGTTTTTTGTCCTGCCCTCCCTCGCCGTAGATATCAAACGGAGGGCGCACTATGTACAGTCGAATTCGCAACAGTTCTCTCATTCATAAAATCACAACCGCGGAACAGGCCGCCGCTCTGATCAAGGACGGCATGACCGTCGGAACCAGCGGCTTCACCATGGCGGGCTACCCGAAGGCGGTGCCCATGGCGCTTGCCGAACGGGCGGAGAACGGGGAAAGGATCCGCATCAGCCTGATCACCGGCGCATCGGTAGGCGACGAAATCGACGGCCGCCTGTCGAGAGCGGGCGTGATCCGGCGCCGGTATCCGTATCAGACCAACGACAGCGTCCGCGAACTCTCGAACCAGGGTCAGCTCGCTTATGTGGATATGCACCTGAGCCAGGTCCCCTTCTGGATCAAGAACGGCTATTTCGGGAAAATCGATGTCGCGGTCATTGAGGCGGTCGCCATTGACTCCGAGGGAAACCTGATCCCCAGCATGTCGGTCGGCTGCTCCGATACACTTGTCGAATATGCCGAAAAAATCATCGTGGAGATCAATGCTTCCCAGCCCGACGGGCTCGAGGGGATGCACGACGTTTATAGCCCCCGGCGCCTTCCGGAGACCGAGCCCATCCCCATCACTCATGTCGGTGACCGGATCGGAACGCCCTATATCAAATGCGATCCCGATAAGATCGCGGCCGTGGTGCTTACCGACATCCCCGATTCCACCCGCTCCTGTCCGTCCTGCGACGAAAATACCCGCGCAATGGCCCGCCATTTGATCCAAACGCTCGAAAAAGAAGTGAAAGCCGGCCGTCTCCCCAAAAATCTCCCCCCGATCCAGTCCGGAGTGGGCGCCGTTGCCAACGCCGTTTTAAACGGACTTAAGGATTCCTCTTTCCGCGATCTCTCGATTTACTCGGAAGTGCTGCAGGACGCCGTATTGGACCTGATAGACTGCGGACGGGTCGCTTACGCCTCGGGCACCGCGCTGGTCTTATCCCCCGAACGTCTGCCCTTGTTCGCCCGGGAGATCGAACGGTATCGTTCAGGAATAATCCTACGTCCGGAGGAGATCAGCAATTCTCCCGAAATGATCCGCCGCCTTGGCGTGATCGCCGTCAATACGGCGATCGAAGCGGACTTAAGCGGAAACGTCAATTCCACCCACATAGGCGGGACCCAAATTGTAAACGGCCTGGGGGGGTCGGGCGATTTTTCCCGCAACGCCTCCCTGACCATTTTCACCACGCTTTCCACCGCAAAAAACGGCGCTGTCTCCTGCATTGTTCCCTATGTTTCCCACGTGGACCATACCGAGCACGACGTCCATATCGTCATCACCGAGCAGGGGGCGGCCGATCTCCGGGGGCTGACCGCCTACGAAAGGGCGGAACAGCTGATTGAGCGCTGCGCCCACCCCGATTTTCGCCCCATGCTGCGGGAATACGTCCGCCGGGCGTGGCGGGAGTCTAAAAACAAGCACGGCATCCCCTCCGGCCTTCCGTTCGGAAACGTCCAACCAATATAAAAAGCCGCCCGTTATTTTGGGCGGCATACACCGGCTTCGATCTCCTGCGTTTCTTTTTCCTTTCTTTTTCCCCGGTACTCGAGCAAAACCACCGATCCGAAAATGATCAGGCCGCCCGCGACCATCGGTACGCTGGCCCTTTCATACCCCCACCAGACGGAAAACACCGCGCACCAAACGCTTTCAGTCGACATGATGATCGCCGCCTTGCCGGGCGGGGCTGAACGCTGCACATACGTCTGCAAAAAGATGCATAGGCAGGTGCTGAGAAGCCCGAGATACAAAACGCCGATCAAACCGCTCTTCCAGTCCGCCAGAGGTAATAAAGGCAAGTCAAATGAGATCATCCCCACGCCCGAACATAAAAAGACGAACAGCATCTGGAGAAAGGTCAGCTTCAGGGGATCCACTTTATCGGCGCAATACCCCAGATAAGAAACATGGCAGGCAAAGAAAACGGCGCAGCCCAGCACCCACCAATCCCCGCCGGATAGCAAAAATCCGGCGCCGGGCCGATAGTTGAGAATATAAATCCCGGTCAGGCAGATCACTGCGGCGGCAACGATCCTGACCGGCGGTTTCTTCTTCGTCAAAATCCAGGAAAAGAGAGGCACGATGATTACATAAGCTGCGGTCAGAAATCCCGCGTTCGACAGATTCGTATTCGCGATGCCGATGGTCTGCGTATAAAATCCCGAAAATAAAAAGATGCCCGCAACGGTTCCGTACTTCAGCTCCTGCCGCGTGATCGGAAAAATTCGCTTCCAGGAGAAAAGGAGAAGACAGACGGCGGCAATCCCAAACCGAAGCGTCAACATCAGCCAGAGGCTGACGAGCTCCCTGACCGCGATCTGTGTAAATACAAAACCGGCGCCCCAAATGATCGCGATGAGGAATAAAAGCGCCGTGGATTCCCATTTCCGGAATGCCTGCGACAATCGACCGCCTCCTTTATCCTGCCGGCGCTCTTCAGTCTCGCCGCATCGCATATCAGTATACCATAAAAACATCCTTGCGTGTACATTTTCTTTCACGCGAGACGTATCTACTTTTTCTGCGAGAAAAAGCAACAAAAAGCGCCGTAAACGAAGCGGCCTTCGGAGCCGAGTGGCGGCGTACCGAAAAGCGGCAATTCAGTTGCCGCTTTTCTATTAAATCATAGGAGGCCCCATGGGACAAAGATACGGCTCTACTTTTTCTGCGAGAAAAAGTAGCAAAAAGCGCCGGGGACTCTGCGCGAACGGTCCCCGGACCCCTCTGCGCTTCTACTGCACGGCAGCGCGATAGTACGGGTAAGGCGCGTGAGCGCCCCGCCGCCGAGTGGCGGCGGGGCGAACAATCGGCAATTTAGTTGCCGCTTCTCTGTCCGATTATGGCGATCCCCATAAAGTGAACTCTGCGGGGATCGCTTTTTATTGTAAATACCCGTTCTGCGCCAGTATCTTCTTACACCGTTCTTTGTTGGACTCTGCGATCAGGATGATCGGCCCGGTGCAGCCCATGCCGCTCTCCGCATAGATGCCTTCCTTCCATAAGGACGCCACCGCCGCGTCCACATCCATGATCTCGATCCCGGGAATCTGCGCCGTTACGATCTCTTTGGGCGGAGCCGCCACCTGGGTGGGGACGGCATCCCCGGCGGATGTTTTCCGTTCCGCGAGCAGGCGGTCCAGCCCGGCCTTTTTCGCGTTGTCCAGCTCTCTTTTGGCGACTTCGAACACCTTGCCCCGAATGAGCTGAGCAGCATACCGGAGCGCGCCGGCGATAAGGGGCGCGCCCGAAGCGCGGGAAATGATCATCACAAGACGGTCGTAACCCTCGCCAATCCCCGGGCCGTAGCCGTAGCCGGTTGCCTCGAAGTCCCCTCCCGTCTGAAAAGCGGACAGCATTTTGATCAGCACATTGCCGGTGAGCGGATCTGTGACCAATATATCAGGCGTTCCCATTAAAACGTCGTTGCCCCTTAGCACGCATCCTCCGTCCGCCCGAGCGGACTGAGCAAAGCGGATCGGATACCCGTTTTCGCTCAGCGCCTTTAGAACGCCTTCCGTCTGGCGGGCCCCGTCGATATTGAGGATGCCGACGGAGGGTTCCAAAATCCCGCAGGCCTTGGCCGCGATGATACCGTAAACGGCGTTCCTGACCATCCCCTCGACCCGGTCGGAGGAAGAAGTGCCGGTCGTCGTAGCGATAAACATTTCTTTCCCTTTTGCGGGCGTGATCGCGCGCCCGACGGTGGAAACGCCGATGGGAAACGGATAATGCATGGTGACCGCACCGTCGACCGCACCGCTTTCGAGCAGCTCCTCCATCTTTTTATGCGCCTCGTCCTCGTCACTCACCTTGACGGTCGTCACGCCGGGGCGCTCGACGGAGCCGATAAAATAGACGTCCACGCCCTCTTGTGCCGCGAGAAGCGCGCCGGCCATGGCGTTCTCTTCGCCGTGTTCGCTGCCCATGCCCGTGAGGGCGATCTTCGGGCGCGTGCCGAAACTGCCGGTCTCCAGACCCTGTGCGATCTCTAAGAACGTGTCGGCAATGACTTTTTCTATTTTCTGATTTGCCATGATTTCACCTTACCCTTCCCGGGCCGTCAGGTTATCCGCAAACTGACGCATGGCCTGGGCGATCAGCCTTTTCACCTGCTCTTCAGAAACCGTGTCCTGCTCTTTTGCCTTGGTGTTGGACTGGATGATGAACGAAACGCCGTCGAATAGGTTGGTCATACGGCCGAGGAACAGGCTGCCCTTGCCGATGATCATCGCTTTTTTGATCTTTCCGTCCAGAATATCCTGGCGGGCAAAACCGACATACGGAACGCCGGACGGAATGTGTCCCTGCGTCGGAGCCCAGCCGACCATCCCACGCTTCTCAATAAAATCATTGAGGTCCTTCGGCGTGATCTCGCCCCGCTTGGCGGCCAGCGCGCCGATCATTTTATAATTGGCGGTGGGCACGTCGCCGGCGCCGGCCGGTTTGGTGATATCCGGATTCTGCATTTCGACCGCGTATTTATCGACGTCGGTGATCTTGAGCCCGCCCTTTTCCAGGGCGTCGACCACGAGCGATGTAATGACCGCCTGCGGCGCGGAACCGGTGCCGACCGTATGACGGCCCAAAAGGTCCAGATTGATCTCCGGGTTCACCCCGTCGTTTTTGCTGATGATGATGGCGAATCCGCCCAGGACATCCTCCAGCGCCGGAAGCCCCTTCTTTACGTGGTCCTTGCCGTTCATGCCCAGCTTGGCGGTGCAGCCGCCCGCGGTGACGGCGATCGTATGATACGCGCCGGACTTGATAAGAGCCGCCGCCTCGATCATCGCATGGGCGGGCGCCGCGCAGAAGCCCCTCAGGTCGGAGCCGGTGGCGCGGCTTAAGCCTGCGATTTCGGCAGAGGCTTTGGCAAAGTTGCCGCCGCCGCGCTGGTTCATATCGCCGCAGGCCTCTTCGGCGCAGTCGATGACGTATTCCACATCGTTTTTATCGATGCCGGATGCTTTGACGGCATGCAGGAGCGCTAAAACGCTGGAAGCCTTGCTCGCAATGTTCTCTACCATCACGTGGGCGCTCAGATTGACGTCGAAATCGTGAGCGCGCTTCACGCATCCGACCAGTTTCCCCAAATGGTACAGCGGCTCGGCGTGTTCTTCTTTCACCAGATGCCCGATCGTACCCTGTCCGGAGCCTTCCTTGATCCGCATAAGGATCTCTTCCGTGATCACCGGATCGGCGGCCAGCCTGCCCTTGGTTGCCGCCACAAAATCTTTATCCAGATACACAAGGTCAAACACGTCGCTTGCCTGCATGAGCAGCAAAAACTCATCCTGCGGCATGATCTCGCCATATTTGCCGTACCGGCCGGCGCCCTCGAGCTTTTTGTCCGCCCAGGGCTGTTCATATTTCCCAAGCTCGCCGGGGGTCATGTTTCCGATGTAGGTCTGGTTCGGCAAGTATGACACCACATCCTCATAGGAGCGGATATGCCCGGGGAGCGCTTTCAGATATTCCGACCCGGGGTTGACGATCATTTCGGTCGTCTGGGTCGTACCGCTGTGGAGCACCATATCCGGGGCGTGCACCAGGATATATCCCGTCCCTTTAATCACACTGTTCATCTTTTAGCCTCTCTTTCTGTTTATCGCCGCTTTCCGCTGACGTCCGAAGACCGGATCGGACTGCAGGCGTCGGCGGAAAGAAAACGGTGATATGGTGAAAAGTCACCATATCACCATTCTTTTCGCTTATAAATATTTGCAGTACTGCTCTCTGATACCGGACATTTCCTTTACGATTTCATCCACGTCAAGCACCATTTCCATCATGCTGACCTGATCTTCGTAAACGGCGGCATCATATTCTTCCTTCACCTGAGGTTCGCAAACGTGATAAACCGAGAGTCCCAACGAGACTCCTGTCAACGGACCTGCAAAAGTGGGATCGCCGGCAGTCACCGTTTCGGCTGCCAAACCGGAGGCTTCCGCCTCGGCGGCGCCTAAAAGCACAACCACGTTCTCCGGGCCGTACTGTTCGGCATACTCCTTAACCCGCTTCTGGTTTTCCAGATCCATTGCACCCGCGGCCGTTCAGACGAAGCACTCCGTCGAGGAGAACACCACATCTGCGCCCGCGCTCTTCGCACATTCCGAAATCGCGGGGCCGGGGATGCCGTCCCTGTCGCCGATGACAATCACCTTTTTACCAGCCAACAAGCTCATCGTTCTTCCTCCTTCCCAAATATTTTTATTCGTGCGCGCGTGAAGCGCGCCCATGGAAAGCCGATGCAAAGCAAAGGCGCTTCCCCGTAGCATTAGATATGCTTTTTGATCATCTGCTCGATGCTTTCCGCCGTGCAGTCGTCCTTGATCAGCTCGTCGATCTTCCCGCCGTTCTGATAAACGGCCATCACCGGCAGCCCAAGCACCCGCTGCGCGATCGCGAGCCTTCTTGCTTTGGTGGTATTGAGCGCGCAGAACTTGATTTTTTCGCCGTAAGTCTCGGCATACTCATGAACGAAAGGCATGAGCGCCTGGCAGGGTACGCAGCCGTCGCCATAAAAATCGACGAACACTTTGCCCTCCGCTTTCAGAACTTCCTCTTCGAAATTTTCTTTCGTCAACTCTACCATTCACATTCCCTCCGTTTCAGTCGATTACCCAAGGTATTTTTCACATTCCACAGCCGCGATCGCGCCGTCGGCGGCGGCGGTCACTACCTGCCGCAGGCTTTTGACGCGGATGTCGCCCGCCGCAAACACGCCGGGGATATTGGTATGCATATTCTCGTCGGTCTTGATGCAGCCCCGATCCATATCCAGCTTTCCCTCGAATACCCTGGCCTGCGGGTCGTAGCCGATAAAGACGAACACGCCGAAGGTGCCGTCTTCCTCGTCCGCCACGATTTCCCTTGTCTCGCCGGTCTTGACGTTTTTAACGACCATGCCGGTCAGAATATCCTTGCCCTTCAGCTCGGCGACCACCGAATCCCACATAAACTCGATCTTGGGATTGGCAAATGCCTTTTCCTGTATGGACTTGGCGGCGCGCAGCGCGTCCCTGCGGTGGATGACGGTGACCTTCCGCCCGAACTTGGTCAGGTACAGCGCCTCCTGAATGGCGCTGTCTCCGCCGCCAACCACAAAGATTTCCATATCCTGGAAAAAATTGCCGTCGCAGGTGGCGCAGTAAGACACGCCTCTGCCGACCAGTTCCTTTTCGCCGGGGCAGCCGATCGGCTTGGGGGACGCGCCTGTCGCGATGATGACGGTCTTGCCGAGGTACTCGCCCTTTTGTCCTATGAGCTTTTTCACTTCTCCGCCAAGCTCTGCGTCCACGATGGTGTCCGCTACCCGTTCCGCTCCGAAATGGGCGACCTGAGCCACCATCTTTTTGATCAGCGACGGGCCGCTTTCCCCCGGCTCCCCGCCGGGATAATTCTCGATTTCATCGGTGATAACGATCTGGCCGCCGTCCTTGATCTTTTCAACGATAAGGGTGCTTAAGCGGGCTCTCCCCGCGTAAAGCGCCGCGCTCAATCCGGCGGGACCTGCGCCGATTATGATGACGTCATATACTTTGCCCATGTTATCGCTCCTGACGTTATTCAAAAATGGTCTGTTCGGTTACTTCGGTCTGCAAAGCCTTCAGCGCTTTTTCCACCAGGTGTCTTCTCAGCGTCTTTTCCTCTTCGTGAGTGAGGGCGGGGTTGCCCAGCGGATGGGGGATTGCGACGGTGGGAACGATTCTGTTGGCGCCCACCGTAAGAGAGATGGGAGTCACGGTGCACATATGCACAACCGGGATGCCCGCTCTTTCGATTTCCTTTACCAGCGTTGCGCCGCAACGCGTGCAGGTGCCTCAGGTAGAGGTGAGAATGACGGCGTCCACCCCGTCGTTCACAAGCTCCTTGGAAAATTGAGACGCGAACTTTACGGCGCTCGCCACGGCGGTGCCGTTGCCTACGGTGGAGTAATAATACCGGTGCAGCTTGCCGATCTTGCCCTCTTTTTCAAAGTCGCGCAGGACGTCGACCGGCAGAACCCGGTCGGGGTCCTCGTTCGCATAGGTCGGATCATATCCGCCGTGCGCGGTCTGGAAGCTCGATGAAGTCAGATCGTATATGCCATCGATGTCGTACTTGCCGTAACGGGAAGCGGAAGAGGATTCGATATGGTCGGGATTTCCCTTCGGCACGATACCGCCCGACGTCACGAGTGCGATAGTGGCCTTGGAAAGATCCTTGACGGCCGGATTGGGCTTCACACGGTCAAAATTGGGCATGGGATATTCGGTCGTAAACGCCTTGCCCGCCAGCTTCTTAATCAGCATATCGACCGCGCGCTTGGAACCCCTCTCGGTCTCGAAGAAGTTTTTGCGCACGCCGTTAGGCAGGTAGCCTTCCTCCGAGGAAGCGCCGATTTCTTCCTTGCGGGCCAGCTTGAGCGCCAGGGGAGCCATCTTGCCCACCGCGTCTCTCATGCCGGCGGCGCTGTTCTTGGTCTCGACGATCAGAACCTTGGTTTTGAACATATCCGCGCCCGGGTTTTCCTGATACATGCCGGTCAGAACGGGAATCCCCAGTTCGGCCTGCACCGCGTCCGCGATTGTGCCGCAGGCGACGCCGTACCGTCCGGCGTTGAACGCGGGGCCCGCGATAAACAGGTCCGGCTTTTGGGAAGCCACCATCTGAATGACTTCTTTTTTCGCCTTCTCCAGATTTTCGTTGAAATACGAGTCGCCGCAGATAACGGTTGCGACGATTTCCGCCTCGTCCTTGAAAGCGGCGCTCAGCGCCAGGCCGGGGCCGACGATGCCCTGTCTCAGCTCAGGCTGGTAATCGGCCTTTTCTTCCCCGCCGATATTGGCAAAAAATTGGTTGATATAATGCACGACCCTGATCTTGCTCATTTTATCCCCCTCCTATCTGGCGCTCAGGCGGCCAAACCCGAGTTCGTTGGTAGACCCGGTAATGACCTGCAGTTCCGCGTCGATGCTGCCGTCTGAGTTCAGGCTTCCGGCATGTCCGCCGGCGATGGTATTCGCCGTTTCGGCATAACCGATCACCTTATCCATTTTGGGCAGATGAATGACCATGTTCGCGTTGCCGCCGGTGACCACCGCGTCCGCTTTGGGATCCGCATCCGCAAGCGATTGGGATCTGCCGTCCTGGCCCGCGTACTCGTCGGTGATGATGACCGTCTTGACGCCTTCCTCCTCGATCTTTTTGCAGTTCATGATGAGGTCGGTATCCGGGTTTCCGAATCCTTCCTGAGAAACCACGGCGCCGTCCAGATCGAGAAAGCGGCACAATTTGGCCGTCCAGTCGGAAGAGCGCTGTTTGTCCGCGAGATACACGTTTTCATTGGTGATGACCATTCCGACGAAATTGAGCGTCTTGCCGTGCTGCGCAAAAAGATCTTCGATCACCGGATTGTTCTGGTGATGGTAGGTAGTGTTTTTATCGCAGGCGGACACGCAGTTGCCGCTGACGATCGCGCCGTCCATCGTCTCGGTGGGGCAAATCATGGTGGATAGGGTTTTCTTGGCGTCGACGCCGTAAACATAAGTGTCGTGCATGAGTCCCTGGCTTTGCAGCATCTGAACATAAGCAACCCTGGGCAGTCCGGGCATTTTTTCCAGCCCTTCCTTTACCCCGAACGTCTCATAAGTGTGCACTTCGTCGGGAACGATATCCTTTGCGAGCTGCCCGAGATAAGCCGCGGTTTTGAGGCCGGCCATCCGCACCGCTTTTTCATGTTCGTGCTGTTTTAAGCCTTCAACGGGTTCACACACCACGACCAGATGATTGAGCTGCGAAAACGGGGTGTACTCCGCTCCGGGGCCCGCCATATCGATAATGCCTTCCTGAAACGCCACGATCCTGCCCGTGGTCACGACGGCAGAGCCTTTCAGCACATTGGTTTTTCCGCTGCCGACCGTATCCACTTTCGCGATCATCCCGGGGAACATTCCCCCCCTGCCTTCGGCTTTGACTCTGGGTTCGATGACATCCTTGACCGGTAAAATACGGATGCTTTGGCCCGGCTTTGCGATTTCAAGATCTACGGACTCGATGGTTTCATCTTCCAAAATCAGCTTTTTGACCGCGTCTTTGTTTATATGCAAAACGCCGTTTTCAACCTTGGATTCCGATGCAAACTGTATATCGCGAATATGCACATACCCAAGCTCAAGCTTCATTCAGAGCACCTCCCATTCTCCTCAATTATTTTTCCACCGCAGACCCCAGCGCATTCTCGAGAAGACTTAAATCGATTTGGGCATAGTCGTCTCTCATGCGCAGGGACATGTTGGGGAATTTTTTATTTTTAAATTTATTGTAGGTCTCTATGCTTTCCTCGATCAATTGGACCGACCCCGGGTCGGTCTCTCCTTTGCTCCGACTGATCATGACCGATTTGAACGGAGTCTCATTCGGTTTGATGCTTCCGGCCAGCGGGTGGGTCAGCAGCGCATGCCCCAGATGCACCCGATCGCGCACCAAAAGCAAAGTCTGCATATACGTCACTTCATAATATTCCACGGGGTATATGCGTTCATACCGGTCGGATACCTGCCTGTTATTGGTGACGATGATAAAATCGCGCATCGATCGCTCCGTTTCCGTGATTCATGGCAATAAAAAAACGACGGTGTCAAAAAACACTGTCGTTTCCTCCGTTTTGAAACCTGAGAGATTCCGGCAAAGCCGTTGCTCCTTCGGTGGCCCAAATACTGCCTTTTCAGAGTGCGGTCCGCTCCGGTCCTTTTGCCTGAAAGTTTCGTCTTTATCCCGACTGAATAAAGACTTGCATCTTCGGCGCCGTTTCGGTCTCTCCCGGTTTGCTTCATCCCGCCAATAAATCCGAATTTGGATTTATTGTATCACAGGCAGCCGAAAAAGTAAAATCGATTTTTGCTGTATTATTTTATTGATTTTATCAATAAATAAGAGCTGAAATGGCGGGAGTATGTGGGAATCGAACCCACCTAAGCGGCTGTTAACCGCTATTACTGGTTTTGAAGACCAGAGGACACACCAGCGCCCATCTACTCCCACCGCATATGGTAACATATCCTTTGCCCGCATGCAACCGTTTCCTTTAAAAACTATGTAACCGCTCACCAAAGCACCCGCGCGTCCCCCACTTTTTTGGTGACGTGCTCCCGGTCCAGGTTTTCCAAAAGCGCCACCGCGTATTTCCGCGAGGTCCCTAAAGCGTCGCGGCATTCCGCCAGGGTGATTTGGCCGTCCCGCTCGATGGTCTCCCGGACCAGCTCGACCGCTTCGTCATACCATTTCCGGTGAAAACAGATCTGCGCGTCCATCCGCCTGAGGATCCCGCCCCCGATCATGGCGCTGTGCGCCTGGATGCTTTCCCGGCTTTTGCCGACCGAGGCGATCGCCTCTTCGGTGCCGGGCGGCGCGTATTTCGCCTCCAGATAAATCGCCTCGAGCCGCTGCTGCAGTTTCGCAGTGCGGTCGTCCGTCCGAACGGCAAAATCGTACAGCGATACCGTGCCGCTTGTTATTTTGATTTGTTTTTGATTTTCATACCAGGCAAGCACGCCGTCCGCCGCCGACTGCTCCAGGCGCGGCAGAAAACGGGAGCGAAGCTCCTCCTTTTTCATACCTGCTTTGAGCGGATTCTCTTTATGAAACGCGTCCAGGATCGCGCGCAGGCGGTTCATCTGCTGCTCCAAATAGAAGCGGTGCAGATAAATGCGTTCGGTAATGGGGGCCAAAAGCCTCTCCCTGCTTGACTGCCGCGCATACTCAAGCGCCTGCTCCGACGAAATGCCAAGCTGTACGCTTAGATAGCTAAGCGGGCGGTAAAGCGGACTGCCCTCCAGCACCGCCTGTTCCAAGCGCGCTTTCTCATCCGATCGCTCTTTGATCTCCAGTCCCTGCAGCGCCGCCTTGTCAAACCTCTTATGCTTTTGCGGCGCGGGGTCGATGACCACGCCGCCGCCCACCGTTTCGAGCGGGGAATAAAAACGGACGATAAACGCGTCCCCCGCTTTGGCGGCCAGGCTCTCCTCCAGGCGCAGCTGCGCGTATCCGGACCGCCCCGGCGCCAGCTCCTCCGCATCGAGCAGCACCACTTTGCCCAAAAGCTCTCGGGAGCCGTGATAAATATGGAGGCGGCTGGCATTTTTGATCGCCCGGGAAGTATCCTTCAATACCTGAAGGCGTACGTCGAGCATCATCGAAGGATGCATACTGCCCGCTTCCGCGACCACGTCGCCCCGGCTGATTTCATCTTTTTTCAGATTGGAAAAATTGACGGCCACCCGCTGCCCTGCCCAAGCCTGTTCCACGCTTTCCGAATGTACCTGGATATTCCGCACCTTCCCGAGCCTCCCGGACGGGTAAAGCATGACCTCCGCGCCCTTTTTCAGCGTGCCTTCGATCAGGGTGCCGGTGATGACGGTGCCGAATCCCTCCATAGAAAATACCCGGTCCACGGGGATTCTGAACGGCAGATCGTTCTTTTTCCCCGTCGTCTGCCCCGCCAGATCGAAAATCATCCGCCGAAGCTGTTCGATGCCTTCCCCGGTATACGAAGATACCTGCGCCACCTGCGCATCCTGCAAGAAAGTACCCTTCGTCAGCCCGCGGATATCCTCCATCACCATTTCCCTCCACTGCTCGTCCACCAGGTCGATCTTGGTTAAAACGATGATCCCTTTTTTTATATTAAGCAGTGATAAAATCCCCAGGTGCTCCGTCGTTTGGGGCATGATGCCCTCGTCCGCCGCGACGATCAGAAGCGCGAGGTCGATTCCTCCCGCTCCGGCGAGCATATTCCGCACGAATTTTTCATGCCCCGGCACATCGACGATCCCGATCCGCCGCCCGTCCGGCATATCGAGATGAGCGAATCCGAGTTCGATGGTGATTCCCCTTTTCTTCTCCTCCGCGAGCCGGTCGGTGTCGATGCCGGTCAAAGCGCGGATCAGGCACGTCTTCCCATGGTCGACATGCCCCGCCGTGCCGATAATCAGATTATTCATTGCTCTCCCCCGAATCCCGCATACCGGCAAAGGCTCGGACGATGATGTCCAGCGAGTCCTCGGGCAATGTTCTCATGTCGAGCAGCAGCTTCCCTTTGGACACCCTGGCGATAATGGGCGGATCATATTCTCTGAGCCTAAGCTCCATTTCCGTCTCGGACAATGTTCCGGCGACCGCCACCGCCACGGTCGGGATCGCCTGCGTCGGCACGCTGCCGCCACCCACCTGTCCCTCTTCTTCCACCGCCCGGCAGCAAAAGCCCAGCGATCCGATCTGACCGGCAAGCCGCTCCGCCCTGGCTTGAAGCTCGTTCATACTCAGGCTGAGCATCCGATAGAGCGGTATTTTTTTAGCGGCCGCCTCCGGATCGAGATAAAGCCGAAGCGTCGCTTCCAAAGCGGCCAGCGTCATTTTGTCGATGCGGACCGCCCGGGTGAGCGGATTCTTTTTCATCGCGGAGATATGCGCCTGCCTGCCTAAAATAATACCCGCCTGCGGTCCGCCCAACAGCTTGTCGCCGCTGAAGCTGATCACGTCCGCGCCGGTTTTTACCGCTTCCTGCACGGTCGGCTCGCCTTCCAGCCCAAAGTCCGTCAAGGGCAGAAACGCGCCGCTCCCGAGGTCGTAAATGACCGGAAGCCCGCGGCTTTTCCCTAATTCGGCCAGCTCGGACAGCGAAACCGACTCGGTAAAGCCCATGATCTTATAGTTGCTGGTGTGCACCTTCAAAAAAGCGCCCGTCTTCTCACCGACCGCCTTCTCGTAATCCCCAGGGTGGGTCTTGTTGGTCGTACCCACCTCGCGCAGCACAGATCCGCTCTGTTCC
>Ga0228535_1002870_pt1 | contig 14606 bp, 19 predicted proteins | sample SJ1metagenome_FD_168457 | JGI IMG/M metagenome (GOLD analysis project Ga0228535, IMG submission 168457) | Enriched culture of PCE-dechlorinating microbial communities from Ithaca, New York, USA - SJ1 | ecosystem: Engineered > Modeled > Simulated communities (microbial... > Unclassified | place... | reverse complement strand
GGTCCTGCCTGAACTCAAGGGAAAGCTCGACGGCATGTCCATCCGCGTTCCCACCACCAACGTCTCGGTGATCGACCTTGTAGCGGAGCTGAAGACCGACGTTACGGTTGAAGAAGTGAACGCCGCACTGAAAAAGCATGCCGATGGTTCGATGAAAGGATACCTCGCGTACTGCACCGAACCGCTTGTCTCGATCGATTTTAACGGTAACCAGTACTCTTCGACGGTGGATGCGCTCAGCACCAAGGTGATCGAAAAACGCATGGTGAAGGTCATTTCGTGGTACGACAATGAATCGGGATACAGCTCGCGGGTCCGCGACCTGATTCTCTATATCAACAGCCGGAGGTAACGGGCCATGGCAAAGAAAACCGGCGCACCGGTCGAGATCAAGGACATTCTTGGAAAGCTGACGATTGAGGATCTGCCGGTCCGCGGGAAGCGCGTCTTTATCCGTGCGGATTTCAATGTGCCGATTGACGGCAACATGATGATCACGGACGACCGGCGCATCCGGTCGACACTGCCGACCATCAATTATGCAATTGATGAAGGGGCCAGGGTCATTCTTGCTTCGCATCTGGGCAGACCGAAAGGAAAGGTCGATCCTCGGTTCAGCCTGGCACCGGTAGCCAAGCGGCTGCAGCGCCTTCTGAACAAAGAGGTCATCTTTGCCCCGGACTGCATCGGCCCGCAGGTTGAGAATATTGTCGGCAAGATGAAGGACGGCGATGTGGTTCTGCTCGAAAACCTCAGATACCACCCTGAAGAGGAAAAGAACGACGAGGCATTTGCAAAATCGCTTGCAAAACTTGCTGACTATTATGTCAATGACGCTTTCGGCGCTGCGCATCGTGCCCATGCCTCGACTGCAGGAATCACCAAGTTTCTCCCGTCTGCAGCCGGCCTGCTCATGAAAAAGGAGATCGAGTACCTCAAGGGCGCCGTGGAGAGCCCGGTAAGACCATTTGTGGCCATTCTGGGCGGATCAAAGGTTTCAGGCAAGATCGGCGTTCTTGAAAACCTTGCGGACAAGGTTGACAAGGTAATCGTCGGTGGAGGCATGGCCTTTACGTTCATCAAGGCCATGGGCTATGAAATCGGCGATTCCCTCTGTGAAACCGACATGCTGGAATTCTCCGCCAACATCATCCAGAAGCTCCGGCAGAATAATGTGAAGTTTTATCTGCCGGTGGATTGCGTTATCGCCCAGACGGTCGAAGCGGGAGCCGAGACAAAGATTGTCACCACGCAGGAAATCCCGAAGGGCTGGCGTGCGCTCGATATCGGTCCTGCATCGGTGAAACTCTTCTCCGAAGCACTGCAGGACGCGAAGACCATCATCTGGAACGGCCCGATGGGCGTGTTCGAGATCGATGCCTTCTCGCGCGGCACATATGCAATAGCACACTCCGTTGCCGATGCATACGCAATGACGATTATCGGCGGCGGCGACACCGACTTTGCGGTGCATAAGGCGGGAGTGACGGATGCGATGTCGTTTATCTCGACGGGCGGCGGTGCATCGCTCGAACTGCTGGAGGGCAAAGACCTTCCCGGCCTGTCTGCACTGACCGACAGAACCGAGCAGAATCAGTAATCGGTAATCAGTAATAAGTGATGGGTAATGAGTAAAGACGAGGGAGGAATGTTTCGCGCAAGAAACATTCCTCCCTCGTCCATTATTTGAACTGTTCTTTTTTCACAAAAAAAGAGCGGTGGGAGTATCCTCACCGCTCTTTTCCTTCTCAAAAACCTTCGTCAGGAAACCAGCTGAAGCCTGCTGTCCGGTTCTTCGCTACACGCCTTGAAAGGAAGTTTCTCTGTCAGGGACAGGATTCCACGCTTCATCTCTACAATCGACGGCTGTTTGCATTCGAAACGCTCGATGATAAAATGTGCCGCATCCTCCGGCTTGATGATATCTCCGCACGTAAAGATATCGACTGCTGCATAACCATACTCAGGCCAAGTGTGGATAGAGAGATGAGATTCAGCGATAACTACCATACCACTGATACCGAACGGGCTGAATTCATGGAAGGAAACATCGATGATCGTTGCCTTGGCATGCTTTGCTGCAGAGACGAGTGCCTCTTTTACCTTGCCAAGATCTTTGAGAATCTCTTGATTACAGTCCTTCAACTCCACTAAAAGATGGGTACCTAAAGCATACAATTCCGTGCCCTCCTTAACGCAGATTCGAAGGGGCTACACCCCTCCTGAGCTAAATATATTACGGAACACCGGCCAGCCTTGTCAAGAAAATCCCGGGTTGTTGCAAAAAAACCAATGCTGCCAGTAATATCTATCAATTCTAGCACACACGTGGGGGGATAGCATGCAGGAGATCATCAAGCCGCTGATTCAGAAAAACAACACCAAGATCATCTTTGCGGTACTGGACGGGCTCGGAGGCTTTCCGGTTGACGGCAAAACCGAGCTTGAGACCGCCGCCACGCCGCATATGGATGCACTCGCCCGCATTTCTGCCTGCGGCCTCCATACCCCGGTCGGTCCGGGAATCACCCCGGGCAGCGGTCCTGGACACTTGGCCCTGTTCGGCTATGATCCGGTCGCCTGCCAGATCGGCCGCGGCGTTCTGGAGGCCCTCGGCCTCGGCATGGAGGTTCGGAAAACCGATATCACTGTTCGCTGCAACTATGCGACCATCCGTGATGGTGTCATTGTGGACCGTCGCGCCGGACGAATACCGACCGCCCAAAGCAAAAAAGTTACCGCCAAGCTCCAGAAAGCGATTGCCAAAATAGACAATGTACATGTTCTGATCGCCCCGGGGATGGAACACCGTTTTGCCGTGCGGTTCCGTTTCCCCGAAAAACTGCCGCACGATGCCGCAGATATTCCCGATACCGATCCTCAGCGGGAAGGACTCGCTCCGCTGCCGCCGAAAGCCAGGTCAAAAAATGCCGAACGCGTCGTCGGCATTCTGCATCAGTTCCTTGCTCAGGTAGCAGACGTTCTCAAAAACGAAGAGAAGGCGAACTTTCTCCTGATGCGAGGCTTTTCGGGCATGCCGGATATTCCCATGTTTGGCGAGGCGTATGGACTCAAAGCGCTCGCGATTGCTACGTATCCAATGTATCGAGGCTTGGCCAGACTGATCGATATGGAGGCGCCGATTATTGAAGGAGGGCTCAGCGATCAGTTGCTCTTTCTGAAAAAGAACTGGGAAAACTATGACTTCTTCTTTCTCCATGTGAAGAAAATCGATTCCTATGGTGAAGACGGCAATTTCGCCGAAAAGACGGCTCGTATCGAAGAGTTTGATGCCGTGCTGCCCGAAATTCTGGGATTAAATCCTGACGTGCTGGTTATTACCGGCGACCACTCAACCCCGGCTGCCATGAAAGGCCACAGCTGGCATCCGGTACCGGTACTGATCAAGGGGCCCTATGTGTATGGCGGGTTCTGCAACAGCTTTACGGAACGGCAATGTCATGGCGGTGAGCTGGGAGTTTTCCCTTCGATACATATTATGCCGATTGCCTTGGCAAATGCGCTTCGCCTGAAAAAATTCGGTGCCTGATGGGGAGGAATGGCGAGGAAAGATGTGTTCGGGCTTTCCTCGCTGTCGGCTTACGTCCTCAATGATGCCTTTTGCACTCCGGCATCATGCTACCAACAACTCTCCGCATGATTCGGCGTCACACTGATCAGCTTCGGTTATGAGCCGGGTAAACCCGAGATTCAGGGTCCCCCTGCAGACCATGCCGTCCCGTTCATAGTAGGTGTACAATTCATCCTCCGGCTGCAGTCTGGCGATGCTGCCAAGGCGGACGATCTTGAAGTTGCGCTCTCTCCAGAGACGACCGCTCGGCTTTGTCCGGTTAAAAAAGAACACCACCCCCGGATACCGCTTGGAAAGGAAACTCTCTTCCTGCACGACAAGATCCATGAGATCCTTGCGGCGGTCCCCCAGTTCGGGAGCAAGATTGGTGATACGATATGCGGTGATCGTAGCAATTTTCAGTCGATAAACACGCACCACAGCCTCCTTGTTGTTCATACTGGCAGACAGATTGTATTCATAAATACAATCAAAAATAGTGCCAGACGGTCATTTCTTTCAACTCATTGAATTACCACTAAATAATTTCTTTAAAGCAGAAATTTGTTTCGAAACGGAAACACTTCACTGTCGATCATGTCTACTTCAGGACACACTCGCGATCTCCTCATGCGCGAAAACCTGCTCAAAAACATATCGGCTTCTGCACATCACGAATGCTCCGTCAACCTGGCATTGTCGTTCGCCCGGCAGGACCGGCAACACCGCTCTGTTGCCAGCCCAGCCGGACACTGAACGCTTTCGGTCGAATCCAATGACATCTATGGCGATATTTCACGGAGTACCAAGAGGGGATACGGCTGACCAAGCGGACGCAAACGTCATGCAGTACGGAGCGTCAGCGTCTGTAGTGGCATTTCCAAATCGTCTGATGACATTCAGGGGATTCCCCCTTTTCTGCTGAACGCAGAAAGGCTTTTTGTGAGGCTTCCCGCCCGGTCAGGGCAAGGATCGGTTGAGATAACGTCATGGTTACCCATTCACAGTTCATACTCACAGCAGCAAGCTGCAGCCCCTCTCACAGCAATTGCATACCCGTTATAATCTTCGAGCAGACCTCCTCCTGAGTCAGTCCGATGCAGTTGACCGTCAGATCCGCATATTTCCGGTACAAAACCAGGCGTTCTTCAAACAGTTCGGCAAAACTCTGATCAGGTCGTTTTGCCAGGCCGCGCGTTTCATAGTCGTGGACGCGGGAGTTGAGTGTTGCGATATCGACATCAAGGAAAACGGTCATCCCGCCGGCCTTGAGATGCTGCATGGCTGCATCACTGTATACCGCGCTTCCACCGGTCGCGACTACACAGTTGCAGCAGGAGAGCCCAAGAAGCACGCGTTCTTCAATAGCCCTCAGGACCAGGTACCCCTGGCTATCGACAATATCCTGCAACAGACGGCCCTCAGCAACCTGGATAAGCACGTCGGTATCGATAAAATCCTTCGATGTCTGCTTGGCCAGAAGGACACCGATCGTACTTTTCCCGGCTCCGGGCATGCCAATGAGTATGATGTTGGACGATGACCTTCTCACTCAGCCTTCCGGGACGCAGGACCGGAATATGGGTTCGCATAATGGTTCAGCCTGACCTTGTCATACTTGAGAGCGCTTTGCGGAACCGGCTTCTTCTGCTCTGCAGGAAAGCCGATACTGATAATTGCTTCCACTTTCAGGTGCGCCGGCAGGCCGAGGACTTTCCTTACGTATCGCTCGGACGTAATTGTTGCCGAATGTTTCCGCTTCCGGATCTGGATCCAGCAGCTGCCAAGACCGAGCGCGTGAGCAGTCATCTGAACGAGAATGGCTGCGATGGAGCAATCCTCCTCCCAGACATCGGACTTTCTGCTGTCAGCACAGACGACAATGCCGAGCGCAGCTTTATCCAGAAACTGCGAACCGTGCTCTTTCGCTGAAGCCAGCCGCTTCAGGAGCGCGCGATCATCCACCACAACAAACTCCCACGGCTGATTGTCGCGCGATGACGGAGCCCGCAAAAGCGCCTCAATCAGAATATCGCGTACCGGGCTTTCCACCGCCTTCTGAGCATACCGCCGGATACTCCTCCGGCTCCTCAGCAGATCAATCATGGCGCCTCCTACTAATCGTCCGTCTTCCATATCGCCCCCCTTATTTTACTTAATCGGCTGCTTTTCGGGTTGACAACCATTGTCCCGGACTCACCGCCGTCACCAAATCACTGAATGCAGGGAAAGGATACCAAAATTATAGGGTCAGCAACCCTTCCGGTCAAGAAACTTATCACAATTCATGGAAATAGGGTACGATACAAACATGATCGATACCCATTGCCATCTCGAAATGCAACAATTTGATGAAGACCGGCCGGCAGTCATTTCGCGAGCACTCGCTGCAGGCGTCGAATGCATGATCACCATTGCCTCCGACCTCCCGGGCTGCGAAGGCGCCGTGGGGCTTGCCGGAAAGCACGATGCCGTTTATGCGTCCATCGGACTTCATCCGCACGATGCCAAGGATATGAGCGATGCCGCCTTTGCCCGTATCAGGGAGCTGGCCACATCGCCAAAAGTCGTAGCCATTGGTGAAATGGGGCTGGATTACTATTACGACCATTCTCCAAGGGACGTGCAGCGTGCAGTCTTCGCGCAGCAACTCGCATTCGCACACGAGCTCGGCCTGCCGGTCATTGTCCACAGCCGCAATGCGCAGGACGACACCCTCCGGATCCTCGAGGAATCCAAGGTGCGCAAGGGGGTGATGCATTGCTTCTCGGGGGATGTCGCCATGGCCCGGCAGGCGATTGCGCTTGGCTTTCATATCTCGCTGGCTGGACCAGTTACCTTCAAAAATGCAACCTCTCTGAAAGAGGTGGCAAAAATGGTCCCGGACGATCTCCTGTTGATCGAAACCGATGCCCCTTACCTCACTCCCGAACCGCTCCGCGGCAGGCGCAACGAACCCGCATTCGTCGTGCATACCGCGAGACATCTGGCAGAGCTGCGAGGGGTCACATTCGACGATATCGACCGCCTCACGACGCTGAATGCCAAGCGGCTCTTCGGCATCGGAACGCTTCCGGAAGCAAAGTTTACATACCCGATCCGGGATTCGCTCTATCTGAACATTACAAACCGTTGCACCAGCGCCTGCACGTTCTGCGCCCGATTCCAGCACCGTTTTGTCAAAGGCCATAACCTTATGCTCGACCGTGAACCAACCGCTGAAGAGCTGATCTGCGAGATTGGCGATCCGAAACGCTATCGTGAAATTGTTTTCTGCGGATACGGGGAGCCACTGCTGCGCCTCGATGTGGTTAAAATCGTTGCGGCATGGGTCAAACAGCAGGGAGGTTCGGTGCGGCTCAATACGAACGGGCAGGGAAATCTTATTCACCGGCGAAACATTCTGCTGGAACTGCATGGGCTGGTCGATACCATATCCGTCAGTCTGAATGCGCAGGATGCCGAAACCTATGAACGCATCAGCAGGCCGTCATTTGCTAATGCATACGCTGGAGTGATCGGCTTTATCCGTGATGCAAAAAAATGCATCCCCAATGTGCAGGTTTCCATTGTGACTGCCGAGGGCGTGGATGTTGTAAAATGTCGCCAGATTGCTGATGAACTCGGCGTCAAGCTGCGTGTTCGTCAGCTCGATAGTGTCGGCTGATCCTGGATCAGATATGAACGCTGTTTCATGCAAGGAGGGCCTCATGAAGAAGTATCTTATGGTTCTGATCGTTTTTGTTCTCGCGTTCTCTCTGGGAGTGGTAACCGGCTGTCAGAAGGCATCCGAGAAAGCTTCAGAAGTAAAGGAAAAGGCTGCTGAAAAGACAAAAGAAGCAAAAGAGAAGGCCGGCGAAATGAAGGACAAGGCAAGCGAGTCGATGCAGAAAGCCGCTGACAAAATTGGCGTCAGCCCAAAGAAAGACGCCGAGAAATAATCCCAGAATTGTCATTAGCCCGGCAGGACAGGCAACGCCGCCCATTCTCGAACGGCGTCCAGCCGTCCTCCGAGGTATTCGCCTGGCACATACATCCTGTATGTGCCGCTTCGCCGAATAAATCCGCTCTGTTGCCAGTCCAGCCAGGCTCGGAGCGTTATTGGGTCAAATCCAATGACAATTTCGGGATAATTTCTCCCTGAATGAAAAAAGTCCTGGGCAGCTCCTCCCGGGACTTTTTTCATTTCTCCTCAAAGAAACTATGTTGCCGAATATGCCTGCATGATTTTCTGCATGTGCTGTGTCGTCTCCTGATAAATGCTCTCGATCAATTCCTGGGCTTCCCGGGTACCAACCGCGAGCACCTCAAAAATCCGGCTCTCCATCATGGCACTTTCAAAGTTGTGCGCCATAATGAGGACCTTCTCCAGCGGCGGCCGGTCTCTCTTCACCCGCAGGGATGCCTCGCGAACCAGTCCGATCACCCGTTCAATCTCCGAAAGAGACGCTCCGTATCCCAACTCATATGCGTTCGGATTCCGGTAAATTCCCTCGATGATTTTGCCGATAGCGAGCGTATGACGGACCTCATCGTCACCGATTGATTTCCAGAAGTCTCCGGCAGCGGGATAATGTTCGGCACACAGGTAGTAGAAATCCGAAAAAACCATTTCCATATCGAACATCAGCTGAAGCTGCTCCAGAAGACGCTCCCGCTGAAGCACCTGGTCGAATTCATCAAGATCCGCGCGTGAGACAGCTCCCATGCCCAGCAGAATCTCTCCGAGAGGCGCCCCCGTTTCTGTGCGCTCATCCAGCGCCTGTTCAAGCTGTCTGCGGCTGATAATCCCCTTGTCCAGCATGAATTCACCAAGCCGTTCGTTCTGATCGACCATAGACACTCCTGTTATCCAACCGGTGATGATTATTGGTGTCTTGACGCTAACAAACCGAAAAATGGACTGTCAAATAACAATACCGGCATATATCGGCGCACTGATAAACATGCGCTATCGGAGATCTTCAACAAATGTCCGGACCTTGCGGACAGCACGCGGAAGCACTTCAACGACATAGTCGATATCCGCTTCCGTGGTCTGCCTGCCGAGAGAAAGACGCAGCGAACCGGCGATCATGTCGTGCGACAGGCCTATGGCGTCCAGCACATGAGACGGTCCAACATTGGATGAATTGCAGGCCGAACCAGTGGAGCATCCGATACCTTCCTCGTTCAGCAGGCGCAGAAGCATCTCCCCCTGTGCCTTACGGAACGAGACATTGACATTATTCGGAAGCCTTGCGTCAGGATGCCCGTTGAGAAATGACTTTTTGACCCCTTCGAGAATGCCCCTGACAAGACGATTCCTGAGTTCAGTGAGCTGCGCAATCTCATCCCGCATACCCTGCTCCGCAATTTCAATCGCCTTGCCCATGCCGACGATTCCTGGCACATTGTGCGTGGAACCGCGACGGCTCTTTTCCTGGGAGCCCCCATGCATGAAGCGGCCGATTTTTGAACCGCTCCTTACATAGAGGAACCCGACGCCCTTGGGCCCGTAAAATTTATGTGCCGATGCACTCAGGAGATCGATATGCATGGCATCGACATCAATGGGCAGATGTCCGACGGTCTGCACCGCATCGGTATGGAAAAAGATGGCATGCTCCCGGGCGATAGCCCCGATTTCCGCAAGCGGCTGAATGGTGCCGATCTCGTTGTTGGCATGCATGACCGAAATCAGAAGCGTTCCCGGCCGGATGGCTCTGCGAACCGCATCGGGATCGACCATGCCGGAGGAATCGACCGGAAGGTACGTAACGAAAAAACCCTGCCGCTCCAGAAACGTGCAGGGACTCAGCACAGCTCGATGCTCGATCGCGGTAGTGATGATATGATTGCCGCGGGTCCGGCCTGCCATAGCCGCGCCTTTCAGTACCGCATTATTGCTCTCGGTACCCCCGCTCGTAAAGACAATCTCCTGCGTCTGGGCTCCTATGCAACGGGCAACCGCTTTCCGGGCACGATCAATGCCCTTTGCCGCTTCTTTGCCCCAGTCGTGTGCACTCAGCGGGTTACCATAGATTTCCGAAAAATACGGCAACATCGCTTGCACCACCTCGGGATGCGCAGGCGTTGTCGCTGCGTGATCAAGATACACTTTTCTCATGGAGAATTCTTTTTGCACGATTGATGACTATGATTTTATTCTGAGAGAAGCCCTGAGTTCCCTGCGAACCAGCATGCAGAGCTTCACCGCACGTGCAGCAAGTTCCTTGTCCGCGTTCTCTCCGGGATAGCGGAAATCGACAGCAAAGCTGTTCAGCATATGAAGAGCGGGCCTTATGCTTTCCAACAGGGGGAAGGGGTCAATTACCATATCAAGCAGGGCTATCAGATTGTGCGTTTTACCAAACTCGATCTCCTTTTCCTGCAGAAGCGCCTTCAGATATTTCTCAGCACATTGCTGCGCATGAAAACATGCGGCATCATAGTTCGGAGCGCGGCGGGCGCGCAGCTCACGCTGGGCGGTTGCAAAGTCTCCATCTGCCTTGCGCACCCACTCCTTAGTCAGTGGCTTCATAGAGGATTCTGCCTTTTGTCATGACTTCACGCAGAAAAAAATCATTCAGGGCAAGGCGCTTTCTGATCTGTGCAGAAGACCTGACCAGCAGATCAACGGGAATCGCGGGGTTGATCTTTTCGAGAATCTCCGCTGCCTTACAGGCAGCCTTTCCTCTCACGGGCATGATGACCAGCATATCAACGTCGGAATCAGCATGTGGCCTGCCATACGCATATGAACCGAAAAGGATGATCTTTTCAGGCTTATATATCGAGACAATCGTGTCGGTCAAAGCCTCTACCTCTTTCAACAATGCCGAGCGTGCCATGAAAAATAGTATATCAGATTCAGGTTGATACCACCGCCCCAAGCGTTCAGATTGCGTGCCAACAAGGATGCAGGCACGCAATCGGTTTCCATCTTTCAGCTCGTGGCAGAAACGGTATTACCGCGTCAGTTGGCGGTACTTGATGCGGTGCGGCTGGTCGGCATCATGACCGAGCCGTGCCTTCCGGTCAGCTTCGTATTCCGTATAATTGCCGTCGAACCAGACCACCTTGCTGTCGCCCTCAAATGCCAGTATGTGCGTTGCAATGCGGTCCAGGAACCAGCGGTCGTGACTGATGACAACCGCACAGCCCGCAAAATTTTCGAGCGCCTCTTCAAGCGCACGCATGGTGTTGACGTCAAGGTCGTTCGTCGGTTCATCAAGCAAAAGGACATTGGCGCCCTCTTTCAGCATCCGCGCAAGATGTACCCGGTTGCGCTCGCCGCCCGACAGCATGCCCACCTTCTTCTGCTGATCGGATCCCGAAAAATTGAAGCGGGCAACATACGCGCGGGACTGGACCTCGCGCCTGCCAAGCGTGATCATGTCTTCACCACCGGAAATCGTCTCCCAGACAGATTTTTCAGGATCGAGGATATTTCTGCTTTGATCGACATAGGCCAGCTTGACCGTATCGCCGATGGTGAATGTTCCGGCATCAGGGATCTCCTGTCCGGTAATAAGCCGGAAAAGCGTTGTCTTGCCCGCGCCATTCGGACCAATCACGCCCACGATACCTCCCGGCGGCAGTGAGAAGGTCAGTCCCTCAAACAGAATCCGGTCGTCATAGGCCTTCGACACCCCCGCAGCTTCAATGACAACATCGCCCAGACGTGGCCCCGGCGGAATATAGATCTCAAGCTCCTGGCTGCGGCGCTCGCTCTCCTGACTGACCAGCTGTTCGTATGCCTTGATGCGCGCCTTCGACTTTGCATGACGCGCCTTCGGCGACATGCTGATCCACTCCAGTTCGCGCTGCAGTGTTTTCTGCCGGTCGCTCTCGGTCTTTTCCTCCTGTGCAAGACGATTCTTTTTCTGCTCAAGCCATGAGGAATAATTGCCTTTCCATGGTATTCCCTGCCCACGATCCAGCTCGAGAATCCAGCCGGCAACGTTGTCGAGGAAATAGCGGTCATGGGTCACCGCAATGACTGTTCCGGCATAGCTCTGCAGATGATGCTCAAGCCATGCAACCGACTCGGCATCGAGATGGTTGGTTGGCTCGTCAAGAAGCAGGATATCCGGCTTCTGCAGCAGCAGTCGGCACAGCGCAACCCGGCGGCGCTCTCCGCCAGAGAGCACCTTCACCGGCGTATCGCCCGCGGGGCAGCGGAGCGCATCCATCGCCATTTCGAGGCGGGAATCGAGCGTCCATGCGTCAAGCGCCTCAAGCCGCTCCTGCACCACGCCCTGCCGCTCGATCAGCTTGTTCATCTCGTCGTCAGACATCGGCTCCGCAAATTTTTCATTGATGCGGTTGTATTCATTCAGGGCATCGACCGTCTCCTGCACCCCCTGCTCGACAATCTCCCGGACGGTCTTGGTGTCGTCCAGCTGCGGTTCCTGCTCCAGAAGACCGACGGTATGGCCCGGCGAAAGCACCGTCTCGCCGACAAAGTCCTTGTCCACCCCCGCAAGGATACGGAGCAGTGAGCTTTTCCCCGACCCGTTCAGCCCGAGCACCCCGATCTTCGCGCCATAGAAATACGAAAGATAGATATCCTTCAGCACCGGTTTTTTGTCGTAAAATTTCGATACTCCAACCATGGAGTATATGACTTTGTTCGGCTCATTGCTCATCGAAAAAATCTCCTCTTGTTTGTGAAATCAATTATGACAGGCAGGCAGGCCTTCATAAGCTTTCCCTGCATTCCTTCCGCAAGCCATGGAGCATACACGTGAAAAATACACGCTGACGAAAACCGCGCTCCGTGGCATCAGATCATTTCTGCATGGGAAAGATTTTGCAGGCATGCCTGCCTGTTCCGAAAATCAGTTAGTTTGAAAAAATGACACAACGTCCGCGACAGCTACTTCACCCTGCTCGCCCTTCTTCATGTTCTTCCATTGCAGCAGGCCCGCCTTCAGTTCATTTTCTCCGATAATGAGCGCGAACGCTGCTCCGATACGGTCAGCCCGGCGAAGCTGGCTCTTGAGCGATCCCGCGCCATAACTTTGCTCCGCCCATATGCCTCGTGCGCGCAGTGTCTCGACAATACGGAAGCCCTCAATCTCGGCCTCCTTGCCGAGGGTTGCCACAAAAACCACAGGCTCAGGCTGCACAGGCTCCTGCTGGTCCTTCAAGAGCGTGACTATCCGTTCCATGCCGATCGCAAATCCGATTGCCGGCGTTGCCGGTCCCCCGAACTCTTCAACCAGACGATCATAGCGGCCGCCCGCTGCAACCGCTTTCTGCGCGCCGAGATGTTCGCTGGTCACCTCAAAGGTCGTCCTGGTGTAATAATCAAGCCCGCGCACCAGATTCGGATTGAGCGTATGCGGAACCTTCAGCGCGTTCAGCAACGACAGCACCTCATCAAAGTGGGTTCGGCATCCTTCACAGAGATGCCCGGTAACGGTCGGCGCGCCCTGCCGCAACTCCCCGCAACGCGCCACCTTGCAATCGAGTATGCGCAGCGGGTTTGTCTCATACCTCCGCTGACAGTCAGGGCAGTACTCACCCAGTTTAACACTGAAAAAGTCGAGCAATGCCTGACGATACGCGGGACGGCATTCAGCGCATCCGATCGAATTCAGCTCAAAATTCAGTCCGCCAAGACCGATCGCCTCGAGAAGGTTCCTGAGCATGCTGATGACCTCGGCGTCCATCACCGGGGTTGCCACGCCAAATGCCTCGGCGCCGACCTGGTAGAACTGGCGAAAGCGTCCCTTCTGCGGCCGTTCGTACCGGAACATCGGACCGGTGTAAAAGTATTTCTGCGGTGAGGCAAGCGTATGAAGATTTTTCTCGACATAGCACCGCACGACCGGTGCGGTGCCTTCCGGCCGCATGCTGACGCTGCGATTTCCCTTGTCGGTAAAGGTATACATCTCCTTCTCGACGATGTCGGTCGCCTCACCGATTCCGCGGGTAAAAATGTCGGTTGATTCAAGGATGGGCACCCGGATCTCCTGAAAACCATACCGGGCAAAAATAGTGCGGGCAGTCGCTTCGACCGCTTGCCAGACGTGTATATCGGGCGGAAGAATATCCTCCATGCCCTTCAAGCCGCTATACTTCATCAGCGCCTTCGCTCTCCCGTTCCTTGTCGAATTCGAGCATGCTGAGATGGCTCTCGATCAGCCGGCGCACCTCTTCCTTGAAATGGCGGCGGATGCCTTTCAGCTCGACAATGTCTTCGTGAATCTTGACAACCCGCTCCTGAGCTTCCTTGACCGTCGCGTCAGCCTTCAACTCGGCCTCGCGAATGATCAGTTCGGCCTCCTTGCGCGAATTATTCTTGTATTCATCGACCATCTGCTGAGCGGTCATGAGCGTCTCGCGGAGCGTAACTTCCATATTACGATACTCCTGCAACTGGGCATCGGCGCGGTTCAGCTGTTCCTTGAGCGATGCGTTTTCCCGGAGCAGTTCTTCGAGCTCCTCCCGGATCAGCTCGAGAAACGAATAGACCTCATCGACATCGAACCCGCGGAACTTGACCGGAAACTGTTTTGACTGAATATCGAGCGGCGAAATCCTCATACTAAAAACCCCCTTTTAGTCGGTATCCGAATTCTATCAGCGAACGAACCAGAAATCTCTGGAGAAAAAAGATTGCGAAAATGACGATGAGCGGCGAAATATCAATCGGTCCGAGTCGTCCGCCGATCAAGCGGCGCACCGGATTGAGCACCGGCGCGGTCACGCGATGCAGGAAACGCACAATCGGGTTGTACGGGTCCGGATTCACCCAGCTGATGATCGCAGCGATAATGATCACCCACGTGTACAGTTCCAGCAGCAGGTTGAGTATCTCGGCTGCCGCGATGACAAAATTGCCCGACATCAGTCTTTCCTCCCCAACTCTTCCGCACGGTGATGAGCGGCTGCGACTGCTGCAATGGTTATTTCCTTCAGCCCCTTTTCCCTGAAAGCAGCAAGCCCCGCTGCCGTCGTACCGCCGGGCGAGGTGACCATCTCGCGAAGTTTTTCGGGCGACATGCCCTCATGGATCTGCTTCGCCGTGCCGACCAGTGTC
>Ga0228535_1002869_pt1 | contig 14613 bp, 10 predicted proteins | sample SJ1metagenome_FD_168457 | JGI IMG/M metagenome (GOLD analysis project Ga0228535, IMG submission 168457) | Enriched culture of PCE-dechlorinating microbial communities from Ithaca, New York, USA - SJ1 | ecosystem: Engineered > Modeled > Simulated communities (microbial... > Unclassified | place... | reverse complement strand
GTGGTGGTCGAGGTGGTTGGGAATAATATTCAGCACCACGGAGATCTGCGGGCTCCGCTCCAGCATTTGCAGTTGGAAGCTGCTCAGTTCCAGCACCACGATATCGTCCGGCGTGATGTGTTCGGCCTCCGAAAGCAGGGGGTGGCCGATATTGCCGCCGACGTGGACGGTCCGCCCGGCCGCCCGCAGGATTTCACCCGTGATCGTCGTGGTGGTGGTCTTCCCGATGCTGCCGGTGATCCCGATGATCGGCGCCCGGCAAAGCGAGAAAAAGAGGCCCATTTCGCTGTCGAGTTTCGCGCCGGCGTCGATTGCTGCCTTGATTTCCGGCAGGTCCTTCGGCATGCCGGGCGTCACGAAAAGATAATCGCAGCCCGCCACTCCCTGCAGATAATCCTGACCCAGGGAATAAGTCACCGGCAGGCCGGCCAGCGGGTCAAGGGCTTTGCCGAGTTCTTCCCGCGTTTTTTTGTCACAGGCCGTCACCGCGCACCCCAGTCCATGCAGAAACCGGATCAGCGGGATATTGCTTTTCCCGAGGCCGATTACCGCTGCCCGCCGGTTTTCCAGCCGCTGCCGCAGCCGCTCATAATTTTCGGTGTAAATGTCCATTGCTCTCTCCCCCGCATTCAATTCAGCTTATTTTCCCCGTCCCGATATATTATGATACGTCCCGGCCTATTGTCCCGCCGGCCCGGCTGCGGCGGCAGCCAGATTGGCCAGAGCCTCCGCCCGGGTCCCGCCCCTGGCTTCCAGCCGGGGTTCCCGGCAGACGGCCCGGCAGCCGTCCGGATAATAGAAGATCTCCACCGGCAGCCAATACAGGCCGAGCTGTACGATCTCCACTTCCTTGTACAGCGGCTCCGCTTCTTCGGGAGCAGCTTTTTCCAAACGGCACACGCCTTCCTCGATAACGAAAACCACTTCTTCGTCCTCAGTCAGACCGAGGCTTGTCCGCACCGTCTCCGGCAGCGTAAGTGTCCAGCCGGCTCCGAGGCGGGCGCTCACCTTCTCCATCCGCATCCCTCCTGTCCGGCAATATTATACCATAATTGCCGTCGCCACCGCAGCAAAAAGAAAAACCGGGTCATCTCCGGTTTCAGCTTGCAGACAGAACTTCGTAAGGCATTAGCGCGAAACGGCATATGAAAGTTCTATTTTCAAGGTAGGGTTACGGAACCCGAGATTGCCGCGTCGCCGTAAACAGCTCCTCGCAATGACACGATTTCATTGTCTGAGTAGCAGATACAGCAAGACTTCACTCCTTGTTTTCGTACCCCTTATACATCACGGCCCGGACGCAAGCGACACCTAGTGAGGATCGTGTCGTGTCCGGCGAAGGCGAGGCTGAAGGCGGGGCCGAGCCATGGAGGGCGAGGCGACAATCACGCCACGGATGGCGTGTTTGTCAGAGTAACCCCGTCGGAAGCCGAGACTGAGATGCTGACACGACCGATGTGAAACTACGTCGCTAAGACCGGGCCGTAAAAAAACATCCTGCAAAACACAGCTGCAATTCATTTTCCGACATGTCCTTCGGCTACCCCTACCATCATATTTCAGTGGTGCAAGCAATGCATAAAACCCATCTGGAGAAGAGAATTGGTAGTGCAAAGGAGCAACAGGATACAATCCTAGCCGCACTGCGGGGCGGGCGGACCAAGTCGTCCGCCCCTACCGGGGAACAGGATACCGATTTTGCGGCAGAGTGCAGGCAATGTGTTCCTTATGTTTCATTCAGAAATGACGCTTTCTCATTTTGCCGATAACCTGAAAGTGAGTCGTGCCGGTTTTTTTGCATGCCGTATCGTCTACTTGCCGGTAAAATGCTCGTAAGCCAGCCTTGAGATCCGGGCGATTACCTGATGCCCGACCGCAGTATCCGGAACGTGTTCGGACAGGACGACCAGGAGATAGGGGTGGTCCGGCACATAGACGATGCCGACGTCGTGGGTCTGCCCGGTGTCTTCCCCGGTTTTGTGGGCAATCTTGGTTCCCTCCGGCAACTGCACCGGGATTTTGTGGTTCAGTTGCTGGTAGTGCATGATGTTCAGTATCTCCGCGCAGGCTTCCTTATCCACCACTGTTCCCCGGTACAAGGCTTCGAGCATTCGCAGCACGTCGGCGGGGGAGATTTCATTTTTGATGCCCTGCCTCGCCCGCTCCAGGTCAAACATTTTTCGCCGCAGGACCGAGCGGGTAACCCCCATCTGCTGCATCACTTCATTGATGGCCTCGATGCCCAGCCGATCGATCATCATATTGGTCGCCGTGTTGTCGCTGACCGTAATCATCAGGACGATCACGTCCCGAATCGTCAGGTACTTGCCGGTATGCATCACCTGCAGCACCCCGCAGCCACCGACGACTTCTTCGGCTTTCAGCTCCATCAAATCGGCCAGGCTGATTTTCCCCTGCCGGTCCTGCCGGTAGGCTTCGATGATGATGGGGATTTTGATGACGCTGGCGGCGATGAACAATTCGTCTGCGTTGTACAGGATCGTCTCACCCGTCGTCAGGTCCTTGAGCGCCATCCCCCACTGGCCCGGCTGCTCTTGCAGCAGCGGCAGAAGCTTTTCTTCCAGCCTCCTCACTCTCAATTCCCCCTTTTTTATTAGTCACAAGTCAAAAGTCGAAAAGTCAAAAGTCGGGTGCTAGTCGCAAGTCGAAAGTCGGTAACCAATGACTTTAGGCTTTAGACTTTGCACTTTTTTCAGCATCCGACTTCTGAAGATACCAAATCAGCCCGGAAAGCATCCGGCTGAGTTCCTCGCTTTGCTTCTGCAAGTATTGTATCTGTTCGTCTTCTATCATACCAACATCCAAAGCGACGAAAAGGTGTGAGCGCACTTCACCAGCTGAGCCTTTGGCAAGTGACAGGAAGTGCCGGAATTCCTTGTCACCTTGCCGCTCGAAACCTTCGGCGACGTTGGACATAACCGAAACGGCCGCACGCCGAAGCTGGTCACGCAGCCCGTAATCTCTGGCAAACTCACTCTTTTCCGTGACCTCATAGATTACCTTTGTCAGTCTCCGTGCCTTTGCCCAAACATCCAGGTCCTCAAATCTTTCTGCTGTAGCCAAGATATCCACCCGCTCCTGGCTTCCACCCAATATACTTATGTTTTAGCCTTTTGACTTTAGACTTTAGACTTTAGACTTTAGACTTTTGACTTCAGCCTTTCCTCAACACCCGTCCCGCCAGGACCCCGGTGAAACCGCCGCCGGCAACCGCCACCTCCCCGTTGACGAGGACATACTCGATGCCAAGCGGCGGCAGGAAGGGATCCGTATAAGTGGCGCGGTCGATCACTGTCGCCGGGTCGAAGACAACGATATCGGCGCATTTGCCGGGAGCGAGGACACCGCGGTCGGCCAGACCGAGCCGCCGGGCCGGAAGCGAAGTCATCTTACGGATGGCCTCTTCCGGCGGCAGCACTTTCTCCTCCCGAACGTATTTCCCCAGCACCCGCGGATAAGTCCCGTGCAGGCGCGGATGCGGTTTGCCCCGCCCGTAGATGCCGTCCGTCGCGACAATTGTCAGCGGGTGGCGCAGGCCCTCCTTGACATCCTCTTCGCTGCCTTGGAACAACACCATGGTGACGACCGCGTTTTCCGCCAGCAGAATATCGAACACCGCTTCCGCCGGCGTCATGCCGAGGCGGTCGGCAATTGCCGCCAGCATCTGCCCTTCCATCCATTTGTTTGCTTCCGTCGTCACTGAGGCGATCATGATATTCTCCCAGCCGACCGACAGAGACCGGTTGTCGGAACTGGGCCAGCGCTGCCGCAAATCAGCTTGGATTTTCTCCCGCGTCCCCGCGTCGCGCAGGCGGGCGAGGAGTTGTTCCGTCCCGCCCGCGAGGGTCCAGGGCGGCAGGATCGCGGTCAACACAGTACAGCCGGCTGTGTAAGGATATTGGTCGCAAGTGATGTCCAGACCCGCCGCGCTCGCCGCGTCGAACAGGGCGAGAACCTCCTTCAGCTTGCCCCAGTTGGCCCGGCCGCAGGCTTTCAGGTGGGAAACGTGCAGAGCGACCCCCGCCTGCCGGGCGATATCGATCGCTTCCGCCATCGACTCGACGAGTCGGTCGCTCTCGTTCCGGACGTGGATGACGAAGACGCCGCCGTGTGCCGCCACTGTTTCGTTCAGGGCGACGAATTCACGGGTGTCGGCATAGGTGCAGGGAGAATAAATGAGACCGGTCGAGAGTCCGAAGCCCCCCGCTTCCAGGGTCCGCGCCAGGAGTCGCTGCATCTGCCGCAGTTCATCGTCCGTCGCCGGACGGTTTTCCATGCCCAGCACGTCCATGCGGACCGCCCCGTGTGGCACCAGGCTTGCCGCATTCACCGGCAGCCCGCGGGCCGCCAGGCGGTCGAGATACTCAGAGAAACTCACCCAATCCCATTCCACGCCGTGATCGCCGAGCAAGCCAAGCAGAGGCTCGCGCAGGTATTTCCGGTTTTCCGGGCGGATGGGAGCGACGGACAGGCCGTCCTGCCCGAGCAGTTCCGTCGTCACACCCTGCCGGATTTTCGGCTCCGGCGGTACGGCCGCCAGCAGCGCCAGTTCCGAATGGCTGTGCGTGTCGATGAATCCGGGGCAGACAACGCGATTGGCCGCGTCGATGACGCGACCGCCGGTCGCCGCCGCAAGATTGCCGACGGCCGCGATTTTGTCGCCGTTGATGCCGACGTCGGCGGCCCGGCCGGGCTGCCCGGTCCCGTCGATAACCTGGCCGTTTCTGATAATGACGTCAAATTCCATCTGAATCACCCGCTCTCCTGACAACCTCTTTCGGTTACATAAACACTGGTTGCATAGATTGAGATTTTTAACAATGAAACGGTAACAGCCGAGGAATAAACAAGTAGAAAGGTGTTCCTCATAAAGATTCTCGTTTCCGGGTTACCTGCAAGTAGATCGGCGACAGGCGGGCTGATGTTCCCTGACTCCGGCTTCCATAGCAAATGGGTTACTGCCTAACCACAACCTGCCTCCAATGTAGCCGGAGTCTGCCCACACCCCCCGCCTGCCGCGTCAAAGGATGATTCCTTAGGCCAAGTCATGCTTTGCTTCATAGCCAAGCTGATTCTTCCCCTTGAATTGAGGGGAAGCTAGAAAGGGAGCCTTCCAGTGCTGCCAGCAAGGAACCCCGTCTGAAGCCGAGACTGAGATGCTGATACAGCCGATGCGAAACTACGTCGCAGCCGCTGGCAACCTTAGAAGATAGCCTTCTCTAGGCAGTAACCTATTTGCAATGGAAGCCAGCGGCTAATACCGGGCCGTAGAAAAACTATCCTGCGAAACGTAGTCGTAGCACCTTCCTTATAGTGCAAGCTCTTTCAGCTCACACGAACACGCATAGCTATTGTCGTCCGTAGCTTAGTATCTTCGGATTTTATCGACGTGAGTCGGCATCGTCTCACCCTTCAGATAGCTCTTCAGATTATTAATGAAGACCTTCAACGCCCGCTCTCCGTGCTTATCTGCCGGCGCCATCGCCGCCATATGCGGAGTAATGATGATATTGGGCGCGTCGTACAGCTCACTGTCGGGCGGGAGCGGTTCCGGATCGGTGACATCGAGGCCGGCGCCCGCTATCCACCCTTCGTGCAGGGCTTTGAGGATTGCCGGTCCCTGGATAATCCGGCCGCGGGCGATATTGATGATGTACGCGGTCGGCTTCATCAGTTTCAGCTCCCGCTCGCCGATGAGGCCCGTCGTCTCTTCCGTCAGAGCCGCCGCCACCACGATGAAGTCGGACTGCTGCAACAGTGTGTCGAGTTCATCCGCCGGCAGCAGGGTGTCGACGTTCGGCTCCGCGCCGCCGAGACGCTTCTTCGTCGCGATGACCGTCATATTGTACGCGAGCTTAGCTTTGCGCGCGATTTCGCGGCCGATACTGCCGAGACCGATGATGCCCAGCGTCCGGCCGTCCATTTCGGTGATGGGGCTCCGCGCCCACTTGTGCTCCATCTGGTTGCGGAAGAAGCGGTCGACGCCCCGGGTCAGGCCGGTCAGGAGGGCAAACGCGTGCTCCGCCACCGGGATATCGTAAACGCCCCGTGAATTCGTCAGGCGGACGTCGCTCTTAATAAACTCTGGATAAAAGAGGGCGTCCACTCCGGCGCTCATGGCGTGAATCCATCGCAGTTTCGGCGCCCGGACAAAAGCATCGCGGGAAAACTCCCAGCCTAGCGCCGCCACTACTTCCGCCTCGGGCAAATCATCCCAGGCTTCTTTTTCGTTCCGGGCGCAGTGGACTTCGATCCCCGGGGCTACGGCCTCGATGCGCCGGCGCTGTTCTTCGTTCAGATGGGAGAGATAGACTATTTTCGTTTCTCTGCCTTCTGGCATCAAATCGACCTCCTTGTTCTCTTTCTTGTGCAATTCGTTACGGACGCCGCTTTTCCTCCGCCGCCGGAGAAAAAGAAATCCTGCCCGGGAATTGACGCCGGGCAGGATGGCTGCTTGCTCTATTCTCTGGTCCGCGGCGTCTTCACCCAGGCTTTCGGTTCCAGGTTAAACTGCCGCAGGATGAGAGCGCTCGTATTCGGAGCCGGGAAGAAAAACGCGGCGAGCGGCAGGACGAAAAGCTGGAGGACTTCCCCGCACAAGCCGGTCAAGGTATGCGGCTTGGCCGCGTCGTCAAAATAGCGGGAGTATCGGAAAAACAAATAGACGAGAAAACCGAGATAGAAGACGGTAAAACTGCTCATCGCCATCCGGATCGGATAAGGAACGATGGTTTGGTCCACCATGCCGTTCCACCAGAGCAAGGCGATGCAGGGCGGAACGAGGCTGATCGTCTGATACAGGGTCCACTCAAGCTGCCCCTTGACGAACAGGCTGCGCAGCAACGGCATTTTCTGGCTGCGGTCGCAGTCCTGGTCGTGCGCGATTTTCTCCATCACCTGCAGATGTCCCGTCGCCCAGCGGAGCCGCTGTCGGAAAAAACCCCGGAAGGTCGGCGGCGTCTGCTCACTGGAACCGTAGGGCAGATATTCCGGCCAGACCCCGGCGTGCAAATAAGCGCGGGTACCGAGTTCCAGGTCTTCGGTCAGGGTCGAATGGTCGAAGCCGCCGATCTGATTCAGCAATTCACGGTCGACGAACAGGTTTGTCCCGCCGACGAAGGGAATGCGCCGGAACAGCACCGGCAGGAACCAGTCATGAGAGATACACTGGTAAAGCGAGGCCACCTTGCAGAACGGTCCCATTTCATAGAAATTACGCACCTGAAAGACCGGTCCCTGGAAGATTTTTACCTCACCGTTCCGCCGCAGGTGCTGGTGGGCAACATACTGGAGGACGTTCGGATCGGGACGCCCCTCGGCGTCGTAAAAGGCGCACATCTCGCTGGCCGGATCGACATCCTGCATCGCGTAGTTCAAAGCCCGCCCCTTGGTCGAAGGGATACTGCAGCCGGTCAAAGCGCCGCCGACCATCCCGTCGAAATCGTCGGGCACGACGACATGCTTCAGTTTGATCCGCCCACCGGCGGCAAATTCGGCCACTTTCCTTTCCACGATGTCCTGGGTAGTAGGGAAGCACTCATCGTACAATGCAGCCAGCAAAGGCTCCAGGCGGTTTTGCTGCTGCAAGCGGCGCAACTGCTGCGCCAGCTTGCCGTTCACACGGTCGGTCATCGCCCGGAGAATTTTCTGGGTCACTTCGTGGTGCGCCTGAGCCGTATAGCGAATCATCGCCGCCACCACCCGGCCGTTCAAGTCCCGCCGCAGCGTGCAGTAATAGGCGACGACCGGCACGGCGATACTCAAAAAGTACGGGTAGACCCGCTGAATGTCCGCATCCGACAGGTCGGGCGCCAGGCGGTGGAAGGTGTTGTACAGGCGGTTCATATTGATGCGTCCGCGGTTCCTAACCAGTCCCTCCGCGATTTCCCGCACCAACGCCTTCAGGGTATCCGTGTCCGGGACTTTCAGGTCGCTCCCCAGCCCCTTCTCCAGCTGCCCCGGCTTGATTTCCTGCAGCGACAGATGGGTCAGCAGCCCGAGGGCGAGACGCTCAATTGTCTCGCTGATACTACTCTTCCGGGCCGCCCCCTGGGCCAGAAACCGGAGCGTTTCCTGCAGGACGGCCGGTTTCTCGGCCGCCTTCCGCAACAGTTCTTTTTCATCGGTAACTACCAGGAGTTCATACAGTTCTTTCGGGTAATTGAGCCGGTCCATATGCAAAATGGTCTTCTCGATGACATCCGCTTCGTTCCGGGCCGGAACAAGAATAGAAAACCTGGGTAAAGGCTTTCCGGTTAACGCACCCAGATTTTCCAGATTCTCCATTGACAACACCGGACGTCTGTTCCAGTAATGTTTTTCCGCATAACGTTTCCAGAAGAAAAACCGAATGAATAAGGCAAAAAAAATGATATATGTAGCCACTGTAATCAAATATATCTTCTGCGGTAAAGTCATAGTCTCCACCCCTCGTCAGTTGCGTCATCTTGCTGGTATATTTGTGCGCGGACAGAGTTGTCCCGGCCGAGACCTTTATAATTATAGTATAGTAGTTTCGTACTTCGCAAATTTTTATTCCTTAGTTAACCAGCGTCCCGGCCGTGAAACGTCCGGCTTTTTTCGTTAATGCCGATAGCCGTATTGAATCTTGTTCCTCCTTTCATTTGCTTATTATACCTATAGTCGGAAATGAAAGCAAAAAGTTCCATCCGCCAGAAATGAAAAACATTCTGGCTGAGACCCTTATGTATACTTATTGACAGCATTGTCTGGCGCCGCAAAAAAAGAAGCCCGGCGGGCTTCTTTCCAGTTAAAAGTTGAAAGTTAAAAGTTAAAAGTCAAAACCAACCCAAACCCTCTGCTTTTGATTTCGCGTTCCGCTTCGTTTCTCACTTTGAACTTTGAGCTTAAACTATAGACTCTGTACTCGTTACTGATATCCTAAAAGCTGTAATTCGGAGCCTCCTTGGTGATCGAGACATCGTGGGGATGGCTTTCCCGCAGTCCGGCCGGGCTGATGCGGACGAACTGCGTCTTGGACTTCAGCTCGGCGATGTCTTTGACACCGCAGTACCCCATGCCGGAACGGAGTCCGCCGATAAGCTGGTAGATAGTGTCCGCCAGCACGCCCCGGTAAGGCACGCGCCCCTCGATGCCTTCCGGCACCAGCTTGGTCACATTCTCCTGGAAATAGCGATCCTTGCTGCCTTCCTTCATGGCCGCGAGCGAACCCATGCCGCGGTAGACCTTAAAACTCCGGCCCTGGTATATCTCCATCTCGCCGGGACTTTCTTCCGTTCCGGCAAACAAGCTGCCGATCATCACCACATCCGCACCGGCGGCGATGGCCTTGGTGATGTCCCCGGACAGGCGGATACCGCCGTCGGCGATCACCGGAATACCATGCTTGGCCGCTTCCACCGCGCAGTCATTGATGGCGGTGATCTGCGGCACCCCGATGCCGGCGACCACCCGGGTGGTACAGATCGAGCCGGGCCCGATACCGACTTTGACGGCGTCGGCGCCGGCGGCAATCAGGGCGGCCGCACCCGCTGCCGTCGCCACATTGCCGGCGATCAGCTGAACCTCCGGGAAATTGGCCTTGATTTCCCGGACCGTATCGATGACGCCGCGGCTATGCCCGTGCGCGGAATCGACGGCGATGACGTCGACGCCGTTATCGATGAGCGCCGCCACCCGCGGGCAGGTGTCCTTCGTCGCCCCCACGGCCGCCCCGACCAGGAGGCGCTGCCGCTCGTCCTTGGCGGCGTTCGGGTACTTCCTGGCTTTTTCGATATCCTTGATGGTGATGAGGCCTTTGAGATTGAAATCGGCATCGACCAGGGGCAGTTTCTCGATCTTATGTTTGGCCAGGATGGACTTGGCCTGCTCCGGCGTTGTTCCGACGGGAGCGGTGATCAGCCCTTCCTTGGTCATCACCTCGGTGATTTTCCGCCCGTAATTTTCCTCGAAACGCAGGTCACGGTTGGTGATGATCCCGACAAGCTTACCCTCCACGGTGATCGGGACGCCGGAAATCCGGTACTTCTCCATGATTTTCATCGCATCGTAGATGGTGTTGTCCGGGCCGAGGAAAATCGGGTCGGTGATAACGCCGTGCTCGGAGCGTTTCACCTTGTCCACTTCCGCCGCCTGGTGCTCGATCGACATATTCTTGTGAATAATGCCGATGCCGCCCTCCCGGGCGATGGCAATCGCCATGCGCGCCTCCGTCACCGTATCCATGCCGGCGCTGAGCAGCGGGATGTTCAGTTTGATTTTCGGGGTCAGGTAAGTCGAGACGTCGACTTCCGGCGGCAGAATGTCCGACGCCGCCGGGACGAGAAGGACATCATCGAAGGTCAGTCCGCTTTTTTGGAACCGTTCGTTGTACTCCATGAACTCCCTTCTTTCCTTAAGATTAAAAGAATAATGGCGGGGCGGCCCGCGCCGGGCCGCGGCCGATGCAATGTTACGGTAAATTTTAAAGATTATACCACACCGGGTGGACAATTTCAATCCCCAAATCAATTTCCCGATTACGCCCGGAATCGGGAAGCGGCGCATAAACAAAACAAGATTTGGGCAGTCTGAGGGTAAGAGTCAGGTGCAAAATTCACTGCAGCGGATAAAGGAGAGGTGCCGCCAAAATGAAAAAGAAACAGATATTGACCGGCCTGGTGTCCGCCGTCGGCGTGATCGGGCTGGTATCGTTTATCATCCTGAAGCTCCCTGCCATCAACCTGGCCGGTTACGGCGTGTCCGAGCGCTCCGCCGGTTATTACACGATTGTCGATGAAAACAATGTCCCCCTCCTGGAGACGGGTATCCTGGTGACCAAAGGCGACCAGTTTATCAATGCGGACAATCAGTTTTATGAGATTACCGGGGTCGCAGGCAATATCGCCTACGCCCGTTCGGCCGACATCGCCACCCTGACCGACTGGACGACCGAGTCAGCCCAGACGACCGGGGCGCTTGTCGCCGCCGCACCGGGGCAGACGACCGTCGGTATTTATCACACCCACAGCGACGAATCGTATACGCCCACGTCGGGCCGCTCATCCAAGGTCGGCAAAGGCGATATTTTCGCCGTCGGCGATTCGCTGACCCAGGCGATGCAACAAAAAGGCTTCGCCGTGCTTCACGACACAACGGCCCACGATCCGCACGACGCCGGGGCGTACAAGCGCTCGCGGCGGACAGCCACTTCGCTTCTCAAACAGCAGGCCTCCATCCTGATCGATGTCCATCGCGATTCCGCCCCGGCCAAGGCGTATACTACTGAATTGAACGGTAAAGACGCGGCCAAAGTGACGATCGTCATCGGCCGGCAGAACCCGAAACGATCCGCCAACCTGGCCGTTGCCCGCAGCATCAAGGATGCGGCCGATAAACAGTATCCCGGCTTGTTCCGGGCCATCTTCATGGCCCGCGGCTCCTATAATCAAGACCTCGGCACACAGGCGCTCTTGTTGGAATTCGGCACCGACAAACAGCCGCTCGAAGCACCCCAGCGCAGCACTGCCGCGGTCGCCGAGGTCCTCGCCACCGTTTTCGGAGCAACCGCGCCGGCCGCGCCGGCGCCGGCCACTCCTTTGCCCGGCCTGCCGGGCGGAACGGGGAATTACGTGGCCCCGCAGAACCGATAATCTTCCACTTTCCCACATAAGGACGGAAGCCTCAGCGGGCTTCCGTCCTTATGTTTTCCAGCAATTAGCTGACTTTTACAAATGTTGGGCAGGCTTTTTCGCCCGCTCCGTCGAATATTCACGGCCAGAAGCATATAAATCGTACTGATACTAACGGCAAGGAGGAAGATGCATTTGGCTGTCCAGACGGAACCAACTGCGGTCCAAACCAAGGAGTCGTACGAAGCGGAAGTCAGACAAAATTTTAAGTGGAACGGTCCCCTCGGAATCGTTCAAGGCCTCATGCTTTATCTGAATACTGGGTTACATAACGTCCAAATTGTTGTGCCGGCTTTTTTGTTTGAGATTACCGGTTCCAAAACTTTCGTCGGCATCGCCAGTTCCCTGCAGCTTTACGCTCACAACATCCCCCAGCTGTTTGGCAGCGCTCTTGTTGAACATCTTCCCGTGAAAAAGAAGGCGATGGTCAGATACGGCTGGTTATCGGCACTCAGTTGGCTCGCCATTGCCGCCGCCACCTACTTTCTGCCGCGCGAAACCAACCTTCCGATCTTCCTTTTCTTTTATGCGGCTTCTTCCGTCTTCATGGGGCTTTACCTCCTCGTCTGGACCGATGTCATGTCCAAAGTAATTCCAGTCGAGCGGCGCGGCAATTACTTCGGCGTCCGCAACTTCCTGTCGACACTGGCCACCGCGGTCGGTTCGAGCCTGGCCGGCTATCTGATTGCCAGCTTTTTATTCCCAAATAATTATGCTCTGACCTTTTTTGTCGGCTTTGTCTTCTTCGCCCTGGCCCTGCTGCTGCTGGCCCTGACCCGGGAGCCGGTAGCCTGGCGCACCAGTTCGAAAATGTCCTTCAAAGAAAAAGTCCAAAGCATGCCGGGCATCTTCAGGAACGACCCGAACTTTCTTCGTTTCTGCTACATCCGGGCGATCGGCGCCGGGTTTTGCCAGATGTCACTACCGTTTTATATCATCTTTGCCCAAGAGCGTTTGCCGGGCATCGATCCCGGCTATCTCGTCGCCTATTTTGGCTCTACCCTCGCAGTCGCCCGAGCGGTCGGCAATCTTCTGTGGGGAGCAGTCTCGCAGCGATACGGCTATAAAGTACCGCTGGAGCTTTCCTTTACTATCTTCGCCCTTGCCGCCGGCCTGGCGATTTACAGCCAATCTTTCCTGCTTTTCTTCCTCGTTTTCGTCATCAACGGCATTGCCCAAGCCGGATTGATGATGTCGACCATGAATATCCTCATGGAGTTCGGCCAGATCCAGAACCGGACCACTTACATCGGCATCTCCGCCGCCGTCTCCGGGCTGGTCGGCGGACTCGCCCCCTTGGTCGGCGGAGTCTTATCCGATTACTTCTCCTTCCAGGTCCTCTTCCTGGCTACCGCTGCAATTTCCGTAATCTCTACCGCCGCCATGCGGCGATACGTGCAAGACCCCCGCTACGTCGAGGCGTACAAACAGTGAGCAGACTTCCGTCCGGCAGGAATACGCGGCCCGGAAGCGAAATCTACTAAAGCTGTCAACCTAATCAGGACATCAAGGAGGAATAGTGATGAAAGCATTGTTTACCCTGACCCCAGCCGAATCCCGGCGCCTGATCGCCAAAGCGGTCGCGGCAATGCCGGAAGTCAGCCACGCCAAAGCGGAAGGCCGGATCATCATCGGCGGCGGGACGACGAACGGGTATGTCGTGGAAGAACTGCTCGGAACGAAGATCGATAAGGCCAATTATACTTTTGGGGTAGTCAGTGATGGCATGCAGTGTTCGACTTCCGGCGCCAAGCGGGAGAAGCCGATCCCCTACACCATCGTGCGCGGTGAAGTCAAGAACGACAAGCCGTACACCGAGTACCTGAAAGAATTCACCAGGGACGATGTCATGATCAAGGGCGCGAACGCGGTCGACCCGGACGGAAACGCCGGCGTCCTCATCGGCAGCCCCGTCGGCGGCACGATCGGAGCGGTCTACAACACCGTCTTCCCGCGGAACGCCAAACTGATTATCCCCGTCGGCCTCGAGAAACTGGTGCCGTCCGTCCTTGACGCGGCCACGTTCGGCGGCATCTACGACTGGGATTTCTGTCTCGGGATGCGCTGCGCGCTCTGGCCGATCGTCGGCGCCACCGTCATCACCGAAATTGAGGCTCTCTACATCCTGGCCGGAGTGGATGCCGTTCACTTCAGTTCCGGCGGGATCGGCAATTCGGCCGGCGCGGTGACGCTGGCGATCGAGGGCGAGGACGATGATGTGAAAGCAGCGTTCGAGCTGATTAAGGGCATCAAAGGCGAGCCTCCTCTGGCGGATGCCAAGCGGCCCTGCGCCGAATGCGAAAGCCAGTGCGATAGGTTCTAAGCCCAAAAAGGCTGCCGGGAAGGCAGCCTTTTTTTATTACCTCGGTGCCCGGCAGGATTAACCCTCACCCCCGCCCTCTCCACCGCCGACTTTGATTAATTGGATTGCTGCCTGCAGATACCTTTCTGCATTGGAAGTCGGCGGTGCCAGAATTGGGAGAGGGAAAAGGGGAAGAAATGAACGGGGCGAGCGGATGAGAAAGTAGGGGCGACCAGTGTGTCGCCTGCTCGGCTGCGAAGTCCTGCCCTCACCCCCAGCCCTTCTCCCGTAACATCTGGAGCTATTCATTCTACGATTGTTGAACATTCATCATTTCCTTCGCTTTGCTCCAACGCATCGCTAATCCTTCCCCTTGAAGTGCACCGCCGACTTCCAACGCAAATAGGTTTCTCTTGGCAGTAAGCTATTTTCTATGGTTGTCGGCGGTGAGGGGAAGCTAGAAAGGGAGCCGTTGTCTTTCAGCTCCCCTCCTTGCCTCCCCTCACCTCAAGGCTAAACTTGCTACACATTATTGGGAATTAACTGGTAGATGAGCAACCATCCAGCCTTCCACAATATCTTGCAGGCGTCGGAGACCGCGCCAGATAACGATTATCCCAGGTTTGCCATCACTTTTGC
>Ga0228535_1002865_pt1 | contig 14623 bp, 8 predicted proteins | sample SJ1metagenome_FD_168457 | JGI IMG/M metagenome (GOLD analysis project Ga0228535, IMG submission 168457) | Enriched culture of PCE-dechlorinating microbial communities from Ithaca, New York, USA - SJ1 | ecosystem: Engineered > Modeled > Simulated communities (microbial... > Unclassified | place... | reverse complement strand
ACTTTATCATGTCAATATGGCCGTGCAATAAGCTTTTTGCTCTTCCACTCTTTTCTAATATTCTTTTGTCAAAGAACCCTCTATCGCTTAATTACGACACAGTCTCCGACGGGGGAGGGTCAGGGTGGGGGTGAGAGGGTGATATGATAGACAGCAGGCTGATATCGCTTGGAAAGACTCTCCGGAAAAAGCCGACAAAGGCAGAGCAACTGCTATGGAGGCATTTAAGAATGAAGCAAATGGAAGGCCTGAGGTTCAGAAGACAACAGCCTATAGATATGTACATTGTCGACTTCGTTTGCTTCGAAAAACGACTCGTTATTGAAGTAGACGGCGGACAGCATGCGACGGCCGGGGTCTATGACAAAGGGAGAGACGAATACCTTCGACAAGCCGGATTTCAGGTTCTCAGATTCTGGAACAATGAGGTCATGCGAAACACGGAAGGTGTTTTAACCATGATCAGGGCGGCCTGCTTTGATGCCCCCTCCCCTTGATCCCCTCCCGCGAGGGGCGGGAAAAAGGGACTTTTTGCAGGGCCGTCAGATCATTCTTAACTAAAAAAAGTGTTAACGATGTAGCCGGTTTAAATTGCAAACGAAGTGTCAGTTACAAACGTTCCCTTCCCCTTGACGGGCGGGAAAAACAGACTTTAATTTCCTTCTCCTCGATCGTTGAGGAACCCGGCCTTCAATTCCCTCCCCCGTGATGGCCGATGGCTAGGCCTTTAATCCCCTTCCCCTTGACGGGGGAGGGTCAGGGTGGGGGTGATAAGGCGGTTTATTTCTGACGTGATGCCCCCCTCCCCTTGATCCCCTCCCGCGAGGGGAGGGGAAAACGGGGTTTTAATTCCCTCCCGCGGGGGGACTGTTTCGTAATACCCGATTGACGTTTGAGGTCATTCTGAACGAAGTGAAGAATCTAATCATAACAGGATGTTAAAAAACGAGATTCTTCGCCTGACGGCTCAGAATGACATTACGACACAGCCTTGGGGGGGAGGGGAAACCGGGCTTCGATTCCCTCACCTCCGACCGTGGAGGAAGCGGACTTTTCGAGGGCATCAATTTTTCCGTTGATCCGGAATGGGACAGGGCGTAAAATATCCAACTTGACGGTCACCGGTGCAGGCTCGTGATCGTGCTTTATGTGATTGCCGGTGAGGTGTTGATAAGGGCATCGGGGTTCGATCATGCATAAAAGCGAAATTTTCAATACCGTCAGTCATGCCGTCGGCTCCGTTGTTGCCGTGGCGGGACTGGTGGTCCTCGTGATTGTCGCTACCCTTCAGGGCGATCCCTGGAAGATCGTCAGTTTCAGCGTCTATGGGGCGACCCTGGTTCTGCTGTATTTTTTCTCCTCGTGCTATCACGGTTTGAATGGACGGGTAAAAAAGATCTTCCGCTACTTCGATCATTCGGCCATTTTTCTCCTCATTGCCGGCACCTATACCCCCTTTACCCTGGTCACCCTGCGGGGAGCCTGGGGCTGGTCCATTTTCGGTGCGATCTGGGGGCTTGCGGTTATCGGGATCATTCTGGATTCCTTCTATCACCATGGAAGGAGATTTTTACCGATAACCGTTTACATTCTCATGGGATGGCTCATCCTTTTCGCCCTGGGGCCCCTGCTGCGGGCATTGCCCGTTCCGGGATTTATCTGGCTTCTGGCCGGGGGTATCTTTTACACGGGGGGCCTCGCCTTCTACGCCCTGGACAAGAAACTGTGGCATGCCCATGGTGTTTGGCATCTGTTTGTTCTGGGAGGAAGCGTTTGCCACTATGTGACGGTTCTGGTTTATGTCGCCTGAGGGAATCGGGTCAAGTTTTCCAACCAGGATGAAGCGGTAAAAAGTCGAAAATTCCTCCCCCTTGACGGTGGAGGAAATGGACTTTAATCCCCCTCCCCCTTAACGGTTGAGGAACCCGGACTTTAATTCCCCCCCCCCTTGACGGGGGAGGGCCAGGGTGGGGGTGATAAGGCGGTTTATTTCTGACGTGATGTCCCCCTCCCCTTAATCCCCTCCCGCGAGGGGAGGGGAAACCGGGGTTTTAATTCCCTCCCGCGGGGAGACTGTGTCGTAATACCCGATTGACGTTTGAGGTCATTCTGAACGAAGTGAAGAATCTAATTATAACAGGATGTTAAAACGCGAGATTCTTCGCCTAACGGCTCAGAATGACATTACGATACAGTCTCCGAGGGGAGGGGAAAGTGGCGTTTTTACGGTGTCAACAATTTCGATGGTCCCGAAAAAACGTGGGTCAGGCATGACGTTTTGAATATTTGCCTGCCGATATAATCATTGTATCCAATCCGTCGCACCCGCTCGAATGACAACTGGGCAGGCACTGCCATGGAGCGCCGCCGACGAAAAAGCCATCCCCTCATGTCATTCTGAGGCGTCAGCCGAAGAATCTCTTGACAGGAACATGCCGGGATGATGAGATTCTTCGCTTCGCTCAGAATGACACCGCACAGTATATTGCGAATTATGACATAGCCTTTTTTAATTAAACACGAAGAAAAGAATCCGTCATGACCACGAACGAGATCATCAGAATTCTTGAGGAAATTTCCCTGCTGCTGGAGCTCAAGGGTGAAAATCCCTTCAAGGCGCGGTCCTACCTGGTGGCGGCGAGAAGCCTGGAAACGCTGGAAGAGGATCTTCCGGACCTGGTCCGGGAAAACAGGCTTGATTCCGTCAGGGGGATTGGGGAGGCCCTGAGCAAAAAAATCGGGGAACTCGTCCTGACGGGGCGTCTCGCTTATTATGAAAACCTGAAGGCCTCGATTCCGCCCGGCCATTTGGAGATGCTCAAAATTCCCGGGCTGGGGCCGAAAAAAATCAATGCCCTCTATGACCGCCTGGGCATCGAGACCGTCGGGGAGCTGGAATACGCCTGCCACGAGAACCACCTGACGGAACTTCCCGGTTTCGGCCGGAAGACCCAGGACAAGATCCTGGACGGGATCAAGCAAATACTGCGTTACCGGGAACGGCGGCTCTACGCGGAGGTGATCGGCGAGGCCGAGGGCCTGCTGAATTTGCTGAAGGGCTGGAAAGACGTGATGGAGGTCCGCCTGGGCGGATCGTTGCGGCGGGGTTACGAAACGGTCAAGGATATCGACCTCCTGGCGGCGACAAGGGATCCGGGGTCCCTGGGCGATTCCTTCGCCGCCCTTCCGGTTGTGGAATCGATTATCGCCAAGGGCGAGACGAAGATCAGCGTGGCCCTCGAATCAGGGATCAACTGCGATCTGCGGCTGGTTACCCCCGAGGAATTTCCCTATGCCCTTCACCACTTCACGGGAAGCCGTGAACACAACACGGCCATGCGCGGCCGGGCGAAGCACCGGGGACTCAAAATGAACGAGTACGGCCTCTTCCGGGACGATCAAAATATTCTCTGCCGGAATGAAGAGGAGCTTTTTCAGGCCCTGGGGCTGGCCTATATTCCCCCGGAGTTGAGGGAAAACATGGGGGAGATCGAGGCGGCGGAAAAGGGAACACTGCCGCGGCTGATCGAAGAACGGGACATCCGGGGCCTCTTTCACGTTCATACCCAGGCCAGCGACGGCGCCGATTCCCTGGAAACCCTGGCACACCATGCCCGGGAGAAGGGGTTTTTCTATATCGGGATCAGCGATCACAGCCGTTCGGCCTTTTATGCGGGAGGGCTTTCCGTGGAGGCCATCCGGGTGCAGCACGCCAGAATTGACGAGCTGAACGCCAGGGATTCGTCATTTCGTATCTTCAAGGGGATCGAGTCGGACATTCTGCCCGACGGCCGTCTCGACTACGACGACGAGGTCCTGGCCCGGTTCGATTTCGTCATCGCCGCCGTCCATTCCCAGTTCGGCATGTCCGAAGCGGACATGACCAGGCGGGTCGTCGCCGCCCTGTCCAATCCTTTCACCACGATTCTCGCCCATCCCACGGGACGGCTGCTCCTCGCCCGGGAAGCCTACCGGCTGAATATCCAGGAGGTGATCGATGTTGCGGCGGAGGAGGGGAAGGTGCTTGAATTGAATATCAATCCCCAGCGCCTGGATCTGGACTGGAGAAACTGCATCCTCGCCAAGCGGAAAGGGATCAAGATCGTCCTGGGGCCCGATATCCATAACCGGGAGGCCTTCGATTACCTGCCCCTGGGAGTGAAAATCGCCCGGAAAGGCTGGATCGAGCCGGACGACTGCATCAACACCCTTTCCCGGGAGGAGGCGGTCCGTTTTCTCGAGCAGCGGAGAATTCGGTGCCCTGGTGCGTAGCGCTTCCTTATATTATTACTTTGGCAACTGGACAGGTCCTTCCAAGGGACGACCTCGGTTTCTGAAAAGCGAGATTCTTCGCTTCGCTCAGAATGACAGCCGGCAGGCCCATTCGAGGAACACCGCCGCCGAAAAAGCCATACCTTCATGTCCTTCTGAGGCGTGAGCCGGAAAATCTCTTCCTTTTAACAGACCGTGATGATTCGATTCTTCGCGGAGTTTATCCTTGAGCGAAGCGAAGGACTCAGAATGGCAGCCGGCAGGCCCATTCGAGGAATGCCGCCGACGAGAAAGCCATGCCCTTCATGTCATTCTGAGGCGCCAGCCGAAGAATCTCTTCAGTCCGGCATGACGTTTTGAATGTTTGCCTGCCGATGGAATGGGTTCCCGCCGATCATTCCGGCTTCCCGGCCGGAGGGGGTGTATCTGTCTGTAATCCGGTCAAACCTTTTTTTGACGCGGGCGCTTTTCCTTTTTATCCATGCTGCGCCAGCAAAGCTCCAGGCTGCTCAGAATGGCATTTCTGGCGACCTCGTCGCCCGACTCCAGGATCTCCTGAAGTTTCATGCATCCTTCCCTTACTTCCGAAGACAAGCCTTCGCATGTGGGGTATGTCCTCTTCTGCGAAACGCCGGCATCTTCTTTATCGGCAATGAGCCATTGATCGATGCCCAGGCCTCTCTGGAGGCAATAATCGACCAAGAAATTTTTGATCGTTCCGCTTTTGGCGCGATTATTCAAATCCGATGGTGAAATTCCCAAATCGACGGCCAACGCTTTTTGGGTTTTATATCCAAAAGTGTTCATAAATCGTCTTAGAATATTTTTCCCGTCATTCATTTTAAAATGTATTTTTTAGCTTGACAAGATTCATTGTATTGTGTATTGCTTGCTTCCATCGAATGACGTTTAAAGTAACAACGACTGGGGGACAGCGTCATGCTGAACAACATTTCAACGATCATTTCCGAAAAAGGCAAAAAGGTTCCAGCCGATACCTGCCGCAAATCGGACCTTTCCTGCAAAATCGCTGACTACTCTCCTTCCGCCAAAGTGATCGCCAAATACGTTGCGGATCACCCGGAGTCTGTGAAGAGGTTACCCGCCTCGTCATCATCGCGATTCCCGGCCTTAAGGAATGTTGATAACGCCCTTCTCAGGGCGGCTGGCCCATCTTCCTCCACTCACTCAACGTTATTACGGGATGACCGGCCGATTTTTCCCTGTCCAGTTCCGGTTGCAAAGCAAGATGATCAGCCGCGGCCTCTTCCGGTGAGGAACACCGGGACACTTCGCGGTAATCGATACAGGAACACCGTTTGTCCTTGCGGTCTGCATCCGGCTCGATCGAAATGGTTCCAAGGCCGGTGGTTAATTTTAAAAAATATCTCGACGGATTCGACCCATAGCGAGGCGACGAAAAGGGGCTCCCGGTCAAGATCACGGGCAAATCCCGTTCAAGTCTCGTATATTACAATAAATACAATAACATACAAATCAGACAAATGAATGCTGACTCAATTTTAACGGCCCTGTAACAAGTCGGTCAGGCTGTCATGCCGGACTCGGGGGCTGTGTTGCAATATCATTCCGGGGTGTCAGCCACCGGAAACGCAGTGTTCTGGAAAAAGATCACTCAAAATTACGTCATTTGAGGGGGGAATTTACCTCAAAAACAGGACGCTTCCTGCTCATTGAAAAACAGGGATTTTTATTGATTTCCTTTATATTTCAGTTCGTGTCTCTCTCCGGGATGGTGGAAACCCCTCGCCTTCAGGCGAAGCGTATTTTTGCGAAATCCCGAAGAGATGAGCACCTTGAATTCTTCGATAAAGCGGCCGCAAAGTAGTCGAATTGATTCGACGCGGCTGCTGAACGACCATCGGTTTATAGCCGATGGTCGTTCAGTTTGGGCTCCTTCTGAATATGGGACACCGCCATTGAACAGGAGGGGCCAGGCATGTTCGATTTCCGGCTTCCACTTCCGGGACTTGCCCATGATTCCATCCCCTGTTTTTCCACCATCGGCGTGGATTCCATCTCGCCGGTATCGGTCCGAAAGGAGACCTGCTTTGATTGTTCCGGCGCGATTCATCCAAACCAGGGAGCGTATTCTGTCGGATCGGCGGTGAACGAAAAGATCCCGGGAAGAATGACGGCTTCGTAAACAGGGGTGGCCTCTCCCAAGCGACTGTGTCGCAACGGGTATTTTGTCATTTCGACCGCAGGGAGAAATCTTTAAGTTAAGTGATTACAACGTATCAAGATTTCTCACGTTCGCTCGAAATGACCATTTGCGTAATGATGGCACAGCTTCGATGCAACAATGCAGCCCGGCACAAAAAGGTTTCCCGGTCTTCATCACGAAGTTTTTGTGAAAGAACGCAACAGACAATCCGGATCTTGAGCTGCCATTTCTGCAGCCTCCGCATGAGATCCATAATTCAAAACCATTACGAAAGGCGCGAAACTTCCGCGCATATCCTACGCCGCCGAACAGAACCGGTCGATACGACAACCCGCCGCATGTGGGCTAAAATGTTTATGATACAGCTGATGCTGAAAGTGCTTCTATATACACAATAACGCCGCACAGGCAATGATAAATTGAACCCCCTTCCTTTGACACCATTGAATCCATGATCATTATGGGGGATAGCAACAGCCCTTACCCACGGCCCTCTGATCGACTTTGGTTCAAGTCACCGTTTCTCCACCCTAGACGGGAATCCTGAAAGATCATTACATTACTTTCCCCTCCCCTGGCGGGAGGGGATGAAGGGGAGGGGGAGAATACCATCGGTAAGACGGGCACTTAACAACCCATACGCTGACCATCCCCGTCAATGGTGAGGGGATTTGGAGGGTTTTTCCTACGGTTTTAATAGTCTGGTTAGAGACAGATCATCAATTACTGCAACTCATAACGACGAGTAAAGGAGGACATGATGCTTATGAAATCCAGCCATCACACGATGTTCAAAAAGAGAATCGTCTTCATGGTGATCATCGCCTGGGGATGTCAGCTTGTTGCAGGCCCCTTATGGGCGGCACCCCAGGGCGGCGTGGTCACATCCGGTACGGCAACGATCAACCAATCCGGCCATGTCACCAACATCAACCAGGCAACGCAGAAGGCAGCGATCAACTGGCAGAGCTTCAGTACCAGGCCTCAGGAAACAGTCAACTTCCACCAGCCGAACGCCGCCGCCATCGCCTTGAACCGGGTGATCGGGAATGAACGGAGCATACTGGAAGGTGCGCTTAATGCTACCGGCAGGGTCTTCCTTATCAACTCCAACGGCATCCTCTTCGCTAAAGGCTCCACCGTCAATACCGCCGGGTTCATAGCGAGTACGTTGAACCTATCGGATGAAGACTTCACCGCCGGAAATTATGCCTTCACAAAGAACGGTCCCACCGGCTCGGTGATCAACATGGGGACCATCACCGCCAAAGAGGGCGGCTACGTGGCCCTCCTCGGTCCAGCCGTCTCCAACCAGGGGGTCATTGCCGCCACCAAGGGGAGCGTAGCGCTTGCCTCCGGTGACAAGGTCACCCTCAACTTCAACGGCGACTCCCTCGTGAACGTCACGGTCGATCAAGGTACCTTAAACGCTCTCGTTGAGAATAAAGAGGCCGTCTACGCCGACGGGGGCAAGGTCATCCTCACTGCGAAGGCAGCCGATGATCTCCTTGGTGCCCAGGTCAATAACTCCGGCATCATCCAGGCACGAACCATCAATGACCTGAAAGGCTCCATCACGCTCTACGCCCACGGCGGCACCGCCGCAATCGACGGCACCCTCGACGCCTCCGCTCCGATCACCGGTGACGGCGGCTTCATCGAGACATCCGGCGACCGGGTGACGATCGCCGATCGTGCAAATATAACCACAGCTTCTGCTAAAGGAGCTAACGGCACCTGGCTGATCGGCCCGGATGGGTTTGCCATCACTCGTACCGGCGATATGACTGGGAACACCCTCACCACCGCCCTAAAGTCAGGCAACGTCACCATCACCTCGACCTCCGGCAAGGGCATAAACGGCAACATCGACATCTACGATCCGGTGGACTGGTCGGCCAATACCCTGACGTTGAACGCCACCAACAACATCTATGTCTACAGGGAGATGAACGCCACCGGCACGGCGAGCTTCGCCGCCAGTTACGGCCATCTCCTGGACGCCAACGGCAACCCCACGACCATGGTGTCGGGTGCAGGCAATGCCGACGGTACGCCATACGGTCTCTATACATATGCGGGCCCGCCAGACAGGGATAATTATCGCACGGTGTTTTTCAGCCGGGTCAATTTCAGCGGCAGCGGCAGCGTGATTTTAAACGGCAAGCCCTACACGGTGATCAACAAAGCATCCGATTTGCTGAACGTCAAGGATAATTTGGATGGAAACTATGTGCTGGGCAGCGACATCGGTGGGTTAAAAGATTCCATCACGGGTATGGACGCTTTTACCGGTAATTTCAATGGTCTCGGTCATAGGATCAGAAGCTCCGGAGTGACGGCAACAGGGCTTTTCGGCACCATTGGCGCGAACGCAACGCTCAGCAACCTCGGTATCGTCGAGAGTTGGTTTCCGGCCGCTGCCGACCCGTCCGTTGCCGTTCCGGCGGTGGGGATGCTCGCGAATGTCAACCACGGCACCATCATCAACAGCTTTATTGGCAACGATGGAAATTACGGTAGCCTGGAGAACTCGAATATCATCGTTGTCGGTGGTCTGGTGGGCAAGAATTCCGGCCTGATTGCACAATGCCATAATTACTCATCTTATGTCCATGCAAAGGACATTGCGGGCGGATTGGTCGGTATCAACGAGGCGTCCGGACGGATTATCGACAGCTCCGCGACACGTTACAGCGGACAATATAATTCATGTATCCGCGTGAGCGGACAGAACCCCAACGGCATTACGTACGTGGGCGGCCTGGTAGGAAAGAATTACGGACATATCGAGCGGTCCTTTGCGAGTATCCCCCTGTCCTTGACGGACTCTAATTCGCTGTCTGGCGCCTTTGCCGGGCTGAACGCGGGCACGATCGACCAGTGCTATGCAGCAGCGCCATGGGCCCCCCCCCACAAAGCCCCTCATCTCGCCGGGTTCGTCTGGGAAAACACGGGAACCATCACCAACTCCTATACCACCGCCCTCAGAAATGCGGAGAAGTGGGATGCCGGATTTGCCTACAACAATTCAGGTATTATCCGCCACGCCTACACCACGGTATATTCGGGGAACACTCAAAACAGCGTCAGATACGGTTTCATCTACAACAACACGGGCACGATCGATGACGCCTACTGGCAAGCGGACACGGGTTCAGGGGCGACGCCGGTTACCGACACGTCGGGGGCGACGCAGCTCGATGCCAAGCAGTTTTCAACCTTCTCAAACTATACGGGTTTCGACACGGATGTCTGGGGGGCGGACGGCCGCCCGTCCGGACGCCCTGTTCTCAGAAACCTTCCGATCTACGTTATGACCCGGTTGGACAGAATTCCTACCTATGGCGACGTCGTTCCGTATGACGCCGCTCCGAATTTCGTTTTTTATTCATTGAAGCTATTAGATTACGGTGTGCAGGGATGGGGAGACATCATCACCATAGCAGGCAGTAACGGCTATGTGGATGCAGGCAACCGGGCCGCAGCCGATGTCCTGGCGTCTTCGGTCTATAAGAACTTCAAGGGGGTCGTCATCATTCTGCCCAAGAGCCTGACCATCGTACCGTCGAGCAAGCTGGTTGCGGACAAGACCTACGACGGCACCATCGCGGGCACTGTAAACGACGGGGTGACCTTAACCTACAGGGGGGGCTTTGTGGGCAGCCAGACCCTGGACATCCACTTTAACAAGGCGACTTTTCCCGACAAGAATGTCGGTCAGGACAAAACCGTCACACTGGAATATGACTGGACAGGCACCAATGGCGGCAAGCCGAGCAACTATGATTTTTCGACCACGGGCACGGCGAGCATTACACCGAGGCCAATCAGTACCGTCCATGTCACGGCGGGAAACGATAAGGTCTACGACGGCACCACCACCGACACCGTGAGCTATCAACTGCCCGACAAGGCGGCAGGAGACGACCTCGTCCTGAACTATACCGCCGCCTTCACCGACAAGAACGTCGGTCAGGACAAGACCGTCACCGTCATCCCTCTTTCCCTTTCCGGAACGGATGCCTCCAACTACACGTTCGCGGCCACCTCTTCGCTCAAGACGACAGCCTCCATCACTCCTCTGACCCTCAGACTCTTTGGGACGAAGGCATCGGATGACGGCAATACTACCATCCCCGCAGAGAATATCTCTGCAACCAACCTCGCGGCCGGAGATGCGGTCACCTTCGGGGGATCCGTCAAGATCGCCGCCACGACGACCGGTCTGCAGGAGATGACGGACATAAGCGGTCTGGCGATCGACAATCCCAACTACACCCTGGCTGGCAGCAGCGGTTGCGCCATCGTCGGGAACGCAAGCATGATGCTCGACAAGGTGGCCTCCGGTACGGCTGTGATCAATACAGTCGGCACCACGACCACGATCACCACCTCCGACAAGGCCGTGCTCGACTGGCTGCGTTTCAAGATAGGGGCCAACGAGACTGTCAATTTTGTCCAGCCCGCCGTCACTTCCATTGTCTTAAACCGGGTGGTCGGTGGCGAAGCCACGGTGATCAAGGGAGTACTGAATGCGAACGGCAGGGTTTTCATCATCAACTCCAACGGCGTGCTTTTCTCCGCGGGTTCCAGTGTGAATACGGCCGGCCTTGTTGCCAGCGCCCTCCATCTCGACAACAGCGATTTCCTTGCCAACAACTACGTATTCACCGCCTCCACCGGCAACGGTTCGGTGATAGCCGAAGGCGACATTTTCATCGTGGAGGGCGGGTTCCTGGCCCTGGTTGCCAGGCAGGGCATCACCAATTCGGGCGTCATTACAGCCCACGGCGGCGATGCCCTGCTCATATCGGCCGGCCAATTGACCCTCACCCTGAATGACAGCGGGCTTACCGGCTATGCCATCGAGAACCTGAATGGGACGACCCAAGTAGGCGGCCACGTGAATCTGGGATCGGCCAGCGGTAACGGTGGCCTCCTCGAAACGGCGGGTAAGGACGTAAAACTTTCCGGCGCCTTTGCCCTCAACACCGGCACCAATGGGACTTGGTCATGGACCCAAGACGCCATCACAATCGGCGTCGCTGGAAGCCTCAGCGGTAATTCAGTCGGAAACAATTTGGATTTGCGCAATCTTATTCTCAACGCGCACAATAGCGGTATCACCGTCAATGATGCGGTGGCTTGGTCGGGTGACACGGCTTTGACCATGAACGCTAAGACCGGCATCACCGTCAACAATCCCATTGCTTCAGCCGGAACCCAAGCTTCCTTAACCCTTACAGCAGCGAGCGAAGATGTCTCGATCAATGCACCAGTCACCGCCACGGGTTCGAATGCAAACATGGCATTTAATGCCGCGGGCGACATTAACATCAACAATGCCGTCGTCCTCTCCGGCGACAACGCCGCACTCACTATGAACTACGGCGGCGACTACAACATCCGCACCAGGGCCACCTACAGCGGCGCAGTCCTCGATGCAAAAGGCAAACCCATACCGAAGAAGGACACGAGCGGAGGTGTATACGGCAGTATCACTTTAAACGGGGAGAAATCCACCCTCACCATAAACGGCACTCCCTACACGCTCATCCACAGCATGAACCACTTGGATTTGCTTGACAAGAACTATGGTGTCAACGGGATGTATTACAACCCGAGAAGAGGTGCATATGATGCGGCGGCAAATGCATCCATAGGAAACGCTATAAGGAATTTTACTGATGCTGGCGGCAGCGAGACCTTTTACAATCCTACGACAGGCAAAAAAGACATACCGGCAACAAAGAAAACGGGTGATGTAATTTACTACTATAACCCGGAAACGAAGTCATATGATCTCACCGTTGCATATACCGGTAAAATTGACAGGTACTATTACAATCCGGCTACCGAAAAGTACGATATCCCAAACTACGATCCTGTGAGCGCAAAATACTATGACCCGTCAAGTTCTTTACCGTTCACGCAACGGTATAATCTGACTGCTCTTTATACCGGACGGAAATATTATTACAATCCGAGTACCGGAAAGTTCGACAAGGCGGACTATGATACGACGAGCAATACATACTACGACCCGTCAACGGGGACATATCATCTATCTGACAGTTACAGCGGCAAGGATTACTATTACAATCTCTCTACAGCAAAGTACGACAAGACAGACTACGATACGACAAGTGGGAAATGGTATGATCCGGTAACCGAGCTTTATGCGGCAAGTTCCAATCAGGGCTCCAAATACTTCAATCCAACAACAGGATACTACGACAGAACCTCTCCTTACGTCGTCTCCGGCTACTACGCACTGGCGCAGAATCTCGACGCTTCCGGGACTACTTACGTAATGTCTCCGATCGGTGCTTTCTCCGGCACGCTTGCAGGATTGGGTCATACGGTCAATAGCCTGACGATGTCGAGTTTAGAACGTTACAGCGGTTTGATCGGAGAGATGACTGGAGGAAGTGTCATAAGGGATATCGGTGTGGTTAATGCCAATGTTTCCATTTCCCCGCAGAGTCACCACGGAAGCGGCGCATGGACCGCACTGGCCGGCAAGATCAGCAACGCTACCGTTAGCCATGCATACAGCACGGGCATCGTGCCGAGTGCCGGGCTCATTGGGATTGCCGATAGATCGATTATCTCGGATTCGTTTTCCGATGCATATATATCCGGCGTCGGAGGAGGGTTGATAAGGATAGCGCGTTACTCGACCGTGATGCGCTCACACGCCACCGGAGACGTCTCCAGCGGGGGTGGTTTGATCGAGAGGTCTTCGGCCACCGACATCGCCTATTGCTATGCCACGGGCAACGTAGGCTCCGAGGGTGCAGTGTCTCTGGGACAGGGCGGATTGGTCGGTCAGTATTACGATGCCACGGATCACTTTGTTGTCAACTCCTTCGCAACGGGAAACGTCACGGGCATAGGGAGCATTGGGGGCCTGCTCGGACAAACCGGTGGAACCCTCACTATCGACAACACCTATGCGACTGGGAATGTGACACTTACGGTCGGAGGCTTATACGGTGCAGGCATCGGCGGATTGATTGGAAACGGAAGTGGCACCATCAGCAACTCTCATGCTACCGGAAATGTCATCGTCTATGGCAGTAATCGGGATCACGATTGCTTTACTACGGGCGCGGGCGGATTGATCGGCTCAGGGGGAGGCACCCTTACCAACGTCTATACCACAGGCAAAGTATACGCTTCCGGCGTAAGCTATGTCGGCGGTCTGATCGGTCTGGGGGGAGGCATTCTCACCAACGTCCATTCCACGGGGGATGTCGTGGGCGGCAGAAGAGTGGGCGGCCTGATAGGATGGGGCGAGGCTGCGATCTATGATTCTTATGCGTCAGGCACGGTGACAGGAACCAATGCCAGTGCCTGGGACTTGAGCGTCGGAGGACTGCTCGGATTTGGCGGAATCACGGAGATGGAAAATACCTATTGGAATGCCGACCATACAGCTGGGGGTATTTTCTCGGGCGTAGGATCGAGCACCAAAAGTCAGGGCCTGACCCAAAAACAGTTCAAGGATCTCCAGTACTACCGTGACGGAACGATCGACCAGGTCCTGGCCGACCGCGCAGCCCGCCAGGACGCCTTCGAGGCCGACGCCGGCAGCGTTGCCGCCGGGACGACCGGCCGGACCCTCCAGCGTGACACCAATCCGTCAAGCGGGGCCGCCACCCTCGGCGAAGGGCAGCGGCAACCATCCCTCGACGACCACATCGTCTTCGCCGATTCGACCGACTACGGCGCCCACATCAGGGCCATCAGCGCCGACGGGGTTTACTTCGACCTCGACCTGGGAGACGATTCCGACGAGAGGAAGAAGCGGAAAAACGAGTGACGCAAATCCCGATAGCCTGGCAAACGGTCAAAATCCCCTCCCGCGAGGGGACGGCCGGCGGCCAAGGAGTTGAATTCCCTCCCGCGTGAGAGGGCAAAACGGGTCCTTGATCCCCTCCCCCTTGACGGGGGAGGGCCAGGGTGGGGGTGATAAGGGGTTCTATTTCTGACGTTATTTCCCCCCTCCCCTTAATCCCCTCCCGCCAGGAGACTGTGTCGTAATCGTTTTAGAGCACGAAATATAGACGTTCTTTGACAAAGGAATATAGAAAACGAGTAAAAAAGGCCTTCTTGGTTACGTTTTGTGGCTGGAGATCAGGGGGGCTTCCGTTT
>Ga0228535_1002864_pt1 | contig 14627 bp, 9 predicted proteins | sample SJ1metagenome_FD_168457 | JGI IMG/M metagenome (GOLD analysis project Ga0228535, IMG submission 168457) | Enriched culture of PCE-dechlorinating microbial communities from Ithaca, New York, USA - SJ1 | ecosystem: Engineered > Modeled > Simulated communities (microbial... > Unclassified | place... | reverse complement strand
TTCAGCAGCCGGACCACCAGACCGCCCGCAAGTACTGGAACAAGTTGAAAGAACGACTGAGGAAGGAAGGCAGTCAGTCGGTGACAAATTGTCACCGACTGAAACTGGAGGCGGCGGACGGGAAAAAATATCTGACCGATGTCGCCGACCCGGAAACGCTGCTGAGGATAATACAGTCGGTGCCATCGCCAAAAGCCGAACCGATCAAACTCTGGCTGGCAAAGGTCGGCTATGAACGTATCCAGGATATGGGCGACCCGGCCCGTTCCCTTGACAGAGCAAGGGATTTTTGGAAGCAGCACGGAAGAAGCGAAAAATGGATCCAGCAGAGGATGATGGGGCAGGAAACCAGGAACAAACTCACCGACTACTGGAAAGATCACGAAATATCCAAAGAAGAAGAGTATGCCTTCCTTACCAACCTGATCCACCAGGAGTGGAGCGGTGTTTCCGTGAAAAGGCACAAAGATATCAAGGGTCTGGAAAGCCAGAACCTTCGCGACCACATGAGCGAGGCGGAGCTGATTTTTACAGCCCTTGCCGAACTGTCAACACGCCAGATAGCCGAAAGCGTCGACGCGACAGGCCTGACGGAAAACGCAGATGCGGGCAAAAAGGGCGGACGTATCGCCAAAAAAGCTCGCCTCGAACTGGAAGAGAAAACAGGGAAAAACGTCGTAACGGGCGATAATTTTCTGCCATCTGGCAACCGGGTCAAAATCGGGGAAAAAGCCTGTCCCGATGACGAAGATAACTAGCAGAGCCCTCACTTTGCTGAAAGATCCATCCGAATGACAGTTCTCCCAGTCACGGTCCTTCTCACCGCAGGGGGCACAGACGAAGTGCCCTAGCTGGCATACCGCCAGCGTAGGGTAGGGTGGTGCACCGCAGAGAAAACCTGGATCTGTTTGTGGGTTTAAAAACCAGTCACGAGGTGCCCCGAGTCCGCCGGTTGGCGGACGACAGGGTGCGAGTCACGAGTCACGGATCTTATCACCGCAGAGGGTGAAGATCCAGGAGCGTGAGGTGTGAGGTGAAAGGGCATTTGCCCCTCCGATTTACGATTCCCGATTCACGATTCACGGGGTCTTAGGTTCCTTCACCGCCAGCGTAGGGGTAGGAGGGCTAAACCTTTTTTGGAAAAAAGCCTTCCCAAGAACATTTATCCACAGATTACACAGATTTGCTCGGAGAAAAAATAAGTTCTTTAATCTCAAGGAACGGAGTGACCCAATGGTCATGGAATGCGAAACCTTTTCAAAGTATGTGTTTTGCTTGAATACTGCTGAATTATCCATGAAAATGAAAACAATATAACGTATGCGGTGTTTTTTAAATTAATAAATTAACAGTCAGGTCTCTTTGAGAGCAACACCTCGCATCAACAATAATTCCTGAAAGCTGGAAATGGAGAGATTCGATAAATAATAAATGCACTTTCTGCAAAGTTTTTTGATGGTTTATCCAAAAGCCGGGAAATTCATCACGGGAAGGACAACATCGAATGAGGACTTTGACCAGATCAGAAGTTGATTCAGCCCGCTTGCCTTCAGTCTGGGATCTTAGCAACGAGATCCTGTATGACATGTGCCGAATCTACCCGGAACACGACACCCACGAAAAGATAATCGCAAAGATATGGCTAATTGGTCGCTCCTATGCAGCCTCAATAGAAAGAAGGAAAAACGCCGCTCAAATAGGGGACTCTTTCTACACAGAAGTTGTTGCTCCCGAGATCCAGAAGAGCCCTATTGATTCCTGGCTGAAAGAAATACCCAAAGAGGAGCCGGGTAACAGTCAGTCAATTACCGTTCACAAAAAACTACAGGACACCATTTTTTCTATTACAGGTCTTCAAAAGCGGTCACTTGCCTCGAAATATCTTCACTTTCACTGTCCTGGTTCCTTTTTCCTTTACGACAGCAGAGCCAGGCGATCAATTATGGAACTTACTCCTCGCATTTCCATTATCCCAATGATCAGCGCAGACGAATTCGATAAGGAATACAGGGATTTTGTGCGGCGCTGCCTTTGGCTTTGGAATAACATTCGGGAAAACTTTGGATTCGAACTTACGCCAAGGGAGATGGACAATCTGCTATTGAACGCCTTCAGCGAGAACATGGAGAGCCAATATGGGCAATGAAATAGCCAAGGCCAAAAAGGATAACCAGGTAACCGGAAATGTTGGTCTATATTACGTCTGCTATCGCCTTTCGAGGATGGGATGGAACGCCATGCCTACGGCCAGAAATGCTCGCGGGATAGACATTATTGCCTACAACACGGATTGTTCGAAAATGCTCGGGATACAGGTTAAGACCTTGAGTAAAAGTGCTCCTGTCCCGCTCGGAAACAGCCTGGAAAATCTCATGGGAGATTTCGTTATCGTTGTGGCAGAAGTCGCTTTAGGCGAACCCCGAGCATATATCCTCACCCCCGAAGAGGTTAAAGATAGGATTCATAAGGGGCATAAGGAAGGGCGGGTGTCATTCTGGCTGCACGTAAAAAAGTACGACACTGAAGAATACAGGGAAGCCTGGGACAGGATCGGGGAAGCGTGAACAAGGAACAAACTGTGTGACTTGAGTTGGGGCTCCATTTTGAGAGAGTCAGTTTGCGGTCATAGGAATAAAAAAAGTCCCTGACGAGGGTTGCGAAAATAGGAAAAAGAAATAGATCTGAACCCGTTATTGCTTCGATGATGCGAGGTTATGTACTGGATAATGGCGAAAAACCTTAACGAAGGCCAAGTAAAACAGGATTATGTTAGACAAATGGGGCAAGAGTTGGGTTCCTTGTTTTATGCGCTCTGGGTGGAGGTAGCCTGGCTCAACTTGAAGTGGAGAGAATATTCCGAACTTTATGGCCATGTTGACCCTAGAAAGGGGAAATCCCGAATTGATCTTTTGAATAAGTCTGCCGCAACATTTTTCAGAGTAGTACAAGTCTCTTTGTGGGAAAACGTGCTTCTGCATATTGCGTGTATCACAGACGTTCCAAAAACATGCGGCAAGAATAACCTTTCAATAAAACGGCTGGAGGGACTTGTTCAAGAAGAAATCAAGGAAGTAATAATCAAACATATAAGGGATGTAGACGAAAAAGCAACCTTCTGTCGGGACTGGCGAAACAGACACATAGCTCATCGGGATTTTGATTTGGTTTTGGGCGGGGAAAAAGCAGTGCCCCTTGAAAAGGCAAACCGAAAAAAAGTGAAGGATGCTCTGGAAAGCATAGCAAAGGTTTTGAATGCTGTTTCCATATATTACACAAAACAGGAAATCATTTTTGATAAGTTTCCCGTTTCAGGTGGAGCTGAGGGTTTGTTTTATATTCTGGATGATGGTATCAAGGCAGATATGGAACGGATGAAACGGGTAGTAGCCGGGAAAATGCTCCCGGAAGACATAGAGTGTCGAGATCTATAACATAAGGAATTATTGCCCGAAAATATTTTTCATGCCTCGGGGTAAAGGAGATTAATGGCCATGCCCAGATTGACGGATCAGGAAAAGCAGGAAATTCTTCGCTTTATTGAGGCGGATAAGCCTCTTCCGGATAAGTACCGTTTTCTGCTCTTTGGTGAGAAGCGGGAGGTTGAACTTGTCTGGAACGGAAAGACTAACGAGGTCTGCAACGTCGTGCTGCCCTTTCAGACGATAGAGCAGGTTGACGAACCCAGGGCTGAAAACCTTGATGATACATCAGCTCAGGGTCTTCTTTTCGATGAACGTGGCCGCCAGCTCAAGGGGTGGACAAACAAACTGATCTGGGGTGACAACAAACTGATACTGTCTTCCCTCAAGAACGGTCCGCTGCGCGAGGAGATAGAGAAGCAGGGAGGCCTGAAGCTGATCTACATAGACCCGCCGTTCGATGTGGGCGCGGATTTCAGTATGGATATCGAGATCGGTGGCGACACGTTCACGAAAAAGCCGAACATTCTGGAAGAAATTGCCTACCGCGACACCTGGGGCAAGGGCGCGGATTCGTTCATCGCCATGATCTATGAACGGCTGGTCCTGATGCGCGATCTGCTGGCCGAGGAGGGCAGTATTTACGTTCATTGCGATTGGCGTGTTAATAGTCATATCCGATTTGTGCTCGATGAGATATTTGGTGGAGATTACCAAGTTAATGAACTAATTTGGCAACGATCAAACCCGCATAACGATACAAAACGATATGGAAGTATACACGACACTCTTTTTGTATATGCTAAAAATTCAAACTATGTTTTCAATACTCAATTTACACCTCCTTCAGGGGAATATATTCGAAGCCATTTCACTCAAGAAGATAAAGGTGGGCGTAAATATACACTTATGCCCTTGATGGCTAGTGGCACAGGGCCATCCAGGCGTTTTGGACAAAGAATTCTTACACCACCACCTGGGACTCACTGGCGATGGACTCAAGAACGAATCGATGATGCTATGGCAAGTGGCCTTATAGTTTTCACAAGTGGAGGAACTCCCAGATACAAATTCTATGCGGATCAATCCAAGGGCAGGCCTTTGCAGAGTCTTTGGACTGATTTAGTGCCAATAAACTCTCAATCGACAGAAAGAATTGACTACCCCACTCAGAAACCCGAAGCACTTCTCGAACGAATAATCAAAGCCTCTTCCAACGAAGGCGACCTGGTTGCCGATTTCTTCTGCGGTTCAGGGACCACTTCGGCTGTGGCGGAAAAACTCGGCCGCAAGTGGATCGCCAGCGATCTTGGAAAATTTGCCATCCACACGACCCGCAAGAGGATGATCGGCGTACAGCGCGGGTTAAAGGCCGAGGGCAAGGATTACAGGGCCTTCGAGATTCTGAACCTGGGCAAGTACGAACGGCAGCACTACATAGGAGTCAACCCGAATCTGCGCGAAGAGGAGCAGATCAGGCAACTTCAGGAAAGGGAATCAGCTTTCGTCGACCTTATCCTGAAGGCATACAGGGCGGAGAAGGTGGAGAATTTCGCCTGCTTCAACGGCAAACGGGCCGGCAGGCTGGTTGCCGTGGGTCCTGTCAACCTTCCCGTTACACGCCTTTTCGTCGAGGAGATCATTTTGGAGTGCCGCAAGAAGCAGATAACCAGGGTGGACATTCTCGGTTTCGAGTTCGAGATGGGGCTGTTCCCCAACGTGCTTGACGAGGCGCGGAGCAAGGGAATCGACATCGCGCCCAAATACATCCCCGCCGAGGTCTTCGACAAGCGTGCAGTGGATAAAAACCAGGTTGTCTTTCACGATGTGGCAGCCATCGAGGTGAAGCCCATCGTTAAGGAAGGCAAAAAGGGCCAGCCTGGAAGCGTTGCCGTGGAGCTGACCGATTTTTCGGTCTTTTACTCCCAGGATTCGATAAAACACGCCGAAGAAACGCTGGGCAACAAGGGAAGCAGGATCGTTGCCGAAAAGGGGCAGATAGTCAAGGTGAGCAAGGATGCACAGGGGATCGTGAGCCGCGAAGTCCTGACGAAAAGCTGGACGGACTGGATCGACTATTGGGCGGTGGATTTCAACTTCGAGAGCAAGCGTGAGATCATCCGTGTGAAGAATCCTGAAACCGGTGAATGGGAAGAGCAGTGGACCGGTGATTACATATTTGAAAACGAGTGGCAGAGCTTCCGCACCAGGAAAGACCGCTCCCTTGAATTGGTGAGTGTGGCTCGTGAATACCTGCCAGGACGGAGAAAGGTCGCCGTGAAAGTGGTGGATATTTTCGGCAACGACACGATGACGATAGTTGAGGTGAACGGAGGGCAAAACAATGACAGATGAAATTGAAACCAAACCAATCGGACATGTGTCTCCTTTCGAGCGGATCAAGCGTACTAACGAAGCAGGGATGGAGTTTTGGTCGAGTCGCGACTTTGCCGGGATATTAAATTACAGCGATTATAGGAATTTTGAGGGAGTAATTGAGAAAGCCAAGTTATCCTGTTTCAATAGCGGGCACCGCATTGAGGATCATTTCGTTGACGTCACCGAAATGATAAATATTGGAAAAGGCGGGAAGCGGCCTGTAAAAGTCATTCTTCTCTCACGTTATGCTTGCTACCTCGTTATTCAGAACGCCGACCCCAACAAAGAGATAGTAGCCCATGGTCAAACCTACTTTGCTATCCAGACCAGACGGCAAGAACTGGCTGATCAGGACATTGAGGATGAGCGGCGGGTTCTTCTGCGCGAAGAAATGCGTACCCATAATGCAAAGTTGGCCAACGCGGCCAGGGGTGCTGGTGTCGTCGAACCAATGGATTATGCCATTTTCCAGAATCACGGATACATGGGTCTTTATGGTGGCTTGAAACAGGATGATATTCACCGTATAAAAGGCCTTAAAAAAAGTCAGAAAATCCTGGACCACATGGGCAGTACCGAACTTGCAGCGAACCTGTTTCGTGCTACCCAGACAGAGGAGAAACTGCGTCGTGAAGATGTGAAGGGTAAGGACGCAGCAAACCGGACCCATCATGAAGTGGGTGCAAAAGTGAGGCAGACCATTCGAGAATTGGGTGGCACGATGCCCGAAGAATTACAGGTGGTGGAAAGCATCAAGAAGATCGAAACGAAAAAGTGCAAGCAACTTGGCGATTCCCGGATTCCTGCCAAAAAGAAAGGCGGGTAACCAGATATGGCGATGCATAAAAGCTTCCCGCAATCCCCACACGCCATCATCAATCCTGCCGTTCGCTGGTTTCCAGCAGATGAGGTTTTGCGGGAAAGCAGTATGGAAAAGCTGATGCCGCCGCTTGTCGCCCAGCTCCGGAAAAAAGTGAAGGAATTTCGCGACGCCGGTTATGTCGGGGCGGCATATACGAGCAGGAGCCTTCTCAACTGGTGGTTCAACACTCCGCATCACCTTGAACAGTCCGACGGCACAATGTCAGAATTTCAGTACTACTTCGCCCAGCGTGAAGCACTGGAAACCATCATCTACCTCTACGATGTAGTAGGTGTGAAGGACAAGTTCGACCTGATGCGCTTTGACAGCTCCGGTGCAGTCTCCGCAGGGATGTTTGACGAAACCTGGCGGCGCTTTGTCGTCAAGATGGCGACGGGAAGCGGAAAGACGAAGGTTATGGGATTGGTCATTGCATGGAGTTTCTTTCATAAGCTTTATGAGCCCGACTCGGGCCTGTCGCGCAACTTCCTAGTGATTGCGCCCAACATCATCGTGCTTGACAGGATCTACCATGATTTCAAGGGGCTTCGCGTATTCTTCGAAGATCCGGTTCTGCCGGACAATGGTTACGATGGCCGCAACTGGCACGACGATTTCCAGCTTACCCTTCACAAGCAGGACGAAGTTAGGGTTACCCGGTCTTCCGGAAACATCTTCCTCACCAACATCCACCGCGTCTATGCCGGAAACGATACCCTTCCATCAGTCGATGATGAAGACCTTCGGGATTATTTCCTGGGCAAACGCCCTAGCGGAGCTACCACTGATTCAAAGGTCGATCTCGGCATGATAGTGCGCGATGTCGACGAGCTGATGGTTCTCAACGACGAGGCACACCACATTCACGATCCCGGCATGGCCTGGTTCAAATCCATTGAGGACATTCACAACCGCCTTTTGCAGAAAGGGAGCGCTCTTGCGCTTCAGGTGGACGTTACCGCCACGCCCAGACATAACAATGGAGCTATTTTTGTGCAGACCGTAGCCGATTATCCTCTTGTCGAAGCCATCTGGCAGAATGTGGTCAAGCATCCTGTGTTGCCGGATGCCCCCAGCCGGGCAAAACTATCCGAGAGGCAAAGCGCCAGATACACCGAGAAATATGCCGACTATCTCGACCTCGGAGTCATCGAATGGCAAAAGGCGTATGAGGAACACGAAAAACTTGGAAAGAAAGCCATCCTGTTCGTGATGACCGACGACACACGAAACTGCGACGAAGTTGCCGAATATCTTGAAAACCGCTATCCGGTGCTGGAAGGAGCGGTTCTGGTGATCCATACCAAGAACAACGGCGAAATTTCCGAAGCCGCTTCCGGCAAGGCCAGGGAAGAACTTGAACTGCTACGCGGCCAGGCCAACGAAATCGACGATGCATCCAGCCCGTTCAAGGCTATTGTCTCGGTAATGATGCTCAAGGAGGGCTGGGACGTCAGGAACGTAACGACCATTGTCGGGTTACGGGCCTACTCGGCGAGGAGCAACATTTTGCCGGAACAAACATTGGGTCGTGGATTGAGAAAGATGTACCCGGAAGGTCTTGAGGAATATGTCAGCGTTATCGGCACCGACGCCTTTATGGAGTTCGTCGAATCCATCCAGGCCGAGGGGGTCGAGCTGGAACGCAAGGCCATGGGACCGGATACGCAACCAAAAACTCCTCTCGTTGTGGAAGTGGATACAGAAAATGTGAAGAAGAACCTTGAAGAACTTGATATCAAGATTCTGATTTTGTCGCCGCGATCATATCGAGAATACAAGAACCTCGCCGATCTGGAAATCGCAGGCATGGGTTTTCAAACCGTCGAATATAAAAAATTTAGCGAAGAAGAGCAGAGAGAAATTGTCTTCAAGGACATTGCAAACGGAGAGATCACTCATACCACGATTCTTGACAACGCAGGGGTGGCCGATTACAGGAGCGTTGTTGGTTATTTTACCCAGGTCGTAATGAAGGAGTTGCGCCTGTTTAGTTGCTACGATGTGCTATACGGCAAGGTGAAGGTGTTTGTTCAGGACTATCTGTTCGGCAAGAAAGTCGATCTTGAAAGCGCTAACACCTTGCGCAACCTGTCGGAACTGGCTGCAACCAAAACCATCATCGAGACATTCAAGAAAGCCATCAACGATCTTACCGTGCGCGACAAAGGAGATGCGGAGATAAGGGACACGATCAGTCTGAGAAACGTACGCCCCTTTGTGGTAAAAGACAGAGAATACCTGATACCCAAAAAATCAGTTTTCAACAGGGTAATAGGTGATAGCCACTTCGAACTGGAATTCGCCGCCTTCCTCGAAAACTGCCCCGATGTCGTTTCCTTTGCAAAGAACTACCTGGCCGTGCACTTCAAACTGGATTACGTCAATGCTGACGGCGATATTTCCAACTATTACCCTGATTTCTTTGTAAAGCTGTCCGATAAGCAGATCGTGATCGTCGAAACCAAGGGACAGGAAGATCTGGACGTCCCCCAAAAAATGATGCGACTCAAACTCTGGTGCGAAGACATCAACAGGGTTCAATCCGACGTTGAATATGGCTTCGTCTTTGTCGACGAAGAGAACTTCAGAAAGTACGAGCCCAAAACATTCAAACAGCTAATGGATGGGTTCAGGGAGTATAAAGAGAATTGATTGATGAAAATATTGAAGAGACTGAACCCAAACAGGCGTGGGCAAGAGTTAATAAAAGCTTCTTTTTTACTGAAGGTAACAGAAGACCTATTCTGCAATTGTCTGAGCGCGTGAGGATAAAATTCAAATTAATGATTGGGGCTATGTGGTGAATATCGACCTATTAACAAAAACAGCCGGGATTCTGGTTTTTGTCGTTAGCCTTGTTACGTTCGTTATTTCTAGATTGGAGAGGCGTGCAAATCTCGAATTTAGTTTGGGAAATGGATATTCATCTGATTTTGAAGACCTGTCTAATAGAGATGAAGCCTTAAGCGATGTTGATGAACAGTGTCCTGGCTATCAAACGATAAATATCACAATAACAAACATTGGAGGGAGTTCACTCCTTGTAGACCTCACTTCCTTGAGTATCAGTTGCAATGGGGAAATTTTTGAGGTGTGGGAGGTGGAACACTTAGGGACTGAAAAAAAGGAAGTCCTAATTAAACCCAATGATTCTCAAACAATAGGGGTGTCCATTAAAGACTTTGCATATACCTTGAAGATTGAGACACCTGTGAGGTACGACGATTCAACCTTTTATAAAGAATTCCCTTTAGGGATTTCTGTTAGAAATCACAAAGGGAGAAAATTTTCAACCAAGAAATGGAAGTATTGGGAGTCTGTGGGTGAGTTTATTCGTGCGTAAAGTGTTTTGTGCAAAATAGAAATGGAAAAGGGAGAGGACCCTTAAATGTATTCAGGCCTAATCGGGCTGTTTCCCAATCAGGGTTTGTTCAAGCCGATCAGGCAGGACAATAAGCCTGTTGATATCTGATTCCACAAGCAACTGAAAAATAAAAAAGAAGTGACGGCATGAATGCGAGGAGGGATATCCGACTATGAAACAAGAACTTTGCCCGACGCTTGAGGATCTTCAGCTTGAATGTGTCCTCATGCAGGCATGGAAGAAGACCTCTTCCTATCTGCGAACTCATAACTGGTATGCTGATATCCTCGAGATTGATTTCCAATCACTTCGCATCCCTCGATTCATCGCTGAGCTTCAAGAATCTATTCATTCCTTTGAACAGTGGACTCCCCAACCATTGCATTTTGTGCCTGCACCTAAAACACAGCGATGGCAGTTTAAGAACGACAATTGGGAACCGAAGGAAAAAGGATACCAGATGAAACTTCGCCCCTTGGCTCACGTTGCCCTTAAGGATCAAGTTGTTGCAACCGCAATTATGCTATGTCTGGCTGATCGTGTAGAGACCCAGATGGGTGATCCCCGTCTGTCAATAATCCCAGATGAAAACCGCAAGCGGGTGCTAGGCTATGGGCATCGATTGTTCTGTGACCAGAAAGACAATCAGCTACGCCATCGTTGGGGTAGCTCCAAGCTTTATCGTCAGTATTTCCAAGATTACCAAACTTTTCTCGAACGCCCTCGTGTAGTAGCCGCGTCTATTGCGGAAAAGGATAGCGAATTTGAGTTTGCGATCGTGCAGAGCGATTTGTCGAAATTCTATGACCGGGTTCAGCCCGAATTGATGCAAGCGAAAATTAGGCAGTTTCTAGGGCCACAGGATGATCCGAGGTTCTTCGCGCTTGCGGACAGAGTATTTAACTGGCGTTGGTCAGATAAGACCCGTGCCGAACGTCACGCGAGAGAGCAGGAACTCGATGGCTTTAGCGAAGTGGCTCTGCCGCAGGGGCTTGTCGCAGCAGGTTTTTTTGCTAATGTTGTGATGCATGATGTTGAAAATAGTCTTCGAGATGCTTTCGGCAAGATTATCGATGACAAACACACATTAACCCTTATCGATGCCGTTTACTATGTCGATGATTTTCGGCTCGTAATACAAATTCCTAGGTCTATCAAAATTTCCGAGAACGATGTCCAAAAATCTGTGTCCCAATGGCTTCAGAGCCAACTCGAGCAGACGACGTCGGGTTTGGTCATTGAGGAATCCAAGACGACCGTTACAATCCAGGGTCGCGATCGACGATTTCTTGTACCTCAATCTCGGGCTGCCCAACGAATTCAGAGTGAGGGGTCAGGAACCTTCGATATGGTCCATGGTACAGAGTTGATTGGAGCTATCGAAGGGTTCTTTCATACCCAAAAACGATATTCAACTGAGACTTCTTTAGAAGAAAATGGTCGCACCGGATTGCTTGTCGGGTTATCGGATATGCGGGATGAGACGGCTGCCCGATTCGCAGCTGGACGTTTCCGAAGGACATTTCGCGGACTCCGACCTATGCTTGAAGACAGAAATTACACGAATGGTCAAGTTGCGATAGAAATGGATGGCAGAGATGAGCAACATGAAGGAATCATCACCCATGATCTTGTGCTGTCAAAAACACAACTTGATGAACGAGCCAAGCTTTTTGCAGCGTTGCTCATTGAGGAATGGACAGCAAATCCGGCGAATATGCGACTACTCCGCGTAGCGCTTGACATGTATCCGGATCACCAATTTCTTGACGAAGTCCTAAACATTCTACGCCCTGGCTGGAAAAAGGTTGGAGGGGCGAAGGGTGCCAGGCGGGAAATCCGATTGTATTGCTTGGCTGAGTTATTCCGTGCTGGTGCAACAGAAACCGGTATGGTGGAGGACTATGAGTGCCTACCGAAGGACATATCAGTCGAAGCGTATCACGAGCGATTGTTGAAAGAAGCTCAAACAATCTTTGACCAGTTTGTCGAAAATTCGTCATCAAGTTCACGTTTCCCTTGGTACTTAATGCAGCAGGTTTTTCTCTACCTCGCTGCCCGCAATAAATTCCCTAAAAGTCTCATAAAGCTTGGTAAAAAAGGCGGGCCACTCATTGCTCTCCACCGAAAATTTGCCAAATTTCTTGGAGGCAAGAAATCGACTGCAATTGGCGAGCGTTCCAATTTTTTGGTTATTGCCAATACGGGGTTCTCCCTCAACGGAATTGTAGAGGTTGTTGCGAAACAAGGCGTATCGGCAGAGTTTTTGTCATATGTCGCGGAATGTTCTTTTAGCACTGGCAAAGAGTTGTGGAAAGTAGTGAGAAAGACTGCAGGGAATGCCCTGAAACAGAAAGCTGAACGCATTGGTCTTAAGCAACGCGGAACTGGAGCTTTGGTCAAGTGTCTGCCAGATTTGACTGCTAAGCCTCTGAATCCATTCTTTAACGAGCTTAACCTTCTACAGTTTGCATCTTGGTTATTCAAGATTTCTGAGGACAAATTCAACACACCAATAACACCTTGGCAAATAGAGTGCTCTCTCGAGGCCTGTGGTGATGCGGATTTATTCGGAAAAGTCGATAAAGATGGGTTTAGTTTGAATAAGTCAGTTAGCACTGGTGCCATCCTTTTTACCCCACCAGAGTGGTGTGAGGTGCTGGAAGACAAACAACGGTACCAAATAGGGGCTTTGCTGAGATTTGCCTTGAGAGGTGACAAAAATTTCTTCGCCGGAATAACAAGACCACGAGTATCTGCGACGGGGCGATACACTCGCTCCACCTCGCACTGGCAGCAGCAGCGGTATTCAGGTTTTCAGGGGCGCGCTTCGTTCGGACCGCCGTGGCTTCCCCTCTCATCATTCGTGGAAAACCTTCTTTATGATCTTTTAAGATGGCCTGGTTCTGGTATCGAGGCTCCAATCCAAAGCGTTGCTCAAATGGCCAAGGCTGTTGATGCTAGGCTGGCTGTGCTGAAGAAACAACTTGGAACCCAAAGCCGAACACTCTTCTTAGAGAAAACAGTGTCCCTCCCCTACAAGGTCGAGACCTCCAAAGCATGGACCCGTCCACTTAGGATTGGTATCGTTCAGATAATCACTCCCGATAGCAATGACTATAAAGATCACAAAGAAGACCCCAAACTTGATAACGATAAGGTTTTCAGGCAAAAGCATAGAGCTCATCTTGCAGCAGCCCTGGAAGGAGTCAACCAAATGAGCCGTGTAAGGGAAACTCATCGCCGTTCACCCCGAGACGACGGGCAAATTATTGATCTTCTCGTGCTACCAGAGCTTGCAGTACATCCGGATGATGTGCAACCATTGCTTGTTCCATTTGCTAGGAAACACCGATGTATTCTTTTGTTTGGTATGGTTTACCATTCGGGACCAATGATAGCTGGATCTCCCACCCTTATAAACTCCTGCCAGTGGCTTATCCCAGAGTGGAGGCAATCAACCGGTTTTCATTTGCATGTTGTAGAGCAAGGAAAGAAGCATCTAAACAAAGATGAAATGGAGCTTTCTCCACCGCTAGTGGGGTTTCGTCCCGCACAGTGGTTGATTGAGTACGAGTGGAACTCGGATCGGGAGAAGCACCGTCCCCTGAGAATCAGTGCCACCATATGTTACGATGCCACAGATTTAGCACTTGCGGCCGACTTGAAAGCTCGGAGTGATCTCTTTATCATCTGTGCTCTCAATCAAGACGTTGGAACCTTTGACCGTATGACAGAAGGGTTACATTATCATATGTTCCAAGGTGTTCTATTGGTAAACAATGGCCAGTTCGGCGGCAGCTCATTCTTCATGCCATTTCAGAAGCCATTTAATCGACAGGTTTTCCACCTGCACGGCCAGCCTCAGGTATCTATCGCATTTGCTGAGATTGACCCCCTAAAACTCATTAATAGGCCGAATAATATGGGCAAATATCCAGAAGGGGAATGGAAAACACCTCCGGCGAATTGGTCAAATCATTCTCCCAAAGAATAGGTCAGACAGAGGGGGCAGACCTACACGGGCTGTTGCTCAATTAAGTCCACGGGTTGTCAAAGGCGAACACAAGCCAGAGGGGTCAGGCCTAGGACAAGCCGGAGGTGTCAGACCTACACAATTGACAAAACGGGCTTTTTTCGGGCAAAGCCATAGAGAATAAGCCAGAGGGGTCATAGCCATAGCCATAGCCAGAGGGGTCAGGCCTACACTTTTGACTTTTTTATTGGAACTGGTGCAAAACTGAGGGAGACAGGTGATCTTTTCGGGATATCAGAGTCGGGAGTGTCCCAGGCGGCCAGGCGGTTCGAAGAGGCGATGAAGACGGACAGCCCCCTTGAAAAAAGGATTCTTGAAAAAGCCGGGGAACTGGCTTTCTCAAACGCGCAAGCCTGACACGAACGAGGAATTCAGCAGAACTCCCCCCAATGAGGGGGGAGTTCCTTGCCGCAAAATTTGCAGAGATCGGCTTCTTTCATGATCCAATTGGAGCAGTATGGACACTTTCTCAACCCCCAGGATCTCTTCTGCTTATCGTCATCATCCTTGGATTCATCCTTTTTGGGTTTGAATAACAGGGAATGGGGAAGAGCGATAACAAAA
>Ga0228535_1002863_pt1 | contig 14628 bp, 11 predicted proteins | sample SJ1metagenome_FD_168457 | JGI IMG/M metagenome (GOLD analysis project Ga0228535, IMG submission 168457) | Enriched culture of PCE-dechlorinating microbial communities from Ithaca, New York, USA - SJ1 | ecosystem: Engineered > Modeled > Simulated communities (microbial... > Unclassified | place... | reverse complement strand
TTGAAGAGATCGTCGGAGAGATCCAGGACGAATACGACAAGGAAAAGCCGACGCTCACGCCCGAGGAGGACGGGTCATATCTCGTCCAGGGCCATCTCGGCCTTGAAGACCTCAGCGATTTCCTCGAGTCGTCCTTCGAATCGGAGGATGCCGAGAGCCTCGGCGGCCTTGTGCTCTCCATTTCGGGAGACTTTCCCTCTCCGGGGGAAAAGATACTCTACACTTCGCCCTCCGGCGGAAGGCTCTGGGAGATCGAGGTACTCGAGGTGGAGGATCACCGGATCAAGCTCCTCAGGCTCCGGCCGAAGGAACAGGGGTTCTTCTTCCCGGAGGGCGGAGAATGATTCCCCTTTCCCCCTTCCGCGCGTCATGGCCCGCAGACTATCCTCCCGCCGCACGCCTCCTTGGCGCGGCGCAGAAGGCGCGGGAAAAGGCCTATGCCCCGTACTCCGGGTTTTTCGTGGGTGCGGCGATACTGGTACGCGGAAGGACCGGATTCTTCACAGGCTGCAACGTGGAGAACGGATCCTACGGTCTGTCCCTCTGCGCGGAGCGCTCCGCCGCCGCCGCCATGGTCTCGGCGGGGGAAATGCATCCCCTCGCAGTCGCCATAGCCGGGCGGGACGGTGTTCCCTGTCTTCCCTGCGGGGCATGCAGGCAGTTCCTCGCCGAGTTCAATCCCGAGCTCCTTCTCGTTCTCGACGAAGACGGAACTCCGGCTGTCGTAAGCCTCGCTGCGCTCTTTCCGGCGCCGTTCCTCCTGGACAGGGAGAACAGATCATGACCGGCACTGAAGGCACACCCTCATTCCGCGCGGGCGTCGTTATCCTCGCAGGGCGTCCCAACGTGGGAAAATCGTCACTTGTCAACCGGCTCATCCGGTACAAGGCCTCCATCGTATCCGACAAGCCTCAGACCACCCGCAACGTCATCCGGTGCGTCTACAACGGCGACGGCTTCCAGATCGTCTTCACCGACACACCCGGCATTCACCTGCCGAAGCACACCCTCGGCAGGACCATAGTCGATGCCGCAGTCGCCTCCATGAACGACGCCAACCTTATCTGCTACGTTGTGGAGGCCGGCGACAGGTCCATCGGTCCGGAAGACCGTGAGATCATTGAATGCCTCCGGAAATCAACCACACCGGTCATCCTCGTGGTGAACAAGTGCGACGCCGTCAGGGGCAAAAACTTCGTCGAAAACGCACGGGCAGTGTACGGCGACGCCCTTGAACCGGCAGGCGTCTCGGCCGTCTCCGCGAGAACCGGGGAGGGAATCGACGAATTCGTCTCCCTCGTCCGGAAGTTCCTTCCCGAGGGACCTCCCTTCTATGATGAGGACATCTTCATAGACCGGCCCGAAAAGTTCATAGCCTCCGAGATCATCAGGGAAAAAGTCCTCAGGCTCACCCACGAGGAGGTCCCCCACAGCGCCGCCGTGGAGATAGAGGAGTACAAGAGCCCCGACGAATACCCCGAACGGGCGGTCCTTTTCATCCGGGCCACCATATGCGTGGAACGTGAGGGGCAGAAGCGGATCGTCATAGGCGACAAGGGTTCCCGCCTCAAGGAAATCGGAAGGCTTGCCCGCCTCGAAATAGAGGCGCTCACAGGCCACAGGGTCTTTCTCGACCTCTGGGTCAAGGTCCGTGCGGACTGGCGCAGGTCCGAGACGGATCTGAAGAGGCTCGGCATCAAAGAACAGTCCCCGTGAGCGAAAACACCCCCCAGGGCTTCGTCTCGCAGTCGGGGGTTGTACTGCGCCGGAACGCCGACCCTGAAGGAAACGTATCCCTCTACCTGCTGCTCAGGTCCCTCGGACCAGTCTGGGTCTCGGTACCGGGAGCCTCACGGGGACGGGTCAGGTTCGGCGGCAGCGTCGAACCCCTCGTATGGGGAAACTTCAGCCTTTACAAAGGGACAAGAAGGTTTTATCTTAAGTCGGTGGACGTGAAGGAGGACTTCTGGAGCCTCCGCGCCTCGGCCGGAAAGATACGGACCCTTCTCGAATGGGACCGGCTTCTGTGCCTTCATCTCGTTCCGGGCCATCCCTGCGACGAGATCCTCGGTCCCTTCTACTGGTCCTCTGTGCTTCTGAAAGAGGGAGTCCTGCCTGAAGCGGCCGAGTGGCGTTTTCTGAGGAAATGGCTGGGGAGCTGGGGTCTTGCCCCGTCCCTCGGATCCTGTGCCTCGTGCGGCGCTGTTCTCGGGGACGCCTACTGGACTGCCGAAGGCCTTTCCTGCCCCCGGTGCACCCGGGAATCGGGCGGAGCCTTCCTTCCCTCGGCACGGCGTGAGATGCTGCACCTGGCGGAAGAGTGTCCGACGGCGCGGATGAAGGATTTCTTCCCAGCCTCCATTGGAGATCCGGGGTTCTGGAAGGACGGCTGCAGAAGGATGAAGGCCTTTTTTGACTTTATGAAATAACCGGGGCGAATGTCCCGATGAAGCGCAGGTATTGAAATCAAGGAGGGGTATGACGTGAATTTCCAGGAAATCATCTTTCGCCTCGAACGATTCTGGGCGGAGCAGGGGTGTGTCGTCCAGCAGCCCTACGACATAGAGGTCGGCGCAGGCACCATGAACCCTGCCACGTGTCTCAGGGCCCTCGGCCCCGAGCCGTGGAGGGTAGCCTACGTGGAGCCTTCCAGGCGACCGGCTGACGGCAGGTACGGGGAAAACCCGAACCGCCTCCAGCACTACTACCAGTACCAGGTCATCATCAAGCCCGCGCCCTCGAACATCATCGGCCTCTACCTCCAGAGCCTCGCCGCCCTCGGAATCGAACCCGCGGCCCACGATATCCGCTTCGTGGAGGACGACTGGGAATCACCTACAGTGGGGGCCTGGGGCCTGGGGTGGGAGGTCTGGCTCGACGGAATGGAGGTCACCCAGTTCACCTACTTCCAGCAGGTCGGCGGCATCGACATGGACCTTGTCCCCGCCGAGATAACCTACGGAATAGAGCGCATAGCCATGTTCGTCCAGAAAGTGGAGAACGTCTACGACCTCCAGTGGGTGGACAACGTGACCTATGGAGACGTCCATCACAAGGGGGAAGTGGAGTATTCCCACTACAACTTTGAAATAGCCGACACGCCCATGCTCTTCAAACTCTTCGGCATGTACGAGGCTGAAGCCGCCAGGATCCTCGAAAAAGGGTATGTCCTCCCGGCGTACGACTACGTCCTCAAATGCTCCCACACATTCAACCTGCTCGACGCACGGAACGCCATCAGCGTCACCGAGCGTACGGGCTACATCGGCAGGATCCGCGTGCTCGCCGGGAAATGCTGCGCTGCGTATGCCGCCCAGAGGCGCGACATGGGCCTGCCCTTCCGGGGAAAATTCGGCCCTGAGGCCACGAGGTGAAATCATGGTGATCAAGAACATACTGCTTGAAATAGGAACGGAAGAAATCCCGTCACGCTTTCTGCCCGACATCCTCGATACCCTCGAGAAGACGGCCCGGAACGATCTTGCCGCTGCCCGCATACCCTTCAAAAGCCTTTCCGCCTTTGCCACCCCCAGGCGTATAGCCCTCGCGGTGAGGGACACGGAAGACCTCCAAAAAGACCTCGTCAGCACCTTCAAGGGGCCTGCCTGGTCCGCGGCATTCGACGCCAACGGAAATCCTACCCGCGCAGCCCAGGGATTCGCAAAAAGCAAGGGAGTCTCCATAGACCGGCTCGTCCCCACCGAGGTTGACGGCGTACGCTATGCCTGCGCCGAAGTCTCCGAGCCCGGGGGCAAAACTCTTGATATCCTCGCAGAGCTTCTCCCGGCGCTCATCCGGAAGCTTGTCTTCCCCAAGAACATGTTCTGGGACGATCCCACCGTGCGGTTTGCCCGCCCCATCAGGTGGATCCTGGCCATGGCCGACAGGGAAGTCATTCCCTTCGAATACGGCGGCATACAAAGCGGCAGCACCACCACGGGGCACAGGTTCATGGGCGCCCGGAAAATCGTCATTGACGATGCCTCCGGGTTCATGGACAAACTCTACGATAACTACGTTATCCTCGACCAGGACAAGCGGCGGCAGAAAATGCTTGCAGGCATCGCATCCCTCGAGAAAGACCTGGACGGATCAGTGGAACTCGACCCGGAGATAATCAACGAGAACCTCTACCTCGTGGAATACCCCGTGCCATTCTTCGGGGCTTTCAACAGGAAATATCTCGACATTCCCGAGGAAGTCCTCACCACATCCATGAAGAAGAACCAGAAATACTTCTCCGTGCGGGGCAGAAACGGAAAGCTCGTTCCCTTTTTCGTGGGAGTCAGCAACAACCTCGCCTCGAACATGGAAGTTGTCCGGGAAGGCAACGAGCGCGTGCTGCGGGCACGCCTCGAAGACGCCGCCTTCTTCTGGGCCGAAGACCTGAAAAATCCTCTCGCGGCAAACGTGGACAAGCTCAAGAACATCGTCTACCAGGAAAAGCTCGGTACGCTCTACGAAAAAGTCGCCGCCATCCGGGAACTTGCCCTCTGGCTGTGCACGGAAATGGACATGAAGGAACTTATTCCCGTCGTCGACAGGGCGGCGTTCCTGGCAAAGGCGGATCTCGTCACCAGCATGGTCTACGAGTTCCCCGAGCTGCAGGGCGTCATGGGCAGGGAGTACGCGCTCCGCAACGGCGAACCTGAGCGCGTGGCCAAGGCCATCTACGACCAGTACCTGCCGAAGGCTGCGGGCAGCGAACTTCCGGGCGACATCCCCGGAGCCCTTCTCGGGTTGTCCGAACGGGCCTTTATTATCGTGAACTGCCACAAGGCAGGCCTCGAACCCACCGGGTCCCAGGACGCCTACGGGCTCCGGCGCGCGGCACGGTGCATCAATGAAATCATATGGGGCCTCCGTATCGACGTGGACATGTCCCGCCTGTTTGCCCGGTCCGCCGGCACTGCCTCCGGACAGGACGATGTCCTCGGGAAGGTGCTCGCATTCTTCTCCCAGAGGCTTCTCGTCCAGGTCAAGGAAAAAGGCTACGGTCACGAACTCGCCTCCCTCGCCATATCGGTGACAGGCCACAGGCCCCTCCAGGTCCTCCGGTTCCTCGAGGTCTTCTCGAAGATACAGGGCAGCACGTGGTTTACGGACCTGGTCACTGCCGCGGTGCGGGTCAGGAACATCCTTGCCAGGAGCGGCAGTGAGAGTGCGGGCGAAGTGGATCCGTCACTTTTCTCGAAGGATGCGGAAAAAGACCTCTTCAAAGAGATCACGGGGATAATCCCCCTCGTGGATGACTCCCTCGCGAAGCAGGACTGGAACGCACTTGCCGGGAATCTTGCAGAACTTTCGCCCCACGTCACACGTTTCTTCAACGATGTGCTCGTCATGGACCCTGACGACAGGGTCAGGGCAAACAGGATCGCGCTCCTTGGAATGTGCAGTGGACTGTTCCTCAAGGTGGGGGACGTGGGAGTCCTCAAGGGAGCATAGACGGCGGCGGAAATGCCTGCAGAAAAACTGGACCGGGGAGGGCGGGAAGCTATGGAAACCCTGAATCTTTTAATCGTTTCCGATTCAACCGGCGAAACAGCCGAACACGTGGCCCTGGCGGCCATAAGCCAGTTCGACACGGATTTCTCCAAAATAATACGGTACCGGTACGTCGAAGGGCCGGGCAGGATCGACGAGATCGTCTCCAGGGCGTTGACCGACCCGTCCATCATCATCTGTACCCTCGTCGACAGGCAGACCCGCTCCGCACTGGCACAGAAAAGCGCCCGGGCCGGAGTTCCGTGCGTCGACCTCCTGGGTCCCATTGTCGATGCCCTGGAAAAGCGCCTGGAAAGGCCCCCCCTCCAGTCTCCCGGCCTTCTCCGGAAACTGGACGAGGATTACTTCAAGAAGATCAAGGCGGTGGAGTTCGCCATCCAGTGCGACGACGGGCGGGGCATCGAGTCCCTCCCGGAGGCAGACGTGGTCATCCTCGGCGTCTCCCGCACGGGGAAAACCCCGCTGTCCATGTACATCGCAAACAAGGGCTTCAAGGCCGCGAACATACCTCTCATACCCGAAGTGGATCCTCCCGAGGCCATAAAGGATGTACCGTCCTCAAAGCTGGTGGGCCTCATAATTTCAGCTGAGAGGCTCATCCAGATACGGCAGGAGCGCCTCCGGCTCCTCGGTCTCGAGCCGTCGGCGTCGGCCTATGCCAGCAGGGAGCGGGTCGAAAGGGAGATCCGGGCGGCTGTCGGCTACCTGAAATCTCTTGGCGCACGAATATACGACGTGACTGACAGGGCCGTCGAAGAAACAGCCCAGGAGATCCTCGACGTCCTGAGGTCACGCTGAGGGAGGGTGGCCAACTTCGACGCACGGGATGAACACCGGCAGGCGGAGGAAACTCTCGATCTTTTCGTTCTTTCCGATTACCTCTCCGAGGAGGCGGAAGCAGCTGCTTCGTGGATAACCCGCCGCTTCGGGAAAAAAGGCGTCGAGATAACACGGTACAGGGCGATCCTCGAAGAGGAAAAGCTCAGGTCCGTGCTCCGGCAGGCGCGCAGAGAGGATGCCGTGGTCATCCACTGCTTCCTCAGCGGCAGGCTCCGGTCCTTTATCAGCGAGCAGTGCCGCATGATCGGCATCGACCAGTTCGATGTCTTTTCCCCCTTGCTCTCAGGGATCGAACAGGCCTCGGGCAGAGAACCCAAGGAAGACCCGAAGCTGCTCCATCCCATGGACCGGGAATATTTCAAGCGAATCCGGGCAATGGAATATACCATTGCCGCAGACGACGGCGGCAACCCGTCCATCCTCAAGGAGGCGGACGTGGTGATCGTCGGGGTCTCCCGCACCGGCAAGTCCCCTCTGTGTGTCTACCTGGCGAACAGGGGAGTAAAGGCCGCCAATGTTCCCCTCGTGCCCGAAATGGACCTTCCTCCCCAACTGATGCGCATTCCGCCGTGCCGGATCATAGGGCTCACCAGGTCACCCGGATCCCTCGGCGAAATACGCAGCCGAAGGATGTCCATGATGGGCCTCGCTCCCGGAGAAAGTTTGTATGTTCAAAATGATCGGATATCCCGTGAAATTTCTTACGCTTCGTGTATAATGGAGAATCTTGGAATTGTAGTTTTCGATGTAACAACGAGAGCCATAGAGGAAACCGCGAATGAAATACTGGCTCTGCTGCAGAATATGGATCAGACGCAATCTTGACATGGAGGTGCACTAAAGAGATGAACGAAGTGAAATACGTGTACAGTTTCGAAGAAGGCAACGCCGAAATGAAAAACCTTCTCGGCGGAAAAGGAGCCAACCTTGCACAGATGGTGCAGTACAAGCTCCCCGTCCCCCCGGGATTCATCCTGACCACAGAGGCATGCCTCAAATACGGAGAAGACCCCGCGTTCCTCGACTCGATCTGGGACAAAGTGGTCAGTTCAATGAAGGATCTTGAGAAGAAAACCGGAAAGACATTCGGCTCCGGCAGCAACCCCCTTCTTGTATCCGTCCGTTCCGGCGCCCCCATTTCCATGCCCGGAATGATGGACACGGTCCTCAACCTCGGGCTCAACGACGAGTCCGTTGAATCCCTTGCCCGGGCTGCCGATGACAGGCGCTTCGCCTTCGACAGCTTCAGGCGCTTCATCCAGATGTACGGGAACGTCGTCCACGGAGTGAACGGAGATGCATTCGAGGAAGTCCTCGAGCACGTCAAGAGTTCCCTCGGGGTGACATTCGACAACGAGATCCCGGCCGGCAAACTCGTGGAGGTCGTGGCGCGCTTCAAGGAGATCTTCAAGCAGAAGGCCGGTTTCGAATTCCCCTCGGACCCATGGCAGCAGCTCCGCAACGCCGTGGAGGCCGTTTTCAAAAGCTGGGGCAATCCCCGGGCCGTCACCTACCGCAAGCTCCATAAGATCCCCCATACACTCGGGACAGCAGTCAACATCGTCTCCATGGTCTACGGAAACCTCGGCGACGACTGCGGCACGGGCGTCTGTTTCACCCGCAACCCATCCGACGGCACAAAAGAGCTGTACGGTGAATTCCTCGTCAACGCCCAGGGCGAAGACGTGGTGGCCGGCATCCGGACACCCCTGCCCATAGCCCGGATGAAGACAGCGATGCCCGCTGTCTACGACGAACTCTTCGAGATCACCACGAACCTCGAAAAAGCCTACAAGGACATGCAGGACATCGAATTCACCATCGAGCGGAACAAGCTGTACATCCTCCAGACCAGGAACGGCAAGCGCTCTGCCGGCGCCGCGGTGAAAATCGCAGTGGATATGGTCGCCGAAGGGCTCATCGACAAGAAGACAGCCGTCGGCAGAGTCACCCCCGAGCAGGTGGAGATGCTCCTTCACCGACAGGTCGACCCCACTGCCGAAAACGAAGTCCTTGCGAAGGGCCTCCCCGCATCCCCCGGCGCAGGTGTCGGCGTAGTCTGCTTCGATGCCGACGATGCCGTTGAAATGGCAAAGGGAGGGCAGAAAGTCATCCTCGCAAGGCCCGAGACATGCCCTGACGACATCCACGGTCTCTTCGCCGCTGAAGCCATCGTCACCAGCCGCGGCGGCATGACCAGCCACGCGGCCGTCGTCGCACGCGGTCTCGGGAAACCCTGCGTCAGCGGATGCGAGGAAATCACCATCGACCTCAACAAGGAGACCATCACAAGGGGAGACAAGGTCATCCGCAAGGGCGACACCATCACCGTTGACGGCAGCACAGGCCGTGTCCTCGTGGGCGGCGCTCCTCTCATGGAGGCATCCTTCAGTGACGATTTCCGGACAGTCCTTTCCTGGTCCGACGAATTTGCCCGCCTGCAGGTCTGGGCGAACGGCGACACCCCCGAGGACGCGAAGCGTGCACGGGCATTCGGGGCAAAGGGAATCGGCCTGTGCAGAACCGAGCACATGTTCATGGCCGCCGACCGCCTTCCAGTCATGCAGCGCCTCGTTGTGGCGGACACCTACGAGGAGCGCCTCGAAGCACTCGAGGAGCTCAAAGTCATGCAGGTCGAGGACTTCTACGGGATCCTGAAGGAAATGCACGGACTCCCGGTCATCATCCGCCTTCTTGACCCGCCTCTCCATGAGTTTATGCCCAAGGAGAGGGATCTCGAAGAAGAGCTTGCCGAGCTGGCAGCCGACGGAAACGAGAATACCGCTGCCGCCGACAAGGTCCGCAAGGTTATGGCCAAGGTCGAGGCTCTCAAGGAGTCCAACCCCATGCTCGGCTTCCGCGGATGCCGCCTGGGGATCGTCTACCCAGAAATCTCTGCCATGCAGGCAAGCGCCATATTCGAGGCCGTGCTTCGCCTTGTGGACGAAGGCATCGAGATCCACCCCGAGATCATGATCCCTCTCGTGGGTGTGAAAACCGAGATGGAGTTCTTCAGGAAGCAGATCGACGAAATAGCCAAAGACTACATGGAGAAATCCGGCAGGAAGTTCAATTACCTCGTGGGGACAATGATCGAAGTTCCCCATGCCGCGCTGGTCGCCGACCAGATCGCCGAGTACGCCGAGTTCTTCAGCTTCGGCACCAACGACCTCACCCAGACGACCTTCGGCTACTCCCGGGACGACGCCGAGGGCAAGTTCCTCGGCCATTACGAGGACAAGGGCATCCTCCCCGTCAACCCCTTCCACGAACTCGACAGGGATGGCGTCGGCGCCCTCATGGAGATTGCCGTTGAAAAGGGACGGAAAGTCAACCCGAATCTTTCAATAGGCATCTGCGGTGAGCACGGAGGCAACCCCTCCAGCATCGCCTTCTGTCACACAGCAGGGCTCAACTACGTCAGCTGCTCACCCTTCAGGGTCCCCGTAGCGCGCATCTCTGCGGCTCACGCCGCCATGGGCAGGCTGAAGTAGAGGAAAACAGCAGCCGCGCCGGAATCTCCCGGCGCGGCAACCTTTAAGAAAGGACCTGAGATCATGCCGCAAACCGGGAAAAAAGCACAATCAAAAGCACCTGGCGGAACCCCGGAACGAAAGCTCCTCTGCAGGGGACTTGCCGCTTCTCCGGGTCTCGCCGAAGGAAAGGTCGTCCTGGTCCCCGGATCCGCTGAAGCGGTGAAGATTTCCGAGGGCGACATCCTTGTCGCCACCATGACCACTCCTGACATGATCCCCGCCCTTCGAAAAGCCGGGGCGGTGGTCACCGATGAAGGAGGGCGGACCTGCCACGCCGCCATACTCTCCCGTGAACTTGGCATTCCCTGCATCGTCGGAGCAGGCGAAGCGACACAGATACTCACCGAGGGGCAGTACGTCATCGTGGACGCCACCAGGGGCGTCGTATTCCAGGGGGAAGAGCACGCCGCGCCACGGTTTGAGCCGGCTGCCGCATCTTCGGCCGCCGTTTCCTCCGCGAAGGATCTCACTCCGGCCGGTGCCCCCGCAAAGGCAGCCCCTGCCCAGAGCGTTACCGCCACCAAGATATTCCTCAACCTCGAAGGTCCCGCATCGGTGGAGCGGTGCGCCCATCTTCCCGCAGACGGGGTAGGCCTTCTCAGGACCGAATTCATCTTTACAGGGGACATCGGCATTCACCCCATGCACCTTGTCCGCACGAAGCAGGAAAGCATCTTCGTTGACAAGCTCGCAGAAGGGCTGGCCGCCGTAGCGGGCGGATTCTCGCCGCGCCCTGTCCTCATGAGGTTCAGCGACTTCCGGACAAACGACTTCCGAAAGCTCAAGGGCGGCGAAGGCCTCGAGCCCGTCGAATCCAACCCCATGCTCGGGTGGCGCGGAGCCTCGAGGTACGTGTCGCCTGACTACGAACAGGGATTCCGGCTTGAATGCAGGGCTGTGAAAAAAGTCCGGGACGATTTCGGCCTCACCAACCTGTCGGTCATCATACCCTTTGTGAGGACGCTCAAGGAAATGGAGAACGTCCGGGCCATCCTCGACTCCGAGGGACTCTTCTCCGCCCCGTCGTTCAAGATCTGGCTCATGGTCGAAGTTCCTTCCGTCGTACTGCAGGCTGACCAGTTCGCCCGCATCTGCGACGGATTCACCATCGGAAGCAACGACCTCACCCAGCTCATACTCGGCGTCGATCGCGACTCCGCAAAGCTCGGTTCCATGGGCTACTTCGACGAGCGGCACCCCTCGGTCCTCGAGGCGATCACCCTGACAGTCAGGGCCGCACGAAACGCAGGCATACCGTGCTCCATCTGCGGCGAAGGCCCCTCCGTATTCCCCGACTTCGCCGAGCACCTGGTCCGCATGGGTGTGGACAGCATCAGCGTCAACCCTGACGCACTCGGATACACCAGGAACATTGTCGCGTCCGCCGAGCAGAAGATCATTCTCGACGGCATACGGAATATGAAGTCCTGAAAAAAAACCGTCATCCTGAGGAGCCGCAGGAGACGAAAAATCTGGGATTGATTGGTCTGTCATCCTGAGCAGAGCGAAGGATCTGTTTTTGACTCTCGTAAAACCAACCCGAGATTCTTCGCTGACGCTCAGAATGACACTTTGTTTCTGTCATCCTGAGCACCGCGAAGGATCTGATTTTGATTCTCGTAAAACCAACACCGGATTCTTCGCTGACGCTCAGAATGACACTTTGTTTCTGTCATCCTGAGCACCGCGAAGGATCTGTTTTTGATTCTCGTAAGACCAACACCGGATTCTTCGCTGACGCTCAGAATGACACCTTGTTTCTGTCATCCTGAGCAGCGCGAAGGATCTGTTTTTGATTCTCGTAAAACCAACTCCGGATTCTTCGCTGACGCTCAGAATGACAACAAATCAGGTCCTTCACTCCGTTCAGGACGACAAAACGGTCTGTCATCCTGAGCAGCGCGAAGGATCTGTTTTTGATTCTCGTAAAACCAACACCGGATTCTTCGCTGACGCTCAGAACGACAACAAACCGGGTCCTTCACTCCGTTCAGGACGACACACCACAGGACGACACAACGCCCCGCCAAAAAAGGCCCTCCGCTTCCGGAGGGCCTTCATATTTCTTCCTTTTATTTATATGCCAAATACTCAGTTCCCAAATACTCAGTTCGTGATCCCGTACTGTTTCAGAAGCTTCTGGTACTTGTCCTCAACCTCGGTGGCAGGGCTGGGGTCCGTGTACACCAGTTCGCCCGGGGCAACGGCCCCTGACGGCCCCTGGGGGGTGGTCACCTTCACGGGACCCGTCGCAGTGGGAGGCTGAACGGCCGTTGCATCGGAGTACATGCCGCTCGACTTATAGGTCTTGCTGTCGTTATGTACCAGTATCAGCTGCGGGGCATTCGGGTCCGTGGAAGCTGCGTACATATCCCCGCCGTGTACCGGGCATTTTGACTGCGGGGATTTCCCCTTCGGAAGATAGACCGTCACCGCGGAGCACCCCGGGATCGCCCGAAAGCCGGTCTTCCTGCAGATCTTCACAGGCTCCACCTTTGCTTCGGGAGGAACGGTAAACTTCGCCGGCAGATCCCTGCCCTTCACCGCTTCCTCGACGAAGGCCTTCCAGATGGGGGCGGAAACGACACCGCCAGTGGCCCCTTTCTTGCCGAGGGGCTTATGATCGTCGTTTCCAGCGTAGACCACCGCCACCAGGCCGGGAACTCCACCCAGGAACCAGGCGTCGCTGTAGTCGTTCGTCGTTCCCGTCTTGCCGAAGGTCTCCCGGTCCTTCAGCAGCGCCCTGCTTCCCGTGCCTGTCCGCACAGCGTCAAGAAGCACCGACCGCAGCACCACGGCGGACTCCGCCGATATCCCCCGGGTCGACACCGGCGCACGGGACTCGAGCACGTCCCCGTTTCCCGACCGCACTTCACGTATCATCAGGGGCAGAACCGTTTTTCCGTTGTTGGCGAAGGTCGAGAACGCTACGGCCATCTCCAGGGGGGTAATGCTCGCGCTTCCCAGGGCCAGGGAAAGGTCCGCCGGAACATGGGGGGAAGTGATCCCCAGGTTTCGCGCCACGTTCAGGATGTTCTTCGAACCCACGTGGTCGATAAGCCGCACCGCAACCGTGTTCAGCGAGTGGACCAGGGCATATTCAAGGGTCACTTCGCCGCGGAACCTTCCGTCATAGTTTTCGGGCGACCAGTTGGTCTCGTTGGGTCCTTTCTTCGGATACTCGATCTTCATGTCAAGGAAATGATCCGTAGGCATCAGCCCCGACTCGAACGCCGCGGCGTACACGATGGGCTTGAAGCCCGACCCCGGCTGGCGGAACGCCTGGGTAGCCCGGTTGAACTTGCTCTTCGCGAAATCGTGCCCTCCCACCATGGCCAGCACTTCGCCCGTATCAGGGTCCATTCCCACGATGGCCCCCTGGCTCTTCAGGCCCTTCATGGCCTTTTCAGCGGCTTCCTGCATCTTCAGGTCAAGGGTGGTGTGGATCTCCAGACCGCCGGAGTAAACAAGGTCCGGCCCGTATTTCGGCAGCAGCTCGTTGAACAGGATCTGGGCCACGAAATAGGGGGCCCTGTTGAACTCCTGGACCTTGTTCGGTACATGCTTGAACACCAGCTCTTCTGCGTACGCGGCGTCCCGTTCCCCTTCGGTGATCCATCCCAGGGTCACCAGGCGCTCCAGAACGTACCGCTGACGCATCTTCGCGTTCTCGAAGTTCGACAGGGGGCTGTATCTCCCCGGAGCCGCGATCAGGCCCGCCAGTATGGCAGCTTCCGGAAGGGTCACCTCCGACGACGGCTTCCCGAAATAGGTCCGGGAGGCCGTATCAACTCCCCATGCGCCGTGGCCGAAATAGATCGTGTTCAGGTACATCTCCATAAGGCGGTCCTTCGTAAAAAGCTGCTCCATCCTGAACGAAAGGATGATCTCCTTTGCTTTCCGTTCCATTGTCCTCTCCTGGGACAGGAAAAGATTCCGGGCAAGCTGCTGGGTGATGGTGCTTCCGCCCTGCTTCACCCCCCGGTTCACGACGTTCTCAATAAAGGCCCTTGCGATGGAGAGCAAGCGTATGCCTCCATGCTGGTAAAAGGACGAGTCCTCCGCGGCGAGGGCCGCCTTGATGATCCATGGTGAAATGTCCTTCAGTTCCACCGGCTGCCGGTTCTCGGTGAACAGCCGCGCGACCCGTTCGCCGTTCCTGTCGTAGATCACGCTCGCCACATTGGCCTTGTGGGCAAGCATCTCGGTGGTGGTCGGCAGGTCTTTCGAAATATCCCTCAGGTACACTGCCACGAAAACGGAAACTGCCGCTCCTGCGAGGAGCAGGAGAAAAAGTATGCCCAGGAAGAATGTCTTCAGAAACGACCTTTTCTTCCGCGGCCTCTCTTTCTTTGCGCCGTTCTGTGAGACATGCTTCCTTCCCGACGGCGTATCAGACGGTTGAGACATATCGCTCCTCCTTGTATAAAGAAACCATCCCATGGGGGATGCTTCAGAATCAGGTCTTCATCATGTTCCAAACGATTATACCACCCCTTTCGAAAAAATTTTTCCCCAAAATGAAAAAAAGGGCTTGCAAAACAATTTTAGGCGTGGTATATTCTTCGCCGTTGCCTCACGGGGCGATGCCGGAACTTGAAAAAAGAATACAGTGCATAAAGAAGTATGCGAGGTCCTGAAGTAAATATTTGAGAGTTTGATCCTGGCTCAGGACGAACGCTGGCGGCGTGCTTAACACATGCAAGTTGAACGGTCCGGCATGGAAGCTTGCTGAAGTGTCGGG
>Ga0228535_1002862_pt1 | contig 14633 bp, 13 predicted proteins | sample SJ1metagenome_FD_168457 | JGI IMG/M metagenome (GOLD analysis project Ga0228535, IMG submission 168457) | Enriched culture of PCE-dechlorinating microbial communities from Ithaca, New York, USA - SJ1 | ecosystem: Engineered > Modeled > Simulated communities (microbial... > Unclassified | place... | reverse complement strand
AAACCTCTCATTTCTTTAAAAAATTTTTATACCATTTAGTTCAGTGCGGTCCAGGAATCAAGGAAAAATTTGATCCCGCCGTCTTCCCGCCCGGATATTCATACCGCGCCAAAAGAAAAGACCTTGACAGCCGGCGCCGATTCATATAACCTAACGCGCAATTCGTCAGAGGCTGACATTTAAGCCCTGCCCGTTGGAGCGATTCAAATAGTCAAATAAACAAGCCGATATTAATCCGCAACTGCTTATAAATCGTGGCGCCCCTTGTGGGTTTCTTGAAAACTAACGCAGTCAATACAAGCACTTCTCACTTCAATATCGAGCCTGTTACTATACCACCATAAGGAAACCATATATGAACATCGAAGACATCAAGAGGTTGCCGATCAGCGAACTCAACAATCTGGCCAAGGATCTGGAAGTGCCCGGGGCCAGCGGCATGCGCAGGCAGGATTTGATTTTTGCCATTTTGCAGACCCAGGCGGAGCAAAACGGCGTCATTTCCGGCTCCGGCGTGCTGGAAATTCTGCCCGACGGCTTCGGCTTTTTGCGCGCGGTCGACTACAACTACCTGCCCAGTCCGGACGACATTTATATTTCCCCCTCGCAGATCCGCCGCTTCAATTTGCGCACCGGCGACACGATTTCCGGCGAAGTCCGGCCTCCCAAGGAGGGCGAAAAGTACTTCGCCCTGCTCAAAGTCGACGAGGTCAACTTTGAAAGCCCGGAGCAGGCCCGCGATAAAATTCTCTTCGACAACCTGACACCCCTGTATCCCCAGGAAAAACTCAACCTCGAATTCGATCCGGAAAACTACTCCACCCGCACGCTGGATTTGTTCGCGCCCATCGGCAAGGGCCAGCGCGCGCTCATCGTTTCTCCGCCGCGCGCCGGCAAGACCGTTCTGCTCCAGGACATCGCCCACAGCATCACCGCCAATCACAAAGAGGTCGTTTTGATGGTGCTCCTGATCGACGAACGCCCCGAAGAAGTGACCGACATGCAGCGCAGCGTGAAAGGCGAAGTCATCTCCTCGACCTTCGACGAACCGGCCACCCGCCACGTCCAGGTCGCCGAAATGGTCATTGAAAAAGCCAAGCGGCTCGTTGAACACAAAAAGGACGTCGTCATCCTGCTGGACTCGATCACGCGGCTGGCGCGCGCCTACAACACCGTGGTTCCGCCTTCGGGCAAGGTGCTCTCCGGCGGCGTCGATTCCAACGCCCTGCACAAGCCCAAGCGCTTCTTCGGCGCGGCGCGCAACATCGAAAACGGCGGCTCGCTCACCATTATCTCCACGGCGCTCATCGACACGGGCAGCCGGATGGACGAAGTCATTTTCGAAGAATTCAAGGGCACCGGCAACATGGAACTGCATCTGGACCGCCGCATCGCCGACCGCCGCATCTTCCCCGCGTTCGACCTGATCCGCTCGGGCACGCGCAAGGAAGAACTGCTGATTCCCAAGGCCAACCTCAACCGGATCTGGATTCTGCGCCGTCTCCTGCAGGAAATGAATCCGGTGGACGCCATGGAATTCATCATCAGCAAGATCCGCAAGACGGAAACGAACAAGGAATTCCTGGAATCCATGAACTCGTAACGGGATCGGACGCCCGCCCGGGCGTTGCAATAATTTGCTTGAATTTTTAAAGTTTATAGGATAGGCAGCACGTCTGCTTAAAACGACTTAAGGACCGGCGCCGGAAAAAATCGGGACGCCGGGTCGAAAGGAAGAAGGCACCATGAAAGAAGGTATTCACCCGGACTACAAGGAAACCACCATCACGTGCGTTTGCGGCAACGTGATTGAAACGCGCTCGACCAAGAAAGACATCAAGATCGAAATCTGCTCCAACTGCCATCCGTTCATGACCGGCAAACAGAAGATCATCGACACGGCCGGACGCGTGGAAAAATTCAAGAAAAAGTACGAAGCCAAGCCCGAAGCGGCGCCGGCCAAAAAGAAGACCGCCAAAAAATAATCGCCGGAAAGCCGCCCGGACGGGCGGACGGACGGAGACACCGGTCCCTATGACTTATCGACTTCCACAGCATTTATAGCGTCGCCCCGTAAAACAGGGTCGCTATAAATGCGTTTTTTCCCCCCAACCCACAGCCTGCAAATCCATCGGACGGACTATGGATATTATTCTGAACAAACTTCGCGATATTGAACTCCGCTACCGGGAGCTCGAGGGGCTTTTGTCGGACCCCCAGGTCGTTTCCAGGCAGGGCGTCTATCAGAAATACGCCAAGGAGCACGCGGACCTGACCGAACTGGTGGAAACGATCCGCCGCTACGAAAAAACCCGGACGCGCCTGGCGGAAAACCGGGAGTTGCTTGCGGAAAGCGACGAGGAGCTGCGGGCGCTGGCCCGGGAGGAAATTCCCGCGCTTGAGGAGGAGATCGCCGCACTGGAAGAAAAGATCAAGATTCTGCTTCTGCCCAGGGACCCCAACGACGACAAAAACGTCTTTCTGGAAATCCGGGCGGGCACGGGCGGCGATGAAGCCGGCCTGTTCGTCGGAGATTTGTTCCGCATGTACGCGCGCTACGCCGAGACGCAGGGCTGGAAAGTGGAAGTCGTCAGTTCCTCGCCCGCCGGCGGCATGGGCGGCTTCAAGGAAATCATCGCCCAGATCGAAGGTCGGGGCGCCTACAGCCGGCTCAAATACGAAAGCGGCGTGCACCGCGTCCAGCGCGTCCCCATCACCGAGGCCCAGGGGCGCATCCATACCTCCGCCGTCACCGTCGCCATTATGCCGGAAGCGGAAGAGGTGGAGCTGAACATCGACCCCAACGACCTGCGCATCGACGTGTACCGCTCCACCGGCCACGGCGGCCAGAGCGTCAACACCACCGATTCGGCCGTCCGCATCACGCATCTGCCGACGGGGCTCGTCGTCACCTGCCAGGACGAAAAATCCCAGCTCAAAAACAAGGCCAAGGCCCTGAAGGTCCTGCGGGCCAGGCTCCTCGACGCCATGGTGCAGAAACAAAACGCCCAGCAGGCCGAGGCGCGCAAAAGCCAGGTGGGCTCGGGCGACCGCTCCGAGCGCATCCGCACCTACAACTTTCCGCAGGGCCGGATCACCGACCACCGCATCAACCTCACCCGCTACGACCTGGACAGCTTCATCAACGGCAACATCGGCGCCGTGATCGACGCGCTTGCCGCGCATCACCAGGCCGAGCTGCTCAACCGCCAGGGGTAAGGCGCCGCTTCTCTAAAAAATCGAAGCCCTATCGGGAAATTTTGCGCACGAGGACCAGTCCGCCCCGCCCGTGCGACGGTGTCGTTGCAGAGACGGCCCGCAGGAGCCGGCCCGCGCCGACCCAGTAAGGTCCGTAATACTTCCGGTCCACATCCAGGATCAGCACACGGCCGGCCGCCGCGTCGTACGCGCCCACAGGAGAGATGTGCGCGTAAGGCCCGCCGGGATCATCGGTGAGTATGTCCTGCTGAAAATGAAGGATGACAAAGTCGTCGGCTGACGCTTCGTTTTCCGCGAGAATCGCGCGCAGTTCCTCCAGCGCTCCGGGCGTGGCAGCCGGAAAGGATCGGTACGACACCTTCCAGTCCCTGAGACCGTAGGTCGTGAGGGCGGCCGCGGTCACCTCCGCCAGTTCATCGAGCGTCAGGCCGCGGCGGCCCTGCCAGCCGCGCTTGGACAGCCGCTCCTTCCAGTGCACAGCCCGAACCTCCGCAGCGAGCCGGGTCGGGTCAAAGTTTTGGTCTGCCGCCCGCAGACCGCCGCCGGTTCCGGCAATCGCGTTGAGCACCATCGCCACCGCCGCCGTCGAGCAGGAAAGATCATTGTCTTGTCCCGTATAATGGGCAATGAGCGCCCAAAAATCCGGCGCCGGATGTTCCGGAGACTGAAAATATCCGGGGGACTGCCCGAGCGGCGCGGCGTAAGGCGCTCCGGCCGGGCCGTATTTGGGCGGCTGCGGTTTGTCCGCCTGCGCCGCGGCCGCGGCTCCTGCCACAAAGAAGAATAGCGCCACGCAGGCGGGAAGAACGCGGCGGATCATAACACCTCCGAATGAAGAAAAGCACCTACCGGTCCAGCTGCCTTATGGCCGCTGCAATCTCCTGGCTCAGTTTTCCCAGCGCGCGGCTGTGCGCCGCCGCAAGCGCGGCATAGCCCGCGTCGGGCGCCGCTTCGGCAACGGTCGTGCGGCCTTCGAGCGAGGTTCCGTTTTTCCCCGACGTCACGCGCCAGGCCGCATCCAGCGCGGCCGCCTGCCCGGAAACGGATTCAAAACTGAGCACATCGATTGCAACCCGGTACGACGCCTCCGCGGCCGTCATGCGCGGAAAGACCGTCACCTGCCGCGCGCCCAGAAGCGCCGTCAGATTTTCGGCGACCACGCGCGCGATTTCGGATTTGAGCGGCGAGGCCCAGCGGTCGAACTCGGCCAGAAAAACCCGGTTGGGCCCGGTCTTTAAAACCATCTGCGGCCGGTCGACAAGGGCCGGCACGGACACGGGTCCCACCGACACGGAAAGGCCGGCCGGCGCCGCAGCGGGACTTAAAGCGGCGGGGCTCAGTGTGTAGAAGTGCGTTGGTCTGGCGGCCGCGCAGCCTGCCGCGAGGGCGGCCAGCACCAAGAGAAAGAGGATAACGGTTTTTTTCATGGCGATACCTCCTGGGCTTTTCCCCGAATGAGGGCGTTGGGATTTCTTTCCAGATATTCGACGAGATCGCTGATGGACCGCGCGGCCCGGGAGACTTCCTGCAGGGCCGTGCGCAGTTCCTGCTGCGCCGGCGCGTCTTTGCCCACGAGCGTCCGGTCCGCGCCGGCCAGCGTCCGCTCGGCCGTCGCCAGCGTTTTGCGCAGGTCCGCAAGCGTCGCTTTGGCCTCGGGCGCGATTTCGCCGTCGAGGCGGTTGATCATTTTGTCCGCGTCCGCAAACGTCCGATTCAGCGTGTCCAGCGTCCGGCGCAGATCCTGGCTGAGCGCGTCGAGCGGCAGGCGATCGAGCTTGGCGATGATGCCGTGGACCCGGGTTTCCAGATCCTGCATGCTGCTCGTCATTACGGGAAACTCGCAGGGAAGCGAACTCCAGTCGATTTTCTTCGCTTTCGGAGCGTCGGGAAAGCGCTCCAGAGCGACGTAGAGCTGGCCTGTGACCAGGTTGCCGCTGCGCAGCTGCGCGCGCAGTCCCCGGTCGATCATCCGCTGCAGAAAGCCGCGCCGCCACCGGTCGTCGCGCGCGCGGCGATCGTCGGCGGCGGCGTTTTTGACGTGCGCGAGAAACCGGGTCGGATAAAGCGCAATGTCCACGCGCGGCCGGACTTCTTCCGTCGGCGAATTGAATTCAAGGCCGACGCCGGTCACCGTCCCCACCGGCAAGCCCGCAAACGTGACGGGCGCGCCGACGGACAGGCCGCGCAGCGGTTCCTTGAAGTACAGGACGAAATTCGCGACCACGTCTTCATGTTTGTTGATGGCCGTCGACCGGTCGTCGAAAAGCGTGAAGAGAAAACCTTCCGGCGCCGGCCGGGTCTCCGTCGCCGGCATGGGCGCTTCGAAAGCGATGCCGCCGATCAACAGCGAAAGCACGGACTTGGTCTGGACGGCCAATCCGTTTGCCCCCAGCGAAAGGTCGATGCCGCTCGCGTGCCAGAAGCGCGTGTCGGTCGTCACGTACTTGTCGTACGGCGCGTTGACAAAAATCCGGATTTCGATGAAGTTGCCGTCTTTGGTCAGATCGTAGCCGATGACCCGTCCCACGCTGAAATCGCGATAATACACGGGAGAGCCGATGTTGATCGACCCCAGGTCGTCCGACTGCAGAATGTACTGCCGGCCCGCCTGATCGACGGTTACGGCCGGCGGCATCTCGAGACCGATAAACGCGCGCCGCTCCCTGGCGGACTGTCCGACCTCCAGGCCGATATGGTTGCCCGACAGGACGGTTCCGATGCCCGAGATTCCGCTCAGCGTCACGCGCGGCGATTCAATCCAGAACTTGGCGTCCTCGACAAGCAGGTCTTCCGCGCTCTTGTCGATCTTCGCCGTCACCACCACCCGTGTAAAATCCTCGGAAAGCTTTACCGTCCGCACCTGGCCGATGTTGACATCCTTGTACTTGACGAAGGTCTTGCCCGCCTCGATTCCCTCGGCTTTTTTAAAGACAATGGTAATCGTCGGCCCCTCCGTGACGATTCTCTGGATGGCGATGCCGAGGCCGACCAGCGCCGCCACCAGGGGAATGATCCAGACCGCCGAAAGCCGTATTTTCTTTTTCGGCCGCACGGCGGCCTGCGGAAGATTGTTGAGGTCCCCGGTATCCGTCATCTTAACTGTCCTCCTCGTTTTTGTTTTCATCCCAGATCAGACGGGGATCGAAGGTTTCAGCGGCGAGCATGGTGAGCACCACGACCGCCGCAAAAAACACCACTCCGGCGCCCGGCTCCACGGACATGAACGGCTGAAGCTGCACCAGCGCGACCACGAAGGTCACGACAAAGACGTCCAGCATCGACCAGCGGCCCACCACCTCGATCAGCCGGTACAGGCGGATGCGCTCGGCCCGCCCGGCGATCCGGCGAAACTGAACCGTCGCCAGCAGATACGCCAGGGCGATAATCTTGGCCAGCGGAATCACGACGCTCGCGACAAAGACGATCAGCGCCAGCGGCCAGGATCCCGACTCATACAGCAGAATGACGCCGCTCATAATCGTGTCCGCCTCGGCGTATCCGGGCATCGCAGTGTTCATCACCGGCAGCAGGTTGGCCGGAACGTAGCAGATCGCGGCGGCGATCAGAAGCGCCCAGGTCCGCTGGATCGCGCCGTGCCGCCTGAACGCCAGCGCTTCTCCGCAGCGCGGACATGAACCCGGATCGTCCCGGCCGGCAGAACGGGTCAGAAGACCGCAGGCGCTGCAAACGACCAGACCCTGCCGCAAGGCCGTCGGCTCCGTTTGGTCGGCTGCGTCTTTCCGTTCCGATCCGTCCGCCGCCGTCGCGGCGGGCAGCGGCGGACCGTCCATCCACGAAATCCGCGCCCAAACTTCGCGCGGATCGAAACTGACCGTCATCGCCGCCAGGAGCATAATGAGCGCGCCGACGGCAAACATGCCGATCCCCGGAATCACGGTGGCCAGATCGGCGATCTTGACCAGGGCCACCAGAATGCCCAGCATCATCACTTCCACCATCGCCCAGGGCCGGCTGAGCTCCGCAAACCGCAGCAGCGCGCCGACCCACCGGGGCGCGGGCGGCTTTCGGACGGCCAGCAAAACGATCAGCGTGAAGGCGATGTGCAGCGTCGGAGCGATCATGGAACACAGGGCCACCAGCAGGGCCGTGATTTCCTGCCCCTCCCGCCACATCTTGAGCACACCGCCCAGAATCGTCGTGCTGGAGTGGCGTCCGACGGCGGAGAGCCCCATGAGCGGCGTCACATTGGCAAGAACCAGAACGATCGCCGCGGCCGCGGCAAGGGCGAGCGTCCGGTTTTGGGCATCGGCTTTGCCGGACGCGACGATCCGGCCGCAGCGCGGACAGCGCGCCTGCGCGCCTGCGCCCAGCGCGGGAATGCGCTGCAAAAGATCGCAATCGGGACAGGCGGCGATATTTTCGGCAAAAAACGTCACGTTGATCTCTCCCCGCCGGCGGTCGGCGAACTGCTTTATTGCAAGGATGGCTTTCCGGTCCAAAGGGTATGCCGGGTTAAGGCAGGCTCGCGCGGGAACGTCCTTGCGGCGCAGTATAGGATAATGTGGTTTTGCCTGTCAAGGCCGCAGGAGTTCCGGCGCTGCGCGCTTGCGCGCGCGCCCGGAAAAGCGCAGCACCGGGGCGCCCCAGGATTTCCTTGACAGGTCCGGGCGCGTCTCCTATACTTTTTGGGACAAATTTCTGCGAAAAACCACGGGAGGCAAAATGGATATCGGAAAAACGGACGCTTTGCTGATCATCGACGTGCAGAATGATTTCGTTTCCGGCGGCAGCCTGGCGGTTCTCGGCGGCGACCGGGTGGTTCCTGTCATCAACCGGATTGCCGGACGTTTTGAAACGCGGGTCTTCACCCGCGACTGGCATCCGGCCGATCATATCAGCTTTTCGGGAGAACCGCACCGGACGGACCATTCCTGGCCCGCGCACTGCGTGCAAAACACGCACGGCGCCGAATTTCACCCGGACCTGATCGTCAAACCCGAAGACCGGATTGTCAGCCTCGGCGTCGGGTCGCAGGAGGAAAACTATTCCGGCTTTCACGGAACGGACCTCGAAGGGTGGCTCCAGGAACGCGGCATCCACCGGATTTTCATCGCCGGCCTCACGACGGAGTACTGCGTTTTCACCACGGCGATGGACGGTCTCGTGGCCGGTTTTCAGGTGGTTGTGCTCGAAGATGCGATTGCCGGCGTAAACGTTCCCGCCGGCAGCGCCGAAAAAGCGCTGCAGACCTTAAAGCAAAGCGGCGTCTCGATCCTTTCGTCGGACGAACTGGCCTCCTGAAGCGGACCGCGGCGCGCCTGCGTTTTTCCCGATAGCCTTCCCCCGGGAAATATGGTACACAACAACCGAATCAAGTTCACGCGCAGCAGAGAGAAGACGGTTTTACAATCTTCGTAAACGTTATTTCTGATCGGATACTGTTTCGCAGCGGCTTAGCCCCGAGCGGCGAAATCCGTTTTTCCCCCAGGCAAGAGGTCCGACCGATTCTTATGCGTCATTCGTTTTACCTTTTTTCCTTTGTTCTGGCCGCTTTGTGTCCGCTTTTCTGGTCGATCCCCACGCCGGCGCTGGCGGCCGGCGACGCCCTGGAGTGGGTCAAAGTCGCGACAAAACAGTATTCCCCCGCTTCGTGGAACCTGCTCATGCAGTACGACCGGCTGCCGCAGGAGCTGCCGGGCGCGAGAAAGGGCGGATGGGACATCACCATCAGAAAGTCCGTGGAAACCTTCCAGCAGTTGAACAAGGAAAGCAGCAAAACCGGCCTTCTGTCCGACATGGCCAACAACATCTCCTGCATCACGCTCGCCCTCCAGCGTCTGCTGGTGTTTCGCCACACGCGGCAAAACAAAATGCTGATGGACTGGGATCGGGCGGAAGCTTTTTTCGACCTTCCGCCTTCCCGGTCCTTTTATGTTTCCTTTCCGCTCAAATCCCTGTTTCCCGCCGGAAATCTGGCGGCGGAAATTCCCGAAGACCTGCGCACGCCGCTCTTTTCCGACTACATCGAGGAAAGCGAGATCACAAAGCGCTTCGGCGTCGTCGGACTGCTCGAGGAGTATCACGCCCACTACAACGGGGCGCGTTACTATGCGGACATGCTCGACGCGTTCAAGACGGCGGAAGGATCGGACATCGACGGCTTTCTGGAATGGGTCCGCCATTCGCAGGACAAGATGTCCGCTTTTTATGAATTCGACTTTTTCATTCTGGAATACCTGCGCTACATGCGGGAAAACCGCGCCGCCGATTATGCGGCGCTGAAAGCGAACCGGCCTTTCGGAGAAGCCAGGCGGGCCATCCGCTCCTCCTACGCAGAGGTGGTCCGGCGCTATCTGGAACGCATCGACAGGGAAATGGAGCGCCTAAACGGTTCCGGAAAAGCCCGGGCGGGTATGGAAGGCCATGTGCTCTGGGTCCGGCCGGCCGACACCAACCTCGCCAAGGGCGCCAGAGTCCTGCCGATCAGGGAAAAACTTCTGCCGGTTCTGGCGGGAGACCGGTATCAGACGATTCGCAAAGATTTTCCCGAACAGTAGCCGGCTTACCCGGACGGTTTCGTTCCCGGCTCAAACTGGTTTTTGGCCGACCAGAAGGACGGCAGGTGGCGAAGAAGATAAAAAAGGCTCCGGCGGTGCTGCCACAGACGGCCGCGGAAGCGCCTACGCCAGGCCGGGTCGGAATAGAAGCGTTTGACGTGTTCGTTGTAGAGCTGGTCGAGTCTTTCCCTGGAGGCAATTCCCTTCGGCACAAAAACAAAATTAAGACAGTTCATGAGCCGCCAGTCTTCTGCGAACGTCCCCTCTTCCCGGATGGCGGGCCACAGGGGGGCGCCGGGAAACGGGGTGAACTTGGCCATGTTCATGTCGTCGAGCCCCAGGGAAATAATGAAGTCGGAGGTCCGCCGGATCGAGGCTTCCGTCTCCCCGGGAAGCCCCATCATGAAAAGCCCCTTGGCGCGCAGTCCGGCGGCCTGAATGCGCCGCACCGTATCGCGCACCTCGTCGAGCGACACGCCGGACTTGTGCCGCGCCAGAATGGCGGGATCGGCCGACTCGATGCCCAGCGACACCATCAGACAGCCCGCGTCCTTGAGCATGACGAGCAGATCGTCGTCGGTGTAGCCCACGCGCACGGCGCAGTTGAAGTTCATTCCCAGCGGCGCGCGCGCCAGCTTTTCGCACAGTTCCACGATGCGCCGGCGGTTCGCGGTGAACAGGTCATCGTAAATGTTGACGTGGCGCGCGCCGAACCGGTCGCGCAGATATTTCATGTGCTCGTAAATGTAGGCGGCCGAATTGTAGCGAAAGCCTTTTTGAAAAACGGACCGGTCGCAGTAGGAACAGGAATACATGCAGCCGCGCGAGGTGATCATCGTCGCGCCGGGCGTCTGCGTATAGGAAAAAAGAGGAAGATGGTAGTCGCGGGGGAAACCGCGCAGTTTTTCGTAGGCCGGAAACGGCAGGGTGTCGAGATCGGCGATGTGGCCCCGGGGCGCGTTGGCGACGGCAACGCCCGCCTCCCGGCGAAGAAGCCCCGCGATTTGCGCGGGATCGTTTCCTGCCGCCAGTTCGCCGAGCGTCAGCTCGCCTTCGCCCGCCGCCAGAAAATCGAACGCCGGATAGGCGGCAAGCAGCTTCTCCCGGAGCGCCGAGACGTGAACGCCGCCGCAAACCGTGACGATGTCCGGACGGCTTTCCTTGAGGAGCCCCGCGAGTTCGGCCGCGTCGGGAAAAGAAGAGGTCGTGGCGGAAAAACCGACGATGTCCGGCTGCCAGGCCAAAACGTCCGCCGCCTGCCTGGCGAGCTGAACCGGCGCGCCGGGGCCCAGGCCGTCATAGACCAGCACCTCGTGCCCGTCGCGCAAAAGCCACGCCGCAATCGACAGCATGCCCTGCGGCACCATCCGGTTGGCGATGTCCGTAATGTCCCGCCGGCCCGGAAACCAGTTGAAGCCGCGCGGATGAACCAGGGCGATGCGCTTTTTCTGCACGGGAACCTCGTGAATTATTTCGTCGCCGCCGCGACCAGCGCCGGCTTTCCTGAAGCGGAACAGTTAAAATGGAACAAAACGGAAGACGGCGCCTGCGTCAGCGCGCGGGCCAGGCCGAACGCCGCGGCAGTCGGATGAATGCCGCAGTGGGGAAGATAATCGTAAAGCGCAAGCAGGCCCGGTCCGCCTGCTGCCTCCCGGGCGTCCCGGACGCGGAAGCCCGGCAGCAGCATGCGGTTTTGCGCCCGGCCGGCCAGCGGCCCCGCCGCGTTTTCCAGGAGGCCGGCAAGCTTATCGGCAAAAGAGGCGCTTCGCACACAGGCGTCCGGCCCCACGGCGTCCGAGCCGATTTCGACCGCAAAGATTTCGCCCGGCCCGTCCATTCCGGCAGGGCCCAGCAAAAGCCAGGAACTGCCTTCGCCGATCGGCAGCGCCCGCGCATTGTCCGCGTGCGCGTTCATCCGGTCGCGGTATTCGTCCACCGTCGGCGTGTAAACGTCGCAGCCGCCCACGAGCGCCAGATCGATGTCGCCTGCGGCCAGATAACTCTCGGCCAGCCACAGGGCCGACTCAAAGGACAGCTCCTCGTCCGAGAGGGTCAGAATCACCCCCTTGATGTCGCATTACCGCGCCAGGAAAAACGCGGCGGCGTTGCTCACGGAATTGGCAAACTGGTTCGGCCGGGGGAAGCCCCCGTCGTGCAGGAAGACCTGGGTGATGAACGGCAGAATCTCATCGCCGTTGCCGAGCCCCGTCGCGAGAAAGATCCCCGTCTTCTTTCCCGCAAGCAATCCCGCCGGCGCCTTTTGCAGGCAGGCCGCGGCGCCCGAACAGACCAGCTTGATGAAGCGGCCGGCGCGGCGCATGGGCTGCCCCAGCACCTTTTGCACCAAATCGTCGCAGTCCAAAGGCAGGTTTTCCTCCCGCCAGGGCACATCCTCGCTGGGAGTCAAAGACGGCCCCAGGAAGCTTGCCGCAATCACGCTCATGGAAAAATGGTTTTTATGCAAGGTCATCGCTTTTTGTCGTCATTCCTTGTTGATCACGTAACTCGTGCACGTTCCGCCGAAGCCGAAAAAGGTGAAAAGATAGGCGCCCGCCGGGGCGGGACGATTTTCAACGAGCGGCGCAAAACCGATCTCCGGATCGATTTCGGAAAAACCGAACGTCCGGGGCATTTCGCCCTCCTCCAGGCAGGACAGCCACAGCGCCGTTTCCACCGCGCCCGCCGCGCCCAGGCCGTGCCCGATGGCGCCCTTGAGCGAAACGACCGGCGGCATCTGCGCTCCGAAGACCTTGGCCAGGCCCCGGCCTTCGGAAAGATCGTTGTCGCGGGTTCCCGTGCCGTGCGCTTTTACCGCCACGATGTCCCGGGTCAAAATGCCGGCATCGGCCAAAGCCTCAGCCACGACCGTTTTGACCATTTCGCCGTCCGTGCCGGCGGAGGTAAGAGAGCTGTTGTCGTTAAACAGATATCCTCCCTGCAACGTGTAGCGCTGTCCTTCGGCCGGCGTCGGGCCGCCCGCCTCGAGCACCACACACGCCGCGGATTCGCCGATCTGCATGCCCGACCGGGTGCTGCAGAAAGGACGGCAGCGGTCCGCGTCGTACAGAAGCAGGCTCGCAAAACCGTGCAGCGTCATGTTGAGCAGCGGCTCGAAGCCGACCACCACCGCCCGGCGGATTTTCTGCCGGCCCAGCAGGCGCAGAGCGACCACCAGCGCGTGTGAACTGGACACGCAGGCCATGCTGAGCGTAAACGTCATGCCGCGGATGCCGAATTTTTCGGCGATGAACTGCGTCACTTCGCCCGGTCCCCGGTTGCGGCAGGAAATGGAGGGCGACGCCTCGCCGGGATTGCGCCGGACGGAATCGGTAAAATCAAATTCGTTGCGGATAAACAAACCACCGGTCGTGCCCACCAAAAGGGCGCTTTCGGCGATTTCGGCGGGCGTCAGGCGCGCGCGTTCAAAGGCTTCGCCGATCGCGGCGTCCAGCATCGCCAGGGACTTCGCCAGGGGGTCGCCTGCGAACGGCACCTCGAACGCCTTGAAATCGGAATTGATCAGATGGGACGACGAACAAACGGCCGCGGGCGGCACATGGCCGACGAGCAGCCGGCGCGCGGATTCGCGCGCGCTCCAGCCCAGCGTCGTGACGGCGCCCCAACCGCGGATATGGACGTCGGCATCGGTCACTTTTTAACCTTCGGCGCGGAAATAACGTAATCGGCCAGCGTATCGAACGACTGCATCGCCTGGGCCGCGGTGGAGGCATTTTTAAGCTCCACGCCGAACGTGAAGCGCAGCTCCATCGCGATTTCCATCGCGTCTAACGAATCCAGCTTGAGCGGCCCCGGCCCTCCGATGAACGGAACGTCGGTGGGCACGTCTTCCGGCCGGACATTTTTCACTTCGCAGGCCCGGATCACCAGTTCCTTGAGCTTGAAGATCAAATCCTCCCGGGAGGACACATTCAACTCCGCATAAACCTTCTCTAAATCCATTCCACTCTCCTTCCGGCGATATAAAAGCAGATTCCCGCAAAAACTGTCAATACAATTAATTTCGGCAGGATGGACGCCAGCGACGCGTCGCGCAAAAAGATGTCCAGGTAGGCCTGATGCGCCCAGTACATGGGCGAGATCATCGCCGCCTTTTTCATCAGGACCGGCATGACGGCATGCGGCACCATGATGCCGCCGAAAATCCCCATCAGGATGGCCGCCGTGGCCGCGAGCGTGGCGGACTGCTCCGGCGTCCGGCCCAGCGCGGCGACAAGCACGCCGAAGCCGGTCGTGGCGGCGGCTACCACCAGCGTCACCGGCACCATGTGCCAGGGGGAAGCCCCCAGATGAAAGGGATAGCTGATAAAGCGGGACATGACGTACACGCCCATGAGCAGCATTAAAACGAACTGGATGATGTTCACCAGATAATAGGGAATAATTTTCCCCAGCGTGAGCAGATTCGCGCTGACCGGATACGTGAGCAGCCGCTGAAGCGTGCCGTCCTTTTTTTCCTTGAGAAAGCCGATCGACATGGGAATGGCGATGAAGAACATCGCGAAGATGGCGTAAGCCGGCACCGCCTGCTGCAACGGCGTGGGCAGCTCGCGGTCGGGCCTGGGCTTCTCCACGATCAATCCTTTCATGACGGTGTCGAGGTTGTCGATGCCCATGACCACCTCGACGGTCAGGGTCGTCACAAGCGCACGGGCGGCGATTTTGTAGCCCGCGTCGATGGTCGGCTCGAAATACAGCTCCACGGGCTTGTCTCCCTCCTCGAATCCCCCGGGAATCGTCACGATGAGCTGGGTCTTGCCGTCCGCCAGAATTTTATCGCTGTTCATATCGGCCGGGCGCTCGACCACCCGGATCGACTCGTGCGCCTTGATCTTCCGCGCCAGCAGGTCGGCCCGGGGGGATTGGCTCTCGTTTTTG
>Ga0228535_1002857_pt1 | contig 14697 bp, 10 predicted proteins | sample SJ1metagenome_FD_168457 | JGI IMG/M metagenome (GOLD analysis project Ga0228535, IMG submission 168457) | Enriched culture of PCE-dechlorinating microbial communities from Ithaca, New York, USA - SJ1 | ecosystem: Engineered > Modeled > Simulated communities (microbial... > Unclassified | place... | reverse complement strand
ATCTTACTCCTGAGGAATACTGGCGTATGGGAAAGGCCGGATAGGGAACGGAAGGAATCCGAAGCATCGTTACGAAACGGGAAGATATTCGTGTGTTTTGACTGTCTATTTTTCGGGGGACACCGCAAACCTCCTCCTTTCGAAAAAACACGCAGAAAACGGGAAAAAAACATTTTTTCGGTCTCCTTGTACGATAGTATAACCGAATTGATCGTTACTTTCGAATCGTAACTTATTATATAGTAACCGTTTTAAGTGTCAAGGATTTTTATGTCAATTTTTTCAGTTTGTCCACACTAACTCATCTTTGCGGTTTTCCTGAAAAAATGCCACAATAATGGAGTTTTCCGGAAAGGAGATAATTCCATGGGCATCGCTGCTGACCTTATTATCGTTGTCCTCGCAGGGCTTCTCGGAGGTTTCGCCGCCAGGAAGCTGAACCAGCCGCTCATATTGGGATACATTCTGGCAGGAATAATCATCGGTCCCTATACCGGAGGCATCACCGTAAGCGGCGTGGAAGAGATAGAGAGCCTTGCGGAAATCGGGGTTGCCCTCCTCCTGTTTTCTCTCGGGTTGGAGTTTTCCATCAGGAGTATTCTTCCCATCCGGGCAGTGGCCCTGGGGGGAACCGGGATCCAGATAGTACTGACAATCGCCATCGGATTGGGAATCGGACGCTTCATGGGATGGGAGACCATTCCCTCCCTCTGGTTCTCCGTGGCGGTGATCTCCTCGAGCACGGCGGTGATCCTGAAAACACTCGCATCAAGGAGCCAGCTGGGCACGCTTTCGAGCCGTGTAATGCTCGGCATGTCAATTGTCCAGGACATTCTCGTCATTCCCCTGATGGTGCTTCTCGTGAATCTCAACTCCACGGGTTTTTCGGCATCGGGTATCCTGATGCCGGTTCTGAAGGTTATCCTCTTCGTAGCCGTAATGTTTTACGTAGGAGCACGCTATATCCCGCTCATCCTGAAAGCCGTGGCAAGCTGGGAATCCAGGGAACTCTTCCTGCTCTCAGTGACCGCCATAGGCCTCGGCATAGGATACCTGACATACATGTTCGAGCTTTCATTCGCTTTCGGCGCATTTATGGCGGGGCTCGTGCTGAGCGAATCGGACTACGGCAGGAGAGCTCTGAGCGACCTGATACCCGTGAGGGACATCTTCGGTCTCCTCTTTTTTGTCACCATCGGTATGCTCCTGGATCCCTTCTTTCTTGCATCACGGTTCGGCATCATCCTGGGGCTGTTCGCTGCCGCGACCCTGGGGAAAGGAGCAGTCCTGGGCCTGGTGACCCGTCTTTTCGGCTACGGCAGGGTCATTCCCCTGGCGGCCTTCTTCGGGATGATACCCATATCGGAAATCGCCTTCATCGTCCTCCAGGAGGCTCTTGATTCCGGAGCCATCGGCCAGGAAATATACGCCCTTTCACTGAACACGGTGATCGTCTCCATGATCCTCGGCCCGGTAATTTCCGGACTGACCGGACCGGTCTACTCGTTTGCGCAAAAATACGGAAAGCCCTCTGATGTCCGCACCGTGAACATCCCGTCCTCCGGGCTGGAAAATCATGTGATACTGGCGGGGGGCGGGCGATTTTCCCGCAGGATCGGGTCTGTGCTCAGAGGCCTCGGAATGGGATGCGTCATCATTGAGCCGAACCACGGCGAATTTCTCAAGAGCAAAATTGAGGGACTTCCACTCATTCTCGGCGACCCGGGGCAGGATGTCATTCTCGAGGCCGCAGGGGTAGACGACGCCCGGCTGGTAGTTGTAACCGCGGAAAACGGCCCTGAATCCATCGACATAATCCGCTCTGTGCGGAAGCGAAACGGAAAGGGGAAGATACTGGTCCTTTCCGAAGGAGAGGAGGACATTCCCCTTCTCCGGGAATTGTCGGTGCAGAAAATAATCCGGCCCGACTTTGAAGCGGAGCTGGAGATGGCACGCCAGGTACTTCTACACCTCGATTTTCCTGCCCCATCGGTGCAGAATGAATTGAACGCCCTGCGGAGGGTCATTTATGAGCCCCTCTACCAGGTTCTCCCCGAGTACGAGGTTACTTCGCGCCTTCAGGCGGCGGCATCCCTGATGACCATGGAATGGGCTTTCCTTGACACGGAGAGTCCGCTGGCAGGGAAGACGCTTGCAGAATCCGCCATCCGGCGGAAGTTTGGTGTATCCGTAGTGGCCATCGGCAGGGAAGGGGAAGTCATCTCCAATCCCGACGGTGATTTTCTTCTCCGGGCGGGCGATTACGTGGGAATAGCCGGAGATCCCGAACTGAACATGAAATTCCTGCTGTTCCTTAAGGATGGAACCCAAAAGGGAGAGGCAGAGTAGGCTTTTCGGGATGGTATACTGAAAGCGGGAACAGTTCGAGACGAAATGGGGGGCTGGATTTTTATGGTAGAAAACGATAATCTGGAAAAATTCATTCCTGTGAGGACAAACGATATAGTGAATGCACTCTGCGGGGAAGGCATCCTTTCAGAGGAGAGACAGCAGAATTTCAGGAGATTCGCCGAGCTGGTCCAGGCCATATATCACTTCAGGTTCCACGACACCCTGAAAAAGGCTCTCGACGCATACCATGCCTTCAATCCGGATGCGGATACCCTGAAGCTCTTCGGCCCCGGGGAAGATTTCAGCCTCCGGTTCAATGCCATGGTCGAAGCCCTCGAGGAGATGCTCTCCGCTGCGAACTACAAGGAACTTTCCCTCGAAGAGCTCAACGATATCATGACGAAAGCAGCCCCCAGGGGACTGAATGTGAAGGTGAACCAGGAGAAGTACGACAAAATCCTCATCTACCGCCGGGGAAAGAAGAGCGTGGCCAAGACTCCGGATGCTGCTGCATGGTGGAACAGGTTCAGCAAAAAAAAGAAGGAACCCGAGATGGAGGACATGCTCCAGAGACTGCTCATCCTCATCAAGCTTAAAAGCGAGGAGGACATGGAAGCATTCTACGACTACTATGTGGAGACTGCCGGGGAGACCGGAAAGGAAAAGGAACGGAGGCTTGTGACTGAAGCCGTCCGGGGCGGCAGGAAAAGCCCTCCCGGGGAAAAGGGGTCCGGGATACCGACGATCTTCCTGAAGGTGTTCAAGAACGTTCCCGTCTCCACGCTCGAGACTCTTTTCCCGGATGTCACCATCGGAATGACGCTCATGGACAAGGGACTCATCCTCCTTCCCCTGATCGGCGGTTTTTTCAGCGTGGTCAACAAGGTGATTCCCGCGCTCCTGGTTATCGGAACCGTTGCGGCCGCCCTCATCATGGGACGCACCATCAACTGGGCGGATTTTCAGGACAAGCTCTTCCCTATCCTGACCGCTTTCTCGGTGGTGGGCATGATCGTATTCAAGGTCTTCGCCAAGTACAAGAACACGAAGGAAAAGCACCAGGCGAAGCTTATGAAGACCCTCTATTTCCACAACCTGGACAACAACGCGGGCGTTTTCGACTTTCTCGTTCACGAAGCAGAGGAGGAAGAGTGCAAGGAAACGATTCTCGCCTATTATTTCCTTCTGGCAGAGAAGAACCGGGATGGGCTTCCCTTCACCCTCGAGGAGCTTGATAACAGGATCGAGGAGTGGATGTTCAGGAAATACGGCATCAGTATGGACTTCGAAGTGAAGGACGCCGTACGGAAACTGGAGGAAAAGGGCATACTGGAAGAGAAGGACGGCCGCTATTCGGTTCCCCTCATTGGACGGAGCCTCGAGGCCCTGGACAAAATGTGGGACGATTTTTTCCCTTATTCCAACGAGGCCTCTAAAGGATCCTGAAGTGACGACCCCGAAAATACGGAAAAAAGCAGCCTCTCCGGCATTATGGCCAGGAGAGGCTGCCGGTATTTGAAGCTGCTGTCCGGGAAATCAGTGGAAGCAGGTGTGCAGCATGGTGGTGAAGAGCACCATGCAGACAATGGCCACCGGGTAGGCGCCGCCGTAGCCTGCGCTCACCTCGTCGGTCCCTGTGGCGTCGATTGCCGCCCCGAGTCCGGGGGTGCTTGTCATGGCCCCGCAGATTGCCCCGGCCAGGATGATCCAGTTGATCTTCCAGAGATAATACCCGAGGAAAAAGCCGGTCATCTCCGCCGCAAGAGCAGCGCCGATCCCCACAGCTATAAGGAGTATCCCGTGCTCCAGGAAGGCCTTTACAACGCCGCCGCCGGCGTTCAGCCCCACGATGGCCAGGAAGAACCCCAGGGATATGCTCCTGATCGCAGACAGGACCTTCTTGTCCATCCTCATGGGGAAGGGGCCTATGCGCTCGAAGCTCCCCGCCCCGAGGGCGAAGAGCAGGGCTCCTCCCGTCGTCCCCAGGCTGACAGACCCGAGCCCCCCGAGGGGAATGGCTATTTTCCCGAGCAGACTTCCGCCGACGATGCAGAATACGAAAGAGAGAAGGGAGAACGCCTGCGATCCGGGACGGTCGTCCGCTGCCGCCGGGAAGAATGTCTTCTTTTCTGCCGCAAGCTTTTCTTTTTCCTTCGCCACGTCGATCCCGAAGAGCGCAGGAATCAGCTGAACAAAGAGCACCACAGCAACGACCCCGAATGGATAGGCTACAGAGTATCCGATGGTAACGTCGGGATTGCCTCCCGTGGCTTCAAGGGCTGCCCCGAGCCCGGGCGAACTGGTGAGCGCTCCCGTGTAGGTACCGGCGATCATGTGGGGGGAAGCCTCGCCGGCGAAGAGCAGCGCCATGAGCAGCGTGGCAAGAGCTCCTACCCCTGTGACGACCACCGAGAGAAAAACGAATTTTATGCCGTATCGCTTCACCACCCTTGCAGTATCCTCGGCGGCAAGCAATCCCACCGCCACCACGAAGAACATGAGGTTCCAGGTAAAGTAATCGTTGGGTACCGTGCAGCCCCAGGCGCCCAGAAACAGTCCCACGAAAAGGGCTCCGGAAATGCCCAGGCTGATGCCCCGGACCGTGATTTTTCCCAGAAACAGCCCAAGCCCCACCGTGAGGCTCATGAGAAACAGATGGTTCTTCATGAGAGAAGCAAAAAAATCCACGAATATTCATCTCCTCGGTCTGAATCGAGTCGCATGCTATTCTACTTCATTTCTCCCTGTTTCGCTCCCGAAAACCTCGTCAAAAAACGCATCGAGACCTTGAACGTATGCCCTCCCGGTGGTCATAAACCCCCAGTTGTGATCTCCCTTCAGCTCCAGAAAACGCTTCGGCTGCCGGGCCGCCTCGAAAAGGATCGTCCCGTGTTCCCCCGGGACGATCTCGTCTTCAGGGCTCGCGGCCACGAGAACAGGGCATGATATATTCTTCATTTTTCCGAGGGTATCGAAGGAATTCCCTACGATAAGCTTCACAGGGAGGAAAAAATAGTGGTGTTTTCCGATATCCGCGAGAGACGTGAAGGTGGACTCGAGGATGAGCCCCGCAGGGGAATATTTCTCGGCTGCCCATGCAGCCGCGGCCCCTCCGAGTGACCGGCCGAACAGGACGATCGTTTCCGGCCTGATTCCCCGCTCTTCCGTCAGCCAGCTCCAGGCGCCCTCCACATCGCTGTAGACACCCTCCTCGGAAGGCTTACCTTCGCTTCTTCCGTATCCCCGATAGTCAAAAAGAAAGACCGAAAGCCCCAGCCTGTGGAATATCTCGAGAGAATCGAGTCTATGGGAGATATTTCCCGCGTTCCCATGACAGAAAAGGAGGGTTCCCCTCCCTTCCCCGCGAAGAAACCATCCGTGAAGAAGGGTACCGTCACCTGCCCGGAAGCTCACATCCTCGTATTCAAGCCCCCGTTCGGAGGGATTCGTCCTCAGTTCCCTGTGGGGAAAAAAGACAAGCGAATCGGCGAGAAGAAAGGCGAAGAGGACAAGGAGAGCATATCCCCCCGCAATATACAGAACAAGCCGCATTTTCATACAGATCCTCCCTGAACAGGCACACTGGCCTTCTTTACCGTGATCCAGCTCTCGGCGAACGGGGCTCCCGACCCCGGGCTGACGAGGGGATCGGTAAGAAGGTTCACTCCCCTGGTCCCCTGGGGCAGGATGCAGTACCCTCCGCCAAGGGACGGGTCTTCCGCGACCCTCACATCCAGCGATCTTCCTCTGAAGCTTACCGCTACCGCATTGTCTCCGTTTTTCAGCCCCCTGACCGCCGCATCGGAAGGGTTCATGGAAAGTACGGGAATCTCTGTCGTGGAGGGAATGTCCCAGTTCTGGCCGTTGATATATTCTTTTTTATGGACGGTAACCAGTCGGAGGTACCCGGCAGGCCCCTTCGCAGTTTCCGGCACCCCCACCGGCAGCACTGCCTTTTTTTCCCCTGGCTGCCAGTATTCAGGCTCATTCCACCGGTACACTCCTTCCCCAACGGGCTCGAGCATTGGGGAAGACAGCATCTCCCGGTCCATTTCCTCTTTCATGGCGTTCAGGTCGCAGTTGAGTCCGAGTCTCCGGGCAAGCTGTGTGTAGATATCCGTCTCCTCCAGTGCGCCCGGACGGGGAGGAAGCACACGATGGCTCCGGACGAGATAGCTGTGCCAGTAGGATCCCCTCCAGTCTCCTTCATCTTCAAGAAAAGTAGTTACGGGCAGCACCAGGCTGGATGCCCTGGCGGTGTCCGAGAGGATGAAATCCGCGCACACGGTAAAGGGGATTTTTTCATAGGCCTTCTTCACGAGGTCCGACGCCGGATTCTGGCGGACAGGGTCGGCCCCGGAAACAACGAGCACCTCCACGGGAGGATCGAGACCTTCAAGCTCCACCGGCCACCCCGAGACGGAGAGGGATCTGACCTGGGCGGGGGCCGGAGCGAGCCGGGACGGAAAGAGGGCCATCTCATCCTTGCTGAAGGCCAGTCCCGCCCCTTTTCGGAAAAAAGCCCCGAGAAGCACCGCAAGGGCACCGATCCACCGGAACTGCATGTGGCCGTGCAGGTACCTCTGGGCTCCGAAGGCGGGGTACTGGGTCACGGGAGAAAAACGGAGGAGCCAGGAATATACTTCTCCGGCCTGTTCTCCGTTCAGTCCTGCCGCCGCAAGAAGGGAACCGCTGTCAAGCCCTTTCACGGCCGTTTCGAATTCAACAGGGTTGGCCGTATGTTCTTTCCAGCCTGCGAAATCTTTTCCCTCATCAAGAAGCCTCCGGCAGAGCCAGGCAGCCAGTGCCCAGTCACCGCCGGGGGAAAGCCGCCACCACCGGTCGGCGAACCGTGTCGTCGGCGTGCTCCGTATTTCAAGAGCGGCTATCCCGCCTCCCCGTTCCCGGACTTTCTTCAGGACGGGAACCACGTGGGCATGGGTCTCCAGAGCGTTCCTCCCCCAGAAGAGTACACCGAGTGAACGGGCTTCAACGGTCTCGGGAGGGGTGACCGGGACCTCCCCGAAGGTCTGCTTCAGGCCGAAGCTTCCTGCCGAAGAGCAGAGGTTTCCTTTCTTGGTGGTGAATCCCCCGAGGGAAGCAAAAACATGAGGCAGCAGTTTTTTCGAGAAGTACATGGAACCAGCACTGGACAGGTACATGACCGACAGAGGCCCATTCCGGTCCACCGCTTCCCTGATTTTACCCGCCCAGAGGTCCAGTGCTTCCTCCCAGGAGACGGGAACGAGTTCCCCTCCCTTCCTGGCAAGGGGCGAAGAGAGCCGGGCCGTGCTTGTGGCCCTGTCGGCCCACCGTTTCCCCTTGTTGCAGAGGAAGGTGGAATAGGGAAGATCAGGGTTCGGCTCCAGGTCAACGGCACTCCCGTCGAAGCAGCCGCGCATGGCGCATCCATCGGGACAGTCGTAGGGGCACGCCGTAGTTTTCCATAGTTTCTGCTTCATGATCCATCCTCCGGAGACAGTGTTTTTTATCTTACCATCCATGTACGGGCTATCAACCCTATAGAAGCGGATTTCCCCTTCTTTCCCGTACATTCCTGTGGTATGCTTCTCTGCAAATCAACGGAAGCAAAGGTGAAGCCGCAGTGTCGTTATCGAAAAAAACCGTTCATAAGCTTGTCTCTGATTCGTCGTTTCCCCTCTTCCTTCTGCTTGTGGGAGCTTTTTTCCTGACCGTTTTCTTCCGTATCTCGGCCTCGGTGGTGCTGCCCCTCGAAGGAGTACGGCTGGGAATGAGCGCGTCCCTCATCGGCTTCATCTCCAGCGTTCATTTTTACGCCTACGCTTTTCTGCAGCCGGTTTCCGGCATTCTTCACGACCGGTACGGCCCCGTCAGGGTGGTGACCTTCGGATTGCTCCTCACCGCTGCTTCCTGCCTTCTGCTCACCCTCGTCCGCACTCCGTTTACTCTCGGTGCATGGCGCCTTCTCTCGGGGTTCGGCGTAGCCCCCATGTACTCCGCCGTTCTTGTATTCCAGGCTTTCGCCTTCCCTCCGGAGCGGTACTGTTTTTACGCGGCCGTCAACATGGGACTTTCCAGCATGGGCGCCATCGTCTCAGTGGCTCCGCTCGGTTTCGCAATAGACACCTTCGGAATGACCGTCACCTTTGCCCTTCTTGCGGCGATTCCCCTCCTCATGAGCTTTTTCCTGATGACAAAAGCCTCGAAGGACCCCATACGCCTTTCATCTGCAGCGAAGGCCGACGGGGGATTGCTCTCCATTCTTCCGGGTATCTGGAAAGCCGTCCTTTTCGTGTTCAAAACCCCGCGCCTTCGGGCGCTTCAAACCTTGTGGGCCATATCCTCCGCATCGCTGCTTACATTCCAGGGGCTGTGGGGTGTATCGTGGTTCGCCGCGGCATTCGACGCACCCCCCGCATCGGCACGGTTCTGGAGTTCTCTCGTCAGCGTGGGAATGATGATGGGTCCCATCCTGACCAGCGGCGTGGTCGTCACGCCCGCAAGCCTCCCCGGGGCAATGAGGAAAGTGAGCACAGCAAACGCCCTGAGCTGGTTTTTTCTTCTCGCCGCGGCATGGTGGAGTTCGGCGGTATGGGTTGGAGGACTCGGGGCCCTCGTCGTGGGCATGACCTCCGGAATGAGAGGCGTATTTTCACTTGCCGCAATAACGGCTATCTCACCTGCAGGGAAAAGAGGTTCCGTGTTCGGGGCAATGAACATGACTGCCGTGCTCTCCGCCGTAGTTTTCCAGTGGGGGACAGGATTCATCATCGATCATTTTCCCGGCGCAGTTCCCGGCACGTTCACAGCCGGAGGATACTTCGCCGGTTTTCTCGCCGTCGCCTGCGCCATGGCGGCAAGTCTCCTGGCGCTGAAGCCCCTGGGAAGCGAACCTCTTCACCCTGAGCCGGGAATGGAATAATCCCTTTGAAAAGTACGGCCTCCCGGCGGGAGGCCGTTTTTTGCCCTCCCGAATTTCTGATCAACGACCCTGGGAAGATAATGTTCCGTCACTGTCTTTTCGCCTTTTCCCGGAAAAACTGTTCATTCCGGACACATTCCTCCACCCCTTCCGGAAAGGCCCATTCGGGCTTCCTTGCCCTGTAGGCCTCCACCAGGTCAAGGATCTCGCCGTTCGACCATGTTCCCATAATTTCGTAATACGCCCTTCCGCTGCGCTCCAGCATGCTTTCCCCCGGGAGGATGAGAAAATGCCCGTGTTTGGACGCATAGGGAGGGATTCCCGAGAGGGGAATATCCAGGTCACCCCGGAAGTTCAAATCTCCTTCGTACCGCAGAGCCTGAAGGTACATTTTATCCCGGGGCCGGAAAAAATCTCTCCCCTCCGGAAAAACCGGAAGAATCTCTCCATGTTCCACCTTCGCCGAGGAGCTTAGGTTCCACAGTCCAGCACCGTCGGCGGGGAGAGTGTCGTTGATGCGGCGCCAATCAAAGTTTTCGTTCAATACGCCTGACATGAGCCCGTGCCTCAGCCCCAGCGACCCGGGAAGCAGGAGAACGAGGTCTATAACACCATTTCCGCCGACAATATTTGATGTTTTCAGGGGATAGTAGAGCGATCCTGAGGCAAACCGGTAGGCGAGTGGATCGACCAGCGCTGCGTCCGGCCCGGCATGAACGAGGTGGAATACGAAATACCGATATCCCCGTTCCGTGTAATCGCCGGCAATTTTAACGATTCCTGAAAGATCAGCCTCGACCGGAATATTCTTCCTGCTGAAAAAAGCGGTCACCCAGTCTGAAAAACCGGCAGCGTCATCGATCCGGATCACGGTAATTTCGTGTGGGCCGATTTTCCCTTCCCAAGTAACCTCAACGGGAGGAACTGACGTGGTTTCCCCTCCGTTTCTCCCCTTACCGTAGATACGCATTCCAATCTTTTTCTCCGCAAGCAGTTTCTCAACAGCCCCGAAGGGATCCCCTTTCACGGGAAAAACCGCGGGCTCGGATGGGAAGGGGATGAATTCGAGCACCGGGGAAGAAATTTCGGCCTGCAGGACGGTTGAAAGAATAAGTACCTGCTCCTCGCCGTTGGACAGGATGATCCCCTTTTGTGCGTCCTCGCTCCATCTCATCGGGACAGGCCATATCTGGCCCCTGTCCGCAGATGCCGCACCTGCCAGAAGAAGGACGAAAAGGACCGCAGCCCCTGTTATTTTCTTCATCTTTTCCTCCACTCCTTTTACAGATTCATGTATCACGATTGTCTTTTTTCCATGCCGTTTTGTCAATTTTCACGTTTCAGCAAAGTATCCACTTGACTATCACCGCAAAAAAAGTTAAAGTGAATTCACATTCACATATTTGTTGAGGTGCGCTGTCATGGGAACAAAAAAGATGAAAACAGAAGTCCGGCGGGAACAAATTCTTGACGCCGCCCTTGAAATTGCAGGCAGAAACGGCCTTCAGGCAATGAATATATGCGACATCGCTGAACGGATAGGTTTGGTGCCTTCCGCCGTGTACCGCCACTTCGACGGACGGGAGGATCTAGTCGATGCTCTCATAGAGAGAACGGGATCCCGTATCCTGGAGAATATCCGTCTCGTCTCCAGGCACAAAGCGGATATTCTTCACCAGCTTGGATGCCTTTTTCGGCTTCATCTTCACCTGATCCGCACCAATCCGGCGGTGATGCAGATCATCTTCTCGGACAAGGTAACCTTTGGAGGGGAAAAACACCAGGGCCTTATCCGCCGCATAACCTCCGAATACAGGCATGAACTCGCATCCCTGGTGGAAAAAGGGAAGGAGGCCGGTGCCGTCAAGCCTTACATCGATCCCTTCGGTGCGGCGTTCTCCATGATCAGCCTTCTCCAGGGAGTCGGAACCGCGCTCAGGATGGAGGGAAGCAGAAAGGAAATTTTCGCCATGGCGGGATCGGCGTGGTATATCTTCGAATCCGGAATCGCCATGTACCAGTCATCCGTAAGAAGAAAAATTCTCTGACCGGGGTGTGAGTTTTCCCGGTTTTTTCTGTCTCCGCATCTCATTCCCCTGCAGACACTCCATAAACATGGGAATAAACGGGGGGTTTCTTTTGTCGAAGGGAACACCGTTGTGGTATTCTCAATCAATAGACATTATGAAACGGAAAGGATGTGTCCCTCTCATGGAGGATCGGTTCCTGAAATATCGCACCCTTGCAGAGCAAATGGACCGATGGGATTCTCTTAAATCATTCAGGGATCTTTTTCATATTCCCCCGGGGACGGTCTACATGGACGGCAACTCCCTCGGCCTGCCGCCGAAGGCCGCGGGCCCAGCCCTGGAAAAAGCCTTCGGAGAGTGGAAAGACCTCGCCATAGGAGGCTGGATGGCAGGATCACCCCCGTGGTTCCACCTCGCGGAGGAACTGGGAAGAAAAATGGCGCCCATGATGGGGGCATCTTCCAATGAAGTCGTGATGTCCGGCTCCACGACCATTAACCTTCATGCCCTTGCAAGCACTTTTTACCAGCCGTCGGGAAACCGGACAAAGATAGTGGCGGACGAGCTGAACTTTCCGTCCGACATTTATGCACTGGAAAGCCAGATCCGGCTGAAGGGACTCGACCCGAAGGAGAACCTGGTGCTCGTAAAATCACGGGACGGCAGGACCCTCAACGAGGAAGACATTGCCGCAGCTTTTGACGACACGGTCGCACTTGCCCTTCTGCCGGGAGTCCTGTACCGGAGCGGGCAGCTCCTGGACATGGAGATGCTCGTCAGGGAGGCCCATCACAGGGACATCGCTATCGGCTTCGACTGCGCCCACTCTGCGGGAGCGGTGCCTCACCGCCTCTCGGAATGGGATGCGGACTTCGCATTCTGGTGCAGCTACAAGTACCTCAACGGAGGCCCGGGGAGCCCGGCATTTCTGTATGTGAACAGGAAGCACTTTTCCCGTCGGCCCGGCCTCGCCGGATGGTTCGGATACGACAAGGCCCGACAGTTCGACATGTCCCTGGATTTCCATTCTGCCGGTACTGCCGGAGGATGGCAGATCGGCACTCCCCCGGTCCTTTCGGCATCGACACTGCTCCCCTCTCTCGAAATCTTCGAGAGCGCCGGCATTGAGATGCTGAGGAGGAAATCCCTTGCGCTGACTTCATTTCTCATGGATATTATCGATGAATCCCTGTCGCAGCAGCCTTACTCATACTCCACAGGAACACCCCGGGACGACGTCCGCAGGGGAGGACACGTGGCCGTTGAGCATGAAGAGGCATGGAGGATCTGCCGGGCCCTGAAAAAAAGAAAGATCATCCCCGACTTTCGTCCTCCCCGGGTTATAAGGCTCGCCCCCACGGCACTCTACTCTTCCTTCAGAGACGTCCTGGCTGTGGCATCCGCGCTGAAGGAGATAATAGACGGAAAGGAATACGAACGCTTCTCATCCGAAAGGGATGCCGTCTCATAAGGTCTCTCCGGATCTCCTCCGCCTGAAGGATCCTGTACAAAACAGGATTTTTGCACTAACATCATCGGATAGGCATTTACTATTGTGAAAATTGCAAAAAGGAGGATTGAAAATATGGATTTCAGAGAGTCGGCGAAGAAGCTCCATCAGAAAATCATCGAGTGGAGAAGGGATCTGCACCGGATTCCGGAGACAGGGGTAGACACCCCCCAGACAGAAGCCTATGTGTGCGCGGAGCTGGACAAAATGGGAATCCCCTACCGGAAGGGGCTGGGAGGCCACGGAGTTGCTGCGTTCCTCGAGGGAAAGAACAAAAAGACTGTTTTCGCCGTACGGGCAGACATGGACGGACTTCCGATCAGGGAGGAAACAGGACTCCCTTTCGCCTCTGAGAACGGGAAGATGCATGCCTGCGGCCATGATGCCCACGCCGCCATGGGACTGGGGACGGCAAGACTTCTTGCCGATGTGAAGGACCAGCTGGAGGGATCGGTTCTGTTCATTTTCCAGCCGGGAGAGGAAGGCTGCCCCGACGGTCCCGGGGGCGCAAAGAGGATGCTTGACGACGGTGCCTTCGACGATCCTGTACCATCCGCCATGGTGGGACTTCACACGGGCTGCATCTGGAAAGATTTTGTCCCCGGGGAGATCGGATACCGTTCAGGCGGCATCATGGCCTGCATGGACCGCTTCGAGATACTGGTGAAAGGAAAGGGTTCACACGGGGCATATCCCCACGGTTCCATCGACGCCATCTCCATCACCGGACAGCTCATCTCAGAGCTCCAGACCATAGTGAGCAGGGAGGTTGATCCTCTTGAACCGGCAGTTGTAAGCTTTGGCGAGGTCCACGCCGGAACGGCTTTCAACATAATTCCCGGGGAGTGCAGGATCACGGGAACAGTACGGGCGCTGAACCAGGAGACTCGGGAATTTCTCGCCCGCAGAATCGAGGAGGTCGCTTCCGGGGTTGCCGCGAGCATGCGGGGAAGCATTGAGTTCAAATATGGATGGGAAGGCCCTGCCCCCGTGATGAACGATCCTGTGATGACGGAGGAATTGAAGCTTGCCGCCGCAAAGATCGTGGGAAAAGAAAAGGTCCGGGAAATTGCGCGCCCGTCCATGGGCGGAGAGGACATCGCCTTCTTCCTCGAGAAAGCACCGGGAACATTCTTCTTTCTCCCCGGCTGCAATGAAGGGAAGGGGCAGATCTGGCCGCACCACAACAGCAAATTCGACATCGACGAGGATGTGCTCTGGATAGGGCCTGCCGTCATGGCCACCATGGCATTCGACTGGCTCAAAAAAAAGGCCTGATCCGGCAGATCGAACGATTTTTTTTTCATTATCCGTGATTTTCCCTACTTTACACTCTTTGAAAAAAGTGATAACATGCCAGATAAAATGTTTTGAATACAATCGTTTTTCCAAAAAAATTTCATTGATGGTTCGGCCCGATCCTCGGGCTGATTCATTCTATCCCTGAACATCGGGGCCGGCGTTTTCTGCCGGCCCCGCCTCCTTTTCCGCGATGGCCGTGACCATCATGTTCGGGCTTTCCTTTGCGGCATTGCTCACGCTGGTGGTCGTCCCGGTGCTCTACGGGGAAGCATTGAAAGCGTAAGCGGCAGTACAGGATCCGGCCCCTCAGGAGAGAAGCAATTTTTACTTTTAAAAATTGCTTCTCTTTTCAATCTCTTCCTTCTTATATAATATGAAATGTTTTCTAATAACTATAAGGGCGAACAGGAGAGATCCCGATGCCGTTTTCCGTTGACAGGGACCGGCTCATGAAGGAAATTGAGGATCTGAACAGCTTCAACAGGACTCCCGGGGAGGGAGTAACCAGGTTTTCGTATTCTCCCGAGGACAGGATGACCAGGGAATACCTTTCATCGATTTTTGCGTCCTTGGGACTGAAAGTTTCCGTGGACGGAGTC
>Ga0228535_1002855_pt1 | contig 14699 bp, 17 predicted proteins | sample SJ1metagenome_FD_168457 | JGI IMG/M metagenome (GOLD analysis project Ga0228535, IMG submission 168457) | Enriched culture of PCE-dechlorinating microbial communities from Ithaca, New York, USA - SJ1 | ecosystem: Engineered > Modeled > Simulated communities (microbial... > Unclassified | place... | reverse complement strand
GAACAGGGCCTCGATCCGGTCCTTGAAGAGAAACCCGATCGTACCGGTCAGGAATGTGGCCACGACGATCAGGAGCGCGATCCGCCGATTGGCCCGCCGCTCTTCTCCCCCTTCGGTTGCAGAGAGGGCCTCATGTCCCCGGGACGGCAGGAGGGAGGCGACGATCGCCAGGATCTCCCGCCTCAGGAAGAACAGGACGGAGATCAGCGTTCCCAGGTGGAGGATCACGTCGAAGAGGACCGTCGGCGGTTTGAACCCCGGGATCCATGCCGGAACGATCACCAGGTGCGCCGAGCTGCTGACCGGGAGCGGTTCCGTGAGCCCCTGGACGACCCCCAGTATGACGGCCTGAAGGGGCGTCACTGGGCGACCTTCCCCGGGACCTCCGGGGCGGGCGTCTTTCCGGAAAGGCCGCCTCGGTTTTCAAAGTTTCGGATGATGATGTTGCGGACCTTCTCGATCAGTTCGCCCCGGGTTTCGATGGTGTATCCGCTCACCGCCACGGGCCGGTCGATCACCATGGTGATCGTTCCCGGTTTGACGACGAGGCTGCGCTTCGGCATGATCTCGTGGGCACCGATGATCGAGATGGGGGTGATGGGGACACCCGCCTGGATGGCCAGATGGAACATCCCCTGCTTGAAGGCCTTGATCGTCCCGTCCTTGCTGCGGGTCCCCTCTGGGAAGGTGACGACCGATTTCCCCTCCCGGATCTTCTGGGCCGCTTCCTCCAGGCTTCTGAGGGCCTTCTCGTGGTTCTGCCGGTCAATCTCGATGTATCCCGCGTTCCTCATCGCCTTGCCGAAGATGGGGACCTTGAAGAGCTCTTTCTTGGCGATCCAGCGGAACTGACCGGGGATGTGGGCCAAAACGATCAGGATGTCGAAATCGCTCTGGTGGTTGGCCATGAAGATCTGCGGTTTGCCCTGCCGGACATTTTCCAGGCCGATCACCTCCACCTTGGTGCCGGCCAGCCAGAGAAGCATCCTCGCCCAGAGGTTGGCGATCCGGTGCACCTTGTTCTCGCCCGGCGAAACGAGGGGGAACAGAAAGGCACAGGTCGACATGAAGGCGGTGACTGCAACGCCGATGGCAACCAGGAGTGCGGAACGAAGCATCATCGTGTCCCAAAGACTGCGAATCGGTAACGGTTGAAGAATCCCCAAGATGACTGCGAATTTCTACTTGATTCTCCCCGTGAAGTCAATACGGAATGTTGCGCTTTCCCGCACCCCGTCGGGCCCGTGTGTCTCTTCGGCGCCGCACGGCAAGGAGACGGATTCCCAATGGTGAAAAAGGGTTGACAAACCAGGGGCGGGGTAATAGCATAACGCCCCACGAAATATGACCTTTTGGCCGAGGTACGGAAGCAGGACGTTTATGAAGCGGATTATGAGCAGGAAGAGGGCACTGGAGATCATGGAGAATTTCCCACGGTCCGGTGTCCTGGTCGTCGGAGACATCATGGCGGACCATTTCATCTGGGGACGGGTCTCGAGGATTTCCCCCGAAGCGCCAGTCCCCGTGGTGGAGGTCAGCAAGGACCGCTTCATGCTGGGGGGGTGCTCCAATGTCCTCAACAACGTCTTCTCCATGGGCGGACGGGTCCATCTGGCCGGTGTGATCGGCTCCGATGAGACGGGCAGACGCTTGATGGCCGAGTTTGAAGCGCGCGGTGTGGCCACGGACGGGATCGTGGTGGAAAAGGGCCGTCCGACGACGCTCAAAACACGGATCGTGGCGCACGGTCAGCAGGTGGTCCGGTTCGATCAAGAGGATCGCAGGCCGCTCAGGGCCAGGAGCGTCCGAAAGATCCTCGACTATATCCGGTCGGTAAGGGACGAACTGGGTGCCCTGGTCATCTCCGATTACAACAAAGGAGTGATCACACGCCCCTTGCTCGAGGGGATCCGCAGGGAGGTGGCCGGCCAGCCGATCTTTACCTGTGTGGACCCGAAACAGAGGGACTTCTCCCTTTACGATGGATTTGACATCATCACCCCCAACCATCACGAGGCCGGTCATGCGGCAGGAGAGGAGATCCTCAACGGGCAGGACCATGTCCGGGTCGGCATGAAGCTGATGCAGCGCTTCGCCTTCCGGGCCCTGCTGATCACCCGGGGGGAATCGGGGATGAGTCTCTTCGAGAGAGACGGCGGGGTGAGACATACGGCCTTTCCGGCCGAGGCGCGGGAGGTCTTTGACGTGACCGGTGCCGGCGATACGGTCATTGGGGTCTTCGCCCTCTGTATGGCCGCGGGGGCCTCTTTCCGGGAGGCGGCCTATCTGGCCAATCATGCCGCCGGAATCGTAGTGGGCAAGGCGGGAACGGCGACCGTCACCCGGGAGGAGCTGAAGAAGGTCCTATGAGTGAACCGCAACCGGCCGAGGCCGTCAAGCTGGTGGCCAGCCTCTTTTCCGGGGATGGCGGCGTGCTGGCCGAGGCGATCGCGGCCCTGTCCGGGCAGTACGGCAGGGCCGACTTCATCAGCAACCCGGTCCCCTTCGACTATACCGATTACTATGCCAGGGAGTTCGGCGCTTCCCTGATCCGCCGTTTTGTCGCTTTCGAGGACCTCATCCGTCCCGAGGCGCTGGCCGATGTCAAACTCTGGACAAACGACCTGGAGAAGAGGCTGTCCCGGGAGGAACACAGGAGGGTGAACATCGATCCCGGCTATATCGCCAAGGCCCATCTGATCCTTGCCACGGGAAAGGGATATACCCATCGGCCCTACCTCAGGGACGGGATCTATGCCGACCTCACCCTGGTCTTCCGGGACAGGACCTTTCATCCCCTGCCTTGGACCTATCCGGACTACGCCAGTCCCGGGATGACAGGCATGTTGATCCGGATCCGCGAACGGTATCTGCTGCAGCTCAAGGAGGCGGCGGACGATGGGACCCCCGAAGGCCGAGGGACGGCTGTTTCCTGAGCGGGCGCGGGCCCGCAGGCGAGGACGTGACGAGATGATCAAGAGCATGACTGGATACGGGAGGGCCGAGGCGGTCCTCATGGGCAGAAAATTCGCGGTGGAGATGAAATCCGTCAACCATCGCTACCTGGAGGTTTCCCTGCGTCTGCCCGGGATGCTCTCTCCGATGGAGGCCGATATCAAGAAGCGGATCGGGGAGCAGTTTTCCCGGGGGCGGATCGAGGCGACCGTCCGCATCGACATGGAAGGGACCGAGGCGGCGGGCCGGTATGCCCTGAACCTTCCTCTGATGCGCAATTATCACGCCCTCCTCGGCCAGCTCAAGGATGAATTGAAACTGGATGGCGAGATCACCCTGGCGATGATGGCAGGTTTCAGGGATATCTTCATCCCGACGGAACCTCTTCAAGATCCGGCGGCGCTCTGGGAAGGGCTCTCCGGGGTCCTCGACGACGCGATCCGCATGCTGACGGAGATGAGGCTGAGGGAGGGGCAGAGCCTGCAGCGGGATCTGACGGAACGTCTGGGACTGATCGGCGGTTCGCTGGAGGGGATTGCCGCCAGGACACCGCAGGTGGTGCTCGAATACCAGAAACGGCTCGAAGAGAGGATCCGGGAAATCACAGGGGGCGTGGTTGTCGACGAGTCGCGTCTGCTCCAGGAGGTGGCCATCATGGCCGAGAAGAGCGACATCACCGAAGAGGTCGTCCGTTTCCGCAGCCATATCGGCCAGTTCACGGAACTGATGGCGGCGGGCGACGGAGCCGGAAGAAAGATCGACTTCCTGATCCAGGAGATGGGCCGGGAGGTCAACACGATCGGATCTAAGAGCGGCGATGCGGAGATATCGAGGGCCGTCATTGAGATCAAGAGCGAGCTGGCCAAGTTGCGGGAGCAGGTGCAGAATGTCGAATGACCAACCGGGACGTCCCCAGGGCTTGCTTTTGACCGTCTCAGCCCCTTCCGGCGCGGGAAAGACGACGATCTGCAGGGAATTCTTGCGGCTCTTCCCGGATGTCCGTTTCTCCGTCTCCTGCACCACCCGCCCGCCTCGCCCCGGAGAGGTGGATGGGAAGGATTACGTTTTCCTGACGAAGGAGGCCTTTCGCGAACGGATCGACCGGGGGGAGTTCGTCGAATGGGTGGAGAACTACGGGGAGCTCTACGGGACATCGAAAAAGACGATGGACGCCTTTCTGGAACAGGGGACGGACCTTCTGCTGGACATAGAACCCCGCGGGGCCAGGGCGATCCGGGAACACTATCCCCGGGGGGTCTTCGTCTTCGTCCTTCCACCCTCATTGGCGGAGCTGAAGGCCCGGTTGTCCAGGCGGGGGGAGAGCCCTGTAGCCATGGAACGCCGCCTGAGGACATCCCAGGATGAAATTGGCGAAGCCCTGTGGTATGATTACGTCATCTTCAATGAGACGCTCAAGGAGGCCGTGGACCAATTCCGGTCCATCTATGTGGCCGAAAGATGCCGCCGGGACCGTCTCGAGAAGCGGATTTCGGCGTTTCTGGACAGGGCCGGATGAGGGGCCTTGCCACCGGTTGTGGAGGGATCGCCGGGCCTTTGACCCGTTTCCCGACGACCGGTTGAAGGATCGTTATTGAATCAATTAGGAGGTTGACACCATATGGCCAGAATCACCGTGGAGGATTCCCTGCAGGTGGCAAAGAACCGTTTTGCCCTCGTCCTGCTTACCGCGCAACGGACCCGGCAGCTCCTGAAGGGTTCGCAGCCCTTGACGGATCCGAGGAACAACCGGGAGATCGTGGTCGCCCTCAGGGAGATTGCAGCGGGGAAGGTCTCCTACGCGCACCCCGATGGACTCAAGGGGGTCCGGGCGGAGTTCAAATCGATTCCCGATGAAACCGAATTTATCGGAGACGAGGAATACCTTGACTGACATCCCCCGGCAGAGACTGATCTTCGCCTTGGATGTGGGCGGAGGGCTCGATGAGGCCCTCCGCTGGGTCGATCGGCTGTGGAATCACGTCGGCCTTTTCAAGGTCGGCAAGGAGTCCTTCGTCCGGTACGGGACGCGGATCGTCGAACAGATCCACGCCCGTGGGGGGCAGGTCTTTCTCGATCTGAAATTCCACGACATCCCCAACACCGTGGCCCGTGCGGCAGAGGCCGCTTTCGATCTGGGGGTGGCGATGTTCAACCTGCACGCCCTGGGTGGAAGGCCGATGATGCAGGAAACAGTCAACGCCGTTCACCACCGGGCCGAGACCTCTGGGAAACCCCGGCCGGTCATCCTGGCGGTCACGGTCCTGACGAGTTTGTCGGACTCTGACCTGGGAATGCTTGGATTCAACCGGGGGACGCGCGAAACCGCCCTCGGTCTGGCCCGTTTGGCCCAGGATGCGGGAGTCTCGGGAGTCGTGGCCTCCGCAGAGGATGCCGCCGACATCCGGAAGTCCTGCGGCGAGGACTTTTGGATCGTTACCCCGGGCATCCGCGGGGTCAAGGCCGTTGCGGGCGACGATCAAAAACGGATCGTGGCGCCCTGTGAGGCCATCCGGAACGGGGCCGACTATCTGGTTGTCGGCAGGCCGATCCGCCAGGCAGAAGATCCCGCCGTCGAGGCGGACGGGATCGTCGCTGAAATCAGCCGGGGATTGGCGCTCCGCGACGGGAGATAGGTCCTTTCGATCCCCCGTCCCGGGGGGCAGCGATGGTCTGGAGGGATGTCATGCAGGTGGTTTATGGCATCAACCCGCTTCTGGAACTCCTTCTCTCCCAGCCGGCCATGCTGGAGAAACTCGTCATGGCCGAGGGACGGGGCGGGGAACCGGTGCGGAAGATCCTGCGGCTCGCCCGGGAACAGGGCATTCCCGTCGAGTTCGGCGGGCGGGCCGAACTGGAAAGGCTGGCGCCCCGCCGCGTCCATCAAGGGGTGGTCGGCCTCTGCCGAGACCACGCTTATGCCGGCCTGGATGAAATCGTCGCCAACCGGCATCCCCGATCTCCCTACCACCTGATCGTCCTTCTCGACAGCGTCACCGATCCGCAGAATCTGGGTTCCATCATCCGCACGGCCCATTGCTTCGGCGCCAACGGGGTCATCATCCCGGAAAACAGGGCCGCTTCGGTGACCGCCGCGGTGGCCAAGGCCTCCGCAGGCGCGGTCCATCTGCTGCCGACGGCGATGGTGACGAATCTCGTCCGGACCATCGACGAGTTGAAGGAACGGGGTTTCTGGATCTACGGCGCCGACGCCGACGCACCCCAGGGCATCTGTAGTCCTGACTACGGGCGACACGTCGGCCTGGTCATGGGGAGCGAGGGACAGGGGATCCGGCCGCTGATCCGGAAGAAATGCGACTTCTTGATTTCCATACCCATGCGGGGACGGGTGGCCTCCCTGAACGTGTCGGTTGCCACGGGAGTCATCCTCTATGAGATTGTCCGAAGCTGGGGGGAAGGATCTTAGCATGCCGATATTCTTGTGGGACGCCGAAACCAGGAAGGGAGAGAGGAAGAAAGGCGAGTCGGAGGCTGCCGACGAGGCAGCCGTCCGGGGACAGCTCAGACGGCAGGGGTTCCGTTCGATCAGTGTGAAGAAGAAGCCCAAGGATCTGCTGGAGAACATCCCCCTTTTCAAGAAGAAGGTCTCGGAGAAGGACGTGGTGGTCTTCGCTAGGATCTTTGCCACCATGATCAACGCGGGCCTTCCCCTCATCCAATGCCTGGATCTGCTCGGAAAGCAGGAACAGAACAAGACCTTCGCCAAGGTGATCGGGACCATCAAGGAGGACATCGAGGGCGGCTCCACGCTGACCGACGCCCTGAAGAAGCATCCGAAGGTCTTCGATGAACTCTTCGTCAACCTTGTGGCGGCGGGCGAGAGCGGCGGGATCCTGGATGTGATCCTCCAGCGTCTTTCCGCCTATATGGAAAAGACGATGAGGCTCAAGAGCAAGGTCAAGGGGGCCATGACCTATCCGATCAGCGTCCTGGTCATCTCCATCGGTGTCGTATCGGTCCTGCTTCTGAAAGTCATTCCGGTCTTCCAGAAGATGTTCGAGGGGATGGGCTCGTCGCTGCCGGCACCAACGCAGTTCCTGGTGGACGCCAGCCAGTTCACCCAGAACTACTTCCTCTATGCGGTCATCGGTCTGATCGTCCTGGTTGCCGCCTTCAAACGGTATTATGCGACCGAGAAGGGTCGTCTCACCGTCGATGCCCTTGTCCTGAAGTCGCCGGTCTTCGGCCCGCTGCTTAAGAAGGTGGCCGTGGCCAAGTTTACCAGAACCCTCTCCACGATGATGGCCAGCGGCGTGCCGATCCTGGAAGGGCTCGGCATCGTCAGCAAGACGGCGGGAAACAGGATCATCGAGATCGCCCTTCTGAAGACCCGGCAGAGCATCAGCGAGGGCAAGACGATTGCCGAACCCCTGGTGGAGACGGAGGTCTTTCCCCCCATGGTGGTCCAGATGATCGCCGTCGGTGAGGCGACCGGGGCCCTCGACACCATGCTGGCCAAGATCGCCGACTTTTACGACGACGAGGTGGATGCGGCGGTCGGCGCAATGACCGCCCTTCTGGAGCCCTTCATGATGGTCTTTCTCGGGGGGGTCGTCGGCGGGATGATCATTGCCATGTACCTGCCGATCTTTCAGATGGCCTCGGTCGCGGGGTAGGGGGTGTCGCCTCGAAGGGCCGGGCATCCGGCCGCCAAGGGGTACAGGACCGGATAAAAGAAGAAAAAAAGAAATGGTCGGGATGGCGCGATTTGAACGCGCGACTCCTGCGTCCCGAACGCAGTGCCCTACCAAGCTGGGCCACATCCCGACAATCCGCTCCATAACCAATTCGGCGTTAAATGTCCACCATTATTTTCAGGGACTCGCAGGAGCCAGTTCCGCCGGGCTTCCGGAGGCGTAAAGTCCTGTTGTGTTTTGGAAGCCGTCGTGATAATAATTAATAAGATCATTCGGGAGAGGATCAGTGATCATTTACGATTTAAAATGCCAGCGCGGTCATAAATTCGAGGGCTGGTTCAAAGACCGGGCGGCCTTTGAGAAACAGAAGGCCAAGAAGCTCGTCGCCTGTCCCGTGTGCGGAGGCACCGATGTCACCATGGTGCCCTCCTCGGTGACGATCATGGGAAAGGACAGCCAACCGGTCAAGGAACGGATGAAGGCCGGGGCCTCCCCACAGAAAGTCTTGAATGAATTGAAGGCCTATATCCGACAGAACTTCGACGACGTCGGCGATAAGTTTGCGGATGTCGCCCTCCGGATCCACCACGGAGATGAGGACCGGAGAAACATCCGGGGGACGACCACCCAGAGTGAAGAAGAAACCCTGCGGGATGAGGGTGTCCAGTTCGTTAAACTTGCCTTGCCCGAGTTCGATGCGTAATCGGTCCCGGGCCTGTCACGGTGCCACGTTTCTCCCTTCATCATCATGATCAGGACCTATTCAAGCATTGAAAGGGCCATCGGCCATACCCCCCTCGTGGAGATCCGTAGACTGAGCCCCAACCCTGCCGTGCGGATTTTCGCCAAGTTGGAATATTTCAACCCCGGCGGGTCGATCAAGGACCGAGTGGCCGTCTACATGATCGATGAGGCCGAAAAACGCGGTGACCTGACGAAGGGTAAGGTCATCCTCGAGGCGACCAGCGGCAACACGGGTATCGGCTTGGCCCTGGTCGCCGCGGCGAGGGGGTATCGCCTCTGCCTGACGATGCCGGAATCGGCCAGCGAGGAGCGCAAACGGATCCTCAAGGCTCTGGGTGCGGAGTTGATCTTCACCCCCGCGAACCTTCGCACCGACGGCGCCATCGAAGTGGCCTATAGTCTCATGCGCGAGCATCCGGAGAAGTATTTCGGAACGGACCAGTTCAACAATGCCGACAACGTGTGGGCCCATTACCATGGGACGGGCAAGGAGATCTTGGACCAGACCGAGGGCACCATCACGATGGCCGTGATAGCACTGGGGACGAGCGGCACGGCGATGGGGGTCTCCCGGAGGCTCAAGGAATTCAACCCCGCGATCCGCATCGTCGGAGTGGAGCCCTATCTCCAGCACCGCATCCAGGGGCTTAAGAACATGAAGGAGTCCTACCGGCCGGGGATCTTTGACAGGAATCGCCTGGACGAGAAGGTCAACATCCTGGACGAAGACGCCTTCGAGATGGCCAGGCGCCTGGCCCGGGAGGAGGGGCTCTTCGTGGGGATGAGTTCCGGCGCCGCGATGCATGTGGCGGCCCAGAAGGCCCGGGAGATGGAAGCGGGCGTCATCGTGGTCATCTTCCCGGACGGAGGCGAGCGGTATCTCAGCACGGATCTGTTTACCGACAAGGCCCAGTCGAATCTCCGTCTGTACGACACGATGAAGCGGGAAAAGGTTCCCTTCAAACCGATCCATCCCGACGAGGTCCTGATGCATTCCTGCGGGCCGACGGTCCATGAAACCCCCCACATCGGCAATTTCCGCCGCTACGTGGTCTCCGATATGATCCGCCGCTACCTGGAGTACCAAGGCGCCCGGGTCCGCCATGTCATGAACATCATCGACCTGGCCGACCGCTCCATCCGGGGGGCCGAGCAGGCCGGCGTCGATCTGAAGACTTTTACCGGAAAGGGCACGGCCGCCTTCCTCGACGGCCTGACCCGTTTGAACATCCGGCGGGACGATGGATACCCCCGGGCCAGCGATCATTTCGAGGGGATGGCCAAACTGGTGGAACGGCTCGTTCAGAAGGGGTATGCCTATGAAAAGCTGAAGTCCGTCTATTTCGACATTTCGAAGCTGGCGGACTATGGGCAGCTTTCCAAGATCGATCTTCACCGCGCCGTCCCGGGACGGACCGTCGATCAGGACGATTACGAGAAGGACAGCCCGGTGGATTTCACGCTCCTCAAGCGTTCGACGCTCAGCGAGCTGAAGAGCGGGGTCTATTTCAAGACCCGTTGGGGCAATGTCCGGCCGAGCTGGCATCTTGAGTGCGCCGCGACGTCCATGCAGTATCTCGGGGAGACCTTCGACATCCATGCCAGCGGGGCGGACGTGATCTTCCCCCACTGCGAGAACGTGCTGGCCATCGGGCGGGGGGCCACGGGCAAGGCCCCGGCGAATTACTGGATCCATACGGAACTGGTCATGGTGGACGGGAAAAAGATGTCCCGGTCCCTCAACAATGCCGTAACCCTGGAGGAACTCGAAGCGCGGGGGTACCACGGCCGGGAGATCCGGTTCTTTCTCCTGGGCGCCCATTACCGCAAGCCGCTCAATTTCTCCTACGGAGCTCTGGAGACCGCAAGGAACACGGTGAAAAAACTGGACGGATTCGTCCAGAGGCTGATCCGCTTCACGGCGGGGGAGGGATACGCCGATACGGACCAGTTGCTCTACGATGTGAAACAGGGATTCTGCAACGCCATGGACGACGACTTCAACATCTCCGGGGCGCTGGCGGCCCTGTTCGAGTTGGTCAGCAAGGTCGGCCCGCCCCTGTCGGCCGGGCTGTTCTCCCGCCAGGAAAGGGACCGCATCCTCGATCATCTGAAGGGATTGGATGCGGTCTTGGGGATCATGAACTTCGAAGAGGAGACGATCGGCGATGAGGCGCGCCGGCTCCTGGAGGAACGGCAGGCGCTGCGGAAGCAGGGGCGATGGGAAGAGGCGGACGGGATTCGACAGAGGCTGCTGGAGATGGGGGTCGAGATTTCTGATACGCCGGGAGGGGTGATCTGGCGTTTGAAGCCCCCCGTTTCGAACTGACCCTCCCCTGGCGGGGCGATCCGCACAGGGCGTCGAGGGTTGGGCCGATGGATCGGGAATGGTTCCATGACGGTACCGCAGGTGCGAAGATCGGCAATAGCCGGGAGTTGGTATCCGGGAAATCCCCGCAGGCTCCGGGAGGAGATTGAAGGGTATTTCTCCCGTATCCCGGAAGGGCCCTTGGGAGGGGACCCTGTCGGCATGGTCGTGCCCCACGCCGGGTACGCCTATTCCGGGCAGGTAGCCGCCTATGCCTACCGCCAGGTGATGGGCCGCGCCTTCGACGCGGTCATCCTTATCGGCCCAAGCCACAGGCGGCCCTTCAGGGGGGTGTCGGTCTATGCGAAGGGAGGATTTGAAACTCCCCTGGGCGTTGTTCCGATCGATGAAGGGCTGGCCGAGGGGATCCTTGCGAACGGCAGGGACGTCTCCGACGCGCCGGATCTCCACGCCCAGGAACACTCCTTGGAGATCCAGCTTCCCTTCCTCCAGGTGGCGTTCGGGGCGTTCTCCCTTGTTCCCCTGATGATGGGGGATCAGGGCACTGAGACCTGCCGGGGGCTTGCGGGGGCGATCCTGCAGGCCGTGGGGAACCGGCGGGTTCTGATCGTGGGCAGTTCCGATCTTTCCCATTACCATCCTTACGAACGGGCCCTGGTTCTGGACCGGTGGGCGCTGGACCACCTGGAAAGGATGGATTCGGAAGGGCTCCTGCAGTCGTTGGAGGCGGGATTGTGCGAGGCCTGCGGCGGAGGCCCCGCGGCGGTCACCATGACGGCGGCCCGTGGACTGGGTGCCGACCGGGCGACGCTTCTGAAGTATGCCAATTCGGGGGATGTGACGGGGGACAGGAGCGGGGTCGTCGGATATGCTTCCCTGATCTATGAAAGGATGGTCCATGAGCGGACAGGCAGGGCGGGATAAGGAAGAGGGGCTCAGCCCCGAGGAACGGGATTTCCTGCTGGCCCTGGCCAAAGGCACCATCGGGGCCCGGCTGACGGGGGAGGCCGCTCCTCCGGTGCCGGCCGAGATGTCCCGCTTGAGACAGACGCGAGGGGTTTTCGTGACCCTCAAGAAACGGGGCCGCCTGAGGGGGTGCATCGGGTACGTCGAGGCCCTCAAGCCGCTGGCCGAGAGTGTCCGGGAGATGGCTCTGGAGGCCGCCTTCCGGGATCCACGGTTCGCGCCCCTCGGACAGGAGGAGTTTCGGGAGGTTTCGTTCGAAATATCGGTCCTCTCCCCCCTCCGGGAGATCCAGGATGTGGAGGAGATCGAGGTCGGGCTTCACGGCCTCTACATCGTCCGCGGTTATCAGGCAGGACTTCTGCTCCCCCAGGTTGCCACGGAGCATCGCTGGGACCGGCGGACCTTCCTGGAGGAGACCTGCGGCAAGGCGGGACTTCCCCCACGGGCCTGGCAGGAGAGGGGAACCCGGATCTTCGTCTTTTCGGCCGATGTCTTCGGGGAGGGGGATCGGGGGAATCCCGGGGGAAGCTCCGAGAAGGTGAAAAATTTGCTTGACAAACCCCGACATTATAATTAGTGTCTGACGTTTCACGTAGTACGTGAAACGGGGGCGAGAGGGACAGGACTGCTCTTTATTAACAGATCGCCTGAATAGTCGATAAGTTAGGATTGCTGGCGTAGCTCAATCGGTAGAGCAGCTGATTTGTAATCAGCAGGTTGCGGGTTCAAGTCCCATCGCCAGCTCCAGGAAGATATTCGATACCATGGAGGGGTTCCCGAGCGGCCAAAGGGAGCAGACTGTAAATCTGCCGGCGGAGCCTACGGAGGTTCAAATCCTCCCCCCTCCACCATATGTTAAATTGAGGCGGGGAGTCGCTGGCCGGGGGACGGTCGGCGGCAGATCCTTAATCATAAGCGGGAGTAGCTCAGTGGCTAGAGCGTCAGCCTTCCAAGCTGAGGGTCGCGGGTTCGAATCCCGTTTCCCGCTCCAATATGTTCGGTAGAAAGCGTTTCAGTTCTCCGGCAAGGGACGGGGAATTGTTCGTTTTGGTGCGTGCATTCATGGCCGCGGGAAGGCGGTGTTTTTGAAGGGCAAACCAGCCCACGTAGCTCAGTCGGTAGAGCACATCCTTGGTAAGGATGAGGTCACCAGTTCAATCCTGGTCGTGGGCTCCATTGATGTAGGATGATTCTATCATGAGAAATATCATTACCTTGGCTTGCACAGACTGTAAACAGCGCAATTATACGACGACCAAGAACAAGCGGACCATGCAGAACCGGCTGGAGATGAAGAAGTACTGCAAGTTCTGCCGGTCCCATAAGCTGCACCGCGAAACGAAGTAGCGTGCGGGTATAGGGTGCGGCCGTGATCAACCGGACAGGCCAGTAGCTCTAATGGATAGAGCGCCGGACTCCAAATCCGGATGCTGGGGGTTCAAGTCCCTCCTGGCCTGCCAATTTTCAAGTCGGACGACGGGGCGTAATCAGGGGATACCGGATGGACAGGATTAAGGCGATTATCGAGAAGATCAAGCAGTTTCTGGCGGGCTCGAAGGTCGAACTGAAAAAGGTCACATGGCCGACGCCCAAGCAGACCCTGGCCTCCACATCGGTCGTCATCATCGTGGTGATCATCGTGTCTGTCTTCCTTGGGATCGTCGATTTTGGTCTGACAAAGATCGTTAAGCTTGTGCTGGGATAATCCAATGGCCTTCAGGTGGTACGTCGTACATACATATTCGGGCTTTGAGAACCGGGTGAAGCTTTCCCTGCAGGAGAGGATCGAGAACGCCGGGAAGCAGGCCTTTTTCTCGGACATCCTGATTCCCGAGGAGGATATCGTCGAGCTGGTTTCGGGCGAGAAAAAGACGTCCAAGCGCAAATTCTTTCCGGGCTATATCCTGGTGAGGATGGAGTTGAACGACGACACCTGGCACATCGTCAAGGACACGCCCAAGGTGACGGGGTTTATCGGCAGCAAGGACAAACCCTCCCCGATTCCCGACAAGGATGTGGAGAATCTCCGGACCCGCATCGACGAGGGGACGCTGAAACCCAAACCGAAGTTCAAGTTCGATGTGGGGGATCACGTCCGGATCATCGACGGTCCTTTTACCAATTTCGACGGGTTGATCGATGAGGTAAAGCCCGAGAAGGGGAAACTGCGGGTGATCGTCAGCATCTTCGGCCGGTCGACGCCGGTGGAGTTGGATTTTATTCAGGTGGTTCAGAATTGATTGAAGGGCGAACGGCATAAGGTTGGGTAGACTTCCCTTCCCGCTGCCGCAAACCTAAAATATCAGACGGGGTGATCAGAATGGCTAAGAAGGTTATCGCAAATATAAAACTCCAGATCAAGGCGGGCAAGGCGACCCCCTCGCCTCCGATCGGGCCGGCCCTCGGTCAGCACGGCGTGAACATCATGGAGTTCTGCAAGGCATACAACGCCATGACGCAGAACCAGGAAGGGATGGTCATCCCGGTCGTCATCACCGTCTACGCGGACAGGTCCTTTACCTTCATCACCAAGACTCCGCCCGCGTCCGTGCTCCTGAAGCAGGCGGCTAAGATCGCCAAGGGATCCGGCGATCCCAAACGGGACAAAGTGGGCTCGGTGACGGCCAAGCAGGTCCGCGAGATCGCGGAGCTCAAGTACAACGATCTGAACGCCGTGGACATCGAGGGGGCCATGCGGATCGTCGAGGGAACGGCCAGATCCATGGGAATAGAGATCGCGGGATGACGATCCGGGGCGCTTCCGGCAGAACACCGGGTGATGGGCTGGCGGGTGCCTAAGGTGATCCTAGCGGTGAAGCCCCGTCCCCGGCGGTCGGCTTCGATTCGAGGTTTAGTGATGGCAAAGAGAGGAAAACGATATCTAGAGGCAAGGGCGAAGATCGATCCGGTCAATCGCTATTCCGTCAACGAGGCGATGGATCTGGTCGTCGGGTCGGCGACGGCCAAGTTCGACGAGACCGTCAATGCGGCCATCCGGCTCGGCGTCAATCCGGCGCATGCCGACCAGATGGTCCGAGGCTCCGTGGTTC
>Ga0228535_1002854_pt1 | contig 14703 bp, 13 predicted proteins | sample SJ1metagenome_FD_168457 | JGI IMG/M metagenome (GOLD analysis project Ga0228535, IMG submission 168457) | Enriched culture of PCE-dechlorinating microbial communities from Ithaca, New York, USA - SJ1 | ecosystem: Engineered > Modeled > Simulated communities (microbial... > Unclassified | place... | reverse complement strand
TCAAAGATTCGATCAACTCCTATACGGTTGATCGTCTGGCGTTGGCCGGGGCGAGGGAAGCCGTCAAGGATGAAGCTTATGTCCGGCAGACGAGATCCAGAATCATCAAGACGCGTGAACGGGTGGCCGCGCGGCTGGTGGAAATGGGCATCAGGGTCATCCCTTCCCAAACCAATTTTATCTTTATCCGCTCCGGGAAATGCCCCGGCGAGATCCTGTTTCAGCGGCTGAAGGAAAAAGGCATTTTGGTCCGACATTTCGATAAACCCAGGATCGATGACTTCATCAGGGTCACCATCGGGACGGATGAGGAAATGGACCGTTTCCTCGATGCGATTGCGGATATCTGTTGAGTTTGGATCATCCTGGGGCTATTTTTTAATATCCCTTTTCGCTGGACTTAGCTCGAATGACGGCGTGGGGCGTATCTGAACATGCCGTTTGAGGTTGAATGGAAATGACGACCGGTTGGAGCCATGAAAGGCTGAAAGGGTTCGTGCAGGAGACGCTCGGTTGCGGGTGCCCGGAAGAGGTGTTCGAGCAGATCCAGGTAAGCCGCCATCGGGTGGAAGGGTATTCGGATGAAATAACGAGGATCGTCATCGGGAACAGGCTGCTGATCTATGTCGTCCGCTCGGGGGCGGGGGATGATTTGTCGGACCGCATCGAGTTGATCGGCCTGGCCGGAAAAGCGGACAGAGATGCGAACAGCTACAACCGTTTCCGCCTGGTGGTATCGATTGCCGAAAGGGTTGCCCACAACGACAGCGTTGCAGAACGGTTTTCAAATGCCTTTGCCGGGGACGAGAAGATGCATATTCACTTTGTCCTTGAAGAGCTGCTGGAAGGACTTTAATCGAACCGCATGAGCCGGATCGCGTCCCTGGCGGGCCGTTCCGGGTCATGCGTGGTCGGGCTTGCAAGATCGATGATCCGCATTGAGGGAAAAAAGAAAAGAACCCCTGTCGCCGGATATCTGTCCATCGCATTTTTGATCATCCTGTCGCTTTGCCTGCCCCCAGGCAGCGAGGCCGAAAGCATCGTCCTGTCGTTTGACGACGGCCTGGACCCGCGGAACCAGCCCATGGCCTTCTCGTGGAATGCATCGATCCTGGAGGCTTTGGCAAAGGCGCAGGTCACGTCCATCCTGTTTCCTGCAGGAAAGATCATCGACAGCCAGGACGGCCGCGAGTTGGTCAGAGCGTGGGGCCATGCAGGGCACGCCGTCGGCAACCATACGTATTCCCACGTCAATTTTTGCTCGGACCGGGTGACTCTCGATCAATTCATCGCCGACGCGGAAAGAAACGAAACGCTTTTAAAGGATATGCCCGGCTGGACCAGGCGCCTGCGTTTTCCATTCCTCAAGGAGGGGGAAACGGCATCGAAACGCGACGGATTCAGAAGCTGGCTGGCAAGCCGTGGATATCAATCCGGGGCCGTGAGCATCGATGCCAGCGACTGGTATTACAACCAGGGCTATCTGTCGTGGCGCAGGAGCCACCCCGGCGAAGATCCATCGCCGTTCCGCACCGCCTATCTGGATCATTTATGGAGCCGCACCGCTTATTATGACGCCTTATCCGAACAAGTCCTTAACAGAAGCGTGAGGCATGTTCTTCTTCTGCACATCAATGCCATCAACGCCGATTTTCTGCCCGACATCATCGCCATGTACCGATCCAGGGGGTGGGACATCGTCTCTCCGGAAGAGGCATACGGGGACCCCGTCTACGCCATGATGCCGGCGGAACTGCCTGCAGGGGAAAGCATCCTCTGGGCCTTGGCGAAACAACATGGCGTCGACGGCCTGCGCTATCCCGCAGAGAACGATGAATATGAAAAGCCCTTGCTGGACAAATTGGGGCTTTAATGATCCGGGACAGCCCCTTAAAGGATGTTCCCGATCGGGCAACAAATGACGCGATCAACGATAGTAGCTCCACTCCCACGTCATGGGAGGGTTGTAAGCCTTGTTGTTCGGATCTGCGGGCTTGATCTCAACTTTGTGATTCCAGCACTGCGCGCCGAGATATCCCGACTCCATCGATTGGTAAGACTCGAACGGGCCGCCCCAATAATTTCTGCCCACATAGATGTTTACGCGCGTCGGGCAATAAGCGTAGTCCATGGTGCAGGTGCCTCCCGAGAAAGAGTCGCCGACAAAATACCCGCTGCACTTCATCTTTTCCCCCAGCAATGTCTGCTGGTACACCTCGTACCTTAACTCGTGACCGGAGCTATTGACAATTTTCACCTCCCACGCCAGTGCGTCCACCGCGCCAAAGAGGATGAACCCGAGTGAGACTAAACGTAAAAACCGTGTTTTCATAAATACTCCCTATTCAATCGATAAGGTTTTATAACATTGTCGGCTTTTCACTGCAACTGCTGTCATTCCGCAGAAGTAATGAGGGTTGACAGCGTCCCCTTGGCATCGGGAGGGAGAGGATAGCGACTTTTCAGTCGGAGTCCTTCCTGTAAGAGAGCAGTCAAGATTTTTTACGGATATGCTTTCTTTTGTGGTAACAAATTGCGTCGGGATATAAATCCGGTGTGCTGACTACCAACTGATCCGGCTTGACGGCCGCTTGGTTGGCACCACCGTCCACAAAGTTGGCAGATCCGGGAATACCGGAACAGGTGTGATTTTTAACTGCCTTAATTAATGGTCTGTTTCTCATGGCATGTTATATGCTGATAGATATGCTCTGATAGATAATACCATCGGCATGGGTAGGTCAAAGAAGAAAGGGGAAAGACCATGAAAACGAACACGATCAAACGGCTCGTCACCATCGTAGCAGTGGCCATCACTATCGTCATGGGTGGCGGCTCGGTATATGCGGGGGACAACGGCGACGGTACGGTCACCGATGGCGCGTTGGTCTGGCTGAAAAACACCAACTGTTTTGGTAATCAAGATTGGTATACGGCCACGAGCAGCGCCAGAAGCCTGAGTTCCGGCATGTGCGGGTTGTCCGATAAATCCACTGCCGGCCAGTGGCGACTCCCTACCAAAGAGGAGCTGCAGAGAAGACAGCAAAACAAAAGTGGATTTGATATCAAGGCGGACTTGTATTGGTCGTCCAATGAATACGCCTACGAGGGTAGTCCTGTCGCGTATTTCGTCAGTATGTACTATGGCAGCGTGGACTACCTCAATAAGTCCCATACCTATGGGGTATGGCCCGTGCGTGCCGCACAGTAGATTATTGGGTTCTTGGATTGTTTTTGGGGTATGCAGGGCACAGCCCTGATCGCTTCAAAATTTTGAAATCCCAGTTTGCATGTGCGTGATGACCCAGGATGGGCGTTTCCTATCCACCGGGACGCCTTCAAGTTCCTGATTCATTGCGAGACCATGGTGCAGCACTTTGCCCGGTATTCACTGCATGCTTTAACCGGAAAAACACTGTGTCGTAAATCTCAGCCGTGCACCTTTGTAGGCGTAAGGTTCAGACTGGTCGCGGGCGGACAAAAGCGCAACCTTTTCTGCAGGGTGTTTCCCGGAAGCGGGTGCCCGGCACTGTTTGACGACAGGCCTTATTTCAGACCGCATTCACTTGTGACGGAGGATTGAGCGGAGCGTACCGCTCATCGCCCTCTACAACGGCAAACCGGGGATAAGGAAGATGAAATATTTCTTTTACGCCTTTTATCCGGCCCATCTTGCCGTCCTGGGGATTATAAGACTCATGTTCCACAAATGAGGGCGGCGCCCTTTACTTTTTAACTTTCCCCTGCAACGATGCGGTATGGAAGATCCTCGTTTCAGCGCCATGTCGGCGCTCCGATGAATAATGCCGGTATTGATCTGCCGGCCAGGAATGGCAACGGACCTCGCGCTCCACTGCCGGCATCTCCCGCTCATCCGGGGGAATTAGATAACCATAATTGTTTTCGACCGTCAAGACACCCTCGCCCCCTGAAGCTAGCCTCACATAGTTCCTGCCTTCCACGCCGGATAAGATGTTCTCCCGCAGGATCACCAACACAACACATTCAGACTGCACAGTTCATGGAAGTATCGTACTTTGGCACACCAAGTTTTATTGCACTGTAAAGACATAAAATGGGATGGAATTCTGACTTTGAACGTAGCACATCTTCCGGGGGCAGTTCACTTGATTTTCCATATAATAGGATTGAATCTGATGCGTGAATTCTCTTCCATATAGCTTCCAAGGTCACCTTGTGACAGATTTGCACACTGTTCAAATCTGTCACAATCAATTTTGCCCACCTACCTCGTTCAATAAAGTTGTTAAATTGTAACCATTTGATTTGTGGTGTGTATTTTTGAAAACATTCCTGGCACAAAAGTTGAGTAGCACTTCCATCAATACGGAAGAGTTAGGTGTCGGTTCCAGATGATTTATCACTAATCGTAAGTAAGGAGGGTTTCCTATGAGAAAGAGCAGTTTGGGGTTCTTGGTGGCGTTGCTGACAGTATTCGCATTCACATCCTTAGCCTGGTCGGCCGCAGCCGCGCCGCAATGGACATGGCGAATGCAAGTCATTCACAGTTCGTCACATTCCAATTTTGCACAGGATACACAGACGGCGAAGGATATCGAAAAGGCTACTAACGGGAGATTGCAGATCAAGGTCAGCCCGAACGGGACGTATGCGTCGAGTTTGGAGGCCTTTCAGTCTTGTGGTGACGGCGTCTTTGAAATGCATTCCAGTTGGCCTGTCTACGCAAAAGGGGTCGAATATGCCTTCATGCCTCTGTCCAACATGAGCCTCGGACTTGACGCTTTTGACAAATGGGTATGGATTTACGAATACGGTGGCTGGGATCTCCTGCAGAAAGCCTTCGACAAGATCAATCTGAAGATGCTCGCTGTCCAGATCTGGAGCGCCGACATCATGATGGCCAACAGGCCCTACAAGAGCATCCCGGAGATGAAGGGAAAGAAGATGAGGACCTCCGATCCGCGTCTGCTAGCGAAGAACGGCATCGCTGGAATTACGCTGCCCCTGGAAGAGGTGTTTACGGGCTTGCAGACGGGGAGCGTCGATGCGGCGGAATTCGGAGATCTGCGATATAACCAGGGGCTCGGTCTGACTGACATCGCCAAATACGGGATCTATCCCGACTTCTGGAATACCCATTTCGTTACCACCGTTGTCGTCAACAAAGCTGCATGGGCCAAACTCCCCGCCGACGTCCAGACGATTGTCGAAATGGCCTTCAAATCCCGTGAACATCAGCACTGGACCAAGAATCATTACCTGAGTGCGGTTGCTATGAGGGATCTGACGACGAAAAAGAAAATGACCATTATGAGAATGGACAAGAGCTCGTTCGTGGAGCTCAGGAAGCAGATGTATCAGATCGAGCAGGAGGACATCAAAAAATATGGAGGCCTGACGGCCGAGACTTACAAGTCTCTCTATAAATTCATGGAACTCTGGTACCCCTACAAAGCCATGAGTGGCTGGTGGGGCGATGGTTTAACCCCAGAGCAGCAGTTGGGGTTCAAGCTAGGCACCTACTGATCCTTTCCGCAATTTCACAGATGAACGAGGTGCAGTGAGGTCGTCCTGACAGGACGACCTCACTGCACCCGTCCCGCAAGGAGATAACAACCCATGATGACGAATCTTGCAAAAATCCTCAAGGGGATCGACTGGCTCAGCGAAAGTGCGGGAAAGCTCTTCAGCCTACTCGTTCTGGTTATCGTCGCTCTGGAGGCTGGTGAATCGATCCTTCGTTATCTATTTGATAGACCGACGGACTGGACCTGGGAGCTGGCTGCCATAACCTTCGGGGCTTTGTTTATGGTAGGAGGCGCATGGGTGCTCAAAGAAAACAACCATGTCAGAACCGACGTATTCTACAACCAGCTATCCCGCAAATGGAAGGCCTATGTCGATCTCTTCTTCTTTACGACCGTTTTTTTCAGCTTCGCCTTCGTCATGGTTTGGAAAATGGGAGGGAATGCGATCTACTCGGTGAGTGTCCGTGAAACGACGTTCAGCATGTGGGCGCCGCCCCTGTATCCGCTGAAGGTCATTTTCACCCTCGCTTACATCCTGTTGCTTCTTCAGGGTCTGGCTCTATGGATTCGGCAGCTAGTATATGCAATCAAGGGGGTGGAGCTATGACGCCGATGGAAGGCCTTTTGATCGTTTCGGTTCTTTTTATGATTATTCTTCTGAGTGGTCATCCCCTCGCTTTTACCCTTGGCGGTATGGCAGTGATCGCCGCGGCCACAGTATGGGGGAATCCTGCGGCCTTGAACATGTTTCTCCGGACCACGACGAGCGTCGGGACCAATATCGTTTATGCGTCCATTCCCTTATTCATCTTCATGGGGGCCATGCTCGAGCGATCCGGGGCGGCCAACGATCTGTTCGATTCGATGTATATCATCTTCGGCCCCATGCGGGGCGGCATCGCAATTACGACAGTCGTCATCTGCACCCTGCTGGCAGCGGCCAGCGGAATCATCGGGGCTTCGATTACCCTGATGACGATCTTGGCCCTGCCAGCCATGTATAAATGCAAGTACGATATGAAACTTGCAACGGGCACGATCATGGCCGCCGGTTGTCTGGGGACGCTGATCCCGCCGAGCATCATCCTGGTCATCTATGGGGCACAGGCCCAGATCTCCATTGGCAAGCTCTTCGCCGGCGGCATGGGGGCTGGGATTCTGCTATCGTCCCTTTATCTCTTCTACATCATCTACACCATCATCACCCGTCCGGAGAGCGCCCCGGCCATCGATCCGGCTGAGGCGGCCAAATATAGCCAGGGCCAGAAGTGGTTCATGTTTTTGAGGTCCGTTTTGCCGACATCGATCCTGATCCTGCTGGTTTTGGGAACCATCCTTCTGGGTGCGGCGACGCCGACCGAGGCGGCCGCCCTGGGTTCCGTGGGAGCCATGGCCGTCGCACTGTACAACAGGCAACTGAACTGGAAAGTGGTCTACCAGTGCTGTCAGTTGACGATGAAAACAACCTCCATGATCATGTTCATCATTCTGGGCGCTTCCATGTTCACATCCGTTTTCCTTGGCCTCGGGGGTGGCGACGTGATCAACGGCCTCATCAATGGCCTGGAGGTGAACCGGTGGATCGTGTTGTTCGCCATCCTGTTCATCCTGTTCATCATGGGGTTGTTCATTGACTGCTATGGAATGCTGCTGATCGGCATTCCCATCTTTACGCCCATTGTCGGGGCCTTGGGATTCGATCAGCTCTGGTTTGGGGTCATGTTTGCCGTCATGATTCAGATTTCCAACCTGTCTCCTCCCTTTGCCTATGCGGCCTTTTACGTGAAGGGCGTCGCGTCGCAGCAGAAGATAATGATCCCGATCAGCGAGCTATACTGGTCGGCCATTCCCTACATGATCATGCAGATCGTCGGTGTGATTCTATTGTGCCTCTTCCCGGACATCATCATGTGGCTGCCCGAGAACATCTTCTAACCAAGTTCACCAAATCCGGCCATGTACTTACAACCGGAATCGCTGTCTGGTTGGGGCGCACAGAGACAGTGTGAAAGGAGTTTTTGATGAAAGGGACAAAGATTAAAGTTGCGATCCTCGGCCCGGGGAATATCGGGACAGATTTGATGATTAAGATCCTGAGGAGAAGCAAATACCTCGAACTGGCGCTAATGTGCGGCGTCATTGCCGAGTCGAAGGGACTCGAACTGGCGAGGCAGTCGGGCATAAAAACATCCTCCCACGGAATAAACGACATTCTGGCCGACAAGGAGATCAAGCTGGTATTCGATGCCACCGTTGCCGCCTCGCACCTCGATCATTCCCCGTTGCTGAAGGAAGCCGGCATGGTGGCGATAGACCTCACACCGGCCGCGGTCGGGCCTTACGTGGTGCCCGTGGTCAATCTCGATGCGAACCTGGAGGCACTTAACCTGAACCTGATCACCTGTGGGGGGCAGGCCACGATACCGATTGTCAAGGCTATATCTCGCGTAGTCGATGTGCCCTATGCCGAGATCGTAGCGGTCATCGCCAGCAAGAGCGCCGGCCCGGGCACCAGGCAGAGTATTGACGAGTTCACACAGACCACGGCCAAAGGGCTCGTGAGTGTCGGGGGCGCGAAAAAGGCCAAGGCCATCATCCTTCTGAATCCTGCCGTCCCGCCGATGATGATGAATAACACCATCTATACGGCTGTTTCCGAGTTTAAGGAATCGCTCATCATGGAATCCGTCAATGACATGGTGAGGCAGGTTCAGGAATATGTTCCCGGTTATCATCTGAAGATTCCGCCCAATTATGACGGGGAAAAAGTCGTCACCATGGTCGAAATAGAGGGTGCAGGCGATTATCTGCCGAAATACAGCGGCAACTTGGACATCGAGACATCGGCTGCCTTGGCGGTCGCTGAACGAATCGCCATGAACATGCTTCGCAACTGATTCAATTTCAGGAGGATGGGGATGATAAAGATTCTCGACGTAACGCTTCGCGACGGAATGCATCAGCTGAGCCATAAGTTACCGGCAGAGAAGATGGCGGCAATAGCGGCGGAAATAGATAATATCGGTGTAGACAGCATCGAGTTCGGCCATGGAAACGGTCTGGCCGGATCCTCGTTTCAGTATGGCTTTGGGGCCTCGACGGACCTAGAATACATGAAGGCAGTCAGCAGCGTCGTCAAGAAGACGAGGTTGAGCGCGATCACCCTTCCGGGGATCGGCACCAGGCATGAGCTGCAGATGGCGCAGGATCACGGCGTCCAGATCGTTAGGATGTGCACGCAGATATCCGAGTGCGACATCGCAGAACAGCACATCAAGATGGCCAAGAAGATGGGGTTCGAAACGAGGGCCGTCCTGCCCTGCGCGTCGGCGCTTTCTGTGGAAGATACCGTCCGTTACGCAAAAATGTCGGAGGATTTCGGGGCAGACGTGGTTTATCTCCTCGACGGGGGTGGGTATCTGCTTCCGAATCTGGTTTACGAGCGCATTGCGGCGATGAAGGCGGCTTTGCACGTTGAAATCGGTTTTCATGGGCACAACAACATGCAACTGGCCATTGCCAACTCGCTTGCCGCGGTTGAGGCGGGAGCGGTTCATATCGACGGCTGCCTGAAGGGGCTGGGTGCCGGTGCCGGAAACTGTGCGACGGAGATATTTGCTGCCGTTTGCGACCGGATGGGCATCCAGACGGGCGTGGATCTGTATAAAGCCATGGATGTCGCTGAAAAGATCGTGAAGCCCATCATGATCAGGCCCCTGGAAATTGACAGCTCCAGTCTGATGCTGGGCTATGCGGGTGTCTATTCCAGTTTTCTGCTTTTTGCCAAGCGGGCTGCGGAGCGGTACGGCGTTGATTCGCGGGATGTCATCAGGGAGATGGGAAAGCGGCAATGCACCGAAGGACAGGAAAATTTATGCATAGAATGTGCGTATGATCTGGCGCAGAGAAAGCATGCCTCCGGCAATGCGGCGTGATCCGTCGCAGAGGCCATTTTGATGAAAGGGAACGACGCCATGCTGAAAAACACCCTCGAAAATTGGCAGGAGACGATTCTCAGCAGAAAGAAACCGTTGAGCCGGTGGGAAAAGATGGATCAGGTGTCGGGACGTGTCCGGGCACTGCGGGATCGATTCATCGCGGTCGTCCCGGAGATCTCTGTGCAGCGTGCCCTTCTGATCACAGAGAGCTATGAAGAAACCTGGGGCCAATCCACGGTGTTTAAGAGGGCAAAGGCCCTCGAAAAGATTCTGGCCGGGATGGACATCTACATCGCTCCGGATGAAATGATCGTCGGCAGTCTGGCCGAAAAACCGAGAGCCGTGCCTCTCTTTCCCGAATTTGACATCGAATTCATCACGAACGAACTCGATACCTTCGCCCTTCGCACCGCGGATCGGTTCCTGCTGAGTGAAAGGAATAAGAAGATCCTCAAAAAAGTGCTCCCGAAGTGGCAGGGCAACACCATCAAGGACCAGGCCGCCAGAATCTTCCCCGCGGATTCCAAGGAGGCCATGCAGGATTTCATCGCGATCCTGACGGCTTTTCGCTCCGGTGTCGGCCACATGATCGTCGATTATGGCTATGGAGTCGACAATGGCCTGCTTCACATCATCGAGTATGCAGAAAACCTGAAGAATGAAATTTCCGTGAACGATCCGGAATCTGCATCCAAGAGGGATTATTACGATGCCGTCGTCATATCCTGCAAGGCTGTGATCGCTTTTGCCCAGAGATTCGCGGAACTGGCCAGAAAATTGGCCGCCGGTGAAAAAAAGAGGTCGAGAAAAAGGGAGTTGCTGAAGATCGCCGCTGTCTGTGAGAAGGTTCCCGCGCAGCCTGCTTGCAGTTTCTGGGAGGCCCTGCAGTCATTCTGGTTCATTCACCTCGCGCTGCAATTGGAATCGAATGGGCACAGCGTCTCTCCGGGGCGTTTCGATCAATATATGTACAAATATTATAAAGAGGACTCTGAACGAGATGAGCGTTTCAAAGAACTCGGGGAGGAGTTGCTACACTGTCTGTGGATCAAACTGTCCGAGGTCAACAAGGTCAGGGATCATGTCTCCTCGGTCGCCTTTGGCGGATATCCCATGTTCCAGCATCTGACCGTGGGCGGACAGAACGCTAGCGGCAAAAGCGCGGTGAACGAGCTGTCGCACATCTGCCTGGAAGCGACGGCAAAAGTGGGGTTGACCCAGCCTTCTCTATCGATTCGTTGGTTTTTCGGATGCCCCGATGATTTTCTCACCCACGCCATCGAGACCGCCTCATACGGTACGGGCATGCCAGCGTTTTTCAATGATGAAGTTTTGATCCCGAACATGCTTCAGCAGGGATACCCCCTCGAAGAATCCAGGGAATACGGGGTCGTCGGCTGCACAGAATCGACCGGGGCTGGCATCTCCGAACCCTGGCTGACGGGCGGTTTTTCGAACATCGTCAAGGTGTTGGAACGGACCATCTTCAACGGGTACGACCCGGTGAACAAGATTCAGAGAAAATTCAAGACTGGGGACCCGGAGTCGTTCAAGACGTTTGAGGCGTTTCGGCAGGCCTATTTCGAACAGATTTCCTACTATCTGAAGCAGCAGGTCATTCTCGACAATATTCTCGACAAGCTGCACGGCTCGCTGGCTCCGACACCGTTCGAATCCGCAGTGACCCGCTATTGCCTTGAACGCGGGAAGACCAGTCTCGAGGGGGGGGCCTCCCACAATTCCACGACATTCGAGGCCGTGGGCATCGCCAATGTGGCGGACTCCCTGGCCACCATAAAGAAGCTCATTTATGAAGAAAAGACGCTGACCTGGAAGGAACTGAAGGAAGCCTTGCTGAGCAATTATGAAGGCTATGAGGAGCTCAGATTGAGGATCCAGAATCAGGTCCCGAAATACGGAACGGACAATGATTACGTGGATTCCCTGGGTGAGGAGGTCCTGGACCATCTTTACCGGGAGCTGAAGGCTTACAAGAACCCGCGTGGCGGCGATTACTATATCGCCCTTTATACCATCGCCTGCAACGTCCTGCTGTCCGACAAAGTCGGCGCAACCCCTGACGGAAGAAAGATGGGCATGGTGCTTGCCGATGGGGGAGTGTCTTGTTCCCAGGGAAGCGACAAGGAGGGACCGACGGCCCTGCTGAAATCGGTGTCAAAGCTCGATCCGTACAAAGCACTCGGCAGCACCCTGCTGAATGTCAAGTTTCATCCAAACATATTCAAAGAATCCACGAACTATTGCAAGATAGCGGATCTTGTCAAGACCTACTTCATGATGAAGGGACAACATGTGCAATTCAACGTGATCGACGTCGAAACCCTGCGAGATGCGCAAAAAAATCCAGAGAAATACCCTTGCCTTGTCGTAAGGGTGTCCGGTTTCAGTGTGCTGTTTACGACAATCGACCCGAAGTGCCAGGAGGACATCATCATGAGGACCGAACACACCAGCCATTGATTGAAATCGATCGCATGGAATGGGAACCTCTCAATTGCCGAATTCGCAATTTACCTATTGACTCGCGCAGGATGCCATGGATAAGGGAATAGTATTCAATATTCAAAGATTTTGCCTCCATGATGGACCGGGAATAAGGACGCTTGTTTTTCTCAAGGGATGTCCCTTGCGATGCAAATGGTGTAGCAACCCTGAAAGCCAATCGGCCCTGCGTGAGGTGATGCACTTTAAAAATCTTTGTATCAAATGTGGCAAATGTGTCTCCCTTTGTCCCCAGAAGGCGATCATTTTTCTGAAGAAATTTCCGGTTATAGACAGAGCCAGATGTAAAGCCTGCGGCATATGCGTACAAGGATGCAATTCGCAAGCCCTGAGAATATCCGGCGAATTCTTTGTGACGGATCAGCTGTTCGAACTGATTCTGAAAGACAAGACCTATTTCGATCTATCCGGCGGCGGTGTCACATTTTCAGGCGGAGAACCGCTGATGCAGCCGGCCTTTTTGAAGTCCATCCTTTGCAAGCTCAGACTCCATGGCGTACAAACCGCCGTAGAGACCTCCGGTTACTGCAGCAAGGACCTGTTGGCCGACATTGCCCAATATACGGACATCTTTCTTTTTGACATCAAGCATATCTGCGATGCGGCCCACAAGAAAGGAACAAACGCCGGAAATGCGAAAATCATCGATAATCTTCGCCTGTTATCGAAAATGCATGACAGCATCGTGGTGCGGATACCTGTTATCCCGAAATTCAACATGGATAAGCCTACTTTAGATGGAATGGTCCAATTGATATCGGAGTGCGATATTCGCAATGTCCAACTCCTTGCCTATCACAATTATGGGTTATCGAAATACAGGGGTATTGGAAGAAAATATGCGTTGGAACGCCTGGAAGGTCCCAATGAAAAAGATCTCGGGGAATTAAAGGCGTATCTGACCAAGAAACACGAGAAGGTGCATATCGGGATCATGCATATCTGAAAAGCTGAAAACCTAAAATTCTTCAAGCTTGGTGCCGCAAAGGAAACGCCAACGGACGTACGCTTTATTTTGCGGAAACTGGATCAAACGTGTTCGTTTACTTTATCTCTTTTCAGGCGGTAATGAAGAGATCGCCTCGACATCCCCAGATATTGCGCCGTCTTGGTCTTGTTGCCGCCATTTTTCATTAAGGCATTCCTGATGATTTCGTCGATCAACGCTTCGAGATTGATCCCCTCATCCGGCATCTCATCAAGCTTGCAGCCGAGCAAGTATGAGGTTTGCGCATGCTGAGGTTTCTTCCTAGACGAACTTTGCTCCTTCACAAAGAAGGCAACGTCCGAATGGGTGACCTCCCCGACAATTTCTGAAAAGGACAGCCGCTCCATGACGTTTTTCAATTGCCGGACATTTCCGGGCCATTCGTAATTCACAAGCAGATCCTGGGCCTTTTTTGAAAAACCCTGATACTTCTTCCCCCTTCGGGTGAGGGCGTCGCTGAGAAAACGTGTTGCCAGCGGGATGATGCCGTCGCGTCTTTCCCTGAGTGGCGGTATCAGAATGGTTCCCAGATTGATTCGGTAATACAGATCGAGACGAAATCTGTTCAAATTAACCTCTTCGGAAAGGTCCCTGTTGGTCGAAAAGATAAAGCGTACGTCCGTTGGCGTTTCCTTTGTGGCACCAAGTTTGAAGAATTTCCGGTCTTCGATGACCCTAAGCAATTTTACCTGTAAATTCGGTGGCATATCGCCTATTTCATCCAGAAAAATTGACCCGGATTCGGCAGCTTCGATCTTCCCCTTTTTCCCGGTGGAAACAGCGCCCGTGTACGCTCCAGCCTCATAACCAAACAATTCACTTTCAAACAGATTATCCGGAATGGTCGCACAGTTCAGGGGAATGAACGGTGTGATTTTATTGCCTTCTGCATAATAGTGGATATATCTCGCTATCATCTCCTTTCCGACTCCGGATTCACCTTGGATCAGGATCGGTATCGTCCTGTCCAGACTGAACTTTTCAGCCAAATTGATAATAGATCTCATTCCCTCGGAATGAACCAGAATATTGTCGATGCCTTTTTCTTTCATATAGGCATCTCTCAGTCGTTCGATTTCCGCCCTCCAGTTATTTGTTTCCAAGGCGATTCGTTCTTCATAATTCCTTTTAAGTTCATAATGCTTTCTTCGAAAATTTCTATAATCGGCACACCTGTCCAATATGATCGCTAATTCTTTTATTTTTATGGGTTTCTGAAAATAATCATAGGCGCCATACTGCAATGCTTTTACGGCATTATTCACATCACCGTGCCCTGTGATCAAGATGACATCAGATGTTGATCTTTCAACGATTTTTATTTTTCTCAGAAGTTCCAGCCCATCCATATCGGGCATCCTGATGTCTGTAATGATGACATCTACGTTATTTTCTTCATGGAAAAGTTCCAATGCCTTCGTTCCGTTGGGCGCGATGATGATTTCGTGACCTATTTTAACCAGAAATTCGGCCAGACTATCTCTTACGGCCTTTTCATCGTCTACAATCATAATTTTCATTTTATTGTTCCTTCGCGGGAAAAGAAACTTCGAACGTAGCCCCGTTCATATCGTTGTTCATAAAGTTAATGGTACCGTGCAGATCTGATATAATGGATTTTGTAATGGCAAGCCCAAGCCCGGTACCTTTACCGACTTCTTTCGTCGTAAAAAAAGGGTCAAATATCTTATAGGATATGTTTTCCGGTATCCCGGTTCCGTTATCAGCAACCTGCAAAAAAATC
>Ga0228535_1002851_pt1 | contig 14714 bp, 10 predicted proteins | sample SJ1metagenome_FD_168457 | JGI IMG/M metagenome (GOLD analysis project Ga0228535, IMG submission 168457) | Enriched culture of PCE-dechlorinating microbial communities from Ithaca, New York, USA - SJ1 | ecosystem: Engineered > Modeled > Simulated communities (microbial... > Unclassified | place... | reverse complement strand
TTGAAGAGATCGTCGGAGAGATCCAGGACGAATACGACAAGGAAAAGCCGACGCTCACGCCCGAGGAGGACGGGTCATATCTCGTCCAGGGCCATCTCGGCCTTGAAGACCTCAGCGATTTCCTCGAATCGTCCTTCGAATCGGAGGATGCCGAGAGTCTCGGCGGCCTTGTACTCTCCATTTCGGGAGACTTTCCCTCTCCGGGGGAAAAGATACTCTACACATCGCCCTCCGGCGGAAGGCTCTGGGAGATCGAGGTACTCGAGGTGGAAGATCACCGGATTAAGCTCCTCAGGCTCCGGCCGAAGGAACAGGGGTTCTTCTTCCCGGAGGGCGGAGAATGATTCCCCTTTCCCCCTTCCGCGCATCCTGGCCCGGAGACTATCCTTCCGCCGCCCGCCTCCTTGGCGCGGCGCAGAAGGCGCGGGGAAATGCCTATGCCCCGTACTCCGGGTTTTCAGTGGGCGCGGCGATTTTCGTCCGCGGAAGGGCTGGATTCTTCACCGGCTGTAACGTGGAGAACTCCTCTTACGGCCTCTCGTTCTGCGCGGAACGCTCCGCCGCCGTGGCAATGGTCGCGGCCGGGGAAACGCATCCCCTCGCCGTCGCCATAGCCGGGCTGGACGGTATTCCCTGCCTTCCCTGCGGGGCATGCAGGCAGTTCCTCGCCGAGTTCAATCCCGAACTGCTTCTCGTCCTCGATGAGGGCGGAATCCCGGCTGTGGTAAGCCTCACGGCGCTCTTTCCGGCACCCTTCCTCCTGAACAGGGAGAACAGGTCATGACAGGCGCTGAAGGCACGCCCTCCTTCCGCGCGGGCATCGTTATCCTCGCAGGGCGCCCCAACGTGGGGAAATCGTCCCTTGTCAACCGGCTCATCCGGTACAAGGCCTCCATCGTATCCGACAAGCCCCAGACCACACGCAACGTCATCCGGTGCGTCTACAACGGTGACGGCTTCCAGATCGTCTTCACCGACACCCCCGGCATTCACCTGCCGAAGCACACCCTCGGCAGGACCATCGTCGATGCCGCAGTTGCCTCCATGAACGACGCCAACCTCGTCTGCTACGTCGTGGAGGCCGGCGACAGGTCCATCGGTCCCGAGGACCGGGAGATCATTGGATGCCTCCGGAAATCATCCACACCGGTCATTCTCGTGGTCAACAAGTGCGACGCCGTCAAGGGCAAAAACTTCGTCGAAAGCGCACGGGGAGTGTACGGGGACGCCCTTGAAACGGCAGGCGCCGCGGCAGTCTCCGCGCGGACCGGGGAGGGGATCGACGAATTCATCTCCCTCGTCCGGAAATTCCTTCCCGAGGGGCCTCCCTTCTATGACGAGGACATCTTCATAGATCGCCCGGAAAAGTTCATAGCCTCCGAGATCATCAGGGAAAAAGTCCTCAGGCTCACCCACGAGGAGGTCCCCCACAGCGCCGCCGTGGAGATAGAGGAGTACAAGAGCCCCGACGAATACCCCGAGCGGGCGGTCCTTTTCATCCGGGCCACCATCTGCGTGGAGCGCGAGGGCCAGAAGCGGATCGTCATCGGCGACAGGGGATCCCGCCTCAAGGAGATCGGAAGGCTTGCCCGCCTGGAAATAGAGGCGCTCACCGGCCACAGGGTCTTTCTTGACCTCTGGGTCAAGGTCCGTGCGGACTGGCGCAGGTCCGAGTCGGACCTGAAGAAGCTCGGCATCAAAGAACAGTCTCCGTGAGCGGGAACACCCACCAGGGCTTTGTCTCGCAGTCGGGGGTCGTCCTGCGCCGGAACGCCGACCCTGAAGGAAACGTATCCCTCTACCTGCTGCTCAGGTCTCTCGGCCCCGTGTGGGTCTCGGTACCGGGAGCCTCCCGGGGACGGGTCAGGTTCGGCGGAAGCGTCGAACCTCTCGTATGGGGAAACTTCAGCCTTTACAAAGGGACGAGAAGGTTTTATCTTAAGTCTGTGGACGTGAAGGAGGACTTCTGGAGTCTCCGCGCCTCGGCCGGAAAGATACGGACCCTTCTCGAATGGGACCGGCTCCTGTGCCTCCATCTCGTTCCGGCCCATCCCTGCGACGAGATCCTCGGTCCCTTTTACTGGTCCTCTGTGCTTTTGAAAGAGGGGATCCTGCCGGAAGCGGCCGAGTGGCGTTTCCTGAGAAAATGGCTGGGGATCTGGGGCATTGCCCCGACCCTCGGATCCTGTGCCTCGTGCGGCGCCGTCCTCGGGGACGCGTACTGGACTGCCGAAGGCCTTTCCTGCCCCAGGTGCGCCAGGGAATCGAACGGGGCATTCCTTCCATCGGCACAGCGGGAGATGCTGCACCTGGCGGAGGAGTGTCCGACGGCACGGATGAAGGAATTCTTCCCCGCCTCCATGGAAGATACCGGTTTCTGGAAGGACGGGTGCGGGAGGATGAAGGCCTTTTTTGACTTTATGAAATAAGCGGGGCGCATGTCCCGATGAAACGCAGGCATTGCAATCAAGGAGGGGTATGAAGTGAATTTCCAGGAAATCATCTTTCGGCTCGAACGGTTCTGGGCGGAGCAGGGGTGTGTCGTCCAGCAGCCCTATGACATAGAGGTCGGCGCAGGCACCATGAACCCTGCCACGTGTCTCCGGGCCCTCGGTCCCGAGCCGTGGAGGGTCGCATACGTGGAGCCTTCCAGGCGCCCGACCGACGGCAGGTACGGGGAAAACCCCAACCGCCTCCAGCACTACTACCAGTACCAGGTCATCATCAAGCCCGCGCCATCGAACATCATCGACCTCTACCTCCAGAGCCTCGCCGCCCTCGGTATCGAGCCCGCGGCCCACGACATCCGGTTCGTGGAGGACGACTGGGAATCTCCCACGGTGGGCGCATGGGGCCTGGGATGGGAGGTCTGGCTCGACGGCATGGAGGTCACCCAGTTCACCTACTTCCAGCAGGTCGGCGGCATCGACATGGATCTCGTCCCCGCAGAGATAACCTACGGAATAGAGCGCATAGCCATGTTCGTCCAGAAAGTGGAGAACGTCTACGACCTCCAGTGGGTGGACAACGTGACCTACGGCGACGTCCATCACAAGGGCGAAGTGGAGTACTCCCACTACAACTTTGAAGCAGCCGACATCCCCATGCTCTTCAGGCTCTTCGGCATGTACGAGGCCGAGGCCGCGAGGATCCTCGAAAAAGGGTTCGTACTCCCTGCCTACGACTACGTCCTCAAGTGCTCGCACACATTCAACCTGCTCGACGCACGGAACGCCATCAGCGTGACCGAGCGCACGGGCTACATCGGCAGGATCCGCGTGCTCGCCGGCAAATGCTGCGCGGCATATGCAGCCCAGAGGCGCGACATGGGCCTGCCCTTCCGGGGAAAATTCGGCCCTGAGGCCGCGAGGTGAAATCAATGGTGATCAAGAATATACTGCTTGAGATAGGAACGGAAGAAATCCCGTCGCGCTTTCTGCCCGACATCCTCGAGACCCTCGAGAAGACGGCCCGGAACGACCTGGCCGATGCCCGCATATCGTTCAAGAGCCTTTCCGCATTTGCCACGCCCAGGCGCATAGCCCTCGCGGTGAGGGACACGGAAGACCTGCAGAAAGACCTCGTAAGCACCTTCAAGGGGCCTGCCTGGTCCGCGGCGTTCGACGCCAACGGAAATCCCACCCGTGCAGCCCATGGATTCGCGAAGAGCAAGGGAGTCTCCATAGACCATCTCGTCCCAACCGAGGTGGACGGCGTGCGCTATGTCTGCGCCGAAGTCTCCGAACCCGGGGGCAAAACCCTTGACATCCTCGCCGGACTTCTCCCGGCGCTCATCCGGAAACTTGTCTTCCCGAAGAGCATGTTCTGGGACGACCCCACTGTGCGGTTTGCCCGCCCCATCAGGTGGATCCTCGCCATGGCCGACAGTGACGTCATCCCCTTCGAATACGGCGGCATACAAAGCGGCAACACGACCAGGGGGCACAGGTTCATGGGCGCCCGGAAAATCGTCATTGCCGACGCCGCCGGATTCATGGACAAACTTTACGACAACTACGTGATCCTCGACCAGGACAAGCGGCGCCAGAAAATGCTCGCAGGCATCGCCTCCCTCGAGAAAGACCTGGACGGCTCAGTGGAACTCGACCCGGAGATAATCAACGAGAATCTCTACCTCGTTGAATACCCCGTGCCCTTCTTCGGGTCCTTCAACAGGAAATACCTCGACATCCCCGAGGAAGTTCTCACCACATCCATGAAGAAGAACCAGAAATATTTCTCCGTGCGGGGCAGGAACGGAAAGCTCGTTCCCTTTTTCGTGGGAGTCAGCAACAACCTCGCCTCGAACATGGACATTGTCCGGGAAGGCAACGAGCGGGTACTGCGCGCACGTCTCGAAGACGCCGCGTTCTTCTGGGCGGAAGACCTGAAAAATCCGCTCGCGGCAAACGTGGACAAGCTCAAAAACATTGTCTATCAGGAAAAGCTCGGTACGCTCTACGAAAAAGTCGCCTCCACACGGGAGCTTGCACTCTGGCTGTGCACGGAAATGGACAAAAAAGACCTTATTCCCGTCGTTGACAGGGCGGCGTTCCTTGCCAAGGCGGACCTCGTCACCAGTATGGTCTACGAGTTCCCCGAGCTGCAGGGCGTCATGGGCAGGGAGTATGCGCTCCGCAACGGCGAACCCGAGCGTGTGGCCAAAGCGCTCTATGACCAGTACCTGCCGAAGGCTGCGGGCAGCGAACTTCCGGGCGACATCCCCGGAGCGCTTCTCGGACTGTCCGAACGGTCCTTTATCATCGTGAACTGCCACAAGGCCGGCCTTGAACCCACAGGGTCGCAGGACGCCTACGGGCTCCGGCGCGCGGCACGGTGCATCAATGAAATCATCTGGGGCCTCGGCCTCGACGTGGACGTGTCCCGCCTGTTCGCCCGGTCCGCCGGTTCCGAATCTGCTGACGTTCTCGGGAAGGTGCTCGCGTTCTTCTCCCAGAGGCTGCTCGTCCAGGTCAAGGAAAAAGGCTACGGTCACGAACTCGCCTCCCTCGCCATATCGGTGACGGGGCACAGGCCCCTCCAGGTCCTCCGGTTCCTCGAGGTCTTCTCGAAGATCCAGGGCAGCACGTGGTTCACGAACCTTGTCACTGCCGCGGTGCGGGTCAGGAACATCCTTGCCAGGAGCTGCGGGGAGAGTTCCGCTGAAGTGGATCCGTCCCTCTTCTCGAAGGATGCGGAAAAAGATCTCTTCGGAGAAATCACCAGGATAATCCCCCTCGTAGATGATTCCCTCGCGAAGCGGGACTGGAACGCCCTTGCCGGGAATCTCGCCGAACTCTCGCCCCACGTCACGCGCTTCTTCGACGATGTTCTCGTCATGGACCCCGACGACAGGGTCAGGGCAAACAGGATCGCGCTCCTTGGAATGTGCAGTTCACTGTTCCTCAAGGTGGGGGACGTGGGAGTCCTCAAGGGAGCATAGACAGCGGCGGAAATGCCTGCAGAAAAACTGAACCGGGGAGGGCGGGAAGCAATGGACACCCTGAATCTTTTTATCGTTTCCGATTCGACCGGCGAAACAGCCGAACATGTGGCCCTGGCGGCCATAAGCCAGTTCGACACGGATTTCTCGAAAATAATACGGTTCCGGTACGTTGAAGGGCCGGGCAGGATCGATGAAATTGTCTCAAGGGCGTCAGCCGTACCGTCCATCATTATCTGTACCCTTGTCGACAGGCAGATCCGCTCCGCGCTGGCACAGAAAAGCGCCCGGGCCGGAGTTCCGTGCGTCGACCTCCTGGGCCCCATCGTCGATGCCCTCGAGGAGCGACTTGAAAGGCCCCCCCTGCAGTCTCCGGGCCTTCTCAGGAAACTGGACGAGGATTACTTCAAGAAGATCAAGGCGGTGGAGTTCGCCATCCAGTGCGACGACGGACGGGGCATCGAGTCCCTTTCGGAGGCTGACGTGGTCATCCTCGGCGTCTCCCGCACGGGCAAAACACCGCTGTCCATGTACATCGCAAACAAGGGATTCAAGGCCGCGAACATACCCCTCATCCCCGAAGTGGATCCTCCCGATGCCATAAAGGATGTGCCGTCTTCAAAGCTGGTGGGCCTCATAATTTCCGCGGAGAGGCTCATCCAGATACGGCAGGAGCGCCTCCGTCTCCTCGGCCTCGAGCCGTCGGCCTCGGCCTACGCCAGCAGGGAGCGGGTCGACCGGGAGATCCGGGCTGCCGTCAGCTACCTGAAGTCTCTTGGTGCACGAATATACGACGTGACCGACAGGGCGGTCGAAGAAACAGCCCAGGAAATCCTCGACGTCCTGAGGGCACGCTGAGGGAAGGTGCCCATCTTCGACGCACGGGACGAACACCGGCCGGCGGAGGACACTCTCGATCTTTTTGTTCTTTCCGACTACCTCTCCGAGGAGGCGGAAGCGGCTGCTTCATGGATAACCCGCCGCTTCGGGAAAAAAGGCGTCGAGATAACACGGTACAGGGCAATCTTCGAAGAGGAAAAGCTCCGGTCCGTGCTCCGGCAGGCGCGCAGGGAGGACGCCGTGGTCATCCACTGTTTCCTCAGCGGCAGGCTCCGGTTCTTCATCAGGGAGCAGTGCCGCGTCATCGGGATCGACCAGTTCGATGTCTTTTCCCCATTGCTCTCCGGGCTCGGACAGGCCTCGGGCAGAGAGCCGAAGGAGGACCCGAAGCTGCTCCATCCCATGGACCGGGAATATTTCAAGCGCATCCGGGCAATGGAATATACCATTGCCGCGGACGACGGCGGCAACCCCTCCATCCTCAAGGAGGCGGACGTGGTCATCGTGGGAGTCTCCCGCACGGGAAAGTCCCCGTTGTGCGTTTACCTGGCGAACAGGGGAGTAAAGGCGGCCAACGTCCCCCTCGTGCCCGAAATGAACCTTCCTCCCCAGCTGCTGCGCATTCCGCCGTGCCGGATCATAGGCCTTACCAGGTCACCCGGATCCCTCGGCGAGATCCGCAGCCGAAGGATGTCCATGATGGGCCTTGCTCCCGGAGAAAGTTCGTATGTTCAAAATGATCGGATATCCCGTGAAATTTCGTACGCTTCGTGTATAATGGAAAATCTTGGAATCGTAGTTTTTGATGTAACAACGAGAGCCATAGAGGAAACCGCCAATGAAATTCTGGCTCTGCTGCAAAATATGGATCAGACGCAATCTTGACATGGAGGTGCACTAAAGAGATGAACGAAGTGAAATACGTGTACAGTTTCGAAGAAGGCAACGCCGAAATGAAAAACCTTCTCGGCGGAAAAGGAGCCAACCTTGCACAGATGGTGCAGTACAAGCTCCCCGTCCCTCCGGGATTCATCCTGACCACGGAAGCATGCCTCAAATACGGAGAAGACCCCGCGTTCCTCGACTCCATCTGGGACAAAGTGGTCAGTTCAATGAAGGACCTCGAGAAGAAGACGGGAAAGACCTTCGGTTCGGGGCAGAACCCCCTCCTCGTATCCGTCCGCTCGGGCGCCCCAATTTCCATGCCCGGAATGATGGACACGGTCCTCAACCTCGGCCTCAACGACGAGTCCGTTGAATCCCTTGCCCGGGCGGCGAATGACAGGCGCTTCGCATTCGACAGTTTCAGGCGTTTCATCCAGATGTACGGAAACGTCGTCCACGGAGTGAACGGAGACGCATTCGAGGAAGTCCTCGAGCACGTCAAAAGTTCCCTCGGGGTGACCTTCGACAACGAGATCCCCGCCGACAAACTCGTGGAGGTCGTGGCCCGGTTCAAGGAGATCTTCAAGCAGAAGGCCGGGTTCGACTTCCCTGCAGATCCATGGCAGCAGCTCCGCAACGCCGTGGAGGCAGTCTTCAAAAGCTGGGGCAATCCCCGGGCCGTCACCTACCGCAGGCTCCACAAAATCCCCCATACACTCGGGACGGCCGTCAACATCGTCTCCATGGTCTACGGAAACCTCGGTAACGACTGCGGCACGGGCGTCTGCTTCACCCGCAACCCCTCCGACGGAACAAAGGAGCTGTACGGGGAATTCCTTGTCAACGCCCAGGGCGAAGACGTGGTGGCCGGCATCCGGACGCCCCTTCCCATCGCCCGGATGAAGACTGTAATGCCCGATGTCTACAACGAACTCTTCGAGATCACCACGAACCTCGAAAAGGCCTACAAGGACATGCAGGACATCGAGTTCACCATCGAGCGCAACAAGCTCTACATGTTGCAGACCAGGAACGGCAAGCGATCCGCCGGCGCCGCGGTGAAAATCGCCGTGGATATGGTGGAAGAGGGACTCATCGACAAGAAGACCGCGGTGGGCAGAGTCACCCCCGAGCAGGTCGAAATGCTCCTTCACCGCCAGGTCGACCCCACAGCCGATAACGAAGTCCTTGCAAAGGGCCTTCCCGCATCCCCCGGCGCAGGTGTCGGCGTAGTCTGCTTCGATGCCGACGATGCCGTTGAAATGGCAAAGGGAGGCCGGAAAGTCATTCTCGCCAGGCCCGAGACATGCCCTGACGACATCCACGGCCTCTTTGCCGCGGAAGCCATCGTCACCAGCCGCGGCGGCATGACCAGCCACGCGGCCGTCGTCGCCCGCGGCCTGGGGAAACCCTGCGTCAGCGGATGCGAGGACATCACCATCGACCTCAACAAGGAAACCATCACCAGGGGAGACAGGGTCATCCGCAAGGGCGACACCATCACCGTGGACGGCAGCACCGGACGTGTCCTCGTGGGAGGCGCTTCTCTCATGGAAGCCTCCTTCAGCGACGACTTCCAGACCGTTCTTTCCTGGTCCGACGAGTTTGCCCGCCTCCAGGTCTGGGCAAACGGCGACACCCCCGAAGACGCGAAGCGAGCCCGGGAATTCGGTGCAAAGGGGATCGGCCTGTGCAGGACCGAGCACATGTTCATGGCCACCGACCGCCTTCCCGTCATGCAGCGCCTCGTTGTGGCGGAAACCTACGAGGAGCGCCTCGAAGCACTCGAGGAACTCAAGGTCATGCAGGTCGAGGACTTCTACGGGATACTCAGGGAGATGCACGGTCTTCCGGTCATCATCCGCCTCCTTGACCCCCCTCTCCACGAGTTCATGCCCAAGGAGAGGGACCTCGAGGAAGAGCTTGCCGAACTCGCCGCCGACGGAAACGAGAATTCTCCCGCCGCAGACAAAATCCGCAAGGTCATGGCCAAGGTCGAGGCCCTCAGGGAGTCCAACCCCATGCTCGGCTTCCGCGGATGCCGCCTGGGGATCGTTTATCCTGAAATCTCCGCCATGCAGGCAAGCGCCATATTCGAGGCCGTGCTCCGCCTCGTGGACGAAGGCATAGAGATCCACCCCGAGATCATGATCCCCCTCGTGGGCGTGAAAACCGAGATGGAGTTCTTCAGGAAGCAGATCGACGAAATAGCCAAAGATTACATGGAGAAATCCGGGAAGAAGTTCAATTACCTCGTGGGGACCATGATCGAAGTTCCCCATGCCGCGCTGGTCGCCGACCAGATCGCAGAGTACGCCGAGTTCTTCAGCTTCGGCACCAACGACCTCACCCAGACGACCTTCGGCTACTCCCGCGACGACGCCGAGGGCAAGTTCCTCGGCCAATACGAGGAAAAGGGCATCCTTCCAGTCAACCCCTTCCACGAGCTCGACAGGGATGGAGTCGGCGTCCTCATGGAGATAGCCGTTGAAAAGGGACGGAAAGTCAACCCGAATCTTTCAATAGGCATCTGCGGCGAGCACGGAGGCAACCCCTCCAGCATCGCCTTCTGCCACACAGCAGGGCTCAACTACGTCAGCTGCTCGCCCTTCAGGGTCCCCGTAGCGCGCATTTCCGCGGCTCACGCCGCCATGGGCAGGCTGAAGTAGAGGAAAACAGCAGCCGCGCCGGGTCTCCCGGCGCGGCAACCTTTAAGAAAGGACCTGAGATCATGCCGCAAACCGGGAAAAAAGCACAATCAAAAGCAGCCGGCGGAACCCCGGAACGAAAGCTTCTCTGCAGGGGGCTTGCCGCTTCTCCGGGCCTCGCCGAAGGAAAGGTCGTCCTGGTCCCCGGATCCGCTGAAGCGGTGAAGATTTCCGAGGGAGACATCCTTGTCGCCACCATGACCACTCCCGACATGATCCCCGCCCTTCGTAAAGCCGGGGCGGTGGTCACCGATGAAGGAGGGCGGACCTGCCACGCCGCCATACTCTCCCGTGAACTTGGCATCCCCTGTATCGTCGGAGCAGGCGAAGCGACGCAGATACTCACCGAGGGACAGTACGTCATCGTGGACGCCACCAGGGGCGTCGTATTCCAGGGGGAAGAGCACGCCGCGCCACGGTTTGAGCCGGCAGCCGCATCCGCAGCCGCCGTTTCCTCCGCGAAGGATGTCACCCCGGCGGGTGCTCCCGCAAAGGCTGCTCCTGCGCAGTGCGTTACCGCCACCAAGATCTTCCTCAACCTTGAAGGTCCCGCATCGGTGGAGCGGTGCGCCCACCTTCCCGCAGACGGGGTAGGCCTTCTCAGGACCGAATTCATCTTCACCGGTGATATCGGCATTCACCCCATGCACCTTGTCCGCACCAGGCAGGAAAGCATCTTCGTCGACAAGCTCGCGGAAGGCCTGGCCGCCGTGGCGGGCGGATTCTCACCTCGTCCCGTCCTCATGAGGTTCAGCGACTTCCGCACAAACGACTTCCGCAAGCTCAAGGGCGGTGAAGGCCTCGAGCCCGTAGAATCCAACCCAATGCTCGGATGGCGGGGAGCCTCGAGGTACGTGTCGCCGGACTACGAACAGGGATTCCGGCTTGAATGCAGGGCTGTGAAAAAAGTCCGGGACGATTTCGGGCTCACCAACCTCTCGGTCATCATCCCCTTCGTGAGGACGCTCAAGGAAATGGAGAACGTCAGGGCCATCCTCGACTCCGAGGGGCTCTTCTCCGGCCCGTCCTTCAAGATCTGGCTCATGGTCGAAGTTCCTTCCGTGGTGCTGCAGGCTGATCAGTTCGCCCGCATCTGCGACGGATTCACCATCGGAAGCAACGACCTCACCCAGCTCATACTCGGCGTCGATCGGGACTCTGCGAAGCTGGGTTCCATGGGCTATTTCGACGAGCGGCACCCCTCGGTCCTCGAGGCGATCACCCTGACCGTAAGGGCCGCACGAAACGCAGGCATCCCGTGCTCAATCTGCGGCGAAGGTCCCTCCGTATTCCCCGACTTCGCCGAGCACCTGGTCCGCATGGGTGTGGACAGCATCAGCGTCAACCCGGACGCACTCGGGTACACCAGGAACATTGTCGCGTCCGCCGAGCAGAAGATCATCCTCGACGGCATACGGAATATGAAGTCCTGAAAAAAGACCGTCATCCTGAGGAGCCGCAGGCGAAGAAAAATCTGGGATTGATTGGTCTGTCATCCTGAGCAGCGCGAAGGATCTGTTTTTGATTCTCGTAAAACCAACACCGGATTCTTCGCTGGCGCTCAGAATGACAGGGCCTAAAACCAGGTCCTCACTTCGTTCAGGACGACAAAACGGTCGGTCATCCCGAGGGCGGTTCCTTGCCCGAAGGATCCGGGGTAAAACGGTCTGTCATCCTGAGCAGCGCGAAGGATCTGTTTTTGATTCTTGTAAAACCAACACCGGATTCTTCGCTGGCGCTCAGGATGACAGGGCCTAAAACCAGGTCCTTCCTTCGTTCAGGACGACAAGGCAGCCCTATCGTTCATGACGGCGGAATGGTTTGTCATCCTGAGCAGCGCGAAGGATCTGAATTTGACTCTGAAGGCCTGGAACCAGATTCTTCACTGGCGCTCAGAATGACAGGGCCTAAAACCAGGTCCTTCCTTCGTTCAGGACGACAAGGCAGCCCTATCGTTCATGACGGCGGAATGGTTTGTCATCCTGAGCAATGCGAAGGATCTGCTTTTGACTTTTAAAGCAACACCGGATTCTTCGCTGGCGCTCAGAATGACACCCTTTTTTTTGTCATCCTGAGGAGCCGCAGGCGACGAAGGATCCGGGATCAAACGCCGAAAAAGGCCCTCCGCTTCCGGAGGGCCTTCATATTTCTTCTTTACTATAGGACGGATACTCAGTTCGAGATCCCGTACTGCTTCAGAAGCTTCTGGTACTTTTCCTCAACCTCTGTGGCAGGGTTGGGGTCGGTGTACACCAAGTCGCCGGGTGCAACGGCATCTGACGGTCCCTGTGGTTGAGACACCTTCACAGGCCCCGTGGCAGCCGGAGGCTGAACAGCCGATGCATCCGAGTACATGCCGCTCGACGAATAGGTCTTGCTGTCGTTGTGCACCAGTATCAGCTGCGGGGCATTCGGATCCGTGGAAGCGGCATACATATCCCCGCCGTGTACCGGGCATTTTGAACTCGGGGATTTCCCCTTTGGGAGATAGACCGTCACCGCCGAGCAGCCCGGGATCGCCCGAAATCCTGTCTTCCTGCAGATCTTCACAGATTCGACCTTTGCCTCGGGAGGAACGGTGAACTTCGTCGGCAGGTCCCTTCCCTTCACCGCTTCCTCGACGAAGGCCTTCCAGATAGGGGCTGAAACGACACCGCCGGTAGCCCCCTTCTTGCCGAGGGGTTTATGATCGTCGTTTCCCGCGTAGACCACCGCCACCAGCCCTGGAACTCCGCCCAGGAACCAGGCGTCGCTGTAGTCGTTCGTCGTCCCCGTCTTTCCGAAGGTTTCCCGGTCCTTCAGCAGCGCCCTGCTTCCTGTGCCTGTCCGCACAGCGTCAAGAAGCACCGACCGCAGCACCACGGCCGACTCCGCAGAAATCCCCCGGGTCGATACCGGCGCACGGGACTCGAGCACGTCGCCGTTCCCCGACCGTATCTCCCGGACCATCAGGGGGGTCACCGTCTTTCCGTTATTGGCGAAAGCGGAGAAAACCACCGCCATTTCGAGGGGGGTGATGCTCGCGCTCCCCAGGGCAAGGGACAGGTCGGCGGGAACATGGGGAGAGGTTATCCCCAGGCTGCGGGCAGTGTTAAGAATGTTCTTCGCACCCACGTAGTCGATGAGGCGGACCGCTACCGTGTTGATGGAGTGGATCAGGGCGTACTCCAGGGTTACCTCCCCTTTGAATGTGCCGCCGTAATTTTCCGGGGCCCAGACCGTATTGTTGGGGCCCTTCTTGTCGTACTCTATCTTCATGTCAAGGAAATGGTCCGTGGGCATCAGGCCCGATTCGAACGCCGCGGCATACACGATGGGCTTGAAGCCGGACCCCGGCTGGCGGAACGCCTGGGTCGCCCGGTTGAACTTGCTCTTCGCGAAATCGTGCCCGCCTACCATGGCCAGCACTTCGCCGGTTTCAGGGTCCATGCCCACGATGGCACCCTGGCTCTTCAGCCCCTTCATTGCCTTTTCAGCGGCTTCCTGCATCTTCAGGTCAAGGGTCGTGTGGATCTCCATCCCACCAGAGTACACAAGGTCGGGCCCGTACTTCGGCAGCAGCTCGTTGAACAGGATATGTGACACGAAATAAGGGGCCCTGTTGAACTCCTGCACCTTGTTCGGAACATGCTTGAAAACAAGCTCCTCGGCGTACGCGGTGTCCCGTTCTTCTTCCGTGATCCATCCCAGGGTCACCAGACGCTCCAGCACGTACCGCTGCCGCATCTTCGCGTTCTCGAAGTTCGAAAGGGGGCTGTATCGCGCCGGAGCCGCGATCAGGCCCGCCAGGATGGCAGCCTCCGGAAGGGTCACCTCTGAAGACGGCTTTCCGAAATAGGTCCGGGCGGCCGTATCCACACCCCACGCGCCGTGGCCGAAATAGATCGTGTTCAGGTACATCTCCATGAGGCGGTCCTTCGTAAAGAGCTGCTCCATCCTGAACGAAAGGATGATCTCCTTGGCCTTTCGTTCCATCGTCCTCTCCTGCGACAGGAAAAGATTCCGGGCAAGCTGCTGGGTGATGGTGCTTCCGCCCTGTTTCACACCCCGGTTCACGACGTTCTCAAGAAAGGCCCTTGCGATGGAGAGCAGCCGTATGCCTCCATGCTGGTAAAAGGACGAGTCCTCGGCGGCAAGGGCCGCCTTGATGACCCATGGAGAAATGTTCTTCAGTTCCACCGGCTGGCGGTTCTCGGTGAACAGCCGCGCGACCCGTTCACCGTTCCGGTCGTAGATCACGCTCGCCACATTGGCCTTGTGGGCAAGCATCTCGGTGGTGGTCGGCAGGTCTTTCGAAATATCCCTCAGATAGATTGCCACGAAAACAGAAACTGCCGCTCCTGCGAGGAGCAGGAGAAAAAGTACGCCCAGAAAAAAGGTCTTCAGAAACGACCTCTTCTTCCGCGGTCTCTCTTTCTTAGCGCCGTTCTGTGAGATGTGCTTCCTTCCAGACGGCGTTTCGGACGATCGGGACATAGCGCTCCTCCTTGTATAAAGAAACCATCCCGGGGGGGATGCTTCAGAATCAGGTCTTCATCATGTTCCAAACGATTATACCACCCCTTTCGAAAAATTTTTTCCCAAAAACGAAAAAAAAGGCTTGCAAAACATTTTTAGGCGTGGTATATTCTTCGCCGTTGCCTCACGGGGCGACGCCGGAACTTGAAAAAAGAATACAGTGCATAAAGAAGTATGCGAAGTCCTGAAGTAAATATTTGAGAGTTTGATCCTGGCTCAGGACGAACGCTGGCGGCGTGCTTAACACATGCAAGTTGAACGGTCCGACATGGAAGCTTGCTGAAGTGTCGGGTAGTAGCGGACGGGTGAGTAATGCATGA
>Ga0228535_1002849_pt1 | contig 14720 bp, 14 predicted proteins | sample SJ1metagenome_FD_168457 | JGI IMG/M metagenome (GOLD analysis project Ga0228535, IMG submission 168457) | Enriched culture of PCE-dechlorinating microbial communities from Ithaca, New York, USA - SJ1 | ecosystem: Engineered > Modeled > Simulated communities (microbial... > Unclassified | place... | reverse complement strand
ACGCGGCAGGCAGGGGGTGTGGGCAGACTCCGGCTTCCAATGCAAATGGATGACTGCCTAACTGAAGTCTGATTCTATGGTTGCCGGAGTCAGGGAACATCAGCCCACCTGTCGACGTCTTGGCAGTGGGTAACACTGAAACAAGAAGTCAAAGCCTGAGAACATCATCAACCGTTCGCCAGTATGGTAGCTGATGACAATATATGCTGAAGTCTACAACCTCGCCGGACTACGCTGTTCACTAAAGGCTTTTTGCCGTGACAAGAAAAGCACAGCGTCTGTCCGCTGTGCTCGTCGTTTACAGAGTCGCCGTTTCGCCCGCCTGTTTCGGCTCGCCGCCCGCTTCTTTGCCGGCATCGGCCGGGGGTTTTAACTCTTGCAGCTCTTTTTCCAACTGGCGTATTTTACTCTGGTAGCCGCGGATTTCCCGCCCGAGTCCGAACTGCCGGAACGTGCTCAGCAATCCGGTCAGCAAGGCACCCAGGGTAACCGAACCAAGCACCAACAGGACGGCCGGCACCTGGAATACCCAGGTAAGAAAAGCGATGGAGATGATGTCCTTATTCTGAATTGAAAAAATGGCTACCAACAGCATAATCAGCATGGACAATACCAAGCGATACAAACCTGCTCCCTCCTTCGTCGCCGCAGACTTCATCAGAGTATTCTCCGGCAACGGGGGAAATCCTGCTTGGTGCCGCAACTTAAACCAGTCTGGATAACAGCACGGCCGCCACCAGGATGCCGTCCGCCAGCTCCAGCACCGTACCCTTGGCCAGTTCCGCCGCCAGCGGCAGGCTCTTGGCAAAGGTCAGCTCAACGCGCCGGCGGACGTATAACTCCCAGCCGGCCAGCCCGACGACCGGGCCGAGCAGGACACCGAACAACAGCAAAGTGGCGATGCTGCCGATAAGCGTATTCAAAAGAACGAACCCCTGCCGGCCATACTTTTCCCGGTGCCGGCGGTCGATGTACCGGGTGTAAAGCTGCGTGCCGGCGGTCGCTGCCGTCAAAAAGAGAAACACCGGCCAGCTTAACACCCCGGCCCCGCTGCAATAAGCGACAAGGCAACTTCCGCCCCATAGGAAGGGAAGACCGGGAATTTTCGGAAAAATAATTCCCAGCAGACCGACAAACGTGATCAGGCTGATCAGCAGAAAACTGCCCCACATGATGAACCACCCGCCGCTGTACTGATTTTGCTTCAAATTAATTATGTGTTGCCGCCCCGATATTATACGCCAAAGAAAAACCGGAGGCGGTTGCCTCCGGTCGCGTACAGTAAACTTATTTCCCGGCTGCTTGCGGCTTCCTTTGTTCGCTCTCCCGCCAGAGCAGCCAGATCGGGCTCGCGATGAAAATGGAAGAATAGGTCCCGACAACGATACCGAGCACGAGGGCCAGGGAAAACTCCCGCACCGTGCTGCCGCCGAGCAGCAGTACGGCGGTAATCGCGAACAGTGTCGTCAAAGCCGTGTTGATAGAACGGGTCAGGGTTTCGTTGATACTGTTGTCGACGATTTCCCGCAGCGTCTTGCCCCGGCGCAATTTCAGATTCTCCCGGAGACGGTCGAAAACAACGATCGTATCGTTGATGGAATAACCGACAATAGTCAGGATTGCCGCGACGAAAGAAATACTGACCGGGATGCGCAGGAGCGAAAAAATTCCGACCACAATGAGCGAATCGTGCAGCAAAGCGGTAATGGCGGCAATGGCAAATTTGAATTCAAACCGGAAAGTAATATAGATAACCATCCCAACAGAGGCAAGCAGGAGAGCCAGGAAGGCTTTCGTCCGCAGTTCCCGGCTGAAGGCCGCGTCGACCGCTTCGTCGCCAAGCTTCTCATACGGTCCGAGCTTCGCCGTCAGGTCACTCAAGACCTGAGCCTTTTGTTCCTGGGTTATTGGCGGTGTCTGGACAATCACTTCCTGACCGGCTGCCGCACTGCCGCCCAGCGACTGGGCCATCTGAATGCCGCTCGCGCCCAGCCCGTGCTGCGCCAATACTTCTCTGACTTGCGCCTCAGTCACCGCTGCCGTGAATTTCAGAGTAAACAGATTGCCTCCGGTAAAATCGATGCCCAGATTCAGTCCCCGTCCCGGCATCAACAAGGATATCAGGCCCAGAGCAATAACGATGCCGGAGACGATAAACCAGGTTTTCCACTTATCCGAAAATTTCATGTTTTTCGCCTCCTCATGCACCGACTAAAAATTTGCTGTTCTTGATTGGGAAAGTATTGACCGCCAGACGCAACACCAGGCGGGTAACCAAAATCGCCGTAATCATGCTGGCCAGAATACCGATGGTAAGAGTGACGGCAAACCCGCGAATCGGCCCGGTACCGAAGTAGTAGAGCACTCCCGCGGCAATCAGCGTAGTGACATTGGCATCAAAGATGGTCCGGAAGGCCTTGCGGAAACCGGAATCAAGGCTGGCCCGCAGTGTCTTGCCGAGGCGCATTTCTTCCTTAATCCGCTCAAAAATAATGACGTTAGCGTCAACCGCCATTCCGACCGACAGAATGATGCCGGCCATGCCGGGCAGGGTCAGAACCGCATTCATGCCCATCAGGACACCGAGAACAAGCAGCACATAGACCAGCAAGGCAAAATCAGCCACCAGTCCTGGCAGCCGGTAGTACAGAAGCATGAACAGGATGACGAACACAATGCCGATCAGGCCGGCCTTAAGGCTTTTGGCAATCTGGTCCTGGCCGAGGGTGGCGCTCACGAAGCGCATCTCCCGCTGCTCCACATCAACCGGCAGTGAACCGGAGTCGAGCATGATCTCGATCGCCATTGCTTCTTCCAATGAGCCGAAACCTCTAATAATACCTTTACCGCCGGTAATCGGTTCATCTACGCTTGCAACTTGGATCAACTCGTCATCCAGGAAGATAAAGATGGGGCGGTGGTCGGGCGCCGCTTTCGTCGTCGCCGCCGCAAAGTTGTCGGTTCCCTCTTTGTCGAACTCCAGCGTGATCACATTGCTGACTTGGCCATTCTCCAATGTCGTTATCATCGCGGTGGATTCCTTTAAATTGGCCCCGGTAAGAATTGGCGATACTGCCGGGTTCGGGACAACCGTGTTTTCCTGCACCAAGACACTGCTTTCATCACGAAACTCAAGTTTAGCCATCTTGCCGATAACGGCTAGAGCCTCGTCCGGGTTGCTCACGCCCGGCAGCTGAACGACGATCCGGTTTTCCCCGAGCAATTGGATGACCGGCTCCGTCAGGCCGAGGCGGTTAATGCGCTCTTCGATAATATTCCGCACCTCCCGCACTTTGGCGGCGGTGAGCGGACGCTCCGGCGTATCAACGGCTTCGAATACGATATAAGTGCCGCCGCTCAAATCCAAACCGAGATCCATATTCTGAATCAGTGGTCTGGCCAGCAAGGGCTTGTCCATACCTGGCAGCTGGACCGGCCGGACGTAAGCGTACGCCGTGGCCGACACGATTATCACCAGCAGCAGCAGGATAATCGCATTCTTCCATTTCATAGTTATCCTCCTCCACGCTTGTCATCGCAGACTCATGGTTCTTATTATAAGTCTCGCCCTACTGCTTGTCAATGAAAGAAGGTTGCTGTTATGTAAACTATAACAGACGCGTATCATTGATCGTCAGGGCAAAATGACAGTCCAGGAACGCCGCCGCCCGCCGGCACATAATCATCCGCGTCAGGAAAATTTCGAAATAATCCATTACGGGGCTGATCTGCGTGTCGATGGTCAATTCCAAATTGATCTCCCGCTTCGTCTCGTCGACTCGCAGGAAAGAATGCTCCACCGCGTAATTGACCCGGTCGTGAATATCAAAAGCGGCAACATTGTCATTGCGCACGCGCGAGCGGTGCACATCCGATTTGTCCGCCAGGATGAGGGCGGCGGCAATCGTATTGACCGCCTGCCCGTACTGTTCCTCGTGATTGCCGATCGCGGAGATGACAAAAGCAATTTCCTCCGCCGGCATTTCCATATCGCTCAAAATTCGCAGCGCGATCATCGCCCCGCTTTGGCCGTGCCCGGGCCGGCTGACCACGTTGCCGATATCGTGCAGATAACCGGCGATTGCCGCCAACTCGCACTGCCGCTCCGGATACTTCAGCCGGACCAAAATATTCCGGGCGATGCTGGAGACCAGATTCGCGTGCCGGAAACTGTGTTCCGTAAAGCCAATCGCGCCCAGATGGACGTTCCCCTGATTGATAAATGTCTCCACTAATTGATTCGTCTTGATGTCTTCCAGCATTAACATTGCCTGTATCAACTCCCATTCCCCGCAAGATTCGGCCGCACCATGGAGACTCAAAATTTATTATATGCATATCTTACGGGGAATCACACCTGATAAGATGCATTTTTCATTTTGAGCGGAGCGAAAAAACTAGCTGTTGCTATAATCAGCATAGGCTTCCCACTCGATCATTGCTGTGAAAAGTCTCAAAGCGGGCGGAACGCATGCAATGCGTTCCCTACATTTCACTAAGCGCAATGTTGTGTCATCCTGAGCCGTGCGAAGGTTCTCATCCCTTACCAGCCCGAACAATACTAATCCCCGGGGATTTGCGGGCAAGGAAGAATGAGCTCCTTCGTTTCATTCAGAATGGTACTCTCTTAGCTTCCTCGCTTCGCTCATCCCGGCTGTGCCCAGCTTCTTTTAACCCGATTTTGCTTCCGAAGCCGGCTTGGGAGTTCGCCGCCGCGGCGAGCGGCGGCACATCGTCATCTGCACCAGCAAAAAGACGCCGAGATTGAGGATGATGTCGCCGATACTGATAACTTTGCCGCCCGGATAAATCGACGGTTTAAGCGGGATAATGTCGGCGAGAAACGGGAGCCGGGTACCGCTGTCCAGCATGGCGTGCTTGAGATAGTTTCCCTTTTCCAGCAGAGGGATATAATAGTCCAGCCCGGCTTGCCGGAGCGCGACAGCCGACACCGGCATCCGGCCGCCGTTGGCGAGGATAACCAGCGCGTTTAAGAAAATGCCGACGGCAATCATCCGGGCCGCCGGCAGCTTCCGGTTGAACCAGATGCCAAGCAAAAGCAGGAGGTACGACACAGCCAGGACGATGTTGCCGTAACCGGTGAGCAGCGGCAGGCCGAAAGCGGCCGAGAGGCTGACCGCGTACTGGAGGAAAAGCGCGATAAAGATCAGCTCGATGCGCTCAAACTGCAATTTAAACAGGCGGCCGATTTTCCCGCCCCGGACGAGTGCGATCAGGATGGCAACGACGACAATAACGGCGGACATGGCGTTCTCTCCCCGTGCGTAAAATACATTCTACCCTTTTATTCGTGAAAAACGCCCGAACCCCTCTCCGGCGCGGCCAATTCAGCCGAAAGTCTTGCCGGTTCCGGCTGCCGGATATTATGGCAGCCGACTAACGGCTTTCCGGCTCCGGCCGGCTTGCATAACTCGCCGCCTCGGACCGGCCGGTCAGCTTGCCGGCGACATCCCGGTTGTTCGGCGGGCAGCCTTCGACGAACTGACCGCGGTCCCGGAAGCAACGCAGGCAGTTGCCGACCAGAATCAGCTTGGCCGGGTCGACCGGCGGCAAATCAGGCACCGCCCCCGCGATAACCGTATGCCCGATCCATTTCTCCAGCTGACCGGACATTTCCGTATCCTTCAGAACGCTGAAGACAGTGTTCCGGCAGCCGGTGCAAGCCCCGTCGTGGCGAAGGTCCAGACCGCCGGGCACCTGAATGGAGCGGACGGCGTCCAGAGAAGAAACGAAGCGGCGGCATACGGCGGCGACGGGTTCACCGACGACGGTAATTTCACTTTCCGCGAGCGTCCCCAGCCCCAGTGCCGCCGCCAGACGGATGTAGTCGACGGCGGCCGGCTCGACCCCCATCACCCGGGCGGCAACCGCGTCGACGGCTACCGGGTCCTTCCCGGCGATGAGCACGTTCAGCGGAACCGGCGTACCGTATACCGGGCCCAGTCCTTCGTGTCCGATGAGTCCGTCGACAACCGTCAGGGCAGCCCCGAGGACCGAGTTGATATCGGCAATGCCCTGGAACAGTCCGGTCATGTGCAGACGCCGTTTGTCGGCGTCGTCGATCAGACCTTTTGTGTTCTTCAGCCCGAGCGAAACCGGCGCCTGGTCGTGCGTTTTCAGACTGGGCAGATTGATGATGGCGTCGGCTTCCACAACCGGTCGGAAAGTTGTCACCTGCCGGGCAACTTTCCCGTTCGGGATTTCAACCTTCACCTTTTCCGTACTTTTCAGGTCCAATACTTCGATACCGTTATCGCGAAGATGCTGGTAGCCGGTCGCCTGAATCGCTTTCTCCGTATCCACCCCGACGGCCGAGGCTTCCGCCACGAACGGGTCGGCTCCCGCCTCCCGCAGCAGTTCGGCGAGCGCCCGGACAACGACGGGATGCGTCACGGCCCCGGTCTCCGGCGCCACTTCCGCCACCAGATTCGGCTTCAACAGCAGTCTTTTCCCGGGGGCGGCGATATCTCCGATGCCGCCGAGCAAAGTGAAAGCTTCCCGCAGCATCGCCTTGACGCTCGCCGGGGGCGGAAAACCTTCCCCCTTGTATTTGACAATGGCTACAACACTCATATCCGTCACCTCCGTTCATTAAATTCAGCACCGGTATAGTTTATCCTGCCGGCGGGGCCGGAAAGCGCGGGAGTCGTCCCTTAGCCGGAAAAACAATGGCAAAAGAGCCATCCGACAATCAAATTTGCTCATAAGGCAGCTTCAAACCGATTGTCTACTTTGACAAGCACCGAAAATAATGGCAGCTTATTGGAAAATCATGTCGGCATGAAAACGCCGCAATCCCGTTAAGGACTACGGCGCTTTGACTTTTTCTTTTATTCCGCTTTTTCAAACAGGTCGCGACGCGCACCTGCTCCAACCTATTGCTTCACCAAATGTAAGGCACAAGCCGGTAACGGACCTTCTTTGTGTATTCTGTGTACCCCGGCAAACCTTTCTTCAGGAGCTTTTCCTCGTCCTGAATCTTCCAAACCATCGCAGGTATCATCAGTGCGACAATAACCAGTCCCCACCATGTGCCGAGCGCCAAAGGTATGCCAAGGGCCAGTGTCAGATCACCAACATAGTTGGGATGTCTCACGAGCGCATAGGGCCCTGTCGTGACGACTTTTTGGCCTTCATAGATCTTGATGGCGGAACCGGCATAGCTGTTTTCTTTTTTACTGATAAACCAGATGGCGTTAGCCAGAACAACGAGCCCGTCTCCAATAATGGAGACATAGGCAGGCATATGAGACCACCCGAAGCGATGATCGAGCGCGGAAAGAACAAGCAAACTGAGCACTGCAAGGTAGGCGAACATGATGTTGATTTTCCGACCGGTAGTTTGTTCAGCTGCTGGTCCGGCTTCCTTGCGCCGCTCAATGAGCGCCGGGTCCTTAATTGAAAAGTATACGCCGCTCAAAGTCACCAGGGCCACGAATACCGGGATGAAGATCCATGCTTGCCAGTAGCCCAGCGTCCAGGCCGGCAGAAAGAGCACAACGCCAAGCGCTACAAAGCCGAAAATGAATGTCTTTATAGCCTGAACGACGATTTTGCCTTTGGGTTGTTGTGCCATAGAACAACACCTTCTTTTTTTAACAAATCTGTTAACCAATGACTAATCAAGGATTTCCACATATCCCTTCGTTCCGTTGACCCGGATCTTTTGTCCGTCTTTAATCAGTTTTGTCGCATTTTCCACGCTCACGACCGCGGGGAGACCATACTCCCTGGCGACAACGGCGCCATGAGTCATCATCCCGCCTACTTCCGCAACCAGGCCTTTAATCGAGACAAACAACGGCGTCCAACTGGGATCGGTAAAGGCCGTGACCAGGATATCGCCCTCCTCAATGTGGGCATCTTCCAGGTTTAAAACGATACGCGCCCGACCTTCGATGACACCTGATGAAACAGCGACTCCAATCAAAGCGCCCTTGGGGATATCACCGGTGTCGTACTCGCCGGTAATGATCTCCCCGTCGGATGTCATCACCCGGGGCGGCGTTAATTTCTCATAGACCTCGTAATCTGCCTTTCGCTTCGTGATGATGCTGTAATCCAGCTGGTTTGTACGGATAACCTCCCGCAGTTCCTCAAAGGTGAGATAATAGATATCCTCTTGCTTCCGGATCAGCTCTTTTTGTACCAGCCGGGCAGCCTCTTTCTTTAAAGCCTGCTTATAAACCAAAAAACGTTGCATCATCGCATACTTGGGGTATTCCCGGAAGCCGATGAAATTGCGCATAACGCTGATCTTCTTTTTTGTCTTTTCCACCTTCTGCCTGCCGCCGGGCAGCTTCTGCAATTTTTCGACCAGCTCTTGTTCCTTTTGCTCCGCTTCTCGCCGCTTCTGCTCAAATATAACGTCATGGGAACCCGGCTCGAAATTCTTGATGTTATTAAGAAGCAGGGGGATCAGCATCGTTGGCTTCTCAGCCCAGCGCGGCCTCGTTATATCGATTTCCCCGGGGCAGCGCCCTCCGTATTTCCTCAGATAGCTCCGGATGGAATCGCTGACAGCTTTGCCGCCCGCAAGCTTCTCCAGTTCCTCAAAAAAGGTCGCATCGTCGGCATGCTGTAAATACTCAAGTACCGCCGGATATCGCCGGACCACGTCCGCCACATCCAAAAGCTCTAGCCCCATTTCCGCGGTGACATTGTTGCTGAGCGATTGCGTAAGGATATCGGTAACGTCCTCTTCATCCAGCCATTTCTTCATGTTTTTCTTAAGCCAGTTGGGAGCAAAGACGCCGACAATGCCCACGCCGTAGTTGTTCAAAACGATGGACTTATAAGCTTCATCCATATCCTGCAGAATAAAATCAAACAGATCGGTTCCCGTTTTGCCGCCTATCCTTTGCTCCAGATCACGAACTTGCGCATCATGCTTGGCAAAAACTCTGCGGAGGAGACCGGCGTCATTCTCCCGTTCGATTTTTCTCGCTTGCAGGAAGCCGGAAACCACCTGCCCCAGCGAGCCGCCGCTTAGGCCCATTGATGTCTTTCCGCGGGCCAGTGTTTTGATATAGTCCTTTCTTTTCAGGACATTGGTGAGCGCTTTCTGTATCAAAGGGTCTACCGAACCGAGACCGCTTTTCACAAAAATCTTTCCTGCTACGGGCGAAGCAAGCTCATAAGAGACGTCGATATAAATCCGCCCGCCAGCCTCGGCCAAAGGAGCACTGGTAATTTTCTTAAACCAGATCGGGAAAAAGGACATACCTAATGGCTTCATGACATCCGTCATCATCTGTTGGTGTCCAAACGACATATAGACATGATTTTTCCCATCCTTCACTTCCGGCAGAGGATACAAGGTAGTAATGGGACGGCTCTGAACGATATAAAATTTACCTTCATCAAGGCACCATTCGATGTCCTGAGGGCGGCCAAAATACGCCTCGATCCTTCTGCCTGTTTTCTCAAGCTGCAAAATCTGCTCATCCATCAGGGTTTGCCTATTCTGCTGGTCGGGCCCCAGTTGCTGTTCCTTCGTACCGCCTTCTTTTAGGGAAAAAATAGCCAGTTTTTTCGTTGATATCTTCTTACCGACGATCTTGCCTTCCCGTACTTTATAAATATCAGCGTCCACCAGGCCGGAAACCAATGCTTCACCAAGACCGAAGCTGGCATCGATGGACACGACCTTCCTGTGCGACGTGACCGGATCAGCCGTAAACATGATTCCCGCCGCCTCCGGGAAAACCATTCTCTGAACGACTACCGACAGATGGACCTTGTTGTGGTCGAAACCGTTCTGCATTCGGTAAATCACCGCCCGGTCCGTAAACAGCGACGCCCAGCACTTGCTGATGTGTTTCAGGATGGCTTCCTTGCCTATAACATTCAGATACGTATCCTGTTGACCGGCAAAGGACGCCGTCGGCAGATCCTCCGCTGTGGCGCTGGACCGCACAGCATAGGCATCTTTATCTCCCAGTTTTGTAAGATGCCGGGTAACTACTTCTTCAATATCCTTAGCAATTTCCGTACTTTCGATGGCACTGCGTATCTTTCCGCTGATTTCGCTAACACTTTCCCTGTCCTCCGCCTTTAGAAGAGACAGCTGTTCCAGTAAAGCATTAAACTCCGGTGTTTGTCCGATGATTCGTTTGTATGCTTCGGTGGTGACGCAAAAGCCCTCCGGAACCCTTATCCCATTAATTCTGGATAGTTCCCCCAGGTTGGCACCTTTACCCCCGACCATCGCAAGCTTGGTTTTATCGATTTCCTGAAAGCCAAGCACATACGAATTCATATATATTCTCCTTTCTGTTTTATGCGTTTAAATTCTTTGTTAACAAAAGCATTTTTGCGCAAAGCCAAATAAGCTTTATAAATATTTCTCCTTGTAAAAATTCTTCTTAAACAGATTTATAAATCCATCAAATTCTTCGCGTAAAGCACCAAAATCAATCCCTGTTTTAACAGGCATTTTACTTAAATACCCATCGGTAATTAGGGTGAGTATTTTCATAACAAGCTCCGGATCAATACCATCTTTGAATTTCGAAGTGTCCGCACCGGCAAAAATTCTGCTTCTCAAATTTACACCTTGACCATTTGCTAAAATTGTTTTTATATCCGCTTTAACTTCATCATCTTTTTCAAAATACACACGGTCTAGAAAAGAAAGCATTGCCGGGTGTTTTTTCATAACCGAAATTTCAATATCAGTCAAAAACTTAATTCTATCAAAGAAATCAGTGATGCTGTTATCAAACTTTTCATTGATTTCATTCGTAAGAATGCCGCCGCATATTTCAATCAAATATAAATACAAAGCCTTTTTTGTACCGAAGTAATGAAATATCAATGCTTTTGAAACCCCGGCAGCAGCAGCGATATCGCTGATAGATGCTTTTTTGTAACCGTTAGTGCCAAAGCATGCAAGGGCAGCATCAATGATTTTGTTTTGTTTCTCTAAAGGTAAACTCAAAAAATTCTCCAAACGACTCACCTCGCACATATTATTGACCGAATCGGTTAAGAATATAATAACACAATTAACCGATTCGGTCAATAATACATAAATATTCAAGTGTTTTGTCTTAAAAACAAAGGCAACCCCGGTTTGCGCCGGGGTTGCCAGTCCTTGCGGAAATTACTTGTTGTACCAGCCTCTGTCTTTCATCGCCGAAGCGATCCGATTGACGGAGTTGAGGTAAACGCCTTTTCTCATGTTGACGTTGTGCTTCTTCGCCATATCGTAACCGGCGGTGAAAGCCTTGACCATGAGAGCTTCCAGCTTTTCGTTGACTTCTTCCTCGGTCCAATAGTAACCGTAGTTGTTCTGGACCCATTCCATGTAGGAAACGGTCACGCCGCCGGCGTTCGCGAGCACGTCGGGGATAACGAGAACGCCGTTCTTGAAGAGAATTTCGTCCGCTTCCGGAGTCGTCGGGCCGTTCGCGCCTTCGGCAACGATCTTGGCCTTCACAGCGGCCGCGTTTTCAGCCGTCAACTGTTTTTCCAGAGCTGCCGGGACAAGGATGTCGACTTTGAGCGCGAGCAGGTCGGCCGAGCTGATATCCTTGCTGCCCGGGAAGCCTTTGACGGAGCCGGTCTTCTTGACATGCTCAACCACGTCGTACATGCACATTCCGTCCGGATTGTAAGCGCCGCCGTAGACGTCGCATACGGCAACGACTTTCGCACCCATGTCCTGAATCAGCATCGCGGCGTAGCTGCCGACATTGCCGAAGCCCTGGACCGCAACGGTAGCTTTCTTAATGTCGATGCCTTCGCGCGTGCAAGCTTCGCGAATGCAGAAGTCAACACCGCGGCCGGTCGCAGCGGTCCGACCGAGGGAACCGCCGATGCTGAGCGGCTTGCCGGTGAGGACGCCGGGTTCGCTCTTACCTTTGATCGCTTCGTATTCGTCGAGCATCCAGCCCATGATTTCCGGAGTGGTGTTGACGTCCGGAGCCGGCACGTCGATCGCGGCGCCGATATCATGCGCAATAGCCCGGATATAGGCCCGGCTCATTCTTTCCAGTTCACCCTTGGAAAGCTTTCTCGGGTCAACGATGACGCCGCCCTTGCCGCCGCCGTAAGGAATGCCGGTAACGGAGCACTTAATGCTCATCCAGGTGGAAAGAGCGAGAACTTCTTCCCGCGTCACGTCCTGGTGGAAACGGATGCCGCCCTTGTAGGGGCCGATGGCGTTGTTATGCTGGGAACGGAAACCGTGGAATACTCTGATGGTACCGTCGTCCATCCGGACCGGGAAGTTAACTTCCATAACTTTCTTCGGCCAGCGGAGAATTTCGTGCAGACCTTTGTCCAAACCTAAAATTGCGGCGGCATCGTCAATCTGTTTCTGGGCAATCTCAAATACGTTCAATTCTTTTTCACTCATTGTCCTTTCTCCTCCTTTATTTTTAGGCAATTAAGATGAAAGCGCGGCATTATAACCTGACTACCCACCTCCTTTGGTGCTTCCCTGCCGAGGGTATTCCGGATAGTACAAAAGAAGGATTGCCGTTTGCCGTCATCGGCATAAAAAGCCCAAAACCATCTAAGCATTCGCCCCTGCTGCAATCGATTCCTGCTTCCAACCTGGACAATATTACTTTTATTTAGCGGTTGTACCGGACTTCCGGCAGCTGCGACACAAAAAATGGGCCGGAAAGCCGGCCGTCCGCCGCCTACCCGGAGAATAATTCGTTACGAATATCACAAACTCCTCTTCCCATTTCGCCATTCTTCACCAATCTTTATGAGCCTGCAATTAACAATACCCTGACAGACAGAAAGTATGCGCCGTCGAAAAAGCATACTTCCCGTTATCCTGACTATTCCGTTCTTTCCCCGGTATCGGCACTCACATCGGAAGCCTCCCCGGGCTCGTCGTCAATCCATTGCCGGACCGAACTCGGGACGTCTTCCTCGGCCGCTTCGGCGGCTTCGGTCACCTGCCCGATTGCCGGTTTCATAACCCGGATGATGATCCCTTCCGCCACTTCGAGCAGTACGGCATCGCCGTCCACTTCGCTGATGGTTCCGCAGATACCGCCGACCGTAATCACCCGGTCGCCCTTTTTCAGAGACTTCATCAGCCCGGTACGCTGCTTCTTGCGGCTGATCTGCGGCCGGACAAACAAGAAATAGTTGGCGGCATAAAAGACAATCAGCAGAATAACGATCTGCGGCAGAAATTTTAGAAATTTCTCCATCATTACAAACCTCCTCGCACGTCTTGGCTATTCCCGCACTACGCTATTTTCCACACGGCCGGGGAAATACCTCTCCCGGCAGCAAAATCTTCCGCTGCCGGACGGTCTATTCGGCCACCTCGTATTTGGCCAAGAATTCGGCCCGTAACTCAGGCAAGCAGTCGTCCCGGATGGCAGCCCGGATTCTTCCCATCAGCCGGAGCAGGAAAGACAAATTGTGAATAGTCGTCAGCCGGATACCGAGGACTTCATCCGCTTTGAGCAGATGGCGGATGTAAGCGCGGGAAAAATTCCGGCAAGTATAACAGTCGCATTCCGGATCGAGGGGCGAGAAGTCCTCGGCGTTGCCGGCATTACGGACCACGAGCTTGCCCTGACTCGTCATTACTGTTCCGTTGCGGGCGATTCTGGTCGGCAAGACGCAGTCGAACATATCGATCCCGCGCGCCGCTCCCTCCAGCAGGCAGTCGGGCGAACCGACTCCCATGAGATACCGCGGTTTATGGGTCGGCAGTTCCGGCACCGTACAGTCCAGAAGCTCGTACATCAGGCTTTTTGGTTCACCCACACTCAGACCGCCGATCCCGTAGCCGGGGAAACCCATCTCCGTCAGCTCGCGGGCGCTGCGGACACGCAAATCGGCGTACATTCCCCCCTGTACGATGCCGAATAAGGCTTGGTCCGTCCGGTTATGGGCGGACCGGCAGCGTTCGGCCCAGGCGGTTGTCCGCACGAGCGCCTGCTCCGTGTATTGATAATCGCTCGGATAGGGGGCGCACTCGTCGAAAGCCATGGCGATATCCGCCCCAAGGGCCATCTGGATTTCCATCGAAATCTCCGGAGTGAACAAGTGGGAAGAACCGTCAATGTGGGAGCGGAAGGCAACTCCCGCATCAGTGATCTGTCGCATGTCGCTCAGACTGAACACCTGAAAGCCGCCGCTGTCGGTCAGGATGGCCCCGTCCCAATTCATAAACCGGTGCAATCCCCCGGCTTTCCGGACGAGTTCATGCCCCGGCCGCAGATAGAGGTGATAAGTATTGCTGAGGATTATCCGGGCCCCGATCGTCTTAAGCTCATCGGGAGCCATCGTCTTCACGGTGGCCTGGGTGCCGACGGGCATGAAGACGGGAGTGTCGATAACGCCGTGCGGCGTGTGGAGGCGGCCCAGACGGGCCTTGGTCCGCTTGCATTCTTTGATCAGTTCGTATCTGACAGACATTAGTTGTCCTCCCCGAAATGGTTCTGGCTATGAAAAGCAAGGAGAATGCTTGACAGGCAGTAGAAATAGGAGTTGCGGCTATGTTTCACTGGTTGCCTTTCTCTACGGTCCGGTCTTAGCGACGTAGTTTCGTATCGGCCGCGTCAGCGTCTTGCCTGCGGTCTCAGGGGGGGTACTTGCTGGCAGCACTGGAAGGCTCCCTTTCTAGCTTCCCCTCACTTCAAGGGGAAGAAGCAGCCTGGCTATGCAGCAAAGCATGATCTGAACTAGTAAATTCATTCTTTAACGCGGCAGGC
>Ga0228535_1002848_pt1 | contig 14725 bp, 15 predicted proteins | sample SJ1metagenome_FD_168457 | JGI IMG/M metagenome (GOLD analysis project Ga0228535, IMG submission 168457) | Enriched culture of PCE-dechlorinating microbial communities from Ithaca, New York, USA - SJ1 | ecosystem: Engineered > Modeled > Simulated communities (microbial... > Unclassified | place... | reverse complement strand
TTAATCATGTTATAAATGTAAGCGAAACAAAAGTAGCATCAAAACATAAAGACATAGTTCAGGCTGTTAATTACGGCGATACGGCTCTTTTAATTGAAGGTCAGGATAATGCTATTATAATGAGCAGTAAAGCTTTTTTTATGAGGGCAGTGGCAGAACCTGATAGTGAAAAGGCTGTGAGCGGCCCGAGAGAAGGATTTACAGAGGTACTGCTTGCAAATCTGTCTCTTATTAAACGCAGGTTAAGAACAGATAACTTAAAGATGAAGTATTACAGTTTTGGACTAAGAACGCATACGCAAGCGTGTATTTGCTATATTGACGGCATTGTAGATAAAGAAGTATTGAAAGAATTATATAATCGTCTTGATAAAATTGATATAGATAGTGTACTTGATGTAAATTATTTAGCTGAGCATATACGCGATTCGAAGTATACGCTTTTTCGTCAGTCAGGCGTAACCGAAAAACCCGATGCGGTGGTAGGCAAACTGCTTGAAGGCAGAATAGCAATTTTTGTTGACGGTTCGCCTGTCGTAATGACGGTGCCTTTTTTGTTCATAGAAAATTTTCAAATGGGCGATGATTATTATACAAATTATTTTTACGGTTCAATTTCAAGGTTTATAAGATTAAGTTCTTACTTTTTGACGATTTTAGTTCCCGCTTTATATTTGGCGATTGTAGCGTTCCATAAAGAAATGCTGCCCACGGTTTTTTTAATTAATGTAGCCGCCGAAAGAAGCGGCGTGCCTTTTCCTGTTATTATTGAAATGGTAGTAATGTTTATTGTGTTTGATATTTTAAGAGAAGCAGGGGTGAGAATGCCCTCGGGGGTAGGTACGGCTTTAAGCATAGTAGGAGCAATTGTTATAGGTCAGGCTGCTGTTGAGGCAAGTCTCGTCGACGCGCCCGTTATTATAATAGTTGCGTTTTCATCTATTACAGGACTGCTAAACCCCAGAATGGGAGCTGCGGTTGTTGTATTTAGGATGTTTTTTATAATACTAGCAGGAATGCTGGGGTTATATGGTTTTATTTTATCTTTTTCAATATTAATAATACATTTATACAACCTTACATCCTTAGGAGTGCCGCAGCTGAAAAACTATGAAGATATTGATTATGAAAATATAAAAGACATATTTATAAGAGGACCTTGGCCTAAAATGAAAACACGTCCGTCAATAGCGCAGGACAGCGTAAGGATGAAAACAAAAAATGAATAAAATTAAAGCTAAAAAAATTATTGCCGTTATTTTAATTATTTGCGTTTGCATCTCATTTTCTTCTTGCTGGGATTATGTAAGTTTGAATGAAATAGGAATTACAACAGGAGTCGCTATAGATAAGGAAGGGGATAATTATAAGCTGACGCTTGAGGTAGTAGACTTGGTAAAAAGCAACAAAGAAAAAGGGACAACGCCTTTATATGTTGAATGTGAAGGCAAGACTGTTATGGAAGCAGTAAGAAACTCTAAAAGCATATCGGCTACGAAAATGTTTTGGGGGCATATTGCGGTTATAATTATAAGCGAGCAAATAGCGCAAGAAGAAGGCATATCAAAGTGTCTTGAAATATTTCAAAGAGATGCCGAACCAAGGGAAACTATTAATATAATCATCTCCCAGGAAAAAACGGCGAAAGATCTTATTATGGCGCAGGGATTAACAACTGCTTTAAACGCTTTAGAACTTAGAGATATAGTTGCGGAAGACCATTCAGTTACCTCTAAAACAGGTGACGTGCAGTTTTATCAAGCTATTGACGTTTTAAACAAACAAGGAAGAGAGTTAGTATTACCGGCTTTTCATATTATAAAAAATGATGACATTTCAACAGGCCAATCTAACGGTGTAGCGCTGTTTAATCAAGACAAGCTTATCGGCTATTTATCACCTGAAGATACTTTTTTTTATCTTTTTGTAATTAATGAAATAAAAGGCGGAGTATTCTCCGTTCAATTAGAAGAAGACAAAGAGGATAGTACTGTATTTGAAATTAACGGTTCAAAAACAAAAATGGATTATGAATATGACGAAGATACAGATAAGTTTAAAATAATAATAGAAATTGATACAAATGTTTTTATTGCCCAAAGAAGATCAATGCAGGAGACATACAATCAGAAAGAAATAGAAAAAATCCAGAAAGAAGCTGGAGAGTACTTGGAAGAAAACATCAAATCAGTGATAAAAAAAGTTCAAACGGAATATGATGCCGATATTTTCGCTTTCGGCAATTTAATATACAGGAAAAAACCAAAGCTTTGGGACAAGGTATCCGATAATTGGGACAGGTATTTTAAAGATACTGAAGTTGAAATTAAATCAAATATTCATATTAAAAATACAGCATTTTTAACTAATTAGAGAGGTTAATATGGAAAATGCATTTATTCTTCTCGCTTATACAATTGTTGTTGTTTTTGGGTTTGTCCCGATAATTAAAAAAAAACATAAAGGTGAAATTACAGTATATTCATTTTTACTAATACTGAGCGCGGGATTGCTGATATTTAAATTATTCATCTCTCCCGATTCAAAATCAATATCAGAAATTATAACAAATTTTATAACAGGCTTAAAATAGTAGAGGCTAAGGTTAAATTATGAAAAAAGAAGCGATTACAGTTAAACAGTTAATTTTCTTAATGATGCTGTTTATATTCGGCACCACCGCGACGATAGAGGTTCATGCAAACGTTGGGCAGGACTCATGGATTTCAACAATTCTGGCAATTATATTTTCTCTGCCTATGGTTGTTGTTTTTGCCCGCATAATAAGTCTTTATCCCGGAAAAAATCTTTTCGACATCATGCAGGAAGTGTTTAAACCTGTTGTAGGTAAAATACTTATTATACTGATGATATGGTACGCTTTATTTACTGCGTCAAATGTTGTTTGCATAATTAATAATTTTATAAAAATAACGTCTTTATTAAGCACTCCGAGGTTGATAATATCATTAAGCTTTATTGTAATTGCTGCATATCTTGCTATAAGCAAGCTTAACGGCTTTGGCAAAGGCTCGACTACTGTTTTTTATATTGTAATTGCCGCAACTGTTATAACGATGCTTATGTCTTTAGGGAAAATAAAGAATTTTAATAATTTATTTCCTATTGCAAACCATAGCATATCTCAAATCGCAGGCGGAGCGTGGGCTATATTTGCGATGCCTTTTGCTGAAGTTGTGTTATTTTTAGGGCTTGCCGATGTTATAAAGCGCAAAAAAAATGAAAGTATATACAAAGCGTTTATTTTCGCGACTTTAATTGCAGGCGCGATTTTGCTTATTGTAAATTTAAGAAACTTGCTTTTATTGGGATCTTATCTAATAGAATCTTCTTATTTTCCCTCTTTTAAAACAGCCCGCATATTAGGGATAAAAGATATACTTGAGAGAATAGAGGGTATTCTTACGTATAATTTCATGATGGCTGGTATTTGTAAACTTACTGTATGTATTATATTTGCCTCAAAGGGAACGACAAAATTGTTCGGACTTAAAAACTATAAAACGTTAATAGCCCCAATTTCGCTTCTTTTGTTATCGCTATGTCTGGTGGGCAATGACAATATTGTTGAGATATTCGATTTTATACATGTTTATAAATATTACGCACTTCCATTTCAGATAATCATTCCGCTCATAGTCTGGATAGGAGCGGAAATAAAAACCCGAAGCGATAAAACAAAATCAGAAAATACCCAAAGCATACCTGAGCCGTAATGGACAAATAAAATTTTTATAAACTTTGTCAAACTCTTATAAAAGAATGATTTATAACTTTTAAGCATAAAATTATATGACAAAAAAATAAAAGGGTGAGATGAGGATGAACAAAAAAAAGATAGCAGTATTGCTTATCATTTTCATTGCAATCATTGCATGCGCGGTGTCGTACATCAAATTTACAAGCATTTACGCAAATAATCAGGTTATGCCTCTTAAAGGAGTTAAAGTTGTCATTGACCCGGGACACGGCGGTCTTGATCCGGGTAAGACGGGAATTAACGGAGAAGACGAAGCTGTACTTAATTTAAAAATAGCTTTTAAACTTAAACAAACGCTCGAAATAATGGGTGCGGAAGTTGTAATGACCAGAGAGGTAAATGACGGATTAATGGAAGGCGGTCAGGCGTGGCATAAAGACGACGATATGCGCATTCGGCACGGTATAATACAAAACAGCGGAGCTGATATTATGATAAGCATTCATTTGGATTCTCATATGTCCAACAGAAGCGTATCAGGCACGGGAGTATTATATTACGGAAAAAGTGAATATTCCAAAGAGCTGGCGCAGGCGATAACAGAAAGATTGAAGGTTCTTGATACAGACGGAAAGATGCGCGAGATTAAGCAGCGTGATAATTTGCTTATACTGAAAAACAATCCTATGCCTTCGGTTATAGTTGAGTGCGGGTTTATTTCAAACGCGGCCGAAGAAAAGCTTTTGCAGAAAGATTCGCACCAATCAAAAATAGCTCTTGAAATCGCGCGGGGCATTGTTGACTTTATTTATGAAAATGCTTATTTTAAAAATAAATTATCTGTATTATAATAAAAGCAATCATACATAATATTAAGGAGACAATATATGCAAAGAGCGATAGGAGTTCTGGATTCAGGTGTGGGAGGGCTTACTGCGGTAAAACAAATACAAAAAATACTGCCCAATGAAAATATTATATACTTCGGGGATTCTCTGCGTATGCCTTACGGCAACCGTACATATGAGGAAATAAGGGAATACGCAAATAAAATAATAAAATTTTTGGAATACAAAAATGTAAAATCCATAGCTATAGCCTGCAATACCGTATCATCCCAGATAGAAAGCCTTAAAGCGACTGTGCCGCTTTTCAGTATTGTAAAATACGGATGTATGCAGGCGGCTGAAGAAGCTGAAGATAAAAAAATAGGTCTCATCGCCACGGTAGCGACAGTAAAAAGCGGCGTATATGAATATACGATGGAAAAAATAAATCCCGATATAAAGCTGATATCAAACGATTCAAGCAGACTGCCTAAAGTAATAAACAGCCAGATGGAAAACATTCTGCTCTTATATGAACTCATAAAAGAATGCATTGACCCTATATATAAACAAAATGTAAAAACGTTAATACTTGGGTGCAGCCATTTTCCTATAATAGAAAACGAAATAAAGAGCATGTATCCGTCGCTTAAATTAATAGACCCGGCGGAAAGACAAGTAAAAGAACTCAAAAAATATTTAGTGCGCAACAATATGGACAACAAAAAGGAAAACGGAAAATTTACTCATCTTTACACAACTGCGGACATGCTTGAATATGTTGCAAGCATAAAACGCCTTGATTTGAAATTTACAAAACTTGAAGAAGTTAAACTAATGCCCGGAGATTAAATTATATAAAGAGGTAATTATGAAAAAGATAATTAATACGCAGCTCGCCCCTAAAGCCGTAGGACCGTACTCGCAAGCGGTTATTGCAGGAAATACGCTTTATATTTCAGGTCAGCTGGGAATTGATCCTGCTGTATCAAAGCTTGTGGAAGGCGGCGTTATCGCACAGGCGCATCAGGCGCTTAGAAATATGGGAGAAATATTAAAAGAAGCAGGATATTCATATGATGATGTGGTAAAAACCACAGTGCTGTTAAATGATATAGGCGATTTTGTTGAAGTAAATAAGGTATATATGCAGTATTTTACTTCATCTTATCCCGCAAGGGCTGCGTATCAAGTAGCTGCCCTGCCGATAGGCGGTCTTGTAGAAATAGAAGCTATAGCCGTAAAATGATGAAAAAAACAGACGCAAGTCTGTTTTTATTTTATGTACTGAGCTGTTATAGCTCTGTCATATCCGCTTAAGTCTTTATGGCAGTCAATATTTGTATATCCGTTTTTTATAAAAATATCGCATACGCTCTCTTTTTGCATATATCCTATCTCGACTACAAGAAAACCGTTTGATGTCAGATATTTTTTTGCTTGCCCGGCTATAATTTTATAAAAGTCAAGTCCGTCTTGCCCCCCGTAAAGCGCAGTGTAAGGCTCAAACTCTTTAACGTCAATGCTTAGGCTGTCCATTTCGTCTTTTGTGATATAAGGCGGATTAGAACATATAATATCAAAACGCTTATTTTTATCAAGTCCGTCAAACATATCCGACTTTATTAATCTTACTCTTTCGCCCAGCGAATAGCTGTCAATATTTTTTTGAGCAACATAAATCGCACTATCGTATTTTTCTATGCCTGTTATTTCTGCGTCTGTGTTGTAATGTGCAATAGCGACTTCTATGCATCCGCTGCCTGTTCCAATATTTAATATTTTAGGGTTCTTATATCGCTTTGCTAAATCCAATACGCAATTTACAAGTATTTCGGTATCGTCTCTTGGTATCAGCACATTTTCATCGACAAGAAACTCAAAGCCCATAAACTCTTTTTTGCCCGTTATATATGCAACGGGGCAGCCTGAAGCGCGTTTGAGAATATATTCAAAAAATAAATCTCTTTCAAGTTGTGATAATATCTCATCACTATGCGCTATAAGGTATGCTCTGTCTCTGTCTGTTACATGACATAATATAATCTGAGCGTCAAGCGGAGGCACATTAATTTCGCTTGTACCTTTGCTTAAAATATCAACGCCTTGTTTTAGCGCATCGCTGATCTTCATTCTGTGCAGCCGTCTTTCGGATAATATGAATAAAGATAAGTTTTAATTCCGCCGTTATAAAGTTTGCGGTTTTTTGCACTTCTCTGTCCGAAAGATTTTTCAAAATTTTCATTACCGCATAATATAAAAGCAGACCATTCGTTTAAATTCTTATACACAATGCCCAGATCTTTATATGTTTTCACAACATCATGTCCGCCCGTTCTCATACCGTACGGCGTGTTAGTTATTATTACTCCGCATTTTTTCTTTGAAGAAAAATCTTTTAAATCCAGTTTCTGAAAAGATATGCAGTCACCGACGCCTGCTTTTTCCGCGTTTTCTTTGGCTTGTTTTATGCTGAAATAATCAATATCGCTTCCTAAAATTCTAAGCGGTATATCTTTGACATTTTTTTTAGCTTCTTCTCTTACGGCAGCAAAGGACTTTGAAAAATCATCATTCCATTTTTCGCACGCGAAGGTTCTGTTAATGCCCGGAGCTATGTTTTTCATAATCATTGCCGCTTCTATTAAAATAGTTCCCGAGCCGCACATAATGTCGGCAAGCGTTTTTTCCGCGCTGTAATCAGATAAAAGCACCATTGCCGCGGCAAGGGTTTCTTTAAGAGGGGCTTCGTTTCCCACAGCTCTGTAACCGCGCTTGTTAAGCCCGTGTCCCGAAGTGTTTATAAATATCTGCACAATGTCATTTTTAATTGATACGTAAATAGAATAATCCGCTCCGCTTTCGGGCAGAACTGAGACTGAATGCATTTTTTTAAGTCTTTCTGCAACAGCTTTTTTAATAACTGCCTGACAATCAGACTTGCTTGCAAGAGTTGATTTAACACTGCTTACTTTATAAATATCAAACTTTCCGTCCGAAGGAATAAATTTCTCAAATTCCAAAGCATTTGTATTATCATAAAGCATATCAAAATTTTTTGCTTCAAATTCGCCTATAAGCAACAAAACCCTGTCTGCTGTTCGAAGATATAAATTTGCCTTTGCAATGCCGTAAATATCAGCGTTAAAATATACTTTTCCGTCAGAAGTATTATCTGCTTTAAAACCTAAATGCCATATTTCATTTCTAAGAACACTTTCAAGTCCGAAGGTGCATGTTGCGCATAAATTATATATCATATATTATCCGTTACTTTTTGGTCTCAAGATATTTAACTGCAGAATTAAGCTGTGTATCCTGACCTTGAGTAATTTTCCCGTATTTATAAGTCACATTCTTTGGAAGTTCTACAACCGTATTCGGCTCTACGCCTACTTTGTGTATTGTATCGCCATTAGGAGAAAAATACTGCTCTATCGTAATTTTATACCCGCTGCCGTCGCTCATGCCCTGAAGCGATTGTATTATGCCTTTTCCGTATGATTTTGTGCCTATCAGCGTAGCGGCGTTATTATCTTTTAACGCAGCCGCTAAAATTTCAGATGCGGACGCTGAATATTCGTTTATAAGCACAACAACCGGGATATTAAGCGATTGAGATGCAGTTGAACTATACTCCTGTTTTTTGCCCATTCTGTCCTGCGTGTATATTATCATAGCGCTCGGAAGAATTCTGTCCGCTATCGCAAGCGTTTCGCCCACGTCTCCGCCCGGATTGTTTCTTAAATCAATTATCAAAGATGTTATTCCTTTTTTAAGCTGTCCGTTAAGCACTGTGTTAAACTGTGTTGATACGTTTGAAGAAAATTCAGAAATGTTAATATAACCAACATTATTATCAAGTATTTCGCCCGTTACGCTTTCTACGCTTAATTCAGCCCTTGTAAGCGTCATAGATACTTGTTTGGTTGCCCTTAAAACCGTTACGTTTACGGTAGTGCCCGCATCTCCGCGCATGTATGATGCAGCCTGGTCAACCGTTATTGATGTGGCATCCTTATCGTCGATGGCTATTATTTTATCGCCTATCTGCATTCCCGCTTTTTCTGCGGGAGAATTTTTAAATACGCTTATAACTGTTACAAGTTTGTCATCGCCCTGAACTATTCTTACGCCAATACCCGCGTATTTGCCGGTAACTTCCTGTTTGTATTCATCATATGTCGCCTTATCCATATATACGGTATATTGATCATCTGCGCCTTCAAATAATCCTTTATATGCGCTTTCCCATAGATTGTCTGTGTCTAAAGGCTGAAGGTAATTATCATTTAATTCTTTATATAAATATAAAAGTTTATCTACTTTCTTCGCGGTATACGAATCAGAAACTACTATAACGCTTTTTCCTCCGAAGCTTATGCCGAATGTGGTAATAAGCGTATAAGTTAATAAATTGGTCGCAACAACTATTGCAACGACAATTACAATTAAACTTCGCTTGCTTAATCTTTTATGTTCATCCATACATTTGTCTCCTTATGAATAAAGTTTGAATGCCTATATAATAGTAACACAAAATAATTATATTACCACGCAATATTTATAATACCCTTTTAAAAAATAATATTCGAATTATTTTTGTATTTATTGATATTATTGACAAATAAAATATTTTTGTATATACTCACATAATAGATTATAGCAATGAATAAGATAAGTAGCGGTTTAGTTGTAATATAGAGAGATGTCGGTCGGTGAAAGACATTTTACGCTGAATTTGCGAATTACGGCTTATGAGCGTATTTTTATAAGAGGGCTGAGCAATTAGCCAAATTGGGTGGTACCGCGGAAATTTCGTCCCTTTGCATAAGGGGCTTTTTTATTACAAAACAAGAGAGGGTAAGTAAATATGCAACAAAGTGTTTTTGATGTATTACAGCAAAGAGGTTTTATAGGACAGCTTACACACGAGGAAGAAATTAAACAGTTGTTAAAAGAGGAAAAGGTAACTTTTTATATAGGTTTTGACCCGACAGCGGACAGTTTGCACGTTGGTCATTTCATACAGATTATGGTTATGGCTTATATGCAGCGTTACGGGCACAGGCCTATTGCTTTAATAGGCGGCGGAACTACAATGGTAGGAGACCCATCCGGCAGAACCGATATGCGCAAAATGATGTCGCTTGAACAAATTCAGGCAAATGGGGAAAAATTCAAGGAAGTTTTTAAAAAATTCCTGGATTTTTCGGACGATAAGGCAATAATGGTAAATAACGCAGATTGGCTGCTACCTTTAAATTATATTGAATTTCTGCGCGAGATAGGGTCGTGTTTCTCTGTAAATAAAATGCTTACGGCAGATTGTTATAAAAACAGACTGGAGAATGGGCTGTCTTTCCTTGAGTTCAATTATATGATAATGCAGTCATACGACTTTTTAATGCTGTATAAAAACTACGGATGCACAATGCAGTTCGGCGGAAATGACCAGTGGAATAACATTCTTGGAGGCGTTGACCTAATAAGAAGAAAATGCTCTGGTTCAGCTTACGGAATGACTTTTAATCTTCTTGTAAACAGCGAAGGCAAAAAGATGGGCAAAACGGAAAAAGGCGCGCTTTGGCTTGATAAAGAAAAAACGTCTCCGTATGATTTCTATCAGTACTGGAGAAACGTAGGAGACGATGATGTTGAGAACTGCCTAAAACTTCTTACATTCCTTCCAATGGAAGAAATTGACCGTCTTGCCGCTCTTAAAGGCAGCGAGATAAATGAAGCAAAGAAAGTACTTGCGTATGAAGTTACAAAGATTATACACGGAGAAGAAGAAGCGCTTGCCGCTCAGTCTGCGGCCGAAGCTCTATTCGGTCAGGGTGCGGACGATGCCGGTATGCCTACAACTGAAATAGCTATTGATAAAATTGAAAAGGGTATGGATATTGTAAGCCTTTTAATAGAAGCAAACCTTGCGTCAAGTAAAAGTGACGCGAAACGTTTGATAGATCAGGGCGGAATAGCGGTAAACGGCGACAAGATTGACAGTGTAGGAGTAATAATATCGCTTGATAATTTTGATGAGGGCAAAATAATCATTAAAAAAGGCAAAAAGATATATCACAAAATTGTAATTAAATAATAATATAAAAGAGCCGATATGTCGCGTTATGCTAAAAGCAGACTATGATGTAATTAGTATCATAGTCTGTTTTAATTAAGTAGGTAATTAACGGGGAAACATTATCCTAAAGAATTGAAAATCAATGTTGTAAAAGATTATCTTAGCAGTACACGATACTCTGAAAATTTAAAAATATATGGTTATTTATAAGCTGCGAAGCAAAGCTGACTCCGTTTGAAGTGCGAAGTCAGCATTAGTCTGTTTTTTATTTATTGACACATGAATACAGTCTCTTTTATAATATTTTAATATTCTGCAGATATTCGCTGTTTATAAGTTCTGTTCCTTTTTTTGTTTTTATCTCAATCCAGTTTTCATTTACTTCAGTTATTGTGCCTTCTACATTGATGCCGTATGAACCGGTTGATAGTCTTACATTTTTACCGATATATTTTTTTATTATTTCGTTTGTCAATTTAAAACCTCCCTTTTTTCTATGTTTTGAAATTATATTTTTATTTATATTAATTGCGTATTGCTGCGGCAGGATTATTACAAATAAAACAAATAAAGGCAAATAAATCGCAATCCAGACAGCTGAATTCATATCATCACTCCGTATATATAATTATTTATTATTATTTTTTAAAAACATTTTCAGCTTTTTAAAAGTTTCCGCACTTATTGAATGTTCCATCTTACATGCGTCTTCTTCCGCAGTTATTTCCGATACATTTAATACATTGGTAAGAAAGTATTTTAAAGTATCGTGTCTTTCGCGCACCGCTAAAGCCGCCTGCATTCCTGATTTTGTTAAAACAATTGAAGAATATCGCTCCTGTGTTATATAACCCAGGTTTTTAAGAACGCCGACAGCTTTATTAACGCTCGCACGCGATACATTCATAATCTGCGCAATATCAATAGAACGTATTTCATTTTCTTTGTTTGACAATTCCAAGATTACTTCCAGATAATCCTGGCTTGATGGACTGAATGTGCTCATAATATCACCGAAAAAAATTATATCATAAATATTGACAAAATATAAAATATAATTTAAAATGTTATATGAAGTTAACATTTTAAATTTTTTTCAGCAGAATGTTAACCGCATCTAACAAAATGAGGTAGCAATTATGACTTTAGATAGAATAAACATAGGACAAAGCTGTAAAATCGTAAAAGTAGGCGGATTCGGAGCTTTAAGGCGCAGGCTTTTAGATATGGGTCTTACGCCGAAAACACAAGTTATGGTAAGAAAAGTAGCGCCTATGGGCGACCCGATAGAATTATGTCTTCGAGGATACGAACTTACAATAAGAAAAGATGATGCAAAAAATATTGAGGTTGTTAAGTGGGAGGAGGAGAGTATATGATATTCGCGCTTGCAGGAAATCAAAACTCGGGTAAAACAACATTATTTAATCAGCTTACAGGCAGTAATCAGCATGTAGGTAATTTCCCCGGAGTTACAGTTGAAAAAAAAGAAGGAATTATAAGAAAAAACAAAGACGCATCAGTTGTTGATCTTCCCGGCATTTACTCACTGTCTCCATATACAGCAGAAGAAATTGTTACAAGAGATTTCTTGATAAAAGATAAGCCGGACGGAATAATCAACATAGTAGATGCTACAAATATTGAAAGAAATTTATATTTAACGCTGCAGTTAATTGAATTAAACATACCCATCGTTGTTGCGCTTAATATGATGGACGCGGTTACTTCAAGCGGCAGTTATATCGACATTGAAAAACTTTCGCACGAACTTGGAGTTGCTGTAGTGCCTATATCGGCAAGTAAAAACCAGGGTATTGATAATCTTATAAAAAAAGCTTTTGAAATTGCAAAAGAAAAAGTGCGTCCTAAAAAAATGGATTTTTGCGAAGGACATGTACATAGAGCAATTCACGCTGTAGCGCATCTTGTTGAAGACCACGCGCAGAATATGGGTATATCAATGCGTTTTGCGGCTACAAGACTTGTTGAAGGTGATGAGCAAATTGAAAAGTCGCTGAAACTTTCGGCAAACGAAAAAGATATTTTAAACCATATAGTTAATGAAATGGAAGAAGAGCTCGGGACGGACAGGGAAGCTGCGCTTGCAGATATGAGGTACGCGTTTATTGAAAATGTATGCAAAAAAGCGGTATTTAAAAATAAAGAAAGCAAAGAACAGCAAAGAAGCATAAAAATTGATAATATACTCACGCATAAACACTTTGCTATACCAATATTTCTGCTTATAATGTGCGTAATATTTTATCTTACATTCGGTTTAATAGGATCTTATTTAAGCGAATTGCTTGAGCTTGCTATAAGCAGCTTTACAAATTTTACAGACGCAGCTCTTGCGCATTTCGGCTTAAGCCCGACAATTCATTCGCTTATTATAGACGGAATATATGCGGGAGTGGGAAGTGTTTTAAGCTTTCTTCCGTTAATTGTTGTGTTGTTCTTCTTTTTATCCCTATTAGAAGACAGCGGCTATATGGCGCGCGTAGCGTTTGTAATGGATAAGCTGCTTAGAAAAATAGGGCTTTCGGGGCGCTCGTTTGTGCCGATGCTCATAGGGTTCGGATGTTCTGTTCCCGCTATACTCGCATCGCGCACTCTTCCCAGTGAACGCGATAGAAAGATGACAATAGTACTTACGCCTTTTATGTCGTGTTCGGCAAAAGTGCCAATATATGCAATATTTGTAGCGGCGTTTTTTGCGCAAAATAAAGCTCTTGTTATGATTAGTCTTTATGTACTGGGAATGATAGTTGCAATACTTTCGGGGCTGCTGCTTAAAAACACAGTTTTTAAAGGTGACCCCGTCCCGTTTGTTATGGAGCTTCCGGCATATCGTCTTCCTTCATTTAAAACAATAATGATGCACGTATGGGAAAAAGCGAAAGATTTTATAACGCGCGCGTTCACAGTGATATTCATAGCTTCATTAATTATATGGCTGCTCCAGAGTTTTGACTTAAGATTTAATATGGTATCTGACAGTTCAGAAAGTATGCTCGCAAGCATAGGAACATTTATTGCGCCGATATTTAAGCCTCTCGGATTCGGTAACTGGCAGAGTTCTACGGCTCTTATAACAGGGCTTACCGCTAAGGAGGCGGTTATAAGCACTTTCCAGGTTTTGATGGGAGGCGATATGAGTCTTACTGATTTATTTACTCCGCTTTCCGCTGTAGCATTCTTATCTTTTACCCTTCTGTATATGCCGTGCGTTGCGGCTCTTGCGGCAATGAAAAGAGAAATGGGAGCAAAGTACGCATTTTTTGCAATTACTTACCAAACAGGTATTGCATGGATTGTTGCATTTTTAGTATACAATATTGGAAGGCTGTTAATAGGAGGCTGAAAAATGAAATGGGCTGATGTTATTGTTTTGATATTAATCGCTATATGTGTAATTATATCCATCATATATATAAGAAGAAAAAAATCATGCTGCGGTAATTGCAGTCAGTGTAAAAATATTAATAAGTGCAAATAAAAAAATTAAGCGGGATAAGAATTATCCCGCTTTAAATATAACTTTCAATATCCGCTAAAATAGGAAAGTATATTCTTCGCTACATTATATTATACACTATTTATGCAACAATGGTGAAATATATTTATACAAGATAAAAGTTACAACGCATATTATTATGCCTTTAATCAAGTTAAAAGGAACAATAGTTGCAATTATGTATTTTACGGCTCCGCCTTGTAAAAGACCAGGAGCGTACAGCGGTATGAATACAAAATAATTAAACAGCGCTGCAAATATGGTAAGACTGACTATTCCGACAAGCATTCCTATAAGAGCTGTTTTTCTTACCTTTTTCTTCTTGTAAATAATTGCCGCAGGCAAAACAAGAGCGCATCCGACTATGAAATTTGCAAGCTCGCCTACGGGGGAGCCTTCATTAGCTTTTAGAAGCAGATGAAGAATATTTTTTAAAAATTCAATAATACTCCCGCAACAGGTCCCATTGCGAAACTGCCTACCAAAGCCGCGACATCCGAGAAGTCAAATTTTAAAAACGGCGCTCCCGGCAGCAGCGGAAACTCGAGTATAAAGTACAATACGAAAGATAT
>Ga0228535_1002847_pt1 | contig 14745 bp, 7 predicted proteins | sample SJ1metagenome_FD_168457 | JGI IMG/M metagenome (GOLD analysis project Ga0228535, IMG submission 168457) | Enriched culture of PCE-dechlorinating microbial communities from Ithaca, New York, USA - SJ1 | ecosystem: Engineered > Modeled > Simulated communities (microbial... > Unclassified | place... | reverse complement strand
CTATCCACGAAGTGATGGATGTATTTTATCGTCCTGAATTAGGAATCGTGGTTGAAAATGTTACAATCGATGGTGAACTATCCGACACATTTGATGGTCGTCTTGTAAATCCGGGTCATGCTATCGAAGCCATGTGGTTTATAATGGACCTGGGTGAGCGCCTGAGCCGACCGGAATTAATTCAAAAAGCGACAGATATAGCCCTGAAAATGGTAAAATACGGTTGGGATGATAAGTTTGGCGGTATTTTTTATTTTATGGATCGCAATGGCTTTCCGCCACAACAACTGGAATGGGATCAGAAACTCTGGTGGGTACACGTGGAAACGCTTATCACAATGATTAAAGGGTATCAGCTAACAGGCTCACAGGAATGTCTGGAATGGTTTGAACGCATTCACGATTACACATGGACACACTTTAAAGATAATGAATTTCCCGAGTGGTTTGGTTATCTCAACCGGCAGGGCGAGGTGCTGTTGAACCTGAAAGGAGGAAAATGGAAAGGATGTTTTCATATACCGCGTGGATTGTATCAATGCTGGAAAACGCTCGAAAAATGCGAAATGCAAACCAAATCACAGAAATCAAAATCTTTTATGAATTTACTTAAAAACAACGTAGCATTATAAATCAATCAATTTCTTAAACAATTATTTATTAATCAATTAAAATTTACAATCATGAAAAAAATTACATTAATTATTGTTGCAATATTAGTTGCAGCAAATTTATGGGCAGTTGATCCTTCATGGGCAAGGGTATGGGAAAACAGTGCAACTTTAAGTAAATTACCAGCTTATATTGGTACAAGTAATAATGTACGTGGTATGGGAGTTGGTACTTTTGAAGGCGAGAAAGTCGTAGTAATACCTACTCGCGAGGGAGGAACAGCAGTGAAATTGTTAAAAGCCTCTGATGGAACAGAGTGGAAAAACCTTGATGTAACTGGAATTTCAGGCGGAACTTTTGCCATTTCGGATGCAGGTGTAACTACCGATGGGAAAATTTTGGTTTGTAATATGGTTAATTCAGCTGCATCAGTTTTTAAAGTATATCGATGGGATAATTCTACCGATGCACCTACCGTTGCAATTTCTTATACACTTCCTGCTGCTCATCGCATTGGAGACCATATTACTGTTAAAGGAAGTATAACCAATGGTACAGCTAAAGTGTATGCTTTTAGTACAGCATTGGTTAATTCAAAAGCTACACTTTTTAGATTTGATATGGTTTCGGATGGTAACGGAGGCTATGTCTTCGATAATACTCCTACCATTATAACCGATCAGGTTGCTGCAACAGGTGGATATAATTCTGTTGATTTGATGCCGGATGGAAAGTATATTTACAAATATAACGGATCGCAAATGCTCAAGTTAAATGCGGATGGTTCAATTCCAAGTCCTGCAGAATCTTCATCTTCTTCTGTAATTGCCACAGGTGGAAACAGCGTTAGATTTATTATGAATCGCCCGGCAGTAAATGAAGGCGATCCTGATACAGTTTATGTTGCATATTTTCGTTATGGAGCAGGACAGGAAAGAGCAAATATTGTAAAATTTCCCAGTGGGAGTTTAAATAGTCCCGGAGCTGCAATTTCTGTATATTTACCGTCTCTTGGAACAAATGCTAATGCAAATGGTGCAGGTCGTGTTGCAATAGATGATGTTACTACAAATTCTGCAAATGTTTATGTATTCAGCACTAATAATGGTATAGGTAAATATTCAATTACATGGCCTGATACTCCATCATCTCTTAAAGTTACCAATGAATCACTTAAAATCTCAAAAACTTCTTCGTTGCTAATAGTGGAAGGAAATGTACCTGCATCTATCGAACTTTTCAACTCACTTGGAGAAAAAGTACAATCTGTAATTAACAAAAATGAGTTGAATATTAGTAATCTACGTGGTATTCATATTGTAAGAGTGAATGTAAACGGAAAGATTACCACACAAAAAATATTATTGTAGTATTAATTTCAGATAACCGCTTATTTTAAAGCGGTTATCTGAGTTAAAAAAACTAATTTTATGAAACCTACATGTATTGCATACACAAACACGAATGAATATAATAATTCAGACATGTGGGTTCCATCAGACCATTAAAAATAAATTATATGCTGATGAAAAAAAATCTACTTTTGTTGCTCAGTTGCTGCTCCGTTTTAGCAACAGCCCAAGTTTCTTTTACAAGAGTTTGGGAACGTAGCGATTCTGCATATACAGAGACTGGGCTGGAGGCAAATAAAAAACCTCTCTATTTTGATGACATGAATACAAGGGGCATTGCTGTTGGCAATATTAACAGTAATGCGGGTATGGTTGAGCGTGTTTTTTTAGTAAGTCGTAATGTACTTGGCAATGTGGTTCGTGTTTTGGATGTAACCACAGGAGCCGATGTAAAATCATTAGATATGACCAATGTAACAGGTGGCGGTTTTATTATAAGCGATGCAGGAGTTACCGAAGATGGCGTTTTATTAGTCTCGAATTGTACACACAGCAGTTCTGGCCCATTTAAAATTTACAAATGGGATAATGAAGATGCGGCACCATCTGTTGCTATTTCTTATCCATCGGGTTCGGCTCGTTATGGCGATAAAATTACAGTTACGGGAAAATATAGCGATGGAACTGCCCGTATTTACGCGATTGCTGGAGGTGTACTTTCTAATTACAAAGTTCAATATTTTGGCATGGAAGAAGTAAATGGGACATGGCAATTTAAACAAACGCCCGATGAACTGAATACATCCATTAATGCTGTCAGTTCAAATTTTCACCAGATAAATCCGGGACCAGATGGTGGTTATTATTTCCGTTCGGTAGGATTAAGTAATTTTCAACAGATTAAATCAGATTTTACTGCAAATATTGGAAATACACCCTTCCCAACAACAATGCCTCAAGGTGGAACCGCTCCTGTTTTTATTAAAACGGTAGGTGGCTTCGATTATGCCTGTTACCTGCAATACGGCAGTCATGCAACTTATGCCGCTCCTGCTAATAACAGAATTCAGGTGATAAAAATTGATCGTTTAATGGGAATAACCAGTGCAACTGTTCTAACATCTTCGCCTTCATTTGGGAAACTTGCTCCAGGTAATGGTGCAGGTCATGTTGTGGTGAAACATCAAACCAATGGCGATGTAGATATTTTCGCTTTATCGACTCAGAACGGTGTTGTCCGTTATCGTCTTTCAGGAGCCGAAATTGGGACAGACATTCGTAAATCTGTTGATAATTTGATAGGAATAAAAGCATTTAGCGGAAAGATAAGCATTGAAGGTATCAATCCTTCTTCAATCGAATTATTCAACACGCTAGGCCAAAAAATAAAATCGATTTCAAACTCTAACGAGTTGCAAACAAGTGGTTTAAAAGGAATTTATATAGTTCAGGTAAAAGCTGGAGGAAAAACAATAAAAACCGAAAAGATCAGTTTGTAGAATTTTCATGTGTCGTGTTTATGCTTAAAAAGTTAGTTTTCATAATTTTTGTTTTATTTCATTTAACTTCTGTTGCGCAAAAAGTGGATGTACTGGTTGTAGGCGGCGGTACAAGTGGTACTGCTGCCGGCATCCAGGCTGCTCGAATGGGCGCTCTAACACTTATTGTAGAAGAAACACCCTGGCTTGGAGGAATGCTTACTTCTGCAGGTGTGTCGGCGATGGATGGAAACCACCAACTTCCTTCGGGCATTTTTGGTGAGTTCATAGATAGTTTGGTGGCACATTACGGCAGTGCCGATGCCCTGAAAACAGGCTGGGTAAGCAATGTTTTGTTTGAACCAAAAGTGGGAAATGCAATTTTTCAAAAAATGACAAAAACTGAGAAAAAACTAACTGTTTGGCAAAATTCAAAGTTCATTTCGGCAACAAAAATTAAACATGGATGGAAAGTAAAGGTGAGTAAAGGCGGTGTAATACAGTCAGTAACTACAAAAATCATGATTGACGCTACCGAGTTGGGCGATGTAGCCAAACACTGTGGCGTAAAATACGATATTGGGATGGAAGCACGTTCAGTTTGTGGAGAAGATATTGCACCCGAGCAGTCAAACGACATTATTCAGGACCTGACTTATGTAATGATTCTGAAAGATTATGGCTTTGATAAAACCATCACAAAGCCTGCGAGTTACGATGCATCATTGTTTTATTGCACAGCAAAATCATCAAACTGTACCAATCCTAAACCCGGACAAACTCTTTGGCCAAAAGAAAAAATGATGACTTATGGTAAATTACCTAATGGTAAATACATGATAAACTGGCCGATAGAAGGAAATGATTTTTATGTTAACATGCTGGAAATGAATGATGCCGAACGTACAGTTGCACTCGAAAAAGCAAAAAACTTTTCGCTTTGTTACTTGTATTATTTACAAACGGAACTTGGTTTTTCCACTTATGGATTAGACGAAGAACAATTTCCGACCGCCGATCATTTTCCTTTGATTCCTTATCATCGCGAGAGTCGGCGTATTCATGGTTTGGTAAGATTTAACGTGAATCACGTTGTAAAACCATTTAGTCAGCCCGAAGCGCTTTACCGAACAGGCATAGCTGTAGGCGATTATCCGATTGACCATCACCACAACCGTTATCCGGAGTGGAACAAGTTGCCCGATCTGCATTTTTATCCAATTCCGTCCTACAATGTACCGATGGGCGCTTTGATACCAAAAGATGTTAATCGACTGATAGTTGCCGAAAAATCGATTTCTGTTTCAAATTTACTTAACGGTTCAACCCGCTTGCAACCAGTGGTATTGCAAATTGGTCAGGCAGCAGGAGCATTGGCAGCGCTTTCGGTAAAACAGAAAAAAACAATCAGTTCAGTATCGGTGCGCGATGTACAAAGCGAACTTCTGAATGCTGATTGTTATTTGCTTCCCTATCTGGATTTACCTAAAACCGATGTCCACTTTAAAGCAGTACAACGCATCGGTTCAACCGGAATTTTGAAAGGGGTGGGAATGAATGTGGGCTGGAGCAACGAAACATGGTTCCAGTGCGACAGTTTAATTGATGTTGCGGAGTTAAAAGAAGGGCTAAACGATTTTGAACCGGCTTTCAAATGGAATTCGAAAAGTAACGAACTTTCAATAAAAGAAGCAATTGAATTAGTTGCATCGTTGGCAACTTTTTATAAAATCAAAAATGCAGATTTTGGAACAATTTCCTCAAACTGGCAAAAAATGCAACTGAATAATTACAACGCCGAACGAAAAATAACACGCAAAGAATTCGCTGTTCTGCTCGATACCTATATTCAACCGTTTTCATTGAAAGATGTGGATATGAAAGGAAGTTATATAAAAAGATGATTTCAAAAACAAAAATATTAACTGTTATTTTGCTGATAACCTGCCATTTGCAGGCTGTTGATTTCACGCGCTATGTTGATCCAATGATTGGTTCGGACTATCACGGAAACGTATTTGTGGGAGCAAGCGTGCCGTTTGGCATGGTGCAATTGGGACCGACAAATATGAGCAAAGGCTGGCACTGGTGTTCGGGGTATCATTATTCCGACAGTACGATCATCGGTTTCGCACATACGCACCTGAACGGTACGGGTATTGGCGATTTGGGCGATATTTTGTTTATGCCAACCACAGGAACTCCCACAACATTTAAAGGAACTTTCGACGATTTATCGAAAGGCTATGTTTCTAAATTTTCACATTCCAACGAAAAAGTTCAGCCCGGATATTATTCCGTTCTTTTACAAAAATACGGCATAAAAGCCGAACTGACAGCTACTTCACGCGTGGGTTACCATCGATATACATTTCCTGAAAGTAAAGAGTCGAATATAATTATTGATTTGGGAGAAGGTATTGACTGGGATGAACCTACCGAAACATTCCTGAAGCAAACTGATAAACGCACCATCGAAGGTTATCGTTATTCGCGGGGGTGGGCAAAAAACCAAAAAATTTATTTTACGGCTGTTTTTTCAAAAGACATGAATTTTACAAAAGTGGTAGAACCTGTTTTTCGTCCACGTTCGAATGATAGTATTGATGTGCAAAAAGCGGTTTTAAGTTTTGAAACTAAAAAAAATGAAGCGGTGGAAGTAAAAGTGGCTATATCGTATGTAAGTTGCAAAAATGCGGCTAATAACCTTATAGCTGAATTGCCAAACTGGAATTTCAAGGAAACACTAGCTCAGGCTCAGGCAAAATGGAACACTGAATTGTCGAAAATCCGAATTAAAACAAACGACGAAAAAGTGCGTACCATGTTTTACACATCGCTGTTTCGTACCATGATTTCACCTTCTGACTTTTGCGATGTGAATGGTGATTATCGGGGAGCTGACGGAAAAGTGTACAAAGCAAACGGTTTCGTTCCACACACCATTTTCTCCTTGTGGGATACATACCGAACTTTTCATCCGTTACAAACTATTATCAATCAGAAGCGAACAGCCGACTGGGTTAATTCTTTGCTGGATATTACCGAAAAGCAGGGCAGTTTGCCAATTTGGCATTTAGTTGGAAATGAAACGGGTACGATGGTAGGAGTTCATTCCATTCCGGTGATTGTAGATGCGGTTTTGAAAAATATTGAAAACATTGATGCTGAACGTGCATATAATTTGGTTCGCGGTTTTGAACAACGAAACGACAGAGGATTGAAGTTTGTTCGCGAACAGGGCTGGATTCCGGCCGATAAAGAAAACTGGTCGGTTTCAAAAGGGCTGGAATATGCTATTGATGATTATGCCATTGCATTGCTGGCCAAACATTTGGGAAAAGAAGATGATTATCAATTGTTTTCAAAAAGGGCAAAATATTACGCTAATTACTTCGATAAAGAATTGGGATTTATGCGCGGAAAATTAGCTGACGGAACATTCCGCAAGGGATACAATCCTGCGTTTTCGTTGCACGAAGAAGCCGATTATGTAGAAGGAAACGGCTGGCAATATACGTTTTTGGTTCCACACGATGTGGAAGGACTGATAGAACTTTTTGGTAGTAAACAAAAATTTACGGATAAGTTAGACAGGTTATTTACAGTAAGTTCGGAACTAAACGAAGGCGCTTCGATTGATATTTCAGGATTGATTGGTCAGTACGCGCACGGAAACGAACCGAGCCACAGCACTATTTACCTGTATCAGTATGTCGACAGAGCCGATAAAACAGCCGAACGCGTACGTCAGGTATTGGAGGAAATGTACAAACCCACACCAGCTGGACTTTGCGGCAACGACGATTGTGGACAAATGTCGGCCTGGTACGTAATGTCTGCTTTGGGCATTTACCCCATGAATCCCGTGAATGGAGAATATGTATTTGGTAGTCCTATTGTGCATAATGCTGTAATTCAGTTGGAAAACGGAAATAAATTTATCATTGAGGCCAAGAATAATTCAGAAAAAAACAAATACATTCAATCAGTAAAAATCAACGGAAAAATGGTTTACGGAAAAGCCATTTCTTTCAATCAGTTAATGAACGGAGGAAAGCTTGAATTTAGAATGAGTGATAAAAAATAATGATATGAAAAAAAATGTAAAACTTTTAATTGTACTGGTATTTCAATTGTTCGCATTCGGACAAATAAATGCACAAATTGTAAAAGGAATTGTAACCGACGCAAAAGGTGAAGCCATTATTGGTGCAACTGTTTTGGAAAAAGGAACAAACAATGGAACAGTAACCAATGTAAATGGAGAATTTTCGCTTACTTTAAAAAATGCAAATTCGATGATTGAAGTATCTTATATCGGGTACGAAAAACAGTCATTGAGCCACACAGGTAATGGATTAATAAAAGTTGTCCTCAACGAAAATGCAAAAGCATTGGATGAAGTCGTTGTAACTGCGCTTGGTATCAAACGTGAAAAAAAATCGCTTGGATATGCCATTCAGGAAGTTAAAGGCGACGACCTTACAAAGGTTAAATCAAACAATGTAATGAATTCGCTTGCAGGACGTGTTGCTGGATTAAAAGTCAGCACAACAGGTACGGGAGAATGGGGAACAACCAATATTTTATTACGTGGTGCAACATCTTTATCCGGTAATAATCAGCCACTTATTGTTGTTGACGGTGTTCCTGTAAGTGGAGATTCACGTGGTACAGGAAGTGAAAATGGCGGTATAGACTACGGTAGTGGTCTGTCAGACATTAATCCCGATGATATCGAAAGCATTTCGATGCTGAAAGGAGGAAATGCAGCTGCACTTTATGGTTCGCGTGCGGCCGCCGGAGTAATAATGATTACCACCAAAAAAGGTATTGTAAAAAAAACACTTGGTGTAAAGTATAGTTACGATTTGGGCATTTCAACGCTAAATGTAATGCCTGATTTGCAAAATCTATACGGTCGACAAACTGAAATTGTAGATGGAGTAGAACAAGAAGTGTTGAAAGGAACAAACTGGGCTGATTCAAAACTGGATGGTCGTATGGTAAAAAAATGGAATGGTGATATTGCTCCATTTACAGCTCAACCCAACAATATTAGAGATTTCTTTCAAACCGGAATTCGAAATACACATTCTATTGAAATGGATGGCGGTAGCGATATTGCGCAAGCTCGATTATCGACGATGGTAAGTAACTCCAAAGGAATTATCCCCAATAGCGAATTAAAGAAATATAGTTTCAGTCTGAGTGGAAATGCAAAACTCGGTAAAAAACTCACTATTTCCGGACGTGCAACTTACTTAATTCAAAATACACAAAACAGACCAAATTTAGCGGACAGCCCTGACAATCCGATGTATAGTTTTTTACGTATGCCACGAAATATTCAACTCGACGATATGCGTGACTATGAAGATGTGAACGGATTTCCGCGGTTGTGGGATGGATTAGCTAAAAGTTACACCGATGATATTTCAAAAAATCAGAATCCATTCTGGTCTGTCTATAAAAACATTAACAAAGATAATCGGTATCGTTTGATGGCAAATGTATCGGCAAAATATGAATTTACAAAGAATTTGGATTTGTTGGTCAGAGCCGGAACAGACTATATTCTGGATGATAATGAAACAAGGGTTGCCAAACGTACAGCTTATGAGAACAACGAAACCCGTTCGAAATACGCTCAAAATTGGGGAAAATCATTTGAAAATAACTTTGATTTATTGCTCTCCTACAAAAATAATTTTATGGACAATAAATTTTCTGTAGTTGCGACCGGTGGAGGTAATTTTATGCATACATGGGGAAACAGTATTGGTTTTTATGCATTGGCCCTTTCACTTGACGATTTGTACACAGTAGGTAATGCAAAAAATGTTACAAGTTCACAAGGATTTAGTCAGAAGCAAGTACAATCGCTATACGGGACTGTTTCTTTAGGATATAACAGCTATTTGTTTTTGGATCTTACCGCCCGTGAAGATTGGAATTCAAGTTTATATTCGAACATAAATCCTTCTGCATCCGTGTTAAATTATTTTTACCCATCAGCAAGTTTGTCTGCACTATTTACTGACGCTTTCCCTGCTATTAAATCCAACTTTTTATCTTATCTGAAGGTCAGATTAGCTTATGCAAGGGTTGGTAACGGCACAAGTCCTTATCGTACCTCTTATACTTATTCCATTGGTCCCGGACATCTTGGTCAGCAATATGCCTATAAACCCAATGTAAAACCATTTGTTACACTTAAACCCGAAATGATGAATAGTTCGGAAGTCGGTTTAGAAGCAAATTTCTTTCAAAATCTTCTGAAGCTTGATGCTACTTATTATCTGAATCGTACATCGAACCAGATAATTGCACAACGCATTCCATCACCTTCGGGTTATACTACCAAGTTGATGAATGCAGGTTTGGTTCAAAATCAGGGAGTTGAGCTACAGTTGACTACAAATATCTTTAATAAAAAAGATTTTCATTGGGATGTGTTTGTTAATTTCTCCCGCAACCGCGATAGAATTGTCGAACTGCTTGATCCAAATAAGAAAGACCGCCGTATAATTGCTTCGGCAGGAACGTTGTCAATTCATGCAAAGGCTGGTGGGCGTTATGGTGAAATTTACGGAACAAAATACCTGCGCAACGACAAAGGAGAACGTATAATTGGTTCGAACGGTTTGCCAATGCTTGCCGAAGATTCGATTGGTTCGCGTACAGACAATTACCTTGGGAATATTCAAAATGACTTTTTAGGAGGTTTAGGGACAAATTTAAGTCATAAAAATTTTAATTTCAGTGCATTAATTGATGTCCGTATGGGAGGAAAGTTATATTCTTTTACAGAAAAAATTACTACAGAATATGGAAATGCACCCTGGACAACAACTGGACGTGAAGAATGGGCAGCTTCGGAAATTGCCCGTATTGCTGCCGGCAAATCTCCTGTTGAATGGTTAGCCTCGCGTAATCAGCGTGGATATTTACCGCAAGGAGTGATTCAATTGCCTGATGGAAGCTACACTCCAAACCGTAATTTGTACGTTTCACCACAATCATACTGGATTAATGCAGCCGGTGTAGATGAAGAATTCTTGCACGACGCATCATTTGTGAAATTTAAAGAGCTAAGACTTGGGTATAAATTACCAAAAAAATGGTTAAAGCCACTAACAATTAATAACCTGGAAATAGCTGCGGTAGGCCGGAATTTATTCTACATTTACAAAGCAGCTCCAAAAGGTTTGGACCCAGAAGCTTCATTTAACGGAATGGGGTTTGAATATAGTTCCATACCATCAACCCGCGAATGGGGAGCAAGCATGAGTGTAAGCTTTTAAATAACAACGATATAAATTTAATAGAAAATGAAAAATACAATATTTATTTTACTTGTAGCAGTTGTTTTTTCGGCATGTACCGACCGCTTTGCCGAAATTAACACGAACCCAAATGCATCTACAACGATTGATCCGGCTTACCTCTTCACCACTTCTCAACGTCGTGGTGCAATGGACGACCGCGTTTATTATTACACCCGTGGTATGGCTTGTTTCCATACACAAATGTACGCCAATACAAATTACACTAAAGAACATTGTACCGACAGGTATCAATTTAACGCAGCCTGGAATGGGACTTTGTGGAGTGCAGCTTATGCTGGCGATGCCTCAAAAACATATCTTTCGTTTGTGGCTGAAGCCGAAAAAATTGCAAAACAGAAAGGTTGGGAAAATAAAGAAGCCATTTGTAATATCTGGAAATCTTATTTGTTTTTGCAATTGACTGACCTTTTTGGTGATATACCTTACAGCGAGGCTTTCAATGATTTGATAGATTATCCAAAGTACGACAAACAGGAAGATATATATATAGGAATTTATAATTCGCTTAAAACAAGTGTACAAAAAATAGATGCAACAAAAGGAAATGGAATGGGCAGTGCCGATTTATTTTATAATGGCGACTACAGCTCATGGAAAAGATTTGGCAATTCAGTACGCTTACGAATGGCAATCCGAATTTCGAAAGTTAATCCCACACTTGCTAAAACATGGTTTGATGAAACATTAGCAGACGCAGGAGGGTTAATGAGTAATAATCTGCAATCTTGCCGGCTTAAAACTGATCCGGCCGGACCTCAGGGAATACACAGCGACAATCCGATAAAAGTAATGGCTAACGCGTTCGACTGGTACCGCATTAGCGAATTTATGGTTAAAACTCTTAACGAGCTAGATGATCCTCGAATATTCAATTTTGCAGAACCAACAAAAAATTACCTGAATGCTCTGAAACAAATATGTAAGGATATTGAACAAAATTCTACTATTTATAATTCATTGTCGTATGCCGAGCAAGCAAAAGTAAGTTACGCAGCTGCAGAAGGCGGGTCTTTTATCAATATTTTTGCCCAGGGACGTTATTTTACCGACGAAATAGAAGCGATTGTTGCCCGTGTTTTGCCTTCAAGAAGTTCTGAAATAAGTAGAAGTATAAAATACAGGGGATTACGGAATGGTCAAAGCATCGAATCACTAACTACATTGCAAAGTAAACTTGGTGAATATTCTGATTTGAGTCAGTATTTGCGTCAGGACAATTATCCAACCAATATTTTTGTTTACCCCGAAATTTGTTTTTTATTAGCCGAAGGAAACCTGAATGGCTGGACAACTCCTAAAACTGCTGAAGAACATTATAATGATGGTGTAAGAGCAGCTATGCAATTATATGAAGTGCCTGACAGTGAAATAAATAAATATTTAGCTGGGGCTGCTAAATTTAAGTCAAATGGCACAAAAGCTGAAAAATTAGAACAAATTATTTTACAAAAATATTTGGGAAATTATACTGACGGCTTCGAAGCTTACGCTGACTTACGTCGCACAGGTTATCCTAAAATTTTACCAATTGAGTATACTTCATCTGTTCCTGACGAAATGGAATTACCTAGACGTTGGAAATATCCGAGCGATGAACACCTGCTTAACAAAGCAAACGTAACCGAAGCGGCAAACCGTATGGGTGGCGATTATCAGTTGAGCAGAATGTGGTGGGACGTAAATAATTAATAATTAACAATTCATAATTTTCAAAATATAATTTACTTAAACAATTTAAATTTAGTTACAATGAAAACAAACCGTTTATTTAACAAAATTGCTATTGTGCTTTTTGTTGCTTTATCACTTGCATCATGCAAAAATGAACCAGAAGTGGTTCTGAAAACTGACTCTGAAATTAAATCATTTGCCCTAGATCTTAGTTCGTTGGATGCTTTAGCTGATCAAACTATTAAAGCCAGTATATCTGTCGAAATTGTAGGAGAAGAAATTCAGATTAACCTACCATTTGGTTTAAAGCCAGATACGATAAATCGACTTTTGAACAGCAACGCCGCAACACTTACAGTATCGGAAGGGGCAACAGTTTCACCGGCATCAGGAACACCTGTTAAATTTAATTCAGCAACTCCGGTGTATTACACCGTTACGGCTGAAGATGGTGTTTCGAAAACGGCATACAAAGTTCGTTTTTTTGAAACAGCTCAGAAAGGGTATGGCGTAATTTCTGAATACTGGCGTAAAAATGGAACAGCTTTTACAGATAAGTTTACTGATAATAATGAAAAAACATTTGCTTTAACCCCAACTCATATTGTTCAACAAATAGGGGGATTATATGGTGGAACATTAAAACTGGTAAAAGTTTCATTGCTTGATGGCTCCGAAACGGGATATGCTAAATTAGTAGTAGCTCCCGGCGATACGATTAAACAAATTCGTGCAATGGCTGGAGACCGTAAAGGCAGTTTTATCGGATGTAATTTGGCAGCTCCAGGTGGTGACTTTAAAGTATGGTGTTGGGATAACGTAGACGCCGCTCCACGTGAGCTGATCAAATGGAATGTGTCGGATTTGACACCGGTGGGGACTCCACCAAGCTGGGCTGGCAACCATGTTGGACGACGTATTTCGGTTATTGGTGATTTAAAAACTCAAGCTTATATTTATACCTATGCAAATTATACACTGGACATTCTTCGTTGGAAAGTAACTGACGGAGTTGCCGCTTCGAGTCCCGAGTTTATTCATTACACACCGGGTGGTTCTATGTCGCGCTTCGAATTGTGGGCTTCAATTGTTCCGCTTGGGGCTACAGCAACCAGCGATATTTTGGTAAATGCTGCTTGTGCAGGATCTGAAGTTGGAGTTATGAATGGAATTACTAAACAAACTTATATGTTTGCTACAGCTGTAGCAACACCTAAAGGAATAGCAACTTATCTTGAGTTTAATAATGTAAAATATTACATTCCCTTAAATGTTGAGGCTTATGCAACTCCTCACAGCGTAAATGCAAGACTGTATGATTATACAACTACCACAAACAGCGTTGAAATGAGCAATAACTGGTGGCTAACTCCGCAGCCTGAAAAGATTGAAGCTGATGGAACATTAAAAAACGGAGATGCAACCGGATGTATAGATGCAATTCTTGATGCTGATGGTCTGGGTTTCAAAGTTGTGGCTTTGGGTACCGGATGTGGTATTGTTGTAACTAAATTCAGCAAAAAGAAAGAACTGACTTTTAATTAGTAATTGAAAAATTTGCAATTAATTCTATTTCCAACAAAGTCCACGCGTTAACGTGTGGGCCTTGTTCTCAATAATACTTTATATGAAACCCACATGTATTGCATACACAAACACGAATGAATATAATATTCAGACATGAGGGTTCCATCAGACCTTTAAAAAATAAATTATAAAAGTTTCTCATTTCAGAAAGGGCTGAAAATAAAGAGGAAAAAGAGTTAAAGAAGTAAAAAAAAGTAGCATATTTTATCTAATATATCATTAAAAATGAGTATATTAGTTGTATAATTACAAAACAGAAAAAAATATGCTACCGGACAAAATTAAGGAAAAAATTTCTGAAATTGGAACAGATTTCAATGAAAATAAATTGGAGAGTATAAATATTTTGAAAGGTTTCAAGGCGTTGAAACTGACAGAAGGATTTTCGGAATTCAAGCATTTGAAAAGGAGTGGTTACAGTTTTCAGTTGGTATTGTCGTCAATGATTTATGCCGTGACGCCGGGACGAAAAACGGCAGTATCTTCGCTGCCCCTGCTAAAGGAAAAAGGCATTACGATGGGAAAGAACATATTGTACCGTTTGAAGAACAATGCAGGGATCAATTGGCGGAAGCTGTTATGGCAGACAGCGTGTAAGTTTATCGGCATTACCGGACAGGAGAAAGAAGTATCATGTAAGGTACGATGTCTCATATTTGATGACACCCTGCTTGAAAAGACAGGGAAAAA
>Ga0228535_1002844_pt1 | contig 14757 bp, 11 predicted proteins | sample SJ1metagenome_FD_168457 | JGI IMG/M metagenome (GOLD analysis project Ga0228535, IMG submission 168457) | Enriched culture of PCE-dechlorinating microbial communities from Ithaca, New York, USA - SJ1 | ecosystem: Engineered > Modeled > Simulated communities (microbial... > Unclassified | place... | reverse complement strand
GTTTGGCGAGATTCTGATAGATGAGATGTTCGGTCAGCTCTCCCCGCTGGAGAGCGAGGAGGACCAACATGGTCTTCCGGCTCACTTGTTTTTGTTCCATTGCGCTTGCTCCCTCAGCCAAGTATACCCACCCGGTTTGGTTTTGGAAATAGCTTTGCTTGACCGCACCGGTTTCTCTCTGTAGTATTGACGGAGGGCTCAGGAGGAGACATGGATGCAAACTACGAGGATCTGATCAAGATTTTTGCCTCAACAACAGATGTGAATGACATGCAGAAGCTGCTGGAAGAGATGTTGACTCCCAATGAGCTCAAGGATCTGCGGCTCAGGTGGAATCTGATGAAGGATTTGTACAAGGGGCTGCCCCAGCGCGAGATTGCTGCCTCCTATGGCATATCCTTGTGCAAGATAACCCGGGGGTCGAAGATATTGAAGCAAAAGGATTCGTATTGCAAAAAGTTGCTCAGCGACCGCTATGACGACCATCTTCACCTGTAAAGCGGGAACGAATTGGGAGTTCCGCAAGAGATGTTGTTATGATATCATCGTACATGGTGCATGCTAATACGCCGATAGGATAGACTGAGAGAGGTTAGAATTTGTCAATTTCCGTGATAGTCCTCAGTGACGAAGGCGCAATCATTCCTTCATATCCCCATTTCTGTACAGCCGTTGCAAATGATGCGGGAGCATTTTCTCAAACACTTTTTGAGAATGCACTACCAGAATCAGATTTCCTGGGATTATTCACCGGTGGGGCTTATCTTTCTGTGAGGCCGACTCAAGAGCATATCATCAATGAGCTGTTTTTGCATCCCCAAGCAATTGTGAATCATGGTCTTGATGATGCTCAAGCGATGATTCGAATACTCGATGGGTGTGATGTCATTTCGTCGTATCCAACCGGTCATTCTCATTCGATGAAACAAGTATTGATTTCGGAATTCCATGTTGAATCCGATGACATACAAACATTGCATCTAGTCATTTCCGAAAAGTTTCAGATGATGGAACGTTCCTTTCTGCGAGCATTGGATATGTCTTCCATATATGAACCCATTGCAATGATCATGAAGCGAGACAAGTTTTTGCAATTCTTGAATTTCGCAGAGCAGGTAATTAGTGATTGGTATGAACGGAGTACTGTAACTTCTTTCCCATTATCAAGAATTCAATCACTTCGCTTTTTGTTCCCGCTACTGTATCAAACATTCATTAATTCGCTCCCGGACATACGAATAAAACATGTTACATCGGTTTGTTTCCATAATACAAAGACCAGACTATTTCTCCCATCTTGGAAAAATGAAGCAGTACCGGTAGTGTTTGCCTCAAATGAAAGGTTTGCTCCTGCCTTGGGTGTGTGTATGCATTCACTGCTTGCTTATACCTCGTCAGAGCGTCACTACGACATTGTTGTTTTGGAATCTGATTTATCAGATGATTCCAAGCATAGATTGCATCTTTTATGTAGTCGTTATCCAATGGCTCAACTTCGTTTTTTCAATCCACAGCACCTTTTGAAGGGGCGTCGTATACAGAAGAATCCTACCGATCATATCAGCTTGGAAACGTATTATCGGTTCTTGATTGCAGATATTCTACCTCAGTATTCAAAAGTACTCTATCTCGATTGTGATACAGTGATTCTGGACGACGTCGCGAAGTTATTTGACCTTCAGCTATGTAACAATGTCCTTGCGGCCGCTCTCGACCCGGAGATTCCTTCAATGGCCATGGGTGCGGACCCATCGCTCAAAGAGTATATGCATACAGTTCTTGGTATGGAACAGCATGATCCTTATCTCCAGGCAGGGGTGCTGGTTATTGACCTGAAGCGAATGCAAAGCTTGCATTCGGTTGATGAATGGATTGCTTTGGCTGGAGAACGACGGTATCGGTATAATGATCAGGATATTCTTAATAAGGAATGTAAAGGAAAGTTCCTTCAGCTTCCTATGGAATGGAATACCGTTGTTGACTGTAATCATCGAAGGATGCCAATAATTAAGGCAGGTCCGTATGAGATATATGCAGCATATATCGAAGCGCGTAAGCACCCGAAGCTAGTGCACTATGCCGGGTTTGAGAAACCTTGGGATGCTCCATTTTCCGATTACGCGTATCTCTTCTGGCATTTTGCAAGAGACAGCGAGTTCTATGATCGGTTGCTGGGGATGCTGGAACTTGGGAAAATTGAGAAGAAGCAAGGAATTCTTGTACGCATGTTTCCTCGTGGAAGCAAACGGAGAACGTGGGCCAAACGCATTTTTTATCGAGTAACTGATAATTAGGGGAAAAGGGATGGATCTCGCATGAAGAGTTCGAATAAAGCCTTATTGATTATTAAAGTGACGGGAGATTCGTTAGCCATAATCGGTTCCTGGTTGCTGGCAGGATTCCTCAGATTTTATGTAATTCCTGGTGGGCGAGTTGCTTCATTTGACCTCTTTGTCCAACTTTCGATTTTAGTTTTAGCCTTTAATATTTTCTTTTTGAGTAGGAATGGTTTGTATGTCGAAGAGTTGGAACACTCTTGGAGAAAAGAGACTTCAAAATTAATTTTCAGCGCTTTTGAAGCTTTCTTACTGCTTTTAGTAGTTCTTTACTTCTTCTTCTCGGATAAAGTCAGCCGTGTGGCAATTGGTCTTCATTTTATCTTGATTGTAGTCTTTCTCGTAACCGTACGCACAGTAATTTCTACACATATTAAAGCCAGCTATAGAAAGGGTCGATATACAAGAAGAATTCTCCTTGTGGGATATGGGGAGAAACTGGAGAATTACGAGAAAGCTTTACATAGCAAAAAGACACAGGGAATAAAGATTGTCGGCCAATATGATGGCGAAGGACCTCGTATTGGAGGAGCGAATCAGATAAATGCCCCGACACTCAGGGATGCAGTAAAAGCGACACGGCCTGAATTGGTGGTTATCGGCTATCCGGGTTCAGCGTATGAGAGGCAGGAAAAAATGATTGCTCAAGGGCTTGATCTTCTTACTGAAAAAGTCATTATGATACCATCTCTGCCTGAGTCATATATCGGCACACAAATTTCTGATTTCCGCTGGATTCCAACTCTTACACTCAATGCTGCAGATATTGGGTTCTTCCAAAGAGTTGCCAAGCGACTTTTCGATATTATTGCTTGTTCTCTTGGAATCATTCTCCTTTCCCCATTTTTGTTGATTATCGCACTTCTTGTAAAACTTACTTCACCTGGACCAGTGATATACAAACAGAAACGGGTGACGCGGGATGAAAAAATCTTTACCATGTACAAATTCAGGAGTATGCGTAATGATATTCCAGAGGGAGCCGCACATTGGACAGAGGAGAACGACCCGAGAGTGACAAGAATCGGACGGTTTCTACGCAAGACCAGCTTGGACGAGCTTCCCCAGTTGTTCAATGTTATTGGTGGTTCCATGAGCTTGATCGGTCCGAGACCGGAACGTCCTGAACTGGTGGAGAAATTCAATAGAGAGATTCCTGGCTATCGTATGCGGCATAGGGTTAAAGCCGGAATTTCAGGATGGGCCCAGGTGAATGGTTGGCGGGGCAATACATCACTGGAACGGAGAATTGAATTTGATTTATACTACATACGAAACTGGACCTTATTGTTTGACATAAAGATTGTATTGTTTACTTTCTTCAGAGGTTTTGTGAATGAAAACGCTTACTAAAGGAACGTATTGATGAAAAAAAGAATTCTGGTATTCCTGCTTGTGTGTTTCTGGTTTTTAATGGGAGTTTTTGCTGGAAATGAGGAGATAAAACGTGCGCTTCCCCGTTTGAGTCAAAGTGAGTATCAAGAATTGCTTGATGGGGAGATTGTCGATGGAAAGACCATAGATGGAGGACAGATCCTTCACTATTTTGTTGAAGGCACCGAGGCTGCAAAGCAAGCTTCTCTTGCACAGCAGGCAGATACTGGATTTTCTATTGCAGCTGTCAGCTATATACCGTACGGACCAAAACTCAAGGCTATGGATATTCAATCCAGACAGCTGGCAATCTTTAATGCCATTAGGGCAATTTCAACCCAGGAAGGCCTCACTTACATTTCATGGAGAGCAGGTAATAAGCCAAAGTTGCTTATGGAGAAGTCTGCCTACATGGAGAACGAAAAGGATTTGAACAAGTTGTTACCCGATCCTGTAGCCACTGAGTTGCCCCTCTCTGTACAAAGTTATGTCTTTCAGCGTGATACTTCTTTTGGGGGTAACAGATATCTTCATACCTATAAGAACTCTGAAAAGGAAATATTTGTAGAAATCAAGAATATCAGCTCGATGAAGGTATTCGGAATTTTCACTGCAGTTCCCAAAGATCAACTGACAATAAATATGTCAACATACCAATTGGAGGACGGCTTGCTTCTGACAGCCCTCACTACCATTGAAGATAGAAAACCAGAAGTTTCTGTACTAGGTATCACAGTCGATCTTCCTTCTGCTTTCAAGCGTCGTATAACGGCATTGCAAAATTGGTTTGTTGACCAACTCAATCATATTGAAACTAGGTAGGGTAGTATACATGAAACACACAATCGGCATAGCTGGAATCCTGATATTGCTCATATTTGTCTCACCACTTTTTGGAGCAGTACACATTTCAGTACCTCTTGATCATGAAGTATACCGAATTCTTGAGAATGCTGAGATTCGAGGATTGATTGATACGCAACCTTCAGTCAAGCCGTATAACGCTTCCACCATTCTAAAGTTATTGCAGCAAATACAGAATCATCCAGGAGATATGCGCCCATCCGAGAGGGACGAGGTAGCGAGAATTCTTGCGAATCTTCGTCTGATATATGGTGTACAGCCCTCAGGATTCGAAGATGTCCTTTCAACAGGCTTTTTTCGCACATATGATGATGAGAAACAGATGGGTGCTTCTATGGGTGCGAATTTCTCATCATTCCAGACTGTCAGTGCTAAGACGGGAGAGTATGATTCTCGCAACGTAGTTTTAGCCTTCATGCGTGGGGATTTGGGACCAAATATCTCATTCAATATGGATTTTGGTTTGGCGCTTGATCGGCTTAATTCCAATGTTTTCATCCCTACTGAATTCACCATTCCGGGTGAAGGCTTTTACATGCAGCTCATCGGGGGAACCAGCCAGTTGCGTGATATTCCCAGCGATGGCTTCTATTTTGGATTAACGCTTTCACCTGAAGTCGCAGCTTCTTTCTTCAATGATTCTTTACGCCTACGGTGGGGATCCATTAAGAGAGATTGGGGGCCTGGTTTGAATAATCTTTTAGTCAGCGGCAGTGCAAGAAGTTTCGATGGTATCGATATCCAGGCGAAATTGACTCCATGGCTGAGTTATTCGGTAGTCAATGGTTCTTTGGGGAAATTCTCTCTCGATACCTTGGATGACGAGCCATTCTTCTCTGATGATTTTCAGCAAGATAAACCGTATTATCGTTTTGATAACAATTTCAGTGCTCATAGGGTTGAAGTCGACTTTACCAAGAACCTGAGGATTTCCATTTTTGAGTCAACTGTTTGGCAGAAGCGTTTTGAATTAGGGTATCTCAATCCTCTTGCCATCTATATGTTCCAGCAAAACAACTTAGGGGATATCGACGATGTGATAGCCGGACTGGACTTTTCCTATACTTTACCAACCAAGGTTCGAGTGTATGGAGCTGTTGCCACCAGTGAGATGAATGTTCTCTCCGATCCGCTGACCATGCTCAAGGCAGCACGCAATATGCTCGCTTTTCAAGCTGGTGTAGTAGTCCCGCTTCCGATTGGAACGTTTTCCTCGCTGACAGTTCAATGGACCTATCTGGCCCCATTCTTCTATGCACACTATCCGATTATGGAGCATACTGGAGAGCTGGATGCCTCTTCTCCTAGTGCGACAACGATAACTTCTATTGAGAATAGATATGAATTGACTAGCAACACAATTTCGAAATATCGTAACAATACCATTACTACATCTGAGTGGGAGATTGACACTAACTCAGGCGGGCCTTCATGGATTTCTCCGGACGGTAGAACAGAGATTAAAAGGGTCGGTGATACGTATCACATCTATGAAACCGTAGCCGAGACTGCCTATGTGAACAAGGGAGAGAATCTTGGGTATCCCTTGAATCCAAACTCACAGGAGTTCCTGTTGCAGTTGGATCTTGGCTTTCCCAAGGGTTGGACTGCTCAATTTCAGACAAAGTACCAAGTTCGAAGCGGTCAGTATGGATACTCCATCGAGCAGTTCATGGATTATAGTGATGATGAGAACTACGAGCCCAAAGCTTTCTGGGACAATACATTCATGCATACGCTTTCTGTTCTGCTGAAAGCCTCAAAGAAATTTGAGAATATGCCGATTGAGTTGATTGGCTCCTATCGATTTACTTCTGTCTGGGAGAAGCCTGTTGATGCAGAAGGAGATTTTGATGGACGTACTACAAATTTTGGTGATTGGTCCACCCCTGTTTTTGATCATATTGTCCAGGTTGGTGCTAAGATATTTTTCTAGAGTGAGGAGCTCTGAATGGAAGATAAGCAGGCTTTATGCTCGGTGATTATTCCAGCGTATAACTGTAGTGCTACGATTACTGCAACAGTGGAATCAGCACTCAGGCAGACTTACTCGCATATGGAAGTGCTAATCGTCAACGATGCCAGTACCGATGATACTCTGCGGGTTTTGGCGGACCTTGCGAAACAGGATGCTCGAATACAGGTTTTCAACCTTGAAACCAATGGAGGAGTTGCGAACGCTCGCAACTATCTCTTTGCTAAAGCAAAAGGATCATTGCTCGCCTTACTTGATAGCGACGACATTTGGGAAGAGACTAAATTGGAAGAGCAGATAACTCTTCTTAGGAAGAGTGGAGCGGATTTGGTATTTTCGAGTTATGGGTATATTGATGGAAAGGATAAGCCCATCGGAGTCCCGAAAATTGTCCCCGAAGTCTGTTCTCTCACAACACTCTTGAAAGAAAACTACATTCTACCATCTACCGTAGTGATGAAAACTTCTTGGGTTCAAAAATATTCGATGGATGGATCATATGCGCATGAGGACTTTGTCTTCTGGCTGGAATTATTACAGAATGGACTGGTGGCGGTTGGGAACCAGAAAGTCCTGATTCAATACCGGATTTATGAGAATAACCGATCCGGAAATAAATGGAAGGCAGCGAAAAACAGATGGATAGTGTATCGGAGATTTCTAAAGTTCAATGTTGTTGCTTCAGCTTGGTATTTTATCCAGTATACCATCAATGGAATAAAGAAATATAAAGGAATAGAATTGCATTCCAGCGTTTAGTTGACATGTACGGTGGAGTTGCGATTTGAAGGATTTGTTAGTGAAACTTCTTGGATTTTCATCAGTGCATAGGTTATGCAGAACACTGCGAAACCTTCCCGGCTGTGTGAGATATTTGGTTCTCTGGTTGGGAATTGCTCTGATTGGGTCAGCTGCTTTAGCTGCAAGCCCAGCCATAATGTTTCCCCTTGATTCATTTGTGTATGCTGATCTTGAGGCTTTATTCATTAGTCAGGGGTTGTCACAACCTTCAACAACTAAGCCATGGAGCAAGGATGAGGTTGGGTTCTTTCTTGAAAAATTGAATACTACACAATTCTCAGAGGTTGAACGAGAACTCTATGATGGTATTCGCTTGACAATCGATGAACAGAAAAAAGTGACTTCCCTAGGTTTTCAGGCAAGTCTTGAAACGTATATTCATACCAATACTGATGCATTTATCACTGAAGACGATTGGGTTTACTCTTACTCTCAGCGGAAACCTCTCATCTCGCTTCCAATCGATATCTCGCTCGGTTCATTTTATGGATTTCTTGACTTGTCTTTAAGTAATAGGAATTTTGATGAAGTAGACTCCGATATTACTGATGGGATATCAGATCTCTATGGTCAAATGGTCTTGACTACCAACCTTCCATTCCAATGGAAGGGGAGTGAGGATCAATATCTTGATGCCGGAATTCCTTACAGAGCATTTCTTGCCGTTGGAGGTTCGGGGTGGTTCTTCCAAGTCGGAAGAGAACGGCTGTCGTGGGGACCGGGAGTCTCGGGGAATTTCATGATAGGCAGTCACCTGCAGTATCATAATCAAGCCAGGCTTACTGCATATCGTGATAGTTTTACCTACAGTTTCCTGACTTCTTTTTTCCCCCATCCTAATGAAATTTGGGATAATAATGCGTCATCTGGTCAAGCAAGAGAGTTGCAGGGTCTCAAGATGTTCATGGCACATCGTTTTGAGTGGAGACTCCTCAATGATACATTGGGTATAGTCCTTAGTGAGGGCATCATGTATCAGCATAAAGATGGAGTTCTGGATCTGCGTGTTTTAAATCCCCTGATGATTTATCACAATTACTATATTCGACAGAATGCCAACTCCTTGGCATCACTTGAAATTGACTATGCTTTGCGTAAAGGCCTCAATATGTACGGACAAATAGCCGTTGACGAATTGTCATTTGGCAGTATTGAACAAAACCTCCCTGATGATAAGAAACATCCGAACGGGTTGGCTTTCATGGCAGGAATCAAGCATGCAAGGCCGATTAGGCAAGGTATTCTGTATGCACATCTGGAAGGGGTATACACCGATCCGTATCTATATCTACGAAGCATTGAGGGAGATACCTCTCAAACAGAATCATGTGACACTCTCAACTATATAGTTGCCCTCAGGCGGTGGAATTCAGATGAAGTATTATTCTATGACCAAACATATCTGGGATATCGATATGGTGGGGATGCGATAGTTTTGGAGGGATCTTTAGGATTCCGGGTTCCTGGAGATTGGCATGTCAATGGCCATCTGTTTACCATGGTTCATGGAGATGTTGATATGAATACATTCTGGGAATTGGGCAAACTAGAATGCTCCCCTACTGGAAACCCTACGGTATATGGACAAGCAGGGATTTCCGCAGGCAAAGTACTGGGCCGGTGGAGTGTTCATGGTTCTTTGGACTATTTGCTACGAACTCAGAGTAGTCAAACACTGCATGATGTACAACTTGTGCTTGGCGCAACGTACTCCTCCAGATAATGCCAGACAGCTCATCTTGATTACTCCTGTGAAATAAATAAAGTGGAGACGATTTTTATGTCCAATTGTAACTACAGCATGATTGCATTGCTTTATTGGTAAGTTATATCGCTTTCATAGTAGACGTATTTCACTTTTGGTTGATATAATCTATGCAAGCGAATATTGTTCACAATTAGAGACAATGAAATATGTTGATTTGAGGATATATGATAAATCTGAGAAAAAAGGTTGTTTTTTTCTTCCTTGTCTATCTGATATGCTTCGGGGGGATTCTTTCAGCTGCTGAGGCGCTGATTACAACCGATCAAGTAACCGGCTATGGAATTGCTGACTATGAATTCTCCGTCAAGGGAAAAACCACCAAATTTGCTCTTCACAACGCCATAGTCCCTCCAGATGGGGATGTTGTCTACCCCAGCAAGGAAGCATTCATCAGTGCCCTGGAGGCAAAGAAACAGACATTGGTCAACAAGCAATTGTTCTTGAATGTAGAGTATGAGTATGCCTTTGCCTCTTTTGACAGTGGAATTGCGTATTATACCGTAACCTATACGGTGGAAGACTCCAGTACCTTGATTGTGCTTCCTTACCCGAAATTCGACAACGATAAGACTGGATTCCTCTTTGGTCTTAAAGCCAAGGATACCAACTTGTTGGGTACCTTCGGCGAACTCAATGCAACAGTCTATACTTCTCAGAACGATGGGACATTGCAGAATTGGGATGACAGGGAAGACCACCTTGAGTTTGACATCTCCAAATTCACTCTTTTGGGAACATCCATCAGCCTGAATTTTGTCTATGAGCGGCGAAAAACAACCAAGCCGTTGGGAACCTATGACTTCGACCTCGATTGGACAGGCATCAAGTTCTTGGGTACTACCCTCAACCTGGAAACCGAGGGTAACTTCGACCCTTCGGTTTCTGCTCAAGTGTTTAATTATGACGTAAGCTGGACGGGTCTGAAAATCCTTGGAACAAATGTAAACCTAGCGACATGGGCGGACCTCAAGCCCATCACCGATTTTTCAGTTTTGGATCCCACCCTCTACGGATTTTCCTTCAGCTATGGTCCCTTCCGACAGAATGAAGGGCGGTATACCCTCAGCTCATTGGTGCAATGGGAAGAAAACATCACCAATTTCACCACCGAAACCACCCTTGCCCAACATGACCTGAAATTCTTCACCCGTCCGCTCTCTTTCAACATACGGGTTGAGACGAACCAGAAAATGACTTCAGAAACGGTGGACAATGTGCTGCTCAGTTCGACCCTTGGGACAAGCTTTCGCTTACCGCTGGGGCTTACATGGGGTACATCCTTTACAGCAGCAGTGAATTTTGTCCAGGATACGAATCCACTTCAGCGCTACTACGAGTATGAGAACACCCTCGACAATGGCGGGCGCATCGACTACCTTTCCAGCAAGCACAAGTTCCGCAGGGGCTTGGTGTTCTCATTCAAGCATGTATATCGTGACTATCCCCAGGTAGAGTATGATAGCAAGGACTATTGGTACATGGAAAGCAGTGCAACCTGGTTTCCGTTCATAGTCTGGCGGTTCAACCCCTCCATCCGATTGACCGGGTTCTATGCAGAGAATGACATGTACGATTTTCTCCCTTCCGATGAGGACTTGAATGTTGCCGACTACTTCAGAGGATATCTCTCACGCTCAAGCAAAATTGCTGAAGTGAATAACAAACTTTCCTATGGCGGGGTAATGAATCTGAACATGACTGTAGACTTCATCGATTTCGGGTTTGCCAAGTCATATGCAAACCCCTTTCTCGATGTTGGCGTATTCAGCAATCCCTCCGAACCCAATGGGCGTACCGTCCTGGCGAGTGCCGGCATGGAAGGCTGGGGGGTCCTGAAAAGGTTCCCTAGCCATCCGATGCGTGTCGCCTTGGGATTCAACCTCTTCGATGTCTACGATGCGCTGCAAGGGCGTATGGAGCCTATGGAAGTGGAGTGGGAGCTGTCTGTCAGCTTTGGACTCTACTTCTAGGACGGGTTGACTGCAATACCGAATTTCAGTTTCATAACCTCTGCAGCGTCGGCTATAATTTGTTTGGCAAAGGCATCACTGTCAAAAACCAAGGGAAGATCCTTGAAAGCCTGCTGCATCTTTTGTTGCTCAGTCTGGTTCGAACTATAGGCTTGCAGGATGTCCACCTGCTTGGACACATCGTTTTCCACCCAGCCGACTTTTCGTCGTTCGAAGAAGATGGTGGTCGGCCATGCAGAGTACAGCAGGCTTGAAATGAGGAAAGGGCGTTGCAATGAAAGCGATTCCATCAGGGCATTGGCTCCCGCCTTTCCTGCCTGTACATCGCAAGCACAGATATAGTCCTGAATGTTTTTTACGAATCCTGGAGTGTACAGCGGAAAATCGGGATGTTTTTCCTTGAACAGCTTGTAATGCACTTTTGTGCTGCCACTCAGCTCCCCGACGGTTATCACCTGCCAGTCGAGATTGCGTTCTGCTACCTCTTCCAGGAAATCGGCAGTTCCGATGCCTTCGCCGCCAAGATTGAGAAGAACGGTAAAACAATCTTTCAACCCCAGCTTGCGCCGCGCTTCTTGTTTGCTCAGCGGTTTTGACTGCATGAGTTCGGTTTTCAGGGGGAACGGACAGATTCGGATGGTATGCTCCGGTTGTCCGGCACGGATTGCAAGCTCCTTGCCGATCTCGGTACAGATATAGAGGCGGTCGAGATTCTTGTTGATACCGAGATTCGGAGTGAATACGACATCGGCTGCATATTCAAAAACCGGCACCTTCAATTCCAATATATCGACCAGCGGCTGGATCATTGACGCAGCAAGGAAGTGGGTAACAACAATCAAGTCGGGCTTGACTTGATCAAACCAGATTTTGAAATCCTTGATAGCATGCGAATGGGTGGTAACATAGCGCACCCGCTTGGCATTGGCCGCAGTATCGCTTTTGGCATTGACCTTTGTCTCCATTTTGGGAAAGTGCAGCTGAAGACGCCAGTTGTATTTGCTGATCCAATTGATCATCGGCGATCCGACCGTAGCAAATAAATTTTCTACGACGGTAGTATGCCCAAGTCTCTGCAGTGCATCAGAAAGCGCCCTTGCCGGTGTAATATGGCCCTTCCCTGCATCTACATACAAAAGTGCTATATGCATACAGAAAGCATAGGAGGAAACCGGTCAATCTGCAAGTGATTTCACCTCATTGAGAAGGAGGTTGACGAACTGGTCGCTGTCAAACTGAAGTGGCAGTGCTTTCAGGTTGTACTCAATGCGTTGCTGCCTGGTTTTGTCTTCTGCAAAGGCTTTGAGTGTTATCATTTGTTGCTTTGGTTGTCGAATCACCCATCCCACCTGATACTCAAGGAAAAAGGTTTGTGTGTTGCGGGCGGCATGCAAAAGTTCATTGATCAAAAATGGTCGGCCCAACGAAAGGGATTCCATCAGGGCATTTGCTCCTGCCTTGCCGGCTTGGACGTCGCAGGCAAGCATGAAATGGCCGATATTGGAAACAAAACCGGGGGTATGCATGCTCATGCCGGGAAGTTGCTTGGCAAGCGCATGGAACCGCTGCTTGCTTGCTTCTGAGAGATTGCCGACCACCACAACCTGCCAGGCCAGTTTGTTTTTGATCAACTGCTTCACCAAGGCAGTCGATCCGATTCCCTCTCCTCCAAGATTCAGAAGAAGGGTGAAGCAATCCTCAAGGCCGAGGAGTTTCCTTGCTTCAGATTTTGAAAGTTTTTCCATCTGTTGGATGGATGGCTGTAGAGGAAAGGGTGAGAGCCGTACCTGCTCTTTTGTATACCCTTGGGAAAGCAGGTTTTTTACTCCCAGTTCTGTAGGGATGAATAAACGGTCGATTTTGCTGCAATAACCGGCCTTGGGATTGTTGAACACGTCGGCGGCATAGACAAAAATGGGAACCTTGAGGTTTGCCCGCTTGGCAATGGATGCAATGACCGAGCCTCCCAAAAAATTGGTACAGAGAATGAAGTCGGGCTTGGTATGCTCATACCAAGAGAGGAAATCGCGGTTGGTATGCAGCCTGACCGCCAAGGCCCTGAGGACGAAGGCGATAAAATGTGTATCCATAAAACGGTGGTACAAGCGTTCTATGCGGGGATGGTGAAGCATAAAGCGCCACTCGTGTTTGCAATACCACTGCCAAAATGGTGCTTTTAGTACACCAAACATATCAAGAAGACATGTTTGATAACCTGCTCGTTCCATCGCGTCGGTGAGGGCTTTTGCAGGGATGTAATGGCCTTTCCCAGCGTGTACATAGAGCATTGCACCTAACATGGGTGTATCATATCCAATAAGACGGGCAGCAACAAGTGCTGTTTATGCTTCTTGCATAGAGAATATCCTCGCGGTATAGTGCAACAACAAGGAGTGTTGCGCAGTGAAGATACTCATCACCACCGATTTCTACCTACCCGCGATTACGGGAGTGTCCACCGTAGTGGTGAATGAGATGGCCATGCTCCCTGTGCTGGGTCACGAGGTAAGGTTGCTGACCATCGGCGATAAGCGGTTCTCGTATTATCGCGACGGTGTATATCATATGAAAGCAAGCAGGATCAAGCTCTATGTTGATTCCTATATGACCTTTTCCTACAAAGACCGTTTGTTGCAGGATATTCTCGATTGGAAACCCGATCTCATCCACTCCAACAATGAGTTCTTCTCCATGGGGTATGCCAAGCGTCTCCAGGCTGCTCTACACATACCTCTGTTGCATACTTGCCATACCGACTTTACCCGCTATGATGAGATGCAGAGAATCCGTCACACTTTATGGGATACGCTTATGGCTGCCATTGTCAAACGCAGAGTGAGCCGTTGTGACTTGCTCATCAGCCCATCCTTTGCCCATAAGGCGATGCTGGAGCGGTATAGGATTTCCAAACCAATCGAGGTACTGCCAAGCGGCATCGACCTCAAGAGGTTCGGAGTGCGTATTGCAAAAGAGCTGCGTAGCAAAATCAGAGGCGATTTCGGTTTCGGGCCTGAGCATGTTGTCCTGATTTCCGTATGTCGACTGGCTTCTGAAAAGCGGGTGAACCGCACCATCGATGCTTTTTTCCTCCTCTCCCTGCTTGAGGATTCTGCTCGCCTTCTGATCGTCGGCGGCGGCCCCAAACTTGAGAGTCTGAAACAGCAGGTAAAGGATTTTGGATTGGAGGACCGTGTGGTATTCACCGGCCCCGTCCCCTCAGAATCGATTCATCACTTCTACCAAGCCAGCGATGTGTTTGTCTCATCATCCATTCGGGAGTCACAGGGTTTGGGGTTTGTGGAGGCGATGGCCTCGGGCCTCCCTGTCATCCTCTGCGAGGATGGTTCGCTGGGGTTCTCAATTGAGGAGTCAGGGTGCGGGTTTCTCTATCACGATGAAAGAGGCTTCGTCACCATTCTCAGCTCCCTCATATCCAATCCTGCTGACATCAAGCACATGGGAGAGCGGGCAAGAACGGAAAGCGAGCGTTTCAACCTTGATCGCTGGGCTTCCTCACTGAGCTCGCTCTGCTGCCGTCTTCAGGCCGAATTTTCGCTGAAGGTTGGTGACCAGTCGAATCAGCGAGGGCATGATGAACAAAGTTGAGAGCATGCAATTCACCAGTGCCATGCTCATAAGGCTTCCGAAATAACGGACCGGGGTGTACGA
>Ga0228535_1002842_pt1 | contig 14762 bp, 11 predicted proteins | sample SJ1metagenome_FD_168457 | JGI IMG/M metagenome (GOLD analysis project Ga0228535, IMG submission 168457) | Enriched culture of PCE-dechlorinating microbial communities from Ithaca, New York, USA - SJ1 | ecosystem: Engineered > Modeled > Simulated communities (microbial... > Unclassified | place... | reverse complement strand
GCGCGTGCCCCCTTTTTTCATACTGGCTTGAGGATACAGGCAACACAAAAAAAGGGAATGGAGGTTTTAAACATGAAAGAAGATACAAAACATAAGAAAATTGTAGAAGAAACCATTGCAGCCTATGAAATTCCACCGCAGTGGGTTTTAGCGTCGCGGTATGAAGAACAGACGAACACCGTTATCATCATTACAAACGGCGGAAAAAAAATTGTCCACAAAGTTGGGGCGCCGATAGAACGCAAACTGTCTATGGTGGAGATATCCGGTTTTCTTCCCAAAGAGGAAATGTTCTGGGTGGACAATTTGGGTCAGAGAGTTCGTCTGAGTGAACTAAGAAAAAGATAAAAAAACTTAAAGAGGAGGATATAACACCATGAATAAGAAACCAATACCGAGAGAGGAAATTAATTCGTTGCTGTCCACTATAGGTTCTTATGATGCATCGGCAATGCTACCAACGCCGGGGCGGGGAGCTACTATTGAGGTAGGCCGCAATATGCTTGAAAAATGTGAAGAGGCTTTAATAAAGCTGTTTATTCCCGAGTATAATTCGCATGGCGTGGGAGCTTTTAGGGGATTGAGAGAAGCATACAGCACCTTAACGGGTGATTCAGAAGTCAGTGGTTTTATCGACCAGAAAAATATTTCACCTGATCTCCGGTCATGCCAGGATTTCGATTCCGGTTCGTTCTCCACGGCGTTGGGGAAGGCAATGAGCATGTATTTATCAAAGAAGTATAAAGAATTTCCTTACCATGAGGAGATTCTAATATCAGACAAGAAGAAAGCTGAAAATTTAAAAAAAATCCATTCCGAACAATTGGGATATTTTGGTGAGCTTCCAGATATTGATACGGAAACGGAAAATTATTCTAGTATTGTCCCCTATGCTGACACAGAAGCTCAATATTCAATAGGCAAAAAAGGGGCTGTCGTATGGGTGACAAACTGGGTTATTATCAATGACAACATAGGCCTTATTCAAGGCATGGTGGATAGAATGTCCCGCGCTGCAAGAACAGCGCACGCAAAATATGTGTGGAATTTCTATAAATCAAATGCGCTATGTGCAGACGGGACGGCGTGGTTTACACTGGGTCATGGTAATCTTGGGGGAAATGCTTTAGATATTAACTACATGGTTACGGCCATAACCGCACTGGCAAACATGACAGAACCGGCACCGTCCGAAGAAAAGATTGGCTTGGATCTTGAGTCTTTCAACTGGTACCTTGTTGTGCCCATTGGTTTGTGGGATTTGGCCGTCAAGAAAAATCAAATGGATTCCTTCTATACCGCGAATGATATGACAACCAAAGTTCCAAACCCCTGTCAAAAACTCTTCGGGGAACTTAATGAAAGGATTATCACGTGTCCATTTCTGACGGATGCAAACGAATGGGGGATCATCAGAGACAAGGAAGATGTACCAATTGTGGAAATGTCCTATCTGTTTGGTAAAGAGGTTCCGGAATTTATATCAATATGGGGGCCATTAGGTAGAAAAATTAGTTCAGCTACCTCGGCTGTTCCTGAAGCCACATTTAAAGCTGATAAAATTGGCTTCAAGATACGCCATGAATACGGCGGCGCTTTGATTGATTATCGCGGTGGATATAAGTCAATCGTGCCTTAACAACCCACTCCTCCTCTCGTGGGCTTCCAAACCGGGGTGCTTTTGTATGCTGCCCAGGGCACCTCGGTTTGGATTTAATATAAAATGAATAATCCATGAAAAATACATTTCTTACTGCGATTGCCAAAGATTACAATAATAAAATGGCCATAATTACTTCTATTGTGTGCGCAAAATCGGACAGGAATTTTGCATTCTGTTGAAAACCAGGCTTTATGTAGGTGTCAAAATAGATTAGCTTTAATAATTTGTCGCCGATTACATTTACTTGAAATAGTAGTTTTTTGGTAAAACCTCGTTGCATTTAGCCAAAAACACGTTTCACATGACAGGCGGTTATTTTATTTTCGGCCATTTTCTTCTTGCTGCCGACTATATGTAGTGGTATGATTCCCGTCAACCCCAACATATAGCGTCTGTGGGGTACTGTGGATGCCGACATCATACCATCAGCCAATTCGGAAAAGGGGGAATTCATGAACACGCGAATTCGCAAGCGGGACGGGCGTCTCGTCAAGTTCAACGCCGATAAAATCACGAACGCCATCGCCAGGGCAGGCGCCGCGACGGAAGAGTTCGACATGAAGGAGGCGCGCAAACTGACCATCAAGGTGCTGGGCCTTGCCGAACAACTCTTCAACGGCAAGATTCTCACGGTGGAAGAGGTTCAGGATATCGTCGAGGAAGTGCTTTTGCAGTCCTCCCACCGCAAGACCGCCAAAGCCTACATCATCTACCGGGACCAGCATTCGCGCCTTCGGGAAATCACCAATACGATGGAAGTGGCCCTCGTCGATCAGTACCTGAAAAAGGCGGACTGGAAGGTCAACGAGAACAGCAATATGGATTATTCGCTCCAGGGGCTCAACAATTATATTTCCTCCGAGGTGAGCAAGGTTTACTGGCTCAACAAAATCTACACGCCGGAAATCCGCCGGGCGCACACGGACGGCGATTTTCATATCCACGATTTGAGCCTTCTGTCGGTTTACTGCGTCGGCTGGGATTTGTACGACCTGCTTTTGCAGGGCTTTCGCGGCGTGTCCGGAAAGGTGGAAAGCCGGCCCGCCAGGCACCTGAGAAGCGCGCTGGGGCAGGTGGTGAATTTCTTTTACACGCTTCAGGGCGAGGCGGCGGGCGCGCAGGCGTTTTCCAATTTCGACACGCTCCTTGCGCCCTTCATCCGCTACGACAAGCTCAGCATCCGGGAAATCAAGCAGGCGCTGCAGGAATTCATCTTCAATATCAATGTCCCCACGCGCGTCGGCTTTCAGACGCCCTTCACCAACGTGACGCTCGATCTGACGGTTCCCCGGTACTACGCCGATCAGCACGTCATCATCGGCGGCGAACCGAAAGGGGAGACCTACGGAGAGTTTCAGGAAGAAATGGACCTGTTCAACAAGGCCTTTCTGCAGGTCATGGCGGAAGGCGACGCCCGGGGACGGGTTTTCACCTTCCCGATTCCCACCTACAGCGTCACGCGGAATTTCGACTGGGACAATCCCAATATGACCGACCTGTGGGAGATGACCGCGAAATACGGCGTGCCGTACTTTTCCAATTTCATCAATTCCGACATGAATCCCGAAGATGCGCGCAGCATGTGCTGCCGCCTGCGCATCGACAACCGCCAGCTCCACGTGCGCGGCGGCGGCCTTTTCGGCTCGAATCCCCTGACCGGCTCCATCGGCGTCATCACGATCAACATGCCCCGCATCGGCTATCTGGCCAAGTCCCGGAAAGATTTTCTGGAGCGTCTGGGAAAGCTCATGGACACGGCCCGCGAAAGTCTGGAAACGAAGCGCAAGGTGCTGGAAAAATTCACCGACGGCAATCTCTATCCCTACACGCGCTATTACCTGCGCAGCGTGAAGGAGCGGTTCAACGAATACTGGAAAAATCATTTTTCCACGATCGGGCTCGTCGGCATGAACGAGGCCTGCCTCAATCTTTTCGGAAAAAACATCGCGTCGCGGGAAGGACAGGACTTCACGAAGGCCGCGCTTGATTTTATGAGAAGCCGTCTCATCGCCTATCAGAAGGAAACGGGCAACAACTACAATCTGGAGTCCACGCCGGCGGAGGGAACGTCCTACCGCCTGGCGCGCATCGACCGGGACAGGTTTCCGGACATCATTACCGCCGGCGACGGCCAGTCCGGGAAAGCGGAGCCCTACTACACGAATTCCACGCAGCTGCCCGTCAACTTTACCGACGACATCTTCGAGGCGCTGGACCTGCAGGACGACATTCAGACCCGCTACACCGGCGGAACGGTTTTCCACACGTTTGCCGGCGAGCGCGTGGACGATCCGGCGGCCGTCAAATCCCTGGTGCGGAAAATCTGTTCCACGTATCGTCTGCCTTACATGACCTTCACGCCGACCTTCAGCGTGTGTCCGGCGCACGGATATATCAAGGGCGAAACGGAGCATTGTCCGACCTGCGCCCGGGAGTGCGAAGTGTATTCGCGGGTCGTGGGCTATCTGCGGCCGGTCAAACAGTGGAACAAGGGGAAGCAGCAGGAATTCCGTTCCCGCCAGGTTTACCGGTTTCAGTAGGAGCGGCGCTTTGACGGGGCGGCAAGACGGATACCCTTCGGAAAGAAGGAGACGGCCATGAAGATCGGCGGTCTGGAGAAAGTATCCCTGATCGACTATCCGGGAAAAATCTGCGCGGTCGTTTTTACGCAGGGGTGCAACTTCCGCTGCCCCTATTGCCACAATCCCGAACTGGTGGATCCGCGGCGCTACGGGCCGTGCCTGGCGGAAAAAGAGCTTATCCGGTTTCTATCGGCGCGGCGGGGGAAGCTCGACGCGGTGACGATCACCGGCGGCGAACCGACGCTGCAGAAGGACCTTGCCGCCTTCATCGGAAAGATCCGGAAAATGGGCTTTGCGGTGAAGCTCGACACAAACGGATCGCATCCGTCCGTCGTGGGCCGGCTCATCGGAGCAAACCTTCTCGACTATATTGCGATGGATGTGAAGGCGCCGCTTGAAAAGTACGAGGCGGTAACCGGCTTTCCCCAGGCGGCCGAGGCGGTCCGGGAAAGCATCCGGCTTGTTCTGGCGGCGGACATCGGCCATGAGTTCCGCCTGACGCTCGTTCCGGGCCTTGTCGGGCCCGACGATGTGCCGGCGGTGGCCCGCGAAATCGCAGGTACAAGGCGTTTTGCGCTGCAGCGGTTTCATGCGGGCAAAACGCTCGACCAAAGCGCTCCGGCAAAAGAAAACTATCCGGAGGACGTGTTTTTGCAGATCCAAAAAGAAATCGGAAAAACGATTCCGCACGTGATTGTTCGCTAGGAGCAAAAAATGGTCAGGGACGATAAGACGGCAAAAAACGGAGATTCCATCAACGCGGACCACATCCGGCGTCTGATCCGCATCGGCGTGGCGCTTTCCGCCGAGAAAGACATCGATCGCCTGCTGGAAAAAATTCTGACGGAGGCGCGCATCATCACCGGGGCCGACGGCGGCACGCTGTACCTGCTGTCGGAAAACGAAAAGGAGCTGCAGTTCGCTTTTGTTCAAAACGATTCGCTGGGTGTGAATATGGGCGGCTCGGGCGGCAAAATGACCTGGCCGCCGATTCCGCTTGCCGGCCCCGACGGCCGGCCCAATCATACCAACGTGTCCGCGCACGTCGCGATTACCGGCGAGCCCATCATGATCGCCGACGTTTACGACGCCCCCGGCTTCAATTTTGAAGGCCCCCGGATGTTTGACAAGGAGAGCGGTTACCGGTCGCGGTCCATGCTGGTCGTTCCGATGCGCGATCACGCCGGCAACATCATCGGCGTCCTGCAGTTGCTGAACGCAACCGATGCGGAAACGGGCGCGGTCGGGGCCTTTTCCGCTGAAGCACAGGAACTGGCCTGGTCGCTGGCATCGCAGGCGGCGGTTGCGCTCACCAACAACCGCCTCATTACCGAACTGGAAAATCTGCTTGACGCCTTTATCCAGACCATCGCCGTCGCCATCGACGAGAAATCTCCCTATACGGGCGGCCATGTCCGGCGCGTGGCCGACCTGACCATGCGCATCGCCCGGAAAATCAACGAGGCGCAGACCGGCCCTTTTGCCGCGGTGCATTTTTCCGACGACGAACTGCGCGAGCTGCGCATGGCGGCCTGGCTCCACGACGTGGGCAAGATCACCACGCCGGAGCATATCGTCGATAAAGCGACGAAACTGGAAAAAGTGTATGACCGGATCGAGGACGTAAAAGTGCGTTTTGAGCTGCTCAAAAGAGAATATCAGTTGGCGATCGACATGGCCCGCAGCCATCCGGACGGACGGTCGGCCGAGGAAGTCGAACGGGAAATTGCGGCCCTCGACGAGGAATACCGTTTTCTCGCGCAGGTGAACAACGCGACCGAGGATCTTGGAGAAGACGCGGTGGCGCGGATCGAAAGGATCGCCCGGAGAACGTGGAGAAGCGCATCGCAGGCGCTGCCGCTTCTGACCGAAGATGAAATTTACAACCTGTGCATCCGCCACGGAACGCTCAACGAGGAGGAAAGGGGCATCGTCAACAATCATGCGGCCGTGACCAGGAAAATGCTGGCGCGTCTGCCTTTTCCCAGGAAACTGCGCCGGATCGCGGATTACGCTTCCGCCCATCATGAAAAGCTCGACGGGGGAGGCTACCCGCTGGGCCTCGGGGAACGGGATCTGCCGCTGCAGGCGCGCATCATCGCCCTGGCCGATATCTTCGAGGCCCTGACCGCGAAAGACCGTCCGTACAAGAGGGGCAAAACGCTTGGCGAGGCGCTCCGGATCATGGCCGGCATGGTGGCGCAAAAGCACATCGACGCGGATCTTTACGACCTCTTCACAAAGGAGGGGATTTACCTCGACTACGCCCGCGAGGAGCTGGCGCCGCAGCAAGTCGACGTTTGAGAAAAGGCCGGCGCCGCCGGCCGGACGGGGCTTGCGCCGCCGGAAGGATATTTTTCCTTGATTTTATGAGGCGGTATGATATGGTGCCGGCCAAGCGGTGATTTAAAGTAAATTGCTCCGCTCTATAAATGTGCTAAAGCACTGACATCAATCACAAAATTGAACCCGTGCTTTGGCGCGGGTTTTTTTTAGCCCGCACAAATCATTCTGTAAGGAGAGAAAAATGCAGATTTCGTCGGAAAGCGTGAAAGTGGGTCATCCGGATGTGGTGGCGGATATTATTGCCGCCAATATCATTGCCGCCATTCTCGATGAGGAAAAAAAGCAGAAAATGACTCTGGCCAACATGCCGCACTGCGGCATCGAAGTCTTCCTGGGCAAGGGCATTTGCGTGATCGGCGGCGAAGTGCGCTCGCGGGTCTATGTCGATATCGATAAAATTGCCAGAAACTCCGTTATCGAACTGGGGTACAACCATGCGGCGGTCGGGCTCAACGGCCATCTGATGGGCGTTATGAACGCGATCATTCCGCAGTCCGAGGACATCAACCAGGGAACCAGCTGCCTTTTGAACAAGGACCGCGAAATCGGCGCGGGCGACCAGGGCATCATGTACGGCTACGCCTGCGACGAGACGCCGGAGCTTCTGCCCCTGCCGTATGTGCTGGTGAATAAACTGATGCGGGCCTTCGAGTATTGCCAGGATCCGATCTTTGCTCCGGACGGCAAAGGCCAGGTGTCGGTCGACTACGACGTCAAAACGGGCAGACCCCTGCGTGTGGCCAAGGTGCTCATGTCCAACGCCATCGATTACCGCTTCGTCAAGGGAGACAGGCTCAAAGTCCGGGACCGGGCCAAGAAGCTGGCCTTTGAATGTCTGAAAGACTGCGTCGACCGGAAAACGGAATTTCTGTTCAATCCGACGGGCGAATGGAACGCCATCAATTCGTGCAGCGCGGCGGATTCCGGCGTGACGGGCCGCAAACTGGTCGTCCAGTTCTACGGCGGCTATCCCGGCGCGCAGCTGGGCGGCGGCGCGGTGGTCAACAAGACGCCGGAAAAAGTGGACTGTTCGGCGGCGTTCGGCGCCCGCCACGTGGCGAAAAATATCGTGGCCGCGGGTCTGGCGTCCAAATGCTCGGTGCAGCTCGCTTACGCCATCGGCATCGCCGAACCTTTCTCCATTTACGTCAACACGTTCGGCACGGGCCGGATCGCGGACGACCGTCTGGAAAAAGTCATTCAGGACACTTTCGACCTCACGCCCGAAGGCATGATTGAAAAATTCAATCTGCTCGACGGCGACGTCTACCGGAAGATTCCCCGGACGTTCTTCATGGACGACTACCGCTGGGAAAAGACGGACATGGTCAAAACGCTGCGGAAAGCGGCAAAATAAGCGTTTCCCGATTCTTCGTCAAAAGCTGCGGCGTCCGCCCCGTAAAACGCGGGCGGGCGCTGCGGTTTCCTTGCCCGCGGCAGAGTAACGGCGCCTTTTTGCTGCGGCCGCGAGGGAGGTCGGAAAAGCCATGAAAAAAAGATCTGCCAGCGTAAACTTCCGGCGGAGATCCGCCGCGGTCATTCTGTTTTCCCTTTTATTTTTCATAAGTCTTCCCGCCGGCGCAAAGGACCAGGATCCCATCGTCTTCATCCACGGTTTTCTGGGCTGGGGGCGCACGGAAATGTTCGGCGTGAAATACTGGGGCGGCGTGGGCGGGGATTACGAAGCCCTGCTCAATGCGGCCGGGTTTCCGGCGGTTTCCGTCGCCGTCGGGCCCGTGTCCTCCAACTGGGATCGGGCGGTGGAAGCCTATTATCAGCTGAAGGGGGGCTGCGTGGACTACGGGGCCGCGCACGCGCAAAAATACGGCCACGAGCGCTTCGGCCGCTGCTATGAAAAACCGCTTCTGTCCCGCTGGGACGACCGGCGCCGGATTTCCATCATTGCCCACAGCCAGGGCGGGCAGACGGCCCGGGTCCTCATCCATCTGCTCGAATACGGAAGCGAAGAAGAGCGGGCGGCAACCGGCGGCAAAACCGCCGAAATCTTCAAAGGCGATCGGCGGTGGGTCAAGAGCCTCACCACGCTGTCCACGCCGCACAACGGCACGACACTCACCCGCGGCGCCTATGCCGCAACCTTTCAGATGGCCGAACAGATCATCACCGGCATTGCGGGACTGGTCCAGGGAAGCGATACGTTGTCCGACGTTTACGATTTCAAGCTCGATCAGTGGGGGCTCAGGAAACGGCCCGGCGAGAATTTTTTTGCCTACAAAAAGCGCGTCCGGCAATCGCCGATCCTGAAATCTCCCACCGCGCGGGATCTCGCCGTGTGGGATCTTTCTCCCGAGGGCGCCCGGGAGTTGAACGGATGGGTGAAGACGTCGCCGAACGTTTATTACTTTTCGCTTTCGACCGCCTCCACGGAGCGGGACGAATCGTCCGGCGACGAGCATCCCGTGGTCACCAATGCGCTCATCTTTCTGCCCGTGGCAGGCCGGATGGGGAGCTACAGCGATCCGCAACCTCTCCCGGGAAGGATGGCGATCGACGATGCCTGGAAGAAAAACGACTCGATCGTCAACACGATCAGCATGAGAGCGCCGTCCGGCTCCGCCGTCCGCTTTTTTGACGGCCAGCCGCGCAAGGGAATCTGGCAGGATCTGGGAACCTGGACGACGTGGGACCACATGGACATCATCGGACAGACAAGGATGTGGAATCTGCTCGACGGAAGAAACCCGAAGGATTTTTATCTTGAGCATGCGGCGCTTCTGGAGCGTCTGCCGTAGGCGCGTCGAACGCAGTTTGCGCTTGACGGAGGAGGAGAAGACATAATAAATAAGCGCCTTGTTCCGCGGAAAGGGCGAAAAAAAAGAAGACAGGAGAAAAGCGTGATACCGAGATACTCAAGAGAAAAAATGACGGCGGTCTGGAGCCAGGAAAACAAGTACCGCAAATGGCTCGATGTGGAAGTGGCGGCCTGCGAGGCGATGGTGAAGCTGGGCAAGGTGCCGGCCGCGGCGGTGGAAAACATCAAAGCCAAAGCGGTCATCAACGTGGACCGGATCGATGCAATCGAGAAAGTCACCAAGCACGACGTGATTGCGTTTGTTTCGTCGCTTACCGAAGTCATCGGCGATGACGGCCGGTTCATCCACATGGGGCTGACGTCCTCGGATGTCCTGGACACGGCGCTTGCGGTTCAGCTCAGGGAGGCCTCCGGGATTCTGCTTGAGGATCTGGACGAGCTGCTCGCCGTGTTGAAAAGGCGCGCCATCGAGCATAAGAACACGCTCATGATCGGCCGGTCCCACGGCATCCACGCCGAGCCGATCACCTTCGGCCTGAAGCTGGCCCTGTGGTATGCGGAAATCGCGCGCAACCGCACGCGGCTTCTGCGGGCCAGGGAAAGCGTCAGCACCGGGAAGATCGCGGGCGCGGTGGGCACGTTTGCTTTTGTCGAGCCTTTCGTGGAGGAATACGTCTGCAATAAACTGGGCCTGCAACCGGCGCCGGTCTCGTCGCAGATCGTGCAGCGCGACCGCCACGCGGAATTCTTTGCCACCCTGGCCATCATCGCCTCGTCGCTGGATAAATTTGCGCAGGAAATCCGCCTGCTCCAGCGAACGGAAGTGCGCGAGGCGGAAGAATACTTTTCGCCGGGGCAGAAGGGGTCGTCGGCCATGCCCCACAAGCGCAATCCGGTCCTTTCGGAAAACATCTCCGGCCTTGCGCGCCTGGTGCGCTCCTATGCGCTCGCGGCGCTGGAGGACGTCGCTCTGTGGCATGAGCGCGACATCAGCCATTCGTCCGTCGAACGCGTCATCGGACCGGACGCCACGATCGTTCTGGATTTCATGCTGGCGCGTTTTACGGGCCTGATGGACAAGCTGGTGGTTTATCCGGAGCGGATGCTGGCCAACCTCAACATGACGCACGGTGTGATTTTCTCGCAGATGGTCCTCCTGGCGCTCATTGAAAAAGGCACGTCGCGCGAAGACGCCTACGCCGTCGTCCAGAAAAACGCGATGGCCTCCTGGCAGGAGGGCATTGCGTTTCGGAAGCTGCTGGAGCAGGATGACATCGTGCAAAAGCATCTGGAGGCCCGGGAGCTGGACGCGATTTTCAACGTCAACAATTTCCTCCGGCACCTGGATTTGAGCTTCGAGCGGGTTTTCGGTTCCGCCCGATAGATAAAAGCCGATCATGGCCCGGAGCTCCCGCGGTTGAAAGCGGAAGCGCCGGGTTTTTTTTCGCGCTTGACCTGTCCGGCCAAGGCGTTTATGGTTTGGCAAGCGTCCTGACGGAGAACCGGCCAGGGCGATAATGAACCGGAGAAGAAACGCCCGCACGGGGGGATTCCCGCGGAAGCCGAGACGAACAAACCGGCGGGCATTTCCGAGGAGGAGAAGATGAAAGAGGTAAAGGTTATGAGCATCGCCGACGAGGCTGTGCGCAAAATCAAGAGAGGCGCTTTTTTAACGGTCAGGTCCGAAGCGGGGCAAAACACCATGACCATCGGCTGGGCCACGTTCGGCTTCATCTGGCAAAAGCCGATCATGATGGTGGCGGTTCGCCCAACACGCCATACCTTCGGCATCATCGAAAAGGCCGCGGACTTCACCGTGACCGTTCCGTCGGGCGACATGACCCGGGAAACCCATTTTTGCGGCACGAAATCGGGCCGCGACGTGGACAAGTTCCAGGCGTGCAGCCTGAAAATTGCAGACGGACAGAAGACCGTTTCGCCGATCATCGCCGTTCCGGGCGTTCATCTGGAATGCCGGATCATCTTTAAGGCCGCCATGGATCCCGCTTTCCTGGACAAGGATTACGACCGGGCTCTGTATCCGCAAAAGGATTACCACACGCTGTATTTCGGGGAGATTCTGTCCTGCTACGAAACAGAATAAGGAGGAGGATCGATGCCCCGCCGTCCGAAGCCGGATTTCGACCGGTTTTTTAAACCGGAAAGTATTGCCATCATCGGTGTTTCACGCGAGCTGGTGACGTTCGGGGGAACCAGTTTTCTCAAGCGCTATCTGGATGCCGGCTATGCCGGAAGGCTCTATCCGATAAATCCAAAGGCGCCGGAAACGCTGGGGATCAGGGCCTACCCGACGCTCGCTTCTCTGCCGGAAACGCCGGATCTGGTGATGATCGCGGTGCGCGCCGATGCAGTGCCCGCAGCGCTTGAAGAATGCGCAAGGCGCGGCGCGCGGCACATTCATGTGCTCACCGCCGGATTCGGCGAAACCCGGACGGAAGAAGGAAGGCAACTGGAAAGAAAAGTGGCCGCCATCGCCCGCGAGCATCACCTGCTGGTCATCGGTCCCAATTGCATGGGGCCATACTGTCCGTCCGTTCATCTTACGGCCTGGGGCGCGATTCCCGGGCGCGACGGCAGTCTGGGCGTGATTTCCCAAAGCGGCGGCATTACCCAGCGGTTCACGGAATACATTTCGTCTTTGGGCGTCGGCATCAGCAAGGCCGTCAGCATCGGCAATGCCTGCGTGCTGGACAGTCCGGACTTCCTCGAATACATGGCGGCGGATGAGGAGATCCGCCTGATTGCCGTCTATCTGGAAAGCATCGGCGACGGACGGCGCTTCTTCGATCTGGCCCGTGCGGCGACGCCCCGCAAGCCTGTTATTCTGCTCAAGGGCGGCCAGTCCGCAAGCGGCGCGGCGACGGTGGAATCCCACACGGGGCGCCTGGCCGGCAATTCGAGGATGTGGGAGGCCTTTTTTGCGCAGACCGGCGTCGTGCCTGTTGCCGGCATGAATGAATGGGTCGACGCCTGCCTGGCGTTTTCGCTCTTGCCCGGGACCCGGGGCAAAGGCGTCCTGATCGTCGGCGGGGGCGGCGGCAACAGCGTGATATTTTCCGACACATGCATTCGCGCCGGACTTTCCGTCCCGGCCCTGTCGGCGGCCGGCATGAAAAGAATCCGCCCGCTGGTTCCCGTGGCCGGCAGCATCGCCGGAAATCCGCTGGATTACTGGGCGGTCTTTCTCCAGCCGGAACTTCTTTTTGAAGTGCTCGACATGGCTTATGCAGAGCCGGAGATTTCGCTGGTCATCGTCGACCGCCTGATTCCGCGCATTGCCTTTCACAGTCCGGACATTTCCGACTCCGTTTCCGAGATTGCCGGTTTCATCAAGGCCCACCGCCTGGCCAAGCCGACCGTGTTTACCGTGGACTACGACGGAGGCGATCCGGATCTCCTGGCGAAAGGATCGGCGCTGAGAAGCCGTTTTTGCGAAGCGGGTATTCCGGCGTTTCCGTCTTTTGAAAGAGCCGTCGGCGCCCTGGCGCGTTTTGCGAAATACTGCGCCGGCAATTCTGAAAAAAAATGATCAAAAAAATTTTTCATAAGAAGGAGAAGAACATGTTCACGTATCACGACGTTTTGCTGGAAGTGAAAGAAAAGATCGCCACCGTGACCCTCAACCGGCCGCAGGCGAGAAACGCCTTCAACGCGGGAATTCTGCAGGGCCTGTACGAAGCGGCAAAGCACATCGTGGATGATCCGTCCGTCGGCGTGGTCATCCTGACCGGCGCGGGCGACCAGTCCTTTTGCGCCGGCATCGACCTGAAGATGGTCGCGGCGGGCGAGGACCTGGCCGGCGGCAGAAAACGCCACGACCGCTTCGGCCACATTCAGATTTACCGGGACTGCTTCACGGCTTACGAGAAGCTTCCGGTGCCGGTGATTGCGGCCGTGAACGGCTTTTGTTTCGGCGCGGGCCTGGAACTGGCGCTGGGCTGCGATATCCGTCTCGCGGATGAGTCGGCGCTCTTTTCCATACCGGAAGTCCAGCTGGGCATCATTCCCGACGGCGGCGGCACGCAGCGTCTTCCCCGGGTCGTGGGCGTCGGCAAGGCCAAGGAGCTCATTTACACGGGGCGGCGGATCGACGCGCAGGAAGCCCTGCGGATCGGTCTGGTCGAGCATGTTTATCCGAAATCCCGCCTGATGGAGGAGACGCTCACGATGGCGCGGGAAATCGCTCAAAACGGAGAGCCGGTCATCGGCTGCAAGCGGGCGATCAACATTGCGATGAACTACTCTTCCGACGTGGGCCTCTTGTTCGAATCGTCCACGCAGCAGGCCTATCTGCAGGCTTTTCAGCAGGGCGCCGGCCGGATGATCAAAAAGGTAAAAGATGAAAAATAGCGGCGCTGATACCCGCCGACTGGGGACTTCGGCCCGGCCGCCGGAGAAGGAAGGCCCGGTCGGCCGGACAGGACTTACGCCGTCCGGCCGATGGCCAGGCGCGCTTTTTCAATGCAGGCGATCAGCGCCTGCATGTGCTTTTCTTCCACAAACGGCGACATGACGAAAGACTTGAGGGCCAGCACCGGCTCGCCGCAGGCCGCCGTCCGGTAATGGCTGGTGAGCGACAGGGCGAATCCCTCTTCCTGCTCCATCTGGCGGTGCAGCTCGTCGAACAGCTTCTGGTTGTAGGCATTGCTCTGCCGCAGGGATTGCGCCGCCTGCGGATTGCACAGTTCGTCGGAAAACGCCTCGTTGGCGTTCACGCCGTCAGGATAGGCCCGAAAGAGCGTCACCGGTCCGTAGTTGTAGTCGTTGACCTGGCACATGGCCGGATGCTCGTCGAGGCGCCGCCGCAGCACTTCCGCCATGGTCACCAGATGACCCAAAAGCGCCCGGTAGCCTTCCTTGCCGAACAGTTTCAGATTCGCCAGGGCCGCCAGAACCGATCCGCCGGACCGCGACGTCTCCAGCGTGAAGACACCGGGGTGATAATGGCCGAACTGGAACAGATAAGGCATGACGCCGGTATCCCGGCTGATGCGGCCGAGATCGTCCTTGTTTTTGCACAAAATCATGCTCGAAACGTAGGGGCCGAATCCCGTTTTGTGAAAGTCGAGGCCCACGGAATCGGCGCGTCCCAGCGCGCTCATGTTGACCTGCGTGTCCCAGAGGCAGCGCAGCGTGCGGGCGTTGAATCCCAGCGGATTCGCGTCGAAGTCGTAGTCGTTGAAGACCGACCAGGCCCAGCCGATGACGGCGTCGGCATGAATGTGGGGCAGGTAGGGCAGGCGGTATTCCTGCGCCAGACGGTCGCGCAGGCCGACAATGTACTGCAGATTGTCGATGCCGAAAGCGTCGGTGGTCCCCATGGTGGCGATGATTGCGGCGATTTTTTCGCCGCGATCCAGAATGCGGCGCAGGCCGT
>Ga0228535_1002838_pt1 | contig 14792 bp, 16 predicted proteins | sample SJ1metagenome_FD_168457 | JGI IMG/M metagenome (GOLD analysis project Ga0228535, IMG submission 168457) | Enriched culture of PCE-dechlorinating microbial communities from Ithaca, New York, USA - SJ1 | ecosystem: Engineered > Modeled > Simulated communities (microbial... > Unclassified | place... | reverse complement strand
CGCATGACGATAGGTAATCCCTTGATGTAATCTCAGGATTTTCCCCCGTCCCACACCGTACGTGAGAGTTTCCCCTCATACGGCGTTCCATCGTCAATGTTTTGGAGATAATACGCATAATTTGCAAGAGTAATTCAACCTTTCATCATAGGGTTGGCAAATCAAGAAGCGACCGTAGACGATTTAACTTATTCATTTGCGGCTTGTCCAGTTTTAGCAACTCTAACAGAGGTTCTACGGTTTCGCGCCGGGTGGCATGAACGAGAACATGAATGTCCTTATCCAGCAAAATTAAATTTTGGTAGTTGTCTCCGCCGCCCTGGGCCAGCGACTGCTTATGATGGCAGTGCATTTCACCCGACATAAGAGCTGTTCCCAATACCGCGCATTTTCCCATCTGAGCGCAATAGAGCGATAAGCGGTTATCATTGTACTCCACGCTCCGGTTTGGAACAGGGTGGCGCATCAGATAATAAAGCACCTGCATATCCACGCATTGGAGTTTTTGATGTATTTCCGCTCTTCCTTCTTTAGTGAAGCTGTTGGTACTGCGCTTTTTATCTATGGGGTTTTTATGCCGCACATAGGCGATGGGCAAAATCGGCGTTTCACCGATAAAACGCAGCTCCTTGCTTTTGCTGTATTGGATAAATACTGGACTGGTCAACGGTTTGTTGCCGCTGTTCTTGATTTGATGTTTTAATTTGCCTTTCATGGCGGACTTGACTAAGAAAGCAATATCACTAAAATCACGGCTGACATGGGTTGCGAAGCGGTAATAGTTATGCCAGCCAAGTACCAGTGCGTTGTAGCGGTTGATTGTGTTGTGCTGCGCGTCTGGCCTTTTTAGGTCATTTACAGCCTGTACAGCCCTTTGCTCAATTTTCTTTCTTGCTTTGTCAGATATATGGGATTGCACAGCGTACTTGCTTTCGCCGTCAGCTTGCCTGCCCTTCTGTGCCGCTTTCATTTTGAATCCAAGAAACTCCGAGTATTGCCTTTTCAGATTGACTATACATGATTTTTCTGGGCTAATATCCAGCCCCAGCCTTTGCTTCAGCCAATCCTGAGTAGCAATGAACAAACTCTGAGCGTCCCGCCGATAGCGGCAAAATATCTTAAAATCGTCGGCATATCTGACCAGGTAGCATTCCTTTAATCCGCTTTTCCGCAGTTCAGCATTGACGTTGCTTCTATCTAGAGTGCCATTAGCCAGAATGCGGCATTTATAATTCTTCCGGGTGGGGAATGTTTCCCATTGACTCGCCACCCACCAATCCAATTCATTCAGCACAATATTGGATAGCAGCGGTGAGATGATACCTCCCTGCGGTGTGCCTTTTTCCGGGAAACCGATACCAGCTACTTCGGCCTTAAGCATAACAGATATGATTTTCAGCAGCTTTTTATCCCGAATACCCAGCGTCCACATTTGCTTGAGCAGCTTTCCATGGGCAACATTATCAAAGAAGCCCTTGATATCAATATCGACCACAAAATATAAATGCTGCCCTTGTATCAGCTTATAACATTGGGATAAAGCGTGTTCAGTGCTCCTATTGGGTCTGAAACCGTTACTGCGTTTATAAAACTTTGCTTCGCATATTGGCTCCAGCACCTGCAACACACATTGCTGTATCAATCTATCCATAATAGTTGGTATGCCCAGCGGTCTGGTTTTGCCGTTGGCTTTGGGTATCTCTACCCGCCGAACCGGTTGAGGAAGGTAATGATCCAATCTCTTGTTGATGTACTCTATGAGCTTAGGACTTTCCCATTGCTGTAAATGGGCAATCGTCTTTTTATCCACACCAGCGGTCTTGCTACCATGATTTTTCTTTATATTACGATAGGCCAGCATGATATTTTCCGAGGAGCAAATGGTATTCATGAGATTGCTGAACGTTGGTCCCCGCTCGCTGTCCTGATAGAGCTTGTCTAAAACATTTTGAAAATCATAGTATTCCGCATGGCGCAGAGAGGACTTCTTTAGTTGTTTTGCTCTTGTCAAAGTCAGCATCATCCTCTCAATGCAGGATTTTGCTTTTCTTAGTCATACTCGAACCTTTGATGATTATACGTTTATCTTTTTATTGCATTAACGACTTGAGCCTATCCCTCCACAGCTTATTATTGCTGCTTCACAGGTACTATGGCTCTACTCTCAGTTGGATAAACGCAGATTATACCTTGCGGCTTTCCCTGCGAACGCTTCATTGCGGGCAATCGCTCCACGTTCCAACCTTTCCACGTTCCGATATTCCTATCATAAAATCACCTTTAGGTCTCCCTCTAAGCCCGTGCGCTGGATACCGCCTGTAACGGTATAAGGTATTTCATAAATGGAGATTTTACTTTACCTCACGCACCCGCCAGCTTTGGCGTATGCACATTTCTATGCACCATTCGTCTAGACTTTTTACTTCGGGTTTTCGTCAGCGGATTTCCGCATACTAACCATGGGTGATTTATCGACCTCCGGCATATAGGCGACACAGCCTGCCTCCAGACCGCTTTCCTCAACAGCGTATTGCCTTGTTAGGGTTGCTCTCTGCCGACTTCAACGAGCTTTGCACAGCCGTGACTTTTGCCTGTTACAACTGCACACCGTAGTATCAAGGTGGGCGTTTCCGGGCGTTACTCCTTCATTCCACCCATCGGAATATCAGTTCTGCAAGGCATTATTCACCTCCTTAAAGCCCTGCGTCCAGCCTTTTCAGCTAGAAACGTGTCGCACTCCATTCAAATTGTCCGTGCTTCTTGTAATCGAAATAACTCATGGATAGCTTGGCGAAGAAGAATATAGCCAAAATCATGTCGATAGCAGGAAAAACGACGTTGTCCACCACCGTGCGGATCTCGCCGGAGGCTTCATCCCAGGTGCCCTCGATGGCTTCCGACACGCCGCTGCTGCCGCTGGCCAGAGCGGTGGAGCTGAAGGCGAACAGCAGAGTCAGCATGAGCATGATCACGGCTATCGCTTTTTTGTTTTTCATTTTTTGGTACCCTCCATCTGAAGTATTTCATCGGTGATCCTGGCCAGCTCTCGCAGATAGTTGCGGCTGGCCTTGCTTTGCAACGGTTGCAGCAGCTCGCCCTGTGCGGTCAGTTCATACAGCTCCCGACAATAATGCAGAACAAAGTCGGCCTCGTCAAAGACCGCTGCCTTGATCCTGCAGCTATTCTCCCGGACATTGCTTAGCACTGAGTAGCGACAACCGACTGTCTCATAAAGCAGTGGATTATGCGCCGCCAAATAGCTGACGCTTTTCATCTCCCGGCTGAATAAGCATAAACTCATATCCGCTTGGATTATCGCCTGCCGTGTCAGCGCGTCCGTAGCTAAGTCGCGCCCGCAATCAATGACCGTGTATTCTGCCAGCTGCCGCAAAGCGTCTAGCATACCGGTCGCCTGTGCTTCAGCGGGCCGGGGATAATCGACGGCGTTCTCTCCCTTGAGCAAGCCAAGGATCGCCAAGTTCTCATCCCCGGTATAGCGGATCAGATTGAAGCGTAGCAGCGCCGGGGTGACGATGGGCGCGGCCAATACGCCGCCCAACGAACGCTTATTGCTCAATTCCTCGGGAGCGCACAAACAGGGCAACATGGGCGTGACCCGATCAGCCAACAGGAGCAGGGCGCTGTGGCCCTGCTCCGTCAGTTCCTGCGCCAGCTTGACGCTAAGGCAGGTCTTACCGCTGCCGGGTGCGCCCCAGACTGCTACGATCTTGCCTCCGTTTTCCGTTTCAGCATACATAGTCCACCTCCAAATCGTCTAAAGCTCATTCCACGTTCTGCTCCTGTTCGCTCTGCTGATAAGCCTCCAAAATAGCAGCATAAAGCTGTTCCCGGAACTCGCGCTTGACCGGGTGGCAGATATCCCGGTATTCATCGGCGCGGATGCGACGGCGGGGCATACTGACGAACAGCTTGTCGCCGTCCTCCACGATACGAATGTTGTCGCAGACGAAAACGCCGTTAAAGCACAGGCTGGCGAAGGCGCGAATATTGGGCTGGGATTCCCCGGCGTAAGGCCGAATGGTGATCTCCGTGTTCATAGTTTCGTCCTGCTCGCCATTGAGCTCCACTGTGGTTCTAAAAAAGTTGTATTCCATATTATCCTCCTGATTTTGTTTTGTTATTGAAAAGGTATTTCCTGAACGTCGCGCCGGCCGGCAAAATAGCAGCGTCCGTCGATCTCCAATACATCAGAGATGCGCAGTTCCGGCGCTGACCCGGCTTCGCCCTCGTAGGCGATCTCGTAATCCACTCGCCGGGGCTGGCCGATCAGCGCCACCGTTTCCGCATAACCGGTGAATTTCAGTCTGGGATCGGCCTCCCGACGCAGCTGCCAGACCCGGCAGCGCAGCGCTACAGGCTGGCTGACCTGATTGTCTCCCTGGGCGGTCAGCCGCTCAAACAGACCTTCCTGCCAGTCCACCTTATACCGGCCTCGTAGGAAGGCTTCCAGCTCGTCGCAGCGAAAGATGGGATCGACCGTGGCTTGGTCGCCGTTGATAAAGCCCGCCGTATTGCCGTAGAAGATCACCAGGTCGCGCTTGATCTCAATTCCACCCATCGCATCATCGCCCGCCCTCCTGCTTGAGCAAGTCCATCAGGCAGGCGGCCAGGTCAAATTGACTGCGGGGCGACATATGCCGAATGCTGGTGCGGACGAACGTCTCCACCGCTTCGGGAGATTTGTCGCCAACCTCCACGATATGCACTCGCTCGGCGCAGACGCGACCGTTTTGCATATCCAGCTTGACGATATCCCCGGGTTGCATATCTCCGGCTTCCCGCAGCTCTTTGGGCAGGTAAATGCGGCCTCGACAGTCCACCAGGCGATAGATCGGTTTATTGCTCTGCGTTTCCATGTTGTTCATAGTCAATGTCCTCCATATAATTTTTAGTCTTCGATGATATCCCACAGGCTGAGTTGAGCGGAGCGCCGCACCGCCTGGGTATCGTAATTGCTGATCAGCAGCTCGTCGTAGGTCTGCCCCGGCTTGTTTACCTGCGCCAGATTGTCCAGACGAGTGATGCTTTCGATGTAGAAACCGTCGTACAGCTCTCTGATCTCTGAGCAGTCGTTGTAGGACAGCAGCCAGCGGCCTTCTGTCGAACGCAGAGTCTCCGCCAACCGCACATGATCCGCCCAGGCAAAGCTGACCTCATAGCAATCTTCCGCTTGGAAATATGGCGGGTCGAGATAGAAAAAAGCGCCGGGCTTATCATGCTGCCGAATCAGCGCCTCGAAGTCCTTGTGCTCGATCACCGTATCCCGCAGCCGGTAGGAAGCCTGCTGTATCAGGTGGAACACCTTGAAAATGTTGAACTTCTGTCCGCCAAAGGTCTGACCGCCCGCGCCGTAGCTGTAACGGATCAGCTTGAAGAACACCGCCGCCCGCTTTACGTCGTGATCGTCCGCGTTTTCCAGCAGCACTTCGGCGATTTCCTGGTATTGCAAGGGCGTTAGCTCCTGCTCGGCCAGCTCCAGCTCGTCTTCCAGATAGGGGTTGGTCAGGAAGTCGCCTTTTTTTACATGATGCAGCAGCACATTGAAGTCAGCTCTGGAGGTCAGAGGCAGAAAGAGCAGCTCCTTGAGCAGGGCGATAGGCCGATCCCGCACTACCCGGAACAGGTTGACCAGATTGTCGTTTGCGTCGTTATAGACCTCCTCCTGACCGCGCTGTGGGCCGTGGCGAAATAGTACCCAGGCCGCGCCGCCGAACACCTCCACGTATTTGCGGATATCCGGGGGAATACGGGCGATCACCGGGCCGCTGAGCCGCATCTTGCCGCCCACCCAGGCTAAAATACTGTTAATAAATGTCACCTCTTTTCCATGCCAAAGGGCGGCAGGATATCTCCCGCCGCCCGGTTCTGTCAGTTGTATCGTTCAATTATTGATGGGTAGTTTGATCGTCATCGTACATACTGCCCACTACCAAGACAGCATCCTCGTCGGTAGCGGTGACCACGTTGCCGTGAGCGTCCTCCGCCGTGACCAGATAAGTGACGCTGAAGTTGCTGTTATCCGGCCAATCGATGGGGATATAATGGACGCGGGCATTGGCGACGCTGCTGGCGTTCACCGGCAGCACCCATTCACCGTTGACCTTTTCCAGGGTAACGGTCGCGCCGTCCGAATAAGTGGCGGTGACGGAGGTGACCTCGCAATGCTCGGCGGTCACGTCCACCTCGGCAGTCACACCCAGGCCGGATTTGATGGTATCACTGGGCTTCAGCACGCCGTCCGCTTTCAGCGTCACAGGCAATTCCAGATCCTTGAAGCTGACCGCGATGGTGTGGTTACGCAGGATGTTATTAAATCCGTAGCCTGAGAGCGAGCCCTTATTCACGCCGTCCACCACCACCTGATCGATACCGTAGCCATAGGCGGCGCTGATGATGAAGCTGGCGCTGCCACCCTCCTTGACCGTCACCATACCGCTGGGGGAAATATATCCGCCCTTACCAGCTGTGGCCGTAATGGTATAGCTGGGGATCTTGGCTGCGTCAGTTACCTTAAAGGCGGCGTAGATGGTGTGATCACTTCGCACGTTACGGAAATTATAGGAGGTTTTTGCGCCCACATTCACGCCGTCCACATAAATGGCCTCCACCGCGTAACCGCTGTTGGCTTTGATGGAAAAGCTCTGGCTGCGACCACGGCGCACACTGGCGCTGCCGGAGGGGGTGATGCTGCCGCCGGTATCCGCGCTGGCGCTGATGGTGTAATAGCTGGTTCTGCCACCGTCTCCGCCGCTTGACGAGCTGCCGGAGCTGCCGCTGCTGGCGGGGGTATCGGTGGTGATATAATAGTTGCCATTATAGCCGCCGCTGTAGCCCAAGGTCTCACGGGCGGCATTGGCCGCGTCGTTTAAGGCTTGCAGCTCAGCTTCGGTCACGCCAGCTGTTCCCTGTGCTTCGTTGAAGGCCTCCTTAGCCGCGATGATCTTCTCCAAGGCGGCCTGCGCCTCCGGGCTGGTCAGGTCGACCGCGCCCTCATAGGAAAAGGGCACGTCCAGAGTAATATTTCCGGAAGCGTCAACCGTATAGGAGATAATATTGCCGCCCTCCATCATCAGGCCGCCGCCGTCATTGGACCCGTCCGCATAGCCGCCCAGGGTAGCTTCCATAGCTGCCCGGTTCACCTCGTTGTTTTCATAGCCGAGGTAGGATAACGCCTGAGCGATCTTTTCTTCTTCTGTCAGATTGGATTCGGAAATAGCCTGCAAGGTGGCGCCCATTTGAGATTGTCCGTTGACGCTGTATATTTTGTCCTGGCCGGAAGAGCCGCTGCTGTTGCTGGTATAGTTGTAGGTGGTTTGGGCTTTGTTGGTAAGGACGCTGGTGTAAGTGCCGTCGGCTTTGACGCCGGTGATGGTATAGGTGCCGCCGCCGGTGACTACCTGTGTGCCTACGGACAGTCCGGCCGGGGCTTTACCGTCCGCGCCCACCACCACGGTGCTGTTGCTGGTCTTGCTGCTGCCGGAGCTCCTGGACGAACCGCCGCTGCCGTAGCTGCCCTTATAAGTGGAGGTAGTCTGGCCGCTGTTGGTCAATGTGGACTTGTAGCTGCCGTCGCTGTTAACGCCGGTAATGGTGTAAGTGCCGCCCGCGGTGACTACCTGTGTGCCAACACTCAACCCGGAGGGAGCTTTGCCGTCCGAACCAACCTTGACCACAGTGCTTCCGGAAGAACTGCTGGAGCTAACGCTACTGGAAGAACTGCCAGAGGTGCGGTTGGATGACGAGCTGCTGCTTGAAGAGCTGCTGCTTGAAGAACTCGATGTGGTAGCGTTGCTGGTTTTGGTGCTCTGGTAGCTGCCGTCAGCGTTCACCTTGGTGATGGTGTAAGTGCCGCCTGCCGTTACCACCTGCGTCCCGGCGGACAGGCCGGAGGGCGCTTTACCGTCTGAGCCGACCTGAACGGTGGTAGCCGCCAAAGCTGGCAGGGAGCTCATTGCCAACATAGAAAAAACGAGGAAAAGCGCCAGGAGGAAAAGTAAGATATTAGGTTTTGTTCTGGTGATGTGCATGGACATTCCTCCCTCTGTTTTGTTTTTGGTTACTCAAAAATGAAGCCTTTGGCTTCGGCGGATTCCCGGTCGATCAGCTCGATCTCCGTTACACCGAACAACCAGCGGCTGGGATCGATCTGGCCGTCTTCGTTATTATCCGGGTAAATGAGGCACAGTCCCATGCCGTCCTGATAGGTCAAAACCATGTCCAGCTCCGAAGCGAAGTCCCAATAGAGCCAGTCTAAGGTGAAGGTAGTCTGGTCTCCGGATGCTGTTTTGACGGTGAAGGCCGCCGTGTCCTCGCTCATACCAGCTTCCGCAATCAGGTCGCGCAGGGGCAGACCGGCCACGATCACGCCGCCTTGCAGGGTTTCCAATTCTGTTTCGATCAGGTACGGAAACACCTTAACGTAATCGGTCATCCAGATTTGGTTTTTCAAGTCCTCAAATTCTAAGGCTGTCTCAATATCCACCAAGCCGCTGATCTTGAGCTGATAATCCAGTGGCAGGTCGATGGGCTGATAACGGTCTACCAGCGCTTCCAAGGCAAAGACCTCGCCGTCCCATAATTCATTCTGCTCCACATAGGCGGCATAGTTGGCCGCGTCCAGAGGCAGGATCACCTGCACATACTTGATCCACTCCTGACAGTTGGCCGTTTCGCCAGCCGGGGCCACATCGTGGATGAGTTGAAAGCCGGTTGCCTCATGCCAGCGCAGCAGCATAGTATGATCGGCTTCCAGCTCGTCTTTGGTAAAAATGCGTTCATAACCGTCCGTGCCGCGCACGATGACGGCTACGGTGCTGTCCAACATCCCGGCTTCGTTCAGGAAATAAGCCAGCGGAACACCTTTTACCTTATAGCTGCCGTACAGGGTTTCCTCGCTCTCAGCCGGGGTATAACCGAAAGCCAGTTCTGCTTCTACCATCTGCTCCTTTAGCTCCTTGAACTGATCGGAGCTGACAAAGACTTCTTCTTCGGTGTTACCGGCCACTATGAGCTGGTAATCCTCCGGCACGGTGGTGAGCAAATGCTCCATATCCGTGGCGCCGTACAGCACGGCTTTTTCATTGGCGACCGGCGCGTCATTGTCCACAAACTCGTACGCGCAGCCGCAGCACAGCCCCAGACAGCCAAGCAGCGCCAGGGCTAAAACCATGATTTTCTTCATTCGATTCCTCCTTGCGGGTATTTTGGGGCAAAGAAAAAGCGAAGTCGGTTGACTCCGCTTTTCTGCCGATTGTTCAGTTGGTCGGTTTACAGGTTTTCCAGATTGATGGTGCATTTGCCGGAAAGCGGCTCCAGGATGACCATGGAGCCTATTTTGGTATAGCTATTGACCTTGAGTATGAATTTGGCTTCCGTATCTATCTCGTATTTTTGACCGTATTCCACCTCGTCCAGCCCCAGCAGGTCGGCGGCCCATTCCTTGTCGGTCGGCTCCAGCACTGTGACTTCCATAATGCCGCGCACCGAGCGGAAGATATTGGCCACGTTCAGATCTTGGTAGATGCAGGACGGATCGGTGATGAAGCTGGCGTAGACGACGGCGCTGTGGGCTAGGGATGCGTCCACCTTCTGTTGCAGGGCGTTGATGCTGGATTTGCCCAGATAGTTCCAGGCCATGGTGTGGGAAGCTTCTTCATCGGTGAGATAGTCGTAGGAGTAGAGCGCGCTCATTTGGGCGGCGGCTTCGGTGGCCAGAAACTCGCCCCAGGAGGTACCGGCGTCCTTGGCGTAGTAATGCTCGCCCAGCTCCGAGGTGACCAAGTATTCCATGGAGGCGCGCAGAGCGAATTCATGGGAGTTGGCGAAGCCGCTCGCGCCCTGGAAGCTGGCATACTCCGCAGGCTTGTTTTTAGCTACGTTGGCTTGCTGCGAAGGGTAGGCTTGCAGTCTGGTGATCTCCGACGGAGTCAGCAGGTCTTTGTTGATCTGCACCGTGCCGTAGTAGTCGGAGTAGTCCACCCAAGCGCCCAGGGCTTCGGCCACGAAGCGGATGGGAACGTAGGTGCGGTCCTGGCTGAGCACGGCCACCGTGTCCATGGTCACGGTGCGGCTGACCCCGGTCTCAGTCACCTTGAGGTTCTTCTGACCGATGGTGATCTCCACGGTCACACCGTCTTTGGCGATGGTTGCGGTCTGCGTCAGGCCGTTCCAGCTCACCGCTGCACCCATGTCCTCGGTGATGAAGCGCACCGGCATCAGAGTGCGATTGGCGCTGTCGATATACGGCTGCGCGTCGGGGAAGCTGACCAGATCGGCGTTGACCCTGACCTCCGGAACGGTACTCGCCAGAGCCAGAGATGAGAAGCAGAATACCAGAGTCAGCATTAGCAGTAAGGTTGCAATGGTCTTTTTCATGTTGCGACCTCCTTTATTATTCTTGGTAACACAAACAATACGGATCAGCCCGGAAATATCCTTTAATAGAACGGTAAACAAATGAGCCAGGCGGCAAAGAAATATCCGGCTAGAGGATAGCCGGTTTTCCTCTGTTTCAGGCTGGCGCAGCCGATCAAGAACAGCGCCACCGCAATATCCGCCAGCAGACCGTACAGCCCCAGGTACAGAGTGAGCACCGGCAGCAGTTTCACATCGCCGCCGCCCGGTTGGTCTTTGCGTTTGGCGTAGAGAATAAAGCAGAATATGGCCATAGCCAGCGCGGAAAACAGATGCTGCCGCCAGTCCATTCCCGGTAGAAACAGCTTAGCGATCCCGCAGACCAGCATCACCAGCAACGGGGCAACCTCAATCTCCCGCCGCGACCAGTCCGTATACGCGGCGCGGGCAAAGGCCAGCGCGAAAGGCACATAGAAAAGGTATTCGACCAGGCTCATTCTTCACCTCCAATCCGATCGTTACGGCTGGCAACGTGAATGGTTATAACAGTATCCGCTCCCAGCAGACTATGGAAAGCATTGCTTATGGTGGCTGTAAATATGGCTTCCACACCGGGACTGCTGCCGTCCGCTTCGCCGCTGGTTATTTCCAGACTGTCCACGGTCAGGGTATAGGCCAAGTCGCCGTTATCGTCATAGCAGGCAAAGCCGCCGCAGGTATCCGTCAATCCCATGGCGTCGGTGAAGTAGGCGTTGAACTGGCTTTCGGCTAGTTCCGGATCGAGGATATTGATCCCGTCCTGCCGGTAATCGTCGCGCATGGCGAAGTCCACCGCCGTGTTCACCGCCCGCTGGCACTGATATTCCAAGGTATCCCTGGCGCTCAGCACCCGGCTGTATTCCAGCACGATCGTCCCCAGAAAAACCACCAGCAGCATAATGAGGATCACGTTCACGCCGACGGATCCTCGCTTATCCCGAAGAAGTACTTTCATCACGGATCTTCCTTCCAGTACACTTCCGACATTCCATCAATGGAAACTGCCAACGGGATGTCGATGGTCACCGGCGTGAGACCCATCCGCGGCGTGATGATGGGTACACGGTAAACCGTGCTACATCGGACGGTAAAGCTGTCCCGGAGCTGGATATGGGAGCCTTGGATATAGGTCGCGTCGATGATAGTCCCAATGTCCGTGCTTTCCAGCCCATCGCAAAACTCGGTGTGCAGCTCCGCGTCAGCCAGACTTATCGCTGCCTCAACAGAACCGTCTACGCCGCCGGCCAGTTCCACACTTCTGGCAATGTTTTTGGTCAGGTACGACAGGTTTTGATAGGTCACGAACACCCCGGCCAAATTGACGAAGGTGATCAGGATGACCACAAACACCAGCACTGATACTAAGGTGGAAACAAAGATATCTCCCCGGCGATCATGTCGTAAGCAATGTAATATTCTCATGCGATTCCCCCTTTGGGGGGCTGCCTCCGTTTGGAGGCAGCCATGCTCTGTTTCTCTTAGGCGCCCAGCAGACCGGTGATGCGTTCCTGCACGGTATCCCAGAAATCCGGGACAGCGGCGGAAACAACGCCGATCAAAATAGCGGCAATGGCCACGGAAATAACTACGGTGATGAGGAAGTTCATGGAACCGTCGCCGCAGCAATCGGTCGCCAAGCGGAGGGTGTTCTCCCGAATAGGACAGACGATGGACTGCGCCTTGGCCTGCACTTTTTCTTTGGCAGCATGGAAGAAGCATTTGATTTTGTCGGTCATTATTTTGATCTCCTTTGTGTGTTTGATTTGTTGTTGTTTTAAGGTTTTGGCATAAAAAATAGCAGCTCAATGGCTGCCGCGCAGTGGGGCTGCGAATGGAATGGTCTGTGGTCTGCCGGTCGAATCACATCACCGCCCTTCTTAGAATCCGCCGATGGTGCTGAACATGTAGACGATCAGGCAATAGAACAGGGCGAACACACCCAATCCAACCAGGGGTAGGCTTAACCGATTGACTTTACCGGGGCGTTTGGCCAGCTCCGCTTTAATCAGTTCTCTTGCTCTGGCGTCGGTATCGCGGGCGATGAACTGCAAGGTGGTGAGCTGATCCTCGCCGCGATGGATACCGATCAGTGCGTTGGTCAGCGCCGTGATCTCCGGCAGCAGCAGTTTCTGCTCAAAGCTTTGCAGACTGTATTCCACATCGCCGGTGGTATGGATATCCGAGATCAGACGCGCCACCGGCTGGTAGAAGGCTTCGTCGGCCACCTTCAGATAGTCCTCAAAGACTTTTAACAGGTCGATCTGTACCAGATCGTTTTGGATGGTGTTGACCTGCGCCAGGATGGAGCGGATCAGATGGGGCATAGCCCGCTGCCGGGCCTTTTGCTTTTCGCTGCGCTTGTCTTTGATCTGGTTGACGTACTTGAAATAGATCAATACCGACAGCAACAGCGTCACCGGCCACAGGTACGGCAATCCGGCCAAAACGATCATCGGCGTTAACGGCAGGGTCAGCACTCCCATCACGACAGCGCGGGCGTAATACTGCTCCGGGGTGACCGTCATCTCGCATTCGGCCAGCATTTCTTTGAGATAGGCCTGGCTGTCCGGTGAGAGCCGGATCAGCTTGGCGATAGGGTTTGCCAAGGTATACACCAGTTTGTCCAGCCCTTTGACGCTGTTCAGCTCCTTGACGTTTTTGCTTTTCAGCGTCGGTGCAATGCCCAAGGCCTGCTTCCAGATCAGCAGCAGCCCTGCGAACAGAAGAATAAACAGAAGTATCTTTACCATCTATCCACCTCCCGTCAGCGATACAGCGGCTTGTTGATCCGCAGCACCAGAAAAGCGGCGACGATGGCATAGATGAACATCACGATCAGGATCAGCTTGCCGATCGGCGTATTGACCATGACGTCGTACCAGTCCTCGTTCAGCAGCTTCAGCATCAAGGGGATACTGAACGACAGCCCAACCACGGTGAGGAAGTTGATCCAGATCTTTTTCATGGCGTTGTCGCTTTCCTCTTGCAGGGCTTTCTTATCGTTCATGGAAGCAAGAATGGGGTACAACGCGAACTTCATCTCACCGTCGGCGCTGCACAGGATGAGCATCTTGATCCAATCGTGAAAATACTGGTTGTCGATCTTGCTTTCCAATATCAGCAGCGCGCGGCGCAGATCGGCGTTGACCAGCTTGGCCTCCGCCAGAAACTCGGCAAACGGATCCACGATGGGCTTGCCGCTACGTCGATTGCGGTCGGCCACATAGGTTTCCACCGCTTTGATCAGGTCGTTGCTGCTGACATAGGCGTTGGTAATGGTCTGCATAATATTGCCCAACTGATCCTCCTGCAAGCGTTCCAGCTTTTGAACGCGCACCGTGAGCAGGATATACGGGAAGACCGCGCAGGTCAGGCCGGCGAACACACCCACCAGCCAGGAACCGAACAGCAGACCGCCGCCGATAATACCCACCAGCATCGCTCCCGTCGTCATCAGGTAAAACTTAGTATCGCTGATCTGGGCGGCTTTCAGGGTGGTATGCAGGCGTAGCAGAAACAGGTCTTTCTTGCTCAACCCCGCGTCGCGCAGCCAGATCTGACGCTGTTTTTCCTGCGGATCAGCCCGTTTCAGCTCAATGCTTTTGACCATTTTTATCGGATTCCAGCCCAGAAAGGCGGCAACGGCGATCACCAGAAAAAGAAAGACCAGGGACAGCAGGGCGTTGACGTTCATCAGCACGCCTCCCTTTCCTCTGGTTTCTTCTTGATCGTCTGGTATTCGGCCACCTGCTCTTTGGGCAGACCGCGTTTCAGCAGCGTATTGGCCAGGTTTGTGCTGATATTGCCCACCCGCCTATGACTGCCGATCACCTTAACGGGACGGCCTTGTTCATCCCGTTCATAACCGCTGACCTCGTATTTGTAGAGATATTTGCCCACCACTTGTACGGTGCGGCCGTCCGCGCCCATTTTGGTGCCGGTGGCCTCGAAGATCTCCATCAGCTTGCGGCTGCCGTCCGGCAGCTTTTCCTTGTAAGCCATCAACGGAAACGCTTGCACTAAGATGTTGAGCATGCGTTCCTCGGAAAGGTGGGTGACCGGCATACACATGGACAGCAGGCGATCGTAGGCCGCGGCGGCACTGTCGGCGTGCAAGGTGCTGGCGATGATGTGGCCGGTGATGCCGGCGTTGGCCACGTCCAGTGCTTCTACGCCGCGCATCTCCGCCGGGACGATATAGTCCGGTGAGAATCTCAGGCAGAACTTGGTCAACTGCTGCATGGTGATGGGCTTGGCGCCCTCCTTGGTCAGCAGATGTACCACGTCGTTGATCATAAAGCCCTGCTCATCGTAGCGCAGCAGGTTCAATTCCCGCGTGTCCTCAATGGTGATGATGCGTTTCCCGTAGGGAATGGCTT
>Ga0228535_1002837_pt1 | contig 14804 bp, 10 predicted proteins | sample SJ1metagenome_FD_168457 | JGI IMG/M metagenome (GOLD analysis project Ga0228535, IMG submission 168457) | Enriched culture of PCE-dechlorinating microbial communities from Ithaca, New York, USA - SJ1 | ecosystem: Engineered > Modeled > Simulated communities (microbial... > Unclassified | place... | reverse complement strand
GCCGCTTTCATGACCGTCACCGGCGCCTCGGGCTCGGGGAAATCGACGCTGCTCAACCTGCTCGGGGGGCTGGACACGCCGACCTCGGGGACGATCGAGTTTAGGGGCGGTCTCATCTCCTCTCTCGGCAGGGGGGAGCTGGCGCGTTACCGGCGGTTCGGCGTCGGGATCATCTTCCAGGCATTCAATCTGATCTCCGCGCGCACCGCGCTCGAAAACGTTGAACTGCCGCTTGTTTTCTCCGGACTTCCCAAGAAAGAACGGCGCGCCAGGGCGGCGGATCTTCTCGACAGGGTGGGGCTGGGGGCCCGCCGAAACCATCGTCCCGCGGAGCTCTCGGGAGGCGAACAGCAGCGAGTGGCCATCGCCCGGGCCCTGGCCAACCGTCCGCGGATCCTGCTGGCCGACGAGCCGACCGGAAACCTGGACAGCCGGACGTCGCGGGAGACCATCGAACTTCTGTCTTCGCTCAACGGGGACGAGCGGCTGACGATCCTGCTCGTGACGCACGAGGAAGCCTTGGCGCGGGAGTTCTCGACCGAGGTCGTCCGGCTCAAGGACGGCGCCGTCGAGTTCAGGGAGAGACTTCGATGAGATTCGCCGATTCCGTTGAGTTTTCCTTGGCCAGCCTGGGAAAGCGGAAGCTCAGGACCTTTCTGACGACCTTCGGCGTGACGATCGGCATCGGCGCTTTCGTCTCCATGATCTCGTTCGGCAGCGGCATGCAGAAAAACGTCACGGAGAGCTTCAAGTCGCTCGAATTGTTCAATTCCATCATGGTTTTCCCGGACTCCCCGGCCGGGCCCGGCCGTGACCCGGACGAGCCGCGTTCCAGGCCGCCGCGCGAAAAAGGCCGGCCCGGGGCCGTCCTGGATGACAATGCCCTCGCTGAAATCTCCGGACTCGACGGCGTGGAAACGGCCTATCCGGACATCAATTTTCCGGCCCTCATCCGTTTGGGCGACCGCGAGGAGTTCCGGCTCATCCAGGTGGTTCCCTCGAAGATTGTCCAATCATGGATGTTCAGGCCGGCCGCCGGCAAACCGTTCGCGACCGACGACGAGGACTCCGTCATCATCAGCCGGTCCTTCCTGCGCGGGTTCGATATCCGGGATCCGGCCCGGGCGCTCGGCAGAAAGCTCGAAATTTCCTCGCTGTTCCTGGATTTCGGCCGCCTCAAGGCGCCGGACGGAGGCGGCCGGCTCGATTTCCGGGGCCTTCCCCTGTCCTTCGAAAAATATGAACTCACCATCACCGGCGTCTCCCAGGGGACGGAATTCGGCGGGCCCAACCCCGTGCAGAGCGCCGTGGTCATGCCGCCGGGCGCCGCTCGGAAAATCAAAAGGCTTCCTTTTTCCAGCATCTGGGATGTTTTCCGCATGACCCAGGGCCGGCCCGGTTATTCGGCCGTCAACGTGCGCCTTGTCTCGCCGAAGTCAGTGGACGCGGTCAAGTCCAGGATCCGGGAGATGGGATTCTCGACATTCGCCCTGGCCGATCAGTTCGAGCAGCTCAAGGCCGGTTTCCTCTATCTCGATATGATCCTGGCGGCCGTCGGGATGATCGCCATTTTCGTGGCGGCCCTGGGGATCATCAACACCATGGTCATGTCCATTCTCGAGCGCTATCGCGAAATCGGCATCATGAAGGCCGTCGGCGCCTCGGACCGGGACATCCGGAATGTTTTCTTTCTCGAATCGGGCGTCGTCGGGTTCCTGGGCGGCCTCTTCGGTTTCGCGTTGGGCTGGGCCGTCAGCAGGGGCATCAATCAGATCGTCAACTATTTTCTGGCTAAACAGGGAGTCCCCTTCGTCCAGTATTTCAGCTTCCCGTGGTGGATCTTCGCCGGGTCTCTCCTTTTTTCGGTGACCGTAAGCCTTGTTTCCGGGATCTATCCGGCCCACCGCGCGGCCGGGGTGGATCCCGTGATCGCGCTCCGGCACGACTGACGGCGTTTTTTTGTGGTAATATCGGGTGACCGGCAGGCGAATCGCTCCATTGAGTTGAACGCTCGGACGGCGATGCCTGCGATGGACTGTCAATAGCGAGTCACGGGGCCGGCGGATCCCCGGTTCGACGGAAGGAGTCATCATGTTTCGAGTTCGGCGGAGTGAGTTGTGCGCGGGCCTGGCCCTGGGCTTTTTCGTCGTGTCCGGCTGCCGGGTCAGTCTGGATGAAAAAACGGTTTCCAGCCGGGCGAGGGAAATCCACGGCCGCATCCTGACGCTCGACACGCACTGCGATACGGCTTTCAATCTATTGAGGAAGGACTGGAAAATCGGCGACCGGCATGAGTCCGGCCCGAGGAGCAGCGGAAAAGTCGATTTGCCGCGGATGGCCGAGGGCGGGCTGGACGCCGAGTTTTTCGCCGCGTTTGTCGAACAGGGACCCCGTACTCCGGAAGGATACGCCGAAGCCCGGGGGATCGTCGAGCGGAGGATCGACGCCATCCGCCAAATGACCCTGGAATATCCGGATCTCGTCGGCCTCGCCCTCCGTCCCGATGACGCGTTCCGGCTCAAGAAGGAGGGCCTCCGGGCCGCCTACATCGGCATCGAGAACGGTTATGCCATCGGAAAGGACATCTCCCTCATCTCCGTCTTCCATCAAAAGGGCGTTCGCTATCTGACGCTCTGCCATACTTCGGATAACGATATCTGCGATTCGTCGACGGACCGCCGGAATCCCCGGGACGACGGCCTCAGCGAATTCGGAAAATCCGTCGTCCGCGCGTGCAACGACGCGGGCATGATCATCGACGTCTCCCATGCTTCCGACAAGTCCTTTGACGACGTCTTGAAAATCACGCGTGCGCCGGTCATCGCTTCCCACTCCTGCGCGCGCGCCCTCTGCGATAGCCCCCGGAATCTCAGCGACGGCATGCTGCGGGCCCTGGCCCGGAACGGCGGAGTCATGCAGATATGCTTTCTTTCATCCTATATCAAGAAGCCGCGGCCGAATCCCGAAAAGGACGAAGCCCGCCTGGCGTTGGCCGTCAGATACGGCCCAATCCGCGATATCCAGGACGAATCCCTGCGGCGGAAGGCGATCGGGGAATTCGAGGCCCTTGAGACGAGGTTCGCCGCGGACCGGGCGACGATCAAGGATCTGGTGGATCATATCGACCACGCGGTCCGGGTGGCCGGAATCGATCAAGTCGGCATCGGGACGGATTTCGACGGAGGCGGCGGAGTCATCGGCTGCGAGGATGTGAGCGGCATGATCCGGGTCACGGAGGAGCTCCTGCGGCGCGGATATTCCGAAAAACAGCTCGAGAAAATCTGGAGCGGCAATTTCATGCGCGTCTTCCGCGGGGTGATCGAGGCCGCGGAGAAAAAAGGGTGAACCTGTAAGATTACTTTACGCCCGGTGGGCGGACGGCGATCACAGATCCCTTGTAACCAGCACGATTAAATATACTTAGGTCCCTATTCCCTCCTGGCATGATCTTTGCTCTTTATCCCGGAGAAAAGGCGTGAATTCGCGAGGTTTTTTGGATAAGATGGATACGAGACGGAGGATGAGGACTTACAAGCGGTTGGCCGTTCTGGCATTCGTCCTGACCACGGCCCGGTTCGCCCCTCCGGCCGTTTTGGGACAGAAAAATCCGGCGAATAAACCCCGTCCCGGCGGCACCCTCCGTATGAAGCCCCTTACGAATATCTTCAAACAGAAGCTGGACCCGGCGGGAAGCCCCTACAGGTTCGTCATCGAGCAGCTCTACGACGGCCTGGTCCGGCTGGACGCGGACCTCAACGTCGTCCCGGCCGCCGCCGAATACTGGGTGATCTCGGAGGACGGCAAAAGGATCACTTTTTACCTGAAAAAGGGCGTGACCTTCCATAACGGCCGGGAACTCACGGCCGAAGACGTCAAGTTCTCGTTGGAAAGACTCATCCGCGGGGCCGGCAGGGCTCCCTATTACCAGTATTTCGCCGGCAAGGTCGTGGGCGTCGAGGCCTTCCATGAGGACAAAGCCGACGGGGTGGAGGGTTTTCGCGTCGTGGATAAATACACCTTCGAGATCGAATGGAGCCATGCCTATGTTTCGGGGCTTTATCTCCTGGGCATGTCTTTCTGCAAAATCCTCCCTCGCGACCTTGTCTTGGAAAAGGGGGATGATTTCTTCCTGAAGCCTTGCGGCACGGGAGCCTTCAAGTTCGCCTATTGGGTGCGGAGTCCTGGCCTCGATCCCGTTGGCATCCGTCTCGAGAGGAACGAAGCCTATTTCGGCAGGCCGCCGCATCTGGACGCGATCGAATTCAGCCCTTACTACACCTTGACGCAGTTCACCAATGGCGAGGTCCACATCATCCCGTTTCTTTCGGATTCGCTCTCCGGAGATGACTTCCAGATCCTGGAATATGATTCCTTGGAAACGGCCTTTCTGGGATTCAGCTGCCGTCTTTTTCCCCTGGACCGCGTGGATGTCAGGATCGCGCTGTCCATCGGCATCGATGAAAAAAGGCTGGTCGAGGCGGCTTACACGACGGCCTCGGTTCCCCTGGCCACCAACAACTACATTTCGCCCAAGATCCCGGGTTTTTTCCCGCGGGAGGAGAGCGACCTTTACGACCCCGAAAAAGCCCGGCGAATCCTGGAAGCGGGCGGTTTCATCGGCGAAGAAGGCTTCCCGGAATTGACGGTTTACTTTTTCTTGCCAAAAAAGGAGATCCATTTTAAAGTTTATAGGGAACTCCGGCGCCAGTTGGCGCTGCTGGGCATCGGCGTCCAGATGAGATATCCGAAATCGCGCGAGGAAATGAAGTCCGTAAAATCCCCCTACCTGGTCTTCATGGAATGGCCGATAGAGTTCCCCGACCCGGAGAATATCGTGCGGCCGCTCTTTCATTCGGAATCCGAGGTCAATCTCGCGGCGTTTCATTATCAGAATTCCGATATCGACGCCCTCATCAAGAAGTCCGAGCTCGAGATGAGCTGGGAGAAGAGAGTTGAACTCTTCCGCAAGATGGAGGCGATCCTGGCGTCCGAGATGCCGGCTGTCCCTCTCTATACGGTCCGCGAGCGGATCGCCCTGCAGCCGGAGGTCCGCGGCGTGAAAATCACGCCCCTGGGCGTGGATTATCTGGATGCCCGGGACGTATGGCTGGCTCGATAATGCGGTGAAACTGAAGTTTTCTCTCTCCACGCGGCTGGCGGCCTGGATCACGATCCTGGTCAGCTTCCTGGTCATGACCATTCTGTTCGTCATCCAGCGCCGCGAGGTGAGCACGATTTTCGAGGAGACCAAGAACCGGGGGCTGCTCATCGCCAGCTATGTCGCCTACATGAATCTCCGGCCTCTGATTCTCTGGGACCTGGAAACCATCCAAAAAAACGTCGAAGACCAGGCCGATGACAATCTCGTCTACATCGTTTTTTACGACCGCGCCGGAAAGCCCCTCGTCATGAACGAGGACGTCAGGGACGACCCGGAGATTTACGGGGGGCTGCACCTCTCGGGAGACGTCCGCCCCGATTCCCGCTATTATTCCCCGAGGACCGTCAATCTCCACGGCCGGTCCCTTGATGTCCTGGAGATCGAGATTCCGATTTTCGCCGCGGGGTCGCCGGCCCGTTGGGGGGCCCTGAGGATCGGCCACTCCCTTCAGGATATGCGCGCCGAGGTCCGGAAGACGCGCCAGGTGCTGATTTTCATCGGCTTCACCGGCATCCTGCTCGGGCTTCTGGGCGCCGCCCTGTTCGCCCGGCGGGTCACGCGGCCGCTCATCAAGCTTGCGGAGGGGACGGTCAGGATTTCCCAGGGCAATTTTTCCCAGCATATCGGTCTCGATTCCAAAGACGAAATCGGCGATCTGGCCCGCAGCTTCAATGCCATGACCGGCCAGCTGCTTCAAACAAGGGAGCGGATGGAAGCGGCCAACCGCAGGCTCATCCAGGCCGAGAAGCTGGCATCCATCGGCCGGCTGGCGGCGACCATCGCCCACGAGATCAGGAATCCGCTGACTTCGGTCAAACTGAATATCCAGAAATTGTCGGAAAGCCAGGAATTGAGCGAGGTTGAGCGGGAACACCTCAATCTTTCCCAGGAAGGAATCGCCCAGATCGAGAAATTCGTCAAAGAGCTCCTGAATTTCACCCGGGCGTCCGAACTCAACTTGGAACGGTTCTCCATGGAGCAGATCATGGATGAATCGTTGAAGATGATGCGCGATTCCTTCCTCGAAAAAAAGATCGCGGTCGAAAAAAAATACGAAGACGGCCTTCCGGCCGTCCTGGCGGACGGCGACAAGCTGAGGCAGGTTTTCATGAATGTCCTGCGGAACGCCCTCGAGGCCACGGAGGAGGGAGGAAGGATCGGCGTTTTCGTCGGCCTGGCCGAGGAGAACGGCCGGAAGAATTTCCGGGTGAAGATATCCGACACGGGATGCGGGATACCGGCCAAAGACTGGGAGAATATTTTCGAGCCCTTCTTCACGACCAAATCGGCCGGTTTCGGCCTCGGCCTGGCCAACGCCCGAAAGATCGTGGAACAGCACAACGGCCAGATCAGGGTGGCGAAAAAAAGAGGGAAGGGAAGCGCGTTTGTGATAATGATACCCTGTGAGGAGAATCCATGAAGTCCATACTGATCATCGAGGATGACGTCCTTGTCGGCAAAACGCTGCGCTCTCACCTTGCCAAGAAGGGATTTGATATCACTCTGGTCGAGGAGGGAGCGGAGGGGATCCGCAAATTCCAGGAGATTTCGCCCGATGTGGTCATCCTGGATATCCGCCTGCCGGACATCAACGGAATCGAGGTCCTGAAAAAGATCAAGGAAGAACCGAAAAAAACGACGATCGTGGTCATGACCGCGTTCGACGACATGCAGACCACCGTGGAAGCGATCAAATCGGGAGCGTTCGAGTATCTGGTCAAGCCCCTGAACTATGTGGAACTGGATTTGACCATCGACAAGGCCCTCCAGGTTCAGGCCCTGGAGGAGAAGGTCAGCTACCTGGTCGAGGAGCGCCAGAAAGCGTATACCATCAACAATATCATCGGACGCTCGGCCCCGATGCGTGAGGTGTTCAAGCTTATCGGTTCGGTGGCAAACACCAGGGCCAATGTTCTCATCCAGGGGGAGAGCGGGACGGGGAAAGAGCTGGTGGCCAAGGCCATTCACTACAACAGCCCCTACCGCGACGAGCCCTTCATCGTTATCAACTGCTCGGCCATCACGGACACGCTCCTGGAGAGCGAGCTGTTCGGCCATGTCAAGGGCGCTTTCACGGATGCCGTCAGCGAGACCAAGGGCAAGTTCGAGATCGCCGGCAAGGGGACACTGTTCCTGGATGAGATCGGGGACATATCGCCGAACCTGCAGTCAAAGCTTTTACGGGTCATAGAGACGCGGGATTTCATGAAGGTCGGGGGGGAAAAAGTCCTGAAGACCGAGGCCCGGATCATCGCCGCCAGCAACCAGAATCTGGCGGACCTCATCGAAAAGGGCCGGTTCCGGGAGGACCTTTTTTACAGGCTGAAAGTCGTCGAGATCTCTCTCCCGCCCCTGCGCAACCGCCAGGAGGACATCCCGGACCTGGCGGGCTACCTCCTGGAAAAGATCAACCGGGAGTTGCGGCGGAATGTCCGGAAAGTCCCGCCCGACGTCATGAAGCTGCTCGTGGAGCTTCCCTGGAAGGGGAACGTGCGGGAGCTGGAGAATGCCCTCACCCGGGCCGTCATCCTGGCCAAGGGGGATGTCGTGCTCAAGGAGAATCTGCCCCTGGAGCCTGCGGAAAAGAAGCTCTTTGCCAGGGACCTGGTCTCCTTGAGGGAAGTCGAAAAAAACTATATTCAGTATGTCCTGCTGGCGACCAAAGGCAGCAAGACGAAGGCCAGCCGGATCCTGGAAATCAGTCGTCCGACGCTGGATAAAAAGATCAAGGAATACAATCTGGACGTCGGCTCGACCCTGTAAACGGATTTTACCTTTCCTGTAAAGCTCCTTTGAGAGCCGGCCCCTTGCGGATGCCCGCTCAAGGGCAGTTTCGCCCCGGCCGTTTGGCATAAAACATGCAGATTACATGGGCGTAGAGGAGAAAAAAAAGACCGCCGTGCCCGCCAAGAAAATCGTGATCGCCGATGATGATGAATCGATCCGGAAGACTTTTGACCTGATTCTCAACAAGAAGTACCAGATCTTTCCAGCCAAAGACTCCCGGGAGGCGCTCGCCCTCTTCAAGGGGACGAGGTTTGACCTCCTCATCGCGGATTGCAAATTGCCCTATCTCAGCGGCCTGGAGCTGGTGGAGGAGTTGAGGAAGAGAGGATACCGCGGCGAGGTGATCCTGATATCGGCGTTCCCCGATTTGGTCAAGGGCGCAGATCTCGACCGGCTGTCCATCGGGCAGTTCTTCGTCAAGCCCCTTGACCTGAAGGTCTTTACCAAGCTCATTGACTGGCTTCTCGAGTCAACGGATCAGCCGGAGAAGGGGATGAGGCTTTAACCGTTTTCCCTTCTCTCCGGATCGGGGGTGAAGTCTTGAGGGAAGAGAACCTTTCGCAGCTGATTCATCTGGAAGGCGGACCGATAAAAGAAGTCGTCGAACTCTTCGCCGAATATTTCTGCAAGCAGGACCCCCTGGTCTTGAAAAGGCTGCTGGGGGACATCGAAAAAGCGATCATCCTCAAGGTGCTTGCCAAGGTGAACGGCAACCAAAAAGAAGCGGCCGCGACGCTGGGCCTCAAATATACGACCCTGAACGAAAAAATCAAGAAATACGGCATCCGCCTGAGTTATCATCGGATACCTTTTTCCTACTAGCCGGCCTTCGGGGCACGAGGCCGCGGTTCCTTGTCTTGAAGAGCGGGAGTTCGTTCGTCGGCTGGCCCCCGGGACGCGGCTTCCGCCTTTGCATCGCCGACCCTTTGAAACTCAACGCCGAGACAAATCCGGTGGCGTTGTGCTAGAATAGCCCCAAAGGGAGATAGGGATGACCCGAAATAGCGAGCTCGTCGCAAGCGTCTTTTTTTGCCTCTTGGCTTATTCCCTCTCCGGGACCGCGGCCGCCGACCTGAATTCCCTGGTGAAGGCCGACCTCTCGTTTTCCAATCTTTCGGAAGGTAGGGGTTCCCGGGAGGCTTTCCTGGCCTTTTTGGCGGAGGATTCCGTGGTCTTCAGGCCGAAACCCATTCCGGGGAAGAAGGCTTATGCGGAGGGGGTGGATTCTCCGGGGCGGCTTTCCTGGAAACCCGCGTTCGCCGACATCTCGATCTCCGGCGACCTCGGCTACACCACCGGCCCCTACGAGTTCAGGAAATCCAAAGAGGATAAGAAGCCGGTTTCCTGCGGCGATTATGTCTCTCTCTGGGGCCTGCAGGCCGACGGGACGTGGAAGGTTTTGCTCGACGCCGGGATCGGCCACGGCTGCGGCGGCCGGGCGGCCTCGGAATCCCTCATCTATCAGAACCTTGCCGCCGAGCCTTCGCCGGCCGTCAGCGAGGCGGAAAGGGCAAAAGCGAAAAACGCTTTGCTCGAGCTCGATGGCGAGCTTTCCACGGCGTCGAAATCTCGAAACTACGCCGGGCCGCCGCCGGAATATCTGGCCGAAGACGCGCGTGTCTGCCGGCCTGGCTTTCCTCCCTATATCGAGCGCGACGAGATCGAGCATATCCTCCGCAGGGAATCCGGCGCATGGACCTGGAAACCGGCCGCGGCGAGAGTCTCGGGTGCGGCTGACCTAGGATTCACTTACGGGACCGCGGAGCGCGGCCCCGCGGCAACGGCCGCCGCCGCGGAGGAGTTCGTTTATTTGCGAATCTGGAAAAAGGACGCCTCGGGAGTCTGGAAAATCGTCCTTGATCTCCAAAACTAAAGCGGGACACAATACCCATTTACCCTATTTAATCATCAATCACCCGGCGGTCGGAGCCGGGGGATATGATACTTGCCGGAATTAAGGTAAATGGGTATTGTGTCCCCCGATTTCTTGAGAATGAGCACTCGAGGAGGCGGCATGAAAAGACGAGCGTTTATGGAAATGACGGCGGGCATCGCGGTTCTGGCGAAACCGGGCGCGGCGGGGAAGAAGGAACCGGCAGCGGAAATTCGGGATGCGGTGGATTCCGGCGCGGCCGGCTCCGGGAACACGGGGCCTTTCGTTCGGCCGTCGCCGGGGCGGGTTGAACGCGAGGGGACGGTGACCAACCTGTGGGCAAGGGAAAGCAACAAGGTCGGGGACGAGGAAGTCGCGTTCCAGAAGAAGTTCATGGATCCCGAGACGGGCATCCTGGCCATGCGGCTCACCTCTTTGCCCTGCGTCAGCCATCACATCTATCCGGAAGCGCCCATCAGCACGCCTGACGGAAAACGCTTCATTTTCGCGCGGCAGGTCGCTTTCGGCGCCGCCACGACTTTCTGGATCGGCGACCTGGAAACGCTCCTTATCCGCCAGGTCACGGACGAGGATGGCGCCGCGGCCCCCATCATCACGCCCGACGGAAAATGGTTTTATTATTCCGTGGGACGCCGGATCAAGAGGATGTCTCCGGAAACGTTTGAACGCGAGACCGTCTTCGAAGTTCCGGAAGATCTTCCAAAAGCCGGCGGCATCATCTCCGTCGATCATTCCGGTACCCGCTTCCTCGCAAGCGCCGTGGGCAAATCGGGAAATTACGGAGTCGCGGTCATAGAGCCGGCCGCCGGCCGGGCGCATGTCGTTTATGAGTCGAAGGACGTGCGCAATCCGCACGGCCAGTACTCCCGGAATGCCGACCGCAAGGTTCTCGTCCAGGTCAATAACGGCATCGAGTTCGACCGCCATGGAAATCTCCTGCGGCTCGTCGGGGAAAAAGGGGCGAGTCTTGTCGTGGTCGACGACGACGGCGGCAACCCGATGACTCTCAAGGCCGGATTTTCCATGCTCGAGCGCGTTCAGGGCCATCAATGCTGGGTGGGCCCCAAGAACATGGTCATTACGACGCTCCACCGCCGGGAGAGCGTCTCCAAGCCCTGGATCCAGGACAGGATCGTGACCATCGTTCCCGGCGAAGAGTATCGCGTCGTCGGCGAGGGAAAGGGATTCACGCATGTCCACGCATCGCCCGACGGCGAATGGTGGATCTCGGACGACAACAGAACCGGGGATATTTATATCGGCTCCGTCCGGACGGCGCGCTATAAGCTCTTCTACCGCAGCGGCGCGACTTTCGGGAGCCCCCAGTATACGCATCCCCACCCTTTTTTTCTCGGCGACGGGAAATCCGTCGGCTGGAACAGCGACGTCACGGGCGTCCCCCAGGTCTACGCGGCGCGCATTCCGGACCGCTTCCTCGACTCGCTTCGGGGATGACGCGCTTTCGCGGAGGATGCGGTCATCATCGATCTCAATCGGCGCGCGCCCAGGGAAGGCGCAAGATCCGTCCTCGCCCTCCGAAAGCGGATCGTCAGAGGGAAAGACTTTTTCGGCCGATGAACAACATATGTCTTGACGGCGGCTCGAAACCGGCGATACCATTGTGGGCTTTGGTGACACCCATGCTTTCCTCTCTTCGATTCCCGGCGGTTGTCCTGGCGGCGGCGATGATTCCCCTCCCGCCCGCGACGGCCGGCGCGGTTGGCCGGTCTCCTTCTCCTCCCCGAGTTGTCCTGGGGGATCCCGTGGTCGTCTCCCAGGCTTCCCCGGAAATCCGCGAGTGGGGGCCTTGGCAGTTTCCCGTTCTCGAGCGTATGAGGGACGGCCGTATCCACCTCCGTTTTCATGTCTCTGAAGATTCCGCCTCCGCCTACGGCATGCCCGTGGGGCACTCCCTATCGTCCGACAACGGCCGGACCTGGAAGCCGGCGGAAGATTTTATGGATACGGGAGGACTCCCGTTGAAAAACGGCGACCGGTTGAGATCTAAAGCGTTGCCGTCCGTCGCCGCCTCGGGCTTGAAACTCCCTCCGCCGGTCGGAAGATCGGAAAATTACGGGGCTAGCTATGTCTATTACGGGGAAACCGGCTTCCCGCCGGAGTTGCGGGGATGGCATGTGCTGAGACTCCCCGCCGACGGTTCGAATTGGGTCGAAGAGGCGGCCCGCGTCAAGCTCCCCGGCGCCGCGCGATACACCGTCAACGGGATTCTTCCCATCCCCTTTTTCTGGAGGCTGAGGCTGGCGCCGGACGGTTCGGTGTGGGCCATGCAGTACGGGCGTTTCATCCGGGGTGGAAAGACGCTTGATCAAAGCAGCGCGTTCTTCCTGAGGTCGACCGACGGCGGCCGGACCTGGAACCTCCTTGGAGAGATCCCTTATAGGCCCGACCGGAAGCGCGATCCGCTTTGGCAGAAGCGAGAGGGCTTCACGGAACCGGATGTCGCCTTTCTGAGGGACGGCTCGGTGCTGGCGTTTGTCCGGACCACGGATGGAAACGGTCCGGGTCCCATGTACGCGGCGTTTTCCAAGGACGGCGGCCGGACCTGGGGGCCGGCCGAGGTTTTCGACGAAATCGGGGTCTGGCCGACCTTCCTGACCCTTGATGCCGGCATCATCCTCGTCGCTTACGGAAGGCCGGGGCTTTTTATAAGGGCCACGACGGATCCCGCGGCGAAGGAGTGGAGCCCGAAAATCGCGGTTGTGCCGGCGGGCGAACCGCATCAGGACACCTGCTCGTATGCGGACCTTCTCGCCCTGGATGACCGGACGGCGCTCCTGGCTTATTCGGATTTCGATTATCCAAACCCGCAGGGAATTCCCGTCAAGAGCATACTCGTCCGGACTTTGCAGGTTTTGCCGGCGCGATAAGGCTTTAGGCAAAGGAGCTCCAAGCCCGGCCGGGCCCGGAGGAGCGCCGTGCGCGGAAAAAACGGGCAGGCGTTCTTTCTTGAAGTCGGCCGCGGCGGTTCCCAAAATCCCGGCTCCGATGCTTTCCCATCATCCGGCTTGTCATTCGCGGTGCAAGGAAACCAGATACGGGAACGGCGCGGGATCCCGCGGGGCGGGAGGGGAGGTCGCCGGCAATGCCGGGGCTGGGACGTCCGTCCGCCGCCGGTAACCGCCTGCCATGGAGCCCGTGATGAGGCTCTCAGGCCGTTCCGGCGACGCAGCGCGGATTTCTCCGCAAGCCGCTGAACCGCTCAAAAGGCCGGCGAGTGATTTTCAGCTATTTGAGGATGTTGATAAAGCCGGCGGGATCGCTCAGATTCTTGTAGGCCGTCGCCAGCCAATCCGCGTCCCTGGCCGTATCTGAAATCCTGACCTCCCCGATGATGCCCCGGAAACGGGCGGCTCCCTTTTGAATCCGCCCCACCTCGACGTCCACCGGGCTGTTGATAAGGGCACCCGAGCCCTCTCTCCGCGCGGCAAGAACTCCGTCGATGTAGAGGCTGATCTCGGTGCCGTCATAGACTCCGGCGAAATGATGCCAGCCCGGGGCCGGAATTTCGTGGGCGGCCGCGCCCAGGGCGCCGTTTTCGGTGTTGACGAGGAAATTCGGCCCGGGCACGGCGGCGCAGAGTCCGCCGTTGTGGCCGACGTCGCAGAAGCGCAGGCTGAAGGTGGCGTTTGATCCGGTCGTGTCGAAGCGCAGGACACGGCCGTGGAGTTCCGCGCTTTCCCCGTCGTACATCGGGGCGCCGTAGAAAAAGCGGCCGTCGAACGCGCCGGCGTTATATCCCTTGGAGACGATCCCGTCGGTGAAACCGGCGTCGTGGGAATCCCAGCTTTTCGGGTCGGAGAACAAACCCTGCGTGTCATACCTGAGAAAGTTCGCATGGACGCGGTTCTTGTCCTCCCCCTCCTTCAAGGTCCGTATCCAGGGCACAAAAACGATATACCGGCCGTCGAAAAACCCGCCGTCGAAGCCGCCGGTATCCAGGCCGCCGGTCATCACGGCGTCATAGCCTTCCCAGCTCGAAGGAACGCCGAACGGCAGCCGGGTGTCGTAGCGGATCATCGTGCTGTGGCCGTAGGCGACGTAGTAAATGAAGCGGCCGTCGAAGACGGCACCCACGCAGGGCTTCATGCCGACCGGACTGGCGTCGTAGGCTTCCCAGCTCTTCGGATTTTCGAAATCCGCGGTGGTGTCGTAGCGCAGGGCGACTCCCCGCTGGAGGGGCGCGAAATAAACATGCCGTCCGTCGAAGGCCGCGCCGTCGAAACAAACGGCGTCGGGCGAAACCTTTTTCGCATCGAATACCTTGTAGCTTTCCGGATCCCGAAAATCGCCCCGCGTATCGAGCCGCAGGACCTTGCCGCTGCCTTCGCCTTCCCCCTCGGCCAGGGTTTTCCCCGTGAGAGTCGTTCCGTCATATCCGGGGCAGAAGTAGATGTACCGTCCGTCGAAGGCCGCGGACTGTTTGGAATGCGGGAGTCCGGCGTCATGGGCCTTCCAGCTCCGGGGCTTTTTAAAGGGCTGCGTCGTGTCGTATCTCAGGACCCGGCTGTGGTAGCCGGTGCCTTCGTCCCTCGGGACAAAGAAAACATATCGGCCGTCGAAGACGGCGCCGTAGTAGCAGACCGTCTTCATGCCGTCCGTCGCGCCCGCGTCGTAGGCTTCCCAACTCTCCGGCGCATGGAAGCGCTTGTGCGTGTCATAGCGAAGGACATGGGCGTGGACGGAAAGGCGGTCCGCCCTCTTGGAACGGATGGGGCAGAAATAGACGTAGCGGCCGTCGAAGACCGCGCCGTAATACATATAGCAGTCCATGCCGTCGGTTTTCCCGGCGTCATAAGCGCTAAAGCTTTCCGGGGTCATGGATTCGAGCGGCGCCCACTTGGAAACCAGCGGCTGAAGCGCCTCGGCTCGCGAATCAGCCGAATGGACCCAGGCTTCCACCGTGAGCTTCCGGTCGAACTTCAATTTTCCCGAGCGGGGGAT
>Ga0228535_1002834_pt1 | contig 14829 bp, 15 predicted proteins | sample SJ1metagenome_FD_168457 | JGI IMG/M metagenome (GOLD analysis project Ga0228535, IMG submission 168457) | Enriched culture of PCE-dechlorinating microbial communities from Ithaca, New York, USA - SJ1 | ecosystem: Engineered > Modeled > Simulated communities (microbial... > Unclassified | place... | reverse complement strand
CCGGTAGTTCGGCCTGCGCCCCGCTGAAACAAACCTGATTGCCTCCCCGCCTGCTGTAACCGGAAACCAGACAGCCCCATCGACCGTTACCTCCCACGCAATAGCGGTGCCGAGGGGCACTTCCGTTTCGGCCGAAAGGCGCAGCGCCGTAACTTCTTTACTCGCAAGCGCCCCTTGGCCCAGGAGGAGCTGATTGTTCCCGCAGCCGCTTGCGGTCAGCCCGGTTAGGCGCAGGCTCTCGTTTTCGACCATCGCGCTGCCGTCAAAGAAAAACATGCTGACCACCGTGTTTCCCTCGGCATCATGGTGCCCGACGGCATAATCACAACTGCCCGGCTTTGCCGCTGCGGCAAAAGGCGCCCGTAAACCGGCGCTGACCGACAAGTACGGGTTCATGACCAGGTTAGCTCCGTCAAAGCCAAAGGCGCACACGGCATCCCCGTCAATTTTCAGCAGGCAGTTGTCATAACTGCCGGGCGCTATCCCCGCAAGCCCGCCCATTGCGCCGGCCCCATCGGGGCCTGGATCCGCGCTCATATCCGGGTCTGGGCTCAGCGCTTCGTTTAACGCCATCTGTGTGCCGTCAAAGCTGTACCAATTGACCCTTTCTCCGCACAGCACCGCATAATCAAGGCCGCTGCCGGTAATATTGACGTCCCGGGGATCATCCAGGCCGGACACGGAACGGGCTGCGTTTTTGACCATGCCGCTCCCGTCATATTGATAGAAAATCGCCTCATTTTCGGCCCGGTCAATGACAAGATACTCTCCCTCCCGGACGGAGGCCAAGGCAGCCGGTTCGTGCAGACCAGCCGGAACAGAAAGTCCTTCATCTTTTTGCATCCTTTCACCGTCGTAGCGATAAGTTTCGATCGCTTTACCGTTGATTACGGTGATATCGCAGTTCTCTTCATAAAGGGCGACAGCGCCGGCGGGATCCAAACGGGACAAAGTGACCCAGCCGTTGGCCGTATCCACCGCCGCTGTCGTCAGCTCCGTGTTGATTTGCGAGGTGTCGGTAAAGCTGTCGTCAATAAATGCTTCATACGCGTCCGAGGCATACGCCAAGGACGGTCCAAGCAGCAGAAATACCCCGAATCCTGTCACCGCAAAGAAGACATTCCTCTGCCGCCGCTTTGTTTTTCTTGTTCTCAATCGTCCAACACCTCGGCCACGGCAAAAACAAAAATATCCTGCACCTTGCCGCTAAAATTATGCTTGATACTGATTCTGACCAGGGCGCATACCCCCGGATCGCTGAAGGTATAGGCTACCTCCGTGCCGTTTGCCGCCGTTATGGAATAGCGATAGGGGCAGGGGCCTGGACAGGTATAATAGCTCAGGATTTCCGGGGCTTGCCGCAGAAAAGAGTTCCCGGTCGGACTGTAATCCTCCCGCAGCCCAAGATTGGCCGTGAAGACGCGGTCAAACCCGCTGCGGGAGGCGACAGGATCGATCATAACGCTGCCCTGGGCCAGCAGCTCTGTGTCGATAGCCGCAGCCGCCGCCTTGACAGCCCTGTTGAGCGCCATTTTTGTCATAATCGCCGCGTATTTGGCGTCCGTGCCGTCAAGCGTGATGCACCAGAGCCACCATAACACGGGGATAATCAAGAGGAGAAGGAGCAGTATCGCCCCGTTATTGCTGCGCCAGAAAGCCTTCGCTGTCCCGCTGAACATCCTCTTCATTCTTTTTTGCTATGACTCCGCGCTTTGTTTAGGTGATTTCGGCCCCAATTCCACCGAGTTAGCGTAGAGGTTGCGGAAGCTTCCGTTCATGACTTCGCAGCAAAGCACCGTCAGGTATTGGCCGACCCGGATGTATTTATCGGCGAAATCCGCCAATTGAAACTTCTCGTCATCCTTGGGATTACAAAAGGCCACATTTTCCCAGCTTGTTTCATCACGGTTGATTCTGTTGGCGATCGAGATGGCGACCAGGTTTTCGTTTTTCCTCTCAATCCTGCCCACTCTGCCCGCTATCACAACCTGCCCCTCTTTGGCCAGTTTTTTCATCAATACAACCTCCCTTTTTTAGGGTATTTTTTCACTCATAATGCTTCCCTCAGCAAGAAGCAGCCAATTCTCGGGCGGCGGCTCACCGCCTAAAGCCCTGACCCCCGCCAGAGTCCCTGCTTTGCCCGGCACCGCAATGGTTATTTCAATCATCTCTCCGCGGTTTTTGGTTAAAAAAGCAGACGGTGTTATCGTGGCCTCCGCCGGATCAAAACCCCTCGCGGCAAGAGCAGTGAGAATTTCCTGCCTTAAGGCATCGTCTATGCCGCCCCTTACAGCCGCCCGCTGCAGTGAAAAGTCGAGCACCTCGTTTAAGACGCTGCGCTTATGCTGCACAACCGCGAAACTGAAGGGCAAAAACAGGGCTATGTAAATAATCGGTATAACGATAAGCGCCTGCAGCAGAAGATGTCCCTGCCGGGCCCGAAAAAAGGCTTTTCCTATGTTCGTTTTAATGGTTATCCGCTCCTCACCTGATCCAGTTGTTTTGGATCGTTTCGTTTTGTATCTCCCATTTTGCTTTCAAACCGGGCAGAATATCATTGGCGGTGACGATGTAGGTGACCGTTCCCACCGCCAGCAGGGCGATGAGCGCTTCCACCAAAAGATAGCCCCGCCTTCTTTTGAAAAACTCAGCCAGCATAGGTATCAAAGCCTCCTTGTTTATCGTCCTTGTCTATCTGGAGAGCCACTCGTCGGCTTCGATTTTCTGCCGAAGACCGGCCCCGGCGCCCTCGATGCTTTGCCGCCAGCCGGACCAAAAGGCGAAGCTCAAAGCCCCCAAGAGCACGAGCGCCACAAGGAACTGCACAAGATTCCCGTTCCTGCTGCCGAAAAACGCTCTCAGCAGCCCCATGACTGCCGCCATCACTGCCCCTGGATTCCCGTGGTATTGGTCCAGGTTTCGATTCTGCCGTTCAGGCTTTCCATCTGCGACACCATCGGCTCCTTGAATTTTTCGGCGTAAAACGTAAAAGACAGCGCCCCGATGATGATGATATAGATGATGTTTTCAACCAAGCTCCCTCTTCTTGTCTTCAGAAAATCCCTCAACAAATTGAACATAGGCTCACCTCCTTTCTTTCTTGTGTCTGCCGCTGCTCTCTCACTCAGACTTTCCTGAGCAGTCAAAAACTGTAGAGAAGCCTTTCGACCTGGCTGATCAGTGGATAAAAGAGCACGATCAGAATGAGGACAAACGGCAGAAACATCTGCAGCGTAAGTAAGAGCGGCCTGACCTTTGAGCGTGCCGAGATATTGATGCTCCTGACCTCCTCCTCGATTTTCCTGTTCTTTTCAATAAATTCCGCAATCCTTTCATCCCCCACCTCGGCCACTTGCGCCAAGAGATCGACAATAACCCGAAAGCCAGGAGACCCAACATCCTTTTTCAGGTTCTCGAGCGCCCTCACCCTGTCGGTGGGCCAGCCGTTCAAACACACCTGCAGATAAGGCCGGAGATATTCCGTGGTTTTGGCCGCCTCTGCGAGGGCTTCCTGCAGGTTAAGCCTGGCTTTGAGACACATAAAAACGATCTCGGAAAACAAGCCCTGTTCAGCGGCAGTCTTGATCTCCCTGCTTTTCGCCAAACAGCGCAAAACGAGTTGGGGGATCATAGCCGAGGCCAGAGCAAGACCCGACAGGAGCGCCGCCGGACCGAGGGGCAAGCCACTGCAGACAAGTCCAGTCTCAGCGAAGATATTCCGGACAAATCCGGCCAGTACAAGCAATCCGTAAAACACCGCGGCCGCAAGCAGAACAAGGCCGGGCAGCAATACCCGCAGCATCAGGATATCGCGAGCTTTAAGGCCCCAGGGATTGCCGGCCCGTTCGAGCAGCTCCTCCATTTGTGCGGCGCCGGAAGCCTTACTTCTTGCGAGCAGCGGACGAAGAGGCCACAAATAGGCCAGCGGCCTGAAGAGATTAAGAATAAGATTGTCTTTTTGCACGGACCGGCTCCGGACAAATCTGTTCTTTCTTCCGGAAAACGCGCCCAGAAAAAAAAGGCCCGTGCCCAGCCCAAACAACAGCGCTAACAGCAGCATCTCTGTCACCCGCTTATTTCAATTTTATACGCGAAGCCTTTGCGGTTTCGCTATTCTCCCCTCTCGGCTTATCTGATCTTGATGTTGCTGCTGCGGAATGTCGCCACGATTCCCGTCATAAACAGCAGCAACGCGGCAAACATGACCTTTCTGCCCTCGGCAGTCTGGGTTAGAACGATATGGGTCTGGGGATTGATGCGACAGGCCAGACCATACATAACCGGGATAAACAGATACAACAGGCAGCTTTCAAGCCTTACCCCAATAGTTTCCATACCCCGTTCCTTTTCCTTGACGAGTGTGATATTCATATCCAGATAGAGATTGAACAGCATCGCGCCGATATTAAGGCCCCTGTTCATTCTCAGGTTGAGGATATGCGCAAAGCGATAGGCCCAACCGCTGTTGAGCCGCTCGGCAAAGGAAAACAGGGCTTCCTCGCCGGACCTCCCGCTGTTTAAGTCCCTGATGAGATAGTCCAGCTCCGTCCGTAAAGGTTCGGCTGTTTTGGGCATCGTATTGTTCAGGGCCGAGACGGCATGAGGCAGCGAGCCATATTCGGAGATAAAATACTGGAGCGCTTCTCTGAGCTGCTTTTCCAGGATATTCTGCTTCTTTGTCACAAGCCAGTTCAGATAGGCCCAGGGCGCCAGCCCTGTACATACGGCCAGCGGCAGAACCGCCGCCCCATTGTTCAGGTACCTGCAGGCGATAAAAGCGCCGCCGAGTCCGGCAAAAAACGAATAGAACAAGAACGAGCGGAAGCTCCAATTTATTCCCGTAAAACGCGTTTTCTGTTCGATTGCCTTTTTCAGCGCATGAGCATGCCTGTTTTTCAGCAATAGCTCGATTTTGCCGATCCGGGTCTTTTCGGCCCGAAAGGACAAAAGATGCCTGCGCCGCCATAACATATGGCCGCCGCTGTATACAGTCGAGGTCACTCCGGCCAGCCAGGCCGCATAAAAAAAGACTTCCTGCGCGCTCATAGGAGGCCCCTCTCTTTCAATTCTTCCTCTCTAGCGCCGTGAAACAACAGGCTATAGGCCAGCTCTTTGCGCAGTTTGCCTTCCTTTCTGACTAGAGCGTCGTTTTCCCAGCCAAACAACTCGTTAACGATCGGCTTTTCCTGCTCATCGTCATAGTCAACCTCGGAGATCCCGATAACCCTGCGCCCGCCGTCAGGAAAATGGTGCATCGTGATGACTATATCCAGGGCTTTCGCGACCATCATCCGGAGAAGGTTAAGCTGATAGCTCTTTCCTGATTCCATGATCATGAGCATCATATCGTCCACGAGGTTAAGCGGTGAAATGCTGTGAGCTGTTGTCATGCTCCCCCGGTTCCCTCGGCGCTGGGCTTTTAGCACCTCCTCCATCTCGGCGCCGCGCGCCTCCGGGATGATAAGGACATCCGCCGAAAACCTGAGGGCGTGTTTGAAGATATCGAGCTCGCTGACGCTCAGTTTTTCATCGGCCTTGAGCGAGAAGACATTGCCGTCCGGCCGCCTGGCCTCTATCTCTGTCTCAAATTCCGGGCTTTCAAGGACGCCGATACGAAAATCGGCGGGGTAATAATCGGTCAGAAAGCTCAACAAGGTGGTCTTTCCGGTATTTTGCGGCCCGATCACGGTAATATTAGCCCTGTGCCGGACAAAGAGTTTGAGCGTCTCGAGGGCTTCCGCCGTCAGCGTGCCGTTTTCCAGATAAGACCGCTCGGCTGCTAAAAAGACGGAGAACTTGCGGTAGTTGAGATACGGTTGTTTAGCCACCGGCGGCACGCCAACATAGATTCTTGCTTGATCGAAATTCGACTGGGCAAAAGCCTCCAGCCGGTTGACTTCTTTTGTCGGCAAGCAGCGGTCAATCACCTGCCTGAGCTTCTCGTCGCTAGCAAAGCGAATCCTGCAGGCCCGTTTTTTTACGCCGTTTTTTTCGTACCAGACGCTGCCGCAGCCGTTGACGTTCACCTCCTGAACGCCGGGATCATCGATCAGCTCTTCGATAGGCCCTAATCCGTACATATCCCGAAACAGCGCTCTCTTCAACTGATCATGCGTCATTCCTTTAGCCCGGTACGGCCCGGAGTCAAGAAACCTCCCGAGCATCGTCGTCACATACTGCCTGGCCGCAGGATTGCGGCGAACAGCCTCATTAAGCATCCGGCTGTGCAGCTCTCTGTATTCAGGCATAACAGGCGGTGCGGTCATGTACTCGGTCGCCAGCGCGACCGCCTCTTCGTAGGTGATTCCCTTGTAATACACGGAGGCATCATCCATCTTTATGCACCCCTTGAAAAGATTCGCGGCAGCGTGCCCCTCTTTTTTGCGCCGGAAGCGGCGATACCGCATTCCTCGAACACATCCCGCAATGCTGAAACATAAGCGGAGACCGCTTTGTCGTGTTGATTCTCAAACAGCGGCGAATCCCCGCCGCGGCAGGCGCCGCTGCCTAAATCGGGCAAAGTTCCGGCAAGCTTGAGGCCCAACCCGCCGACTGCGGCTTGAGGATCCCAGCCCAAGTCCGGCCTGAAGCGGTTGAGCAGAACCCTGACCTTTTGAGGATCGATCCCATAGGCAGGAAAGAGGGAGAGAGCATGCCGCAGGCATTGTCCGGAAAGATAATCGGGCTGGATGACGGCAAAGACCAAAGCGGCGTTCTGCAGGGCCGCCACAGTCCCGGCACTGTCGAGGAGACTTCCCGCATCGATCAGGGTCACGTCGAAGGAGCGTGCGGCCACCCCCAGGATACTGTTAAAATGCGTCGAGTTATATCTGTTGCAGAGCTCAGGCCGGGCAGTACCGCCAATAAAACAGAGCCCCTTTTTTTTGCGGGTTTCCCTTGCGTATTTTCTCAATATCCCCGGTGTCAAAGCCCCGCTGGCAACATAGGGCAAAAGCTCGTCCAAAACGTCCTTGTCCTCGAAGCCGAAACGGTATTTCAAGCCAGGCGCCTTGATATCAAAATCTACAACCCCCACCGTTTCCTCTGAATCGGCGCGGCTGCTCCACAGCAACTGCGCCATAGCCTCACATGTCAGGCTCGCCCCGTCGCCGGGCTTGGGACTCCAAACCGCGATCACGGTAAGCGGCCCTGCCGCCCTGTCCCGCAAGCTGTACAAAAGGCGGCTGATATCCCTGCCGCCGGCCGGCGAGGCCAGACAGAGCAGCCCCCTGTCTTTGAAGCGCTCGCTCGTGCCGCTCCCGGAGGCGTCAAGATAGAGCATCTTAAGCCCCGGAACAAGAGCGGCGCTCTCGCTGACAAAAACCTCCAGATTTTCCGGGGCGACTGTCCGATCGCTGAAAATAAGGAGTTCAGGCTGCAAAGCCTCCAAGGCCGCGCGACAAGCGCGGGCGGTGTTGACCTGCTGTAGAACCAAGATGTCGCTGTGGGTCGCCAGTATATATTCATCAACCCGGGCTATTCCGCTGGCCAACAATGTTCTCATGTATGTGTACCCCCTTTCCCGTGCCTGACCAGCACCTCTTTGGCATAGAGCAGCCTTTCCAGATACAGCGTGGTTTCCTCCGGGCTGACCAAGATCTCGACGCCGGCCTGGACCTGGGGCTGAACTTTGGCCAGCAAGCCGCCATAGAGATCCTTTCCGCCCTCATCGACCACCGTTGCCACGACCTTGTCGGTCAGCACCGCTTCGGCTCCGGAGTACTTGGATTTCCCCGGCGTATAGACGAGGTAAACGTCGATGAGCTCGCCCGGTCGATACGCCACATTCCTGACCGGAATAAACAGATACCTTTCTCCCTCTTTCGCTGTGATGCTGCCGGCGTATATTCGTCCGGCCAAAATCTGCTCGCCGGCATAGATGGTCACAGCCGCCAGCTTGCCCGTAAGTGCGGCGAGCGAAGAGACGGCGGCGGCCGGCACATATTTTTCGGCAATATAGGCGATCTTGACGTTGTCCGCCGTGAACCTTTCCAGCGACCCGATCTCTTGGGCGGCAACCGCCACCGGCACCTCTTTCACCGCCGAACCGGATAGTTGATAAATGGCATATCCGGAGCCGCAGGACAGCAAGAGCCCGAACAGCAGTAAGAATATCCTCTTTCTATTCAAACTATCTACCCCCTCCTTTGCCTCATCTGCCAAACCCGAAGAGTTTTCGTGTGATTGCCGAGAGCCTCCTGTGCTTGGGATCACCCTCGTTCAGATAATTTGCCAGCTCATTGAGGCTGCGGACGAACCCTTCCGGCGTATAGCCGCCGTCATAGGCGGGGATGCCCTCGGCGATGCTTCTGCAGGCCGAGGCAAAGGCGGCCGGCACATAAACGGGGGACAGCTTGAGTCCGATTATCTCGGAGATATCCTGCGCCCTCGGCAGCCCGGCGCTGATATAGCTGTTCAGTACCAGTTCGAATTTTCCCAGGGAAATCCCGCCCTCAAGCCCGGCCAGCGCAGCTTTTACCAGCCGGGCCCGGTTCGGATCCAGGGTCACCGGCACCAGCACCCGCGTGGCCAGTTCCAGAACGATCCCGGTGATACCGCTTTTTATATCCTTCGCGCCGTCGATGATAAAGATATCGCAGTCGGAGCGCAGCGTATCGTAGAGATAAATAAAATCCTCCCTGCCGATCTCCGGCAGCTCGGCGCTGCCGGCCGGCAGGGAGAGAACCGTTAAATTCTTCCGATAGCAGTGGCACTCGCGAAAGATTTGCTCAGCCTCATAATGATTCTTCAACGCCTTCAGGAATGCATATTTTTCCTCAGTCGAAATCGTGAACAAATTCTCGAGCGAGCGATTGTCCAGATCCCCGTCGATCAGAACGGTTTTCAGCCCCATTTTCGCGAAAGCCGCCGCCAGATTAACCGCAAGAAAAGTCTTGCCCGACTCCAGCGGCGACCAGAGCAAAACTGTTTCCCGGCTGCCGTTGACGGCCCCGATCCGCACATACTCCGTTTTTTTAACGATTTCCTGTACCTTGACCTCAACCGGCACTTCCACGATCTTTTCCTTTTCCACATACTTGGGGATGAACTTGATCCGGCTTTTGTCGTCGCTGGCCAGGCGGAAACGCGCCGCGTCGGAATAATTGGCCGGGTGATAGATCCGTTCGATCAGCTCGGCCAGGAGGAGATCCCTCCCGGCGATGATATCCCAGATCCCGATCTCTACGGCCTTCCTTAATAAAGGCGCCCCCTGCTCCAGCGAGGTCAGGAAAATGATCCGCGTATCCTTTTGCGTACTCGTTTTGACTTCCAGCCTGATCTCCTCGAGCAGTGTCTCCAAATCAATGACGCCCGGCAGCTTGTCGTAGAGAACAACGACATCGGGCTCGGCTGTTTTGGCTTTTTCAAGCAGCCGCTCCCTGTACATAGCCTGATCGGCAATTAAAATGGGCTGAGCCCAGCGGCTCAAGCCCTCAATCCCGATGTTTTTTTCCAAATCCCTGATGCCCTTGGCTGTTTCCAGTTTTTCAAAGACAGCCTCTATTTCCGGATGATTCACAGCCAGAAACACTTTCAAACCATCACCCTCTTTCTTTTACCATTCCTCTGCGGTGGCAGGCCGCGTATAGATGTCATCATACATATCCCCGTAGATCATGATGTATTTGTCCCGGCAGATCGACAGCTGCCCGCGCCCGCAAGGCTCGACGATGACCCGCACCGCGTAGCGGCCGTCCTTGTTGCGGACGTCGGTGTAATGCTTGCGCACCCAGGCATAGCTCCCGTCGCTGAAATCAAAGCGTGAAAGCGGGATCTCCCAGGTGATCACCCGGTCACCCGGCTGGCCGGACGTGGCTTCGAGCTCGATCTCCTCGACCTCGGTCATGGTGGTATCGTAAAACTGGGCCAGGACTTTGTACGGACCGCGGTAGGCGCCGCCGTGCGGGTCGGCCGGGCCCGGCACTTTCGTCTCCCAGTCGGTTTTGTAGGTGGTCTGCACTTTGACCTCGAAGCCGTAGCCTGCCCGCGTGACTTCGTTGGGGTCTAGGCCGTTGGCCCTGGCATAGGGGATAATCTCCCAGGAGCCGCGGCTCTCGCGGTCCGATTCCCGCGGGTTTTGCCGGTCGGTGGGGATCCCCTGTTTGGTGTTGACGGTCAGGATCGCTTCGAGGCTTTCGCTGTAAGCCACGGTTTCGCTGCAGATTTCGGTCCAGGAGCAGTCGTATTCTTGGCCGTCTTTGCCGGTGCAGGTATCGGAATGCCGGATCTGCCAGGTATAGGTTTCGTCCCAGTTTTCGCCGTATTTGCTGGCGAAGATGCAATCAGGCTTGCAGTAGTTGGGGCTTTTGACCGCTACGTTGACGGTTTTACTGTTGTTGTCCGTATTGCTCTCGCCCTCGACCGGCAAGGCCTGTATCTTCAGGGTGTATGTCCCGGCTTTGGCCGGGCTTGTCCAGGTGAAGCTCGTCGTCCTGCTCTGCTTGGCTTCGATACGAAGGCGCTCTGTACCGGCCTTTTTCCCGCAGGCGTAGTATTCGGCGGTGAATTCGGCCGCCTCGTCCCCGTTATTGGCAAAGACAGCCTGCGATACCTGCCTCGTACCGGTATGGACCGGGCTGGTCCTGGTGATCGCGACGGCCTCGATGTCGCATGTTTTGGGCAATTGGGCCGGTATGACGACGGTGATGTACCAGGGGGCGTTGTTCCAGTTGTGCCACAGCCTGCCGAGGCCCGGCGTGACGCCGGTCCGCGGCTGGAGGATCTTCGTAATCTTGTACCAGCCTTTGGCATTTTGGGGAGGCTGGTTTGTATTAAATAAAGCCCCGTACTTTGTACTCAGGGCTGCAGTGATATATGGCTCGCTGGCCGGCTGGTTATCCCAAGTGCATTCCTTCTGGTTATTAGGAAAATCAAAGGGATTTTGCCAATCCCAGTTGTTTATCACCGTGCTGGCCGGGTCATCCGGCGGGAAATCCGGGTTGGGCATTGGCTCCCCCAGAGGGGTTTTCCCAAGGTATCTCTGTTCTCCGTCAATCGCCGTAGTACCATATGGCTGTTCATAAACCAATATGTGATACTTATTCCACACATCCTTATTGACTTGATTTATATCGTACCAAGTAAGCCCTAACTCCTGATTTGCCTGTTGAACTACTTGTTCCACAGTATAATTTGCAGCCCACGCGCACTGGCTTATAAACACGAAGATAAGGACTAAAGCGGTACTGAGCAAACGTCTGTTCATATATGGATCCCCCTATATGGACCTTATTGTAATGTTGATTTCAGCAAGAAAGTCATCAACACTGATAATTTCATCCTTGATTGTCCATTCTCTGGACTCAATCAAAGATCCCCCCGCGACTTTTGTTCTGATATGGGCTATGATCGGTTGCGTTGTCTCCCTTCCATAGCGCTTTACTAAGATTTCTTCAATATCCAGCAGTTGTGGCTCTACAGGAGTAGCCCAGCGGTACGAAATCATCGCGACCAATGTTCTGCCGGACGTCCCGGCTGGCGGCGTCCTCAACGTCAGATCACTATCCACCAAAGCCAGGTCCTCTTCAAACTCGCTGGTCGTAATAGAGATGATCCGGTTGTTCCCGTCCCAGACGACTTTGGCCCCCAGGCATTCGCTGACAAAGCGCAGCGGCACCATCGTCCGCGCATTAACGATCACCGGGGCGGTGTCAAGACCGACCGCGCCGGCGGTCATCTCGGCTGTCTTGATCCCGATCCGCAGCACAACAGTCTCTTCCTTTTGCGTTCTGATAGTCACCGTCTGGTCTTCCGCTTTCCAAACCACGGTCGCACCCAGACTCTCGGAAACAAAACGCACCGGCACCATCGTCCGGGAATCCTCATTTATAAAAGGCTTTTGGTCGTAAAAAAAGGCTTCCTCGGCATTGTTCACAAAAATACGAATGTCCTGCGCGTACGCTATCCCGGAGCATAGCAGCGTTTGGATAACCAAGAGAATGACCGGCCTCAGCAGATGCCTTTTCATATTCTGTCCCCCCCTTTGCCGCGATTTGTTTGTATTATTTTATATTATTTGCATAATTTTTTCAATCAGCAGCGCTTGCCGCCCTACGACCCGATCTTCCAGATCCTCAAGAAGTTTTGGGCAGTCAAACCGGCCTCGTCTTTTATCTCTATCCGAATATCATTCAGCCCCGCAGAAAGAGGGACAAGCACCTGCCCGTCGGCAGGGAGGCTCTGCCAACTGCCGTCGGCTATCCTGTACTGAAACAAAGCGGAGATATTATCGCAGACATCGAGGACAACCGCTTCCGTACTGTTCGTGGTAATGGTCTTCCAGACCGCAAACCGCGCCTGAAAAACAGGCGGGGTCTTGTCGACGATAATCTTCAAGACCGTTTCGGCTCCCCCCACCCCCGCCGCATTAAGCAAACGGAGCTTCAGGGTATGGAGTCCTTCCGCGCCCAGATGAACATCGATTTTTTCGGCCTTTGCCAGCGGCGTGGAATACGGGGCATAGTCGGTACTGAACTGGTAGAACGGTTCATTTTCGGACGCCATGTCGATGCTCACCGCGCTGCTTCTGCAAAACAGCACCGACACGCCGTGGAGATAACCGCTCGTCAAAGCCTCGTTGTCCGCAGCCTCGGTAATGGAAATATCCATCGGGACGTTCGGAAGCTCGGCGGCGTTTTGGTAATAAAGCGTGCCGCTGGCGATACCGACATTGCCGTCCTCGTCATAAACCCGCAACTGCAGCGCCAGCTCACCGCTTGACATCAGTCCGTGGGCAAGATTCAGGTTCAGGATGCCGTTGGAGGTCCCGCCGGTCACCGGCGCCGACCAGGCGCCGTTGTTGAAGCTGTATGAGTATGTCAGAATAGCAGCGGAGGTCCTGTTGTCCGCTGCGATCAATTTGACCGGCAGCACCGCCGCAGACAGCACTCTTTCGCCGTTATTGATCAGCAGCGACACTACCGGCGCTACATTATCCCTGTCCAGGGTCTGCACCGAGTTAACCGGTGTATAGGCGCTCCATTCATCGAGAGAGTTTTTGGCCCTGACCCTGTAATAGAAGACGGTTTTTCCGCTCAGGCCCGTATCCGTGAAACTAAGACCGGAGCCGCAATAGACCTGGACCCAGTCGGTGCCGGAAGGATTGCCGGTCATGCTTCGCTCAACTGAGTACAGGCAGTCCGGGCCGTTTTGATTTGTGGTGAAGCTGATTGTGAGCGACGTAGAGCTTACCCCGCTAAAAGCTACGTTGGCCGGGATCTCCGGCAGGGTGACCAGTTCTACGACCGGCGAGCAATAAGAATGGGCGCCGTCGCGGACCTCGCTCTGCAGATAATAGCTCGTGGCGGGCAGCAAGCCGCTGAAGGTCGCATCGTAACGGCTGCTGCTCCCCCCGTTATTGGCATGCGTTGCTGTGGCCAAAACCCCCGCCATGTCGCCCGAAGCGGAAATACGCAGATAGGTTGTGGCCAGATCTGTGGTATGGTCCTGGACAGTCCGCGCCACCAGACTGTTGGCAGTCTTGGAGACCTGGGTTACCGGCTGGGCCACCATATGATCAACGATCGAATAGGAAAACCTGCTAGCCGCGTTGACCGCCAGCAGCATGATTTTGCCGTCGGGCGCGTTAAATTTCGTCAGCGCCTTCATGTTCCTGACAATAGGATTAGGGTAGGGATAGAAATAAAGATAATTCCCGCATAAAAGATACTGATAAGTACGTTCATCATAGATGCTTCCTGCTTGCAGGACATAGCCGTTACAGGTTTTAGTATAAACAGGGCTGTAGCCGTTCGGGCAAGGACCGCAGTAGTTTTCCGGAAGGTATATATAGTCTATTGGGTTGGTTGTGCGATAAACCGTACTAAAGGCTGCCGTCCAGGCCGAACCGTTCCAGCTTACACTATCCGTAGAATAGTGAGTCCAGTCTTCGCCGTCTTCGTAAGTGTAAACGGAGATCGCACTGTCCCCGCTGAATTGCGCAATCTGATAGACGCTGACAGTCCTCTGCGGGCTGCCCAGGTTATAGTCCATCCAACTGCCGCTGTAATTGCTGTAAACGTAATAGTTTTGAGCAAAGTGCCTGTTAGCGTAAAAGATCGCCACTTTGCCGTCCGCCCGCACATTTATATGGGGCACACGATAATCGCTGTAGCTCTGCAGCTTTGTACCCGTTGGAAATGCGGCAGGATCGGCAGATGCCGTATAGTAAAGGTTGTAGAGGTTATAACCGGAGTGGTAGTAATCCTTATAGAGAATGTGGAAAGTGCCGTTCCTGTATACGATATCATCGAGCACGTTGTAGGCGTACTTTGTCCCGACAAAACAATCCTGCACACTGCCCCAGGTTCCCGCAGCATAAGTGTATTTGATGAATCTCAACGAACTATTGCTGCTGGTAGAGAAAAACAAATAGACATCGTTGTTGTCGGCGGTGATTGCTTTTGTACTATGATAATACATACTATCTTGATAGGGGAGCATTTGCGGTATTTCGGTCCAGTTCACATAAGTCGTCGGGGTAAAAGAGTTATAGGCGGCGGCAGGAAATGCGCCAAATACCAGTAAGCTGAAAACCAGCCCCACTCCCACAAAAACCCTAACCCTCATTTTTCAACCTCCGTTCTCTTCCCTATCGGCGGCCAGATAGGCATCGCCGTCAAAACCAACCGGCAGCAGGTAGACGCTGCCTGTTTCGTTGTACTCCACCAGCGCCTTGGCCGTGTCCAGATCATCCCGGTTTATAATGAGCGTTATCACCGCTGGGATGGCGTCCCTGCCCTGCTCGGGCCCAACGGCCGCATCCGCATTCTTTTTGTCGACGACGACAAGATCGGCTAACCGCTTATCCTCTTGCGGTCCGATAACCCG
>Ga0228535_1002833_pt1 | contig 14830 bp, 14 predicted proteins | sample SJ1metagenome_FD_168457 | JGI IMG/M metagenome (GOLD analysis project Ga0228535, IMG submission 168457) | Enriched culture of PCE-dechlorinating microbial communities from Ithaca, New York, USA - SJ1 | ecosystem: Engineered > Modeled > Simulated communities (microbial... > Unclassified | place... | reverse complement strand
ATCCTGATCACCGGGGAATCGGGGACCGGCAAGGGGATGATTGCCGGACTCATCCACACCAACAGCCCCCGGAGGAATGGCCCGCTGATCCGCTTCAACTGCGCGGCCATCGCAGAGACCCTTCTCGAATCGGAACTCTTCGGCCATGAAAAGGGGGCCTTCACCGGTGCGGACCGGCGCAAGGAGGGGAAGTTCCGCCAGGCCGACGGGGGGAGTCTCTTTCTCGACGAGGTGAGCGAGATGTCCCTGGGAATGCAGGTCAAACTCCTGAATGTTCTACAGGATCGGGAATTTACCCGGGTTGGTGGTGAGGAGGTACTCCATATCGACGTCCGCCTCATCGCCGCGACCAACCGCGACTTGATCAGAGAGGTCGAGGCGGGCCGTTTCCGGGAAGACCTCTTCTACCGGCTCAACGTCGTGACGCTCAATGTCCCGCCGCTCAGGGAGCGCCTGGAGGACGTCCCCCTCCTGGCCCAGGCGTTCCTCCAGCGGTTCGCCGAGAAGAACCGCAAGACCATCAAGGGGTTCACGCCCCAGGCCATGGACCGGCTCCTCCGGCACCCCTGGCCGGGAAACGTCCGGGAACTGATGAACGCCGTGGAGCGGGGCGTCGTCCTGGCCCGAGGGGAATACCTCGACGAAACGGAGTTCTCCCTGCTGCCGGTGGAAAGGGGCTCCGTCCGGGTCGCTCCGGTCGGAGCAGGACAGGGCGAGGGCCTCACTCAGACCGCAGGGGCTCCGGCGGTGACAGGCGCAACGGCCTCCATACCCGGCGGCAATACATCTCTCGAATCCGTTGAAAGGGAAACGATCATGAAGACGCTCGAGGCCGCTGGCGGAAACAAGAGCGAGGCTGCCAGGCGCCTTGGAATCACCCGCCGGACCCTCCATCAGAAACTTCGGAAGTACGGGATGATGTGAGCCTCGGGGCAATTCTCAAACCATCATCATGACCGGCCGCATCATTTTAAGAATAGAAAGGGTTAAAACGTGTCTCTAGTTGGAAAAAACATCAATGCCTTCTGTTCCCGCTGCAAGCTCGAACTGGCGCACATCGTCCTGTACGAGGTGGCAGGAGCCGTCCAGGGGGTGAAGTGCAAGACCTGCGGGGCCGAACACCGCTATCGCGGGCCAAGACCGGAAAGGAAAAGGGAAATCCCAGCGGAACGCCGTCCAGGGAAAAAGCCGGCCCTGGCGGCCCGGCCGATCCGGCCTGCCGATGCCCGGCAGTGGGAGCTCCGGAACGCCGCCCTTCCCGCCGACCCTGTGGTCTGGGATTACAGGCTCTCGGAAGGCTACGAAAAGGGCGACGTGATCCACCATTCGGAGTTCGGCCGGGGCTTCGTTGAAAAGACCACAGCAGACAGCATGGAAGTCCTCTTCCGGGAAGGACGCAGGCACATGGCCATGAATCGAAAGCCGGCACCTGATGCGGATGCTTAAAAGGAAAAGGGAAACCGATCGATGCACATCCTGGTCTGCGTCAAACAGGTGCCAGACGCCGAGGCGCCGTTCTCGATCGGCTCCGATGGCCGGTCGGTGAATGTCGCGGAGGGAGCCTGGCGGTTGAACGGGTTCGACGCCTTCGCCGTCGAGGAGGCTCTCCGCATCCGGGCGGCCTTTCCGGACACCACGGTGGAGGCCCTCACCGTCGGACCGGCAAGGGCCTCAGAAGTCCTCAGACGCGCCATGGCCATGGGCGCCGACAGAGGGATCCACATCCTGCGGCCTGGAGAGGATGACCCATTGCCCGGCGAGGTCGCCGCGCTCATCGCCTCCGCGGTCGGCGGCAGGCGATTGGACCTGATCCTCGCCGGGGTCATGGCAGAGGACGATATGCAGGGGCAGACGGGCCCCATGCTGGCCGAACACCTGAGCCTTCCCTGCGCCACAGCGGTCATGGCACAGGAGATCACCCCGGACGGAGGAACCGCGCGTGTGGAAAGGGAACTGGAAGGTGGTTTCAGGGAGGCCCTGGAAGTGTCCCTCCCGGCCCTCCTCACGGTCCAGTCGGGGATCAACCACCCCCGCTATCCATCCCTCTCCCATGTCCTGAGATCCCGAACGCAGCCCATCGAGATTATCTATGCAGGGAGGCTGCCGGTGCCGCCCCGACGGGAACGTATCGTCCGGGTCACCCGTCGTGAGACTTCCGGGAAAACCCTTTTCCTGGCGGGAACTTCCCTGGAGAAGGCGGAGCAGTTGGCGGATTATTTTCTGGAGAAGGCCCTGCTGTAGCGGCCTCATTGGATCCCTCCGGGGACCGTCGCGGGGCCCCTGCGAAGGATGCCCACGACGCAACGGCCAAAACGGAGACAGGCAGAGGAACAGCAGACCATGGGAGAAGGCATTGCGGTCATCGCGGAGTCCAAAGGGAGGCCGGGACCCTTCACGGAAGAGGTCATCGCCTTTGCACAGGCCCTCAGGGAGGACCCGACCGCACCAGTCCGGGTCTTCGTCCCCGGGATGGGGATCGGCGCCCATGCCCATGAACTGGCCCGTCTGCCCGGCGTTGTCGTGACCGGCATCGAAGGGGAAAGCCTGGCCTGTTACAACGCCGAGGCATGGAAGACGGCCCTGGCGCCGCCGATCGCGGCGCTGAAACCCCGTTTCATCTGCATCGCCCACAGCGCCGACGGAGCCGATTTCGCGCCGGGACTCGCCGTCCGCCTAGGTGCAGCATGCATCACCGCCGTCGAATCCTTCCGCCGGACAGGGGATGCCGTCACCTTCACCCGCTCCACCTTGAAGGGAAAGTTGTCCGTGGAGATTGCACCGGAGGCGGAGATGGTCGTGGTCACGGTCCTCCCCGGATCCTTCGGCCGTGAGGCCCGCCCCAATCCTTCTCCCCCAACCGAGGAGCAAGAGGCGATGCCGAAGCCCGTCGAGGTCTTGGGAATCCCGGCCCTCCCCCTCAAGATCCGGACGCTCGGGATACTCACCGCCCCGGATCAGGCCGCCGATCTGACCGCTGCGGAGGTGATCGTGGCCGCCGGCAGGGGAATCGGCGGCAAAGAAAACCTCGCCCTTCTCGGCCGTCTCGGGGCCTGCTTCTCCCGTTCGACCCTCGGGGCCTCCCGGGCGGTCTGTGACGCCGGCTGGCTCCCGCGCCGTTTCCAGGTCGGCCAGACCGGGATGCGCGTTTCACCGCGCCTCTACATCGCCTGTGGGATCTCCGGCGCCCCCCAGCACCTGGCCGGGATGAGGGGATCGCAGAGCATCGTCGCGATCAATCGAGACCCTCAGGCTGCCATCTTCCAGGTGGCCGACGTCGCCGTCGTGGAAGAACTGGTCCTTTTCCTTCCGCTTCTCATCGAGGCCTGCCAGAAGAGGCGGGAGATAGGAGGCCGCAGATGAGCGAGATCCTCCAATCGCGCAAGTCCCAGTTGTTTCTTTTGGGGCTTCTGACCGGCATCTTCCTGGTCAACTTCCTCTCGCGGATCGTCCTGGCGCCGCTCATGCCTGAGATCGAAAAAGACCTCGGACTGGGCCATACGGGGGCGGGGGGCCTTTTCATGGTGATCGCCTTCGGGTATTCGACGGGACTGATCGGATCGGGGTTTGTCTCATCGCGGATCACCCACCGCCGAACGATCGCCCTGACCGCCATCACCTGCAGCATGGCCTTCCTTCTGATCGCCTTCAGCCACACGCTCTGGACGATCTGGCTGGGGCTGTTCTTCGTCGGCGTGGCCACCGGGATCTACCTCCCCTCAGGCATGTCCACGATCACCGCTTCGATCCCCTCCGCCCACTGGGGAAAGGCCATCGCCATCCACGAACTGGCCCCTTCGCTATCCTATCTGGGCGCCCCGCTGCTCGTCGAGGCCCTCCTTATCCTCTGCTCCTGGCAGACGATCATCGCCCTGATCGGCGTTGCCTCGCTGATCCTGGGGCTCCTCTTCCTCAAGGTTGGCCCCGGTGGCGATTTCACCGGAGAGGCGCCGACGCTCGGCAACATCCGGACGCTGACCGGCCGGCCTTCCTTCTGGATCATGGCGCTCCTCTTCTGTCTGGCCATCGCCGCCAGCATGGGCATCTACAGCATGATGCCCCTCTATCTCGTCGCCGAGAGGGGCCTTGACAGGCCCTTGGCGAACACCCTGATCGGGCTGTCGCGCGTCCCCGTCATCGCCATGGCTCTTCTGTCCGGTTGGATCACGGACCGGATCGGCCCGAAACCGACGATCGTAGCCGTCACGCTCATCAACGGCCTTTCCGCGATCCTTCTGGGGCTTCTCCCAGGCCGGTGGGTGATCCTGATGGTCTTTCTCCAGCCGATGGCGACAGCCTGTTTCTTCGCCCCGGGGTTCACGATCCTCTCCCGGATCGTGCCCCCCGGGGCCCGGAACCTCTCCGTGTCGCTCACGATCTTTCTGGCCTACATGATGGGAGGAGGGTTCTTCCCGACAGTGATCGGCGCCTTCGGGGATGCGGGGGCTTTCGCCCTCGCCTTCATCCTCATCGGCAGCGTCACTCTCCTGGGCCTCCTGCTCATGCCCAGACTGGATCTGCGGGAGCCCCCAAAAGAGGACCCACGGGCGTAACCAGGGGTGAGCGCATTCCCCTGGGATTTCCCTTTTTCATTGACTTTTGCCCCTTTTGGGGTAGCTTCTGGCCTGCGTTCCGCGATCTCATGCGGCCGCGCCACTCGTAGCAGCAGCGACAGGCGGGTGCCTCGGAAAATCAGGGGAAAGACCATGGAACTGAAGATCAGGGATACCATCATCCCGGCCCATATCATCGAACGCTGGCAGCGTGTCGTGGACGTCGTCGCCGATCTGCTGTCTGTACCGAGTGTCATGATCAACAGGTTGGAGCCCCCGGATTTAGAGATTTTTCGTTCGAACGTCGGTCCCCATAATCCCTTTTCTGCAGGAATGCGGATGCCGATGGCCGGCGTGTATTGCGAGGCGGCTGCGAAAAGACAACAGAAGGTTCAGGTCGTTGATGCCAGAAAGGACCCCCAATGGGCCGATTCACCGACCGCGAAAGCCGGGATATACGCCTACTTGGGCTATCCCCTCTTTTGGCCCGACGGGGAGGTGTTCGGGACCTTCTGTGTCGTGGACACCAAGACCAACCAATGGGGGGGACGCTACGAAAAACTGCTGCTTGCCTTCAAGGACGCGGTGGAGGACAATCTGGCCCTCGTGAGTACACTCGAAACGCTGGACAAAAGGAACCGGGAGCTTGAACGCGCCCTTGGTGAGGTCAAGGTCCTTAAGGGGCTCTTGCCCATCTGTGCCTCCTGCAAAAGTATTCAGGATGACCAGGGAAATTGGAAGCAAATCGAACGCTATATCGGGGACCGCTCCGACGCCAAATTCACCCACACCCTTTGCCCGTCCTGCGTCAAAAAACTCTACCCCGATATCGACCTGGATGCCCGGGAATAGATTCATACCGAACCAATCCCGTCGGACAGCCCTTGCGGTCTTCGCCACGCTTCCGGAAATATACCTCTTGCCCTGGAAAGCCCGGTGGTGTCCCGGTTTGGGTCGTATGCTCCAGAAGCCCACATGGAGACACGGCCGAAAGCCCTTTGGGTTTGACTCGCACCCGAATTCTCCCTATACTGCAACCGTCGACTGCAGAGGCAAACAAGGAGAGCCCCCTTGAAGCGTTTCCCCCTCCCACGCTGGATGGTCCTGATCCTATTTGCCCTCCTGCTGACCGCTGCCGGTATTCCCGGAGCGGACAGCCAAACCGGGAGGGCGGACCAGGCACGAAGGGTCGTCATCCTCTTCACCCATGACCTCCACTCCTATTTTCTCCCTCAGCGCGTGGCCGCTCCCGATGGCCGGACCTTCGAACGGGGCGGATATGCGAAGCTCCTGAACCTCGTCCGCCAGAGCCGCGAGGAGGGTCGGACGCTTCTCGTCGACGCCGGCGACTTCAGCATGGGGACCCTCTTCCACACGATCTTCATGACCGAAGCAGCGGAACTCAGGCTCATGGCAGCCATGGGCTACGATGCCATGACCCTCGGGAACCACGATTTCGACTTCAGGCCGGACGGTCTGGCCAAGGCCCTCCAGATTGCCCGCGCCAGGGAGAGTCAACTCCCCGTCATGGTCGCCTCGAACGTCCGCTTCAGCGCAGAGGGCAGGGGAGACGCCAGCCTGAAGGAGGCCTTTCGGGAGTACCCGGTCGTCCCCTGTCACGTCATCGAACGAGGGGGGGTTCGGATCGGCCTTTTCGGGATTCTGGGGAAGGACGCCCAGGTGGACACCCCATTCGCCAAACCGGTCACCTTCGGCGACCCCGTCGCATCCAGCCGGGAGGTTGTGGAAATCCTCAGAAACCGAGAGAAGGCCGACCTGATCGTCTGCCTCTCCCATGCCGGCACCTCTCCGGTGAAGCGCCATTCCGAGGACGAGACCCTCGCCCGGGAAGTCCCCGGAATCGACGTGATCATCAGCGGCCACACCCACACGGTTCTGACCCAACCGATCGTTGCCGGGAAGACCCTCATCGTCTCCGCCGGCTGCTACGGCGCCTACCTGGGCCGCCTCGTCCTCGACTTCCGGCCGGGGAGCGGGGCGACGGCCGCGGACTATGAACTCAAGCCCATCGTCCCGGAGATACCCGATGATCCCGCCTTGGCACGCAGGATCGCCGACTTCAAAAGGGATGTGGACAGGGGGTACCTTTCCGCCTTCGGGATCCGGTTCGACCAGGTGATCGCCGAGAGCGCCTTCGACATGGAAACCCTGGAGGCGGCCTACGCGCGTCCCGGGGAGACGGGAATCGGGGACATGATCACGGACGCTTTCCGTCTGGCCGTTCAGAAGGCTGAGGGAAATCGCTACAAACCCATTGACGTGGTCCTGGAACCGCTCGGGGTCATCCGGGATTCCTTCCTGAAGGGCCCGATCCGAGTCGCCGACCTCTTCCGCACCCTCTCGCTCGGCCTAGGACCGGACGGTCTCCCGGGGTACCCCTTGGTCACCTACTACACGACCGGCAAGGAGTTGAAAGACCTGCTCGAAGTGGAAACGACCGTGGCGAATCTCAAAAAGGACGCCCATCTCCAGTTTTCCGGCGTGAGGTTCTCCTACAATCCCAACCGGATTCCCTTCGACCGCGTCACGACCGTGACGATCCGAAACGTCCATGGTGTCTATGAGCCGTTGCTGCCCGAGAAGCGCTACCGGATCTGCATGAACTTCTACACCGCCCAGATGGTGGATTACGTCCGCAACGCCTCCCACGGCCTCCTGTCGGTCACGCCGCGGGACCGGCAGGGGCGGCCCGTCACCGACACGAAGGAGGGGATCGTCGATGCCGATGCCCTTACACCGGGGATACAGGAGATCAAGGAGTGGGTCGCCCTGACCGAGTACCTGAAGGCGCTCCCGGACACCAACGGAAACGGCATCCCCGAGATTCCCGAACGGTACCGCGTGCCCGAGGGCCGCTTTCAGGCGGTCCCTTCCTGGAACCCGATCGACCTGGTCGCCGGGGGAAACGCCATCACCTGGGGGGTGGTCGCGATGGGACTGGCGGCGATCGTCTTCGCCTTCATCGTGATCCGGGCTGTCTTCCGATGGATCAGGCCTTCGAAAAAAGGCAGAGGCCGTCCCGCATCCTGCGGCCGATGACCCCCTCCGCTTCCAGCTCGATGAGGTGGACATAGGCCTCGTTGAGGGCCAGGTATTGGTCGAACGGGGGAAGATCGTCGCCGAAGATGGCCCGGGAGACTTTCTCTGCCGTCTTCGCTTCTCCGGAGACGGCAGCCAGGGCAAGCCCCTTCCTCTGACGATGGTGCTCCCGGATCTGGTCGACCCTCCCCCGGAGATCCTGGAAGGGCCGTCCATGCGCCGGATAGACCATCGCCACCGGCAGGGAGGCGACTCGATCCAGGGCCTCCAGAAAGGCGCTCAGGGGGCGGAAGTCTGGTTCGATCAGATCAGGGCTCAGATTGGGGGTAATCTGCGGCAGGACATGGTCCCCCGCGATCAGGATCCGCTCCTCGGGCAGGAAGAAAGAGCAATGGCCGCGGCTGTGGCCGGGGGTCGGAACAACTTCCAGGGCTCTCCCTCCAACCATCAGCCGTTCGCCTTCAGCGAGCGTCCCCGTTGGTTCGAAGGGGGGGCTGGCATTCCGGAAGGCAGAAAAGACCCTGGCTAGGATCTTCAGCGTCCCGTCGTCTAGACCGTTCTCGAGGCCAAACTGGCGGAGGTGCTCGATCCGCTGCCCCTCATCCGAGAAGGTCCGGATCTTCAACGCCTCGGTCCCGGAAAGGAGAATCGCGGCACCGGATCTGTCGGCGATGGGACCCGCCAAACCGCAGTGGTCCGCATGGGTATGGGTGATCAGGATGCGTCGGCAGGCCTCTACGGACTGGCCGATCCCGGCGAGCGCATCCTCCAGGGCGGGCAGGACACCGGCCATGTTGGGACCGGTATCGATCAGTGTAAACCCCTCTTCCTCAAGGGCCGCAAAGACATTCACTTCCTTCAGACGAAAGGGCATGGGAAGCGTGATCCTGTAGACCCCCCCAAGGATTTCAAGAACCGTATCCAATAGAAACTCCTCTCAACAAGCGATCCATCCGGCGCTCTAACGGGCAAAGGGCATCAGTTGCCAGCGGGTCCCATGGAGATCGACCAGAATCCGTGGGGCCTCCGGTTCACCGCAACTTTCGGCTTTGCTGGAACAGGCGTTCTTCTCGGGCGCCGCAGAAGAGAAGAACCGGTCGGCCAGTCGTGCACCGGGGATTGTGGGTGCGGTGCGGCCGACCTCTTTTGCGTCGGGGGAGTAAAGGATCCGGCCATCCTCTTCCTGGATCACCCGGACCGTCGCCGCGTCGCCCTTCGCCAATCCTCTCTTCACAAGGGCCTCCGGCCGGATCAGGACGCTCACCGAACCGATGAACTCCCTCTTGGGTGAAAAAACCGGATATTCCATACTGACGGCATCGAGCCCTTCGACCGATTTGAACAACCGGCCAAGGACCGGTTTACGGGTCTTTTGAACCCGGATGACGTGCTCCTGGTCGGAGATATCCTCTCCTTCGTGAACACGCCAGGCCGCTGGCTCGACGGTAACCATCCGGCCTCTCGAATCAACGGCGGCACAGTCCACCGCCTCGCGATGGGCCGCACAGAGATCTCCGAGGACCCGGCGCGCCTCTTTCCCAGTCAGACCAGTATGGCCCAGACGATCCGCTGCACGGGCGCAACCGGTGTTCAGCCGGTTCAGAGCGGTCTTCAGCCCCTCCCGGGCCCGGAGCAGGTCGGCCGGAGCGACCTCCGCCGCCGTTGCGGCCCACGCCCACAGCATGCCGACAACAAGAATCCCCATGCATAACCATCGGCGTACCATATACCCTCTCCGCATCATAAGCCGGTCTTTCGAAAACGCGAAGACCCTACCCGAAAGGCCATCGATTTTCAAGAAGAATCCTGGGAGGCCGGAACAGCAATAGTTTGCGCCGCCGGGGGCGAGCTTTGCTGCTCCTGCTCCGGGAGACATTGCAGGGTTGAAAAAAGGTTCGTGAGCGCTTGTAGAGGGTCAGCCTCTGCCCAAGCGGTCCAAATTGAGGCGCCACCTCCTGGGCCAAGGTGTTGACAGGTTCGTCGTAAAGAGGGTATAGAGCAGAGCCGATGGACCATTAAACCGCAAGGAGGATTATGATGACACCCGACGCTGCCGTCACAAGCCATCCGTTCCTGATCTCGGCGGTCCAGTTCGAGAGGGATTTGAATGCGGGAAATCTCTCGGTGGCCGATCTGGCACACCTGGCGGTCAAGCACGGTGCCTCTGGCGTCGAATACCGGGACGTCCACTGGCGGCAGAGGGAGGAGGAGATCGCCTTTCTCAGCAGCCAGTTGCAATCGGCACGTCTTCAGGCGGTTTATGCCGTCCTGACCCCCCTGTACCATCGGGACCCGGCACAGCGGCAGCAACTATTCAGGGACATCGACGACGCCGCGACCCTCGGGGCGAAACTGCTGCGCGTCCCTCTCGGCATATCTCCCGCCGCTGACGCTGAGGGGGATGAGTTGCGCGAATCGGCCCGGTTGGCTGTTGCCCAAGCCGCCCAGCGCGGGATCCGGATCGCTGTTGAAAACAACTCCCAGGCACCCGGTGAAAAGATCTCGGAGATCCGTGCAGCCCTGATGGAGATCCGGAGCCCTGCGCTCGGCACCAACCTCGACTTTGCCAACTACGCGACCACCGGACAGGACCCCTTGACTGCCATCCGGGCGCTTGGACCGCGGATCATCTACGTTCATGCCAAAGACGCCCGACGGACCGAGCGGGGCCTGCAGAGCACCTTCCTAGGCGGCGGCACCCTGCCTCTGAGGGAGATCTTCGCCGCCCTCGCCAAAACAGGAAGGGAATTCCGGCTCTGCTTTGAATTTCCCGGCGGTATGGACCCCGAAGAGGACATCGAAAAGAGCAAGGGGTTTCTGGCCACCCTTTAAACCGGCCCCCACCCAGAAGAGGCCAGTCCGTCTACAGGGCCTTCCTGGCTAAAGCAGATCGCGCGCGAGGCTCGCTGCCCCGATCGCACCGATGAGTTGGGCGTGCGGCGAAACGACGACCGGCATCCCGATCGCCTTTTCCAAGGCCCGGACGACACCGATGTTGCGGGCGACGCCGCCCGTCATCATGGCGGGCGGCCTCAGACCGATCCGATTGGCCATTGCTGAAACCCTGGAGGCGATCGCGTCATGGATGCCGGCGATGATATTCTCCCGCGTCTCCCCCTTGGCGATGAGCGAGATCACCTCCGACTCGGCGAAAACCGTGCAGAGGCTGCTGATCTTCGCGGGATTTTCCGCTTTCAGGGAGAGGTTACCGAATTCATCGAGATCCGCTTCCAGGGCGCGGGCCATCACTTCCAGAAAACGCCCGGTTCCCGCCGCACACTTGTCGTTCATCGTGAAGTTCGTGACCTTGCCGTTTTCGTCCATGACCACGGCCTTGCTGTCCTGCCCCCCGATGTCGATAAGCGAACGAACGGACGGCTCAAGCCAGCGGACACCGGCGGCGTGGCACATGATCTCCGTGATCGTCTTGTCGGCCATAGCCACACTCTTGCGGCCGTAGCCGGTGGCCACGATCCGGCCGATCTGCGCAGGGGTCAGTCCCAATTCCCCAAGAAGTTCTTCGAAGACGCGCCGACCCGCCAGTTCGGCATTATAGCCGGTGAAGATCACTCGCGTCCCCAGAAGGCCGTCATCCCCGAGAATGGCGGCCTTGGCGGTGATCGAACCGATGTCGATGCCGGCCGTAGGGTTCATATCACCGATGCCCCTCCGTCGACCGTAATCGTCTGGCCGGTGATATAGTCCCCATGGTTGGACGCAAGGAACAGGACCATCGGAATCAGATCGGCTGTCTCGGCGATACGGCCCTTTGGGATGGCCTTCACGATCTGTTCGCAGAGGGCCGGAGTCGACCAAAAAGGCTTGCTGAAATCGGTCCGCACCATGCCAGGGGCAACGGCGTTGACCTGGATGCTGGCACCGGCCAGTTCGGAGGCCAGGACCTTCGTGAGCATCTCGATTCCCGCCTTGGCAATCCCGTAGATCCCCATCCCGGGAACAGCCCGCGTACCGGCAAGAGAGGAGATATTGACGATCTTGCCCTGTTTGCGTTCCCGCATCAGGCGGGCAGCTTTCCGGGAGCAGAGGAATGCCCCGGTCAGATTCCCCTCGATGATCTTGTTCCAGACGGCCAGATCCGTATCGGTCACGGAGGCTGTCAACAGATTCATGCCCACGTTGTTGACCAGAACATCGAGGCCGCCGAACCGATCGACGGCCCTATCGAAGAGATTCTCCACATCCTGTTCGCGCGCAACATGGGCGGCAACAGCCAGAAGATGTTCGGAAGGGCCAAGGGCCTCCTGCGCGGCAGCGAGATTCGTCTCCTTTCGGCCGCAGATGACGACCCTGGCCCCCTGGGCGAGGAAATTCCGGGCCAGATCCAGGCCGATCCCCCGGCTTCCTCCTGTCACGACAACGACCTTTCCCTCTAGCCCATAGGACATGATGTTCATCGTTTCCTCCCTGAAGAAGATGATGCAATCGGCCTGAAGCGGCGGACCGATGCTGCGGAACGGATGAGATGCCCTGCCGTGATGGCCCGGTGTGTGCACTATAGGAAAAAGAGAACCCCCTGTCAATGGAGACAAGGGTTCATCCTTCCCTTTACAGAAAAGCGATTTAATGCCATGATACGATGCGTCTGCCTAAGCGGACAGGGGTGCAAAGCGGTCCTGAAAGGAGAGACACCATGCCGACATTCGCTGAAGAATTCATGCTATTGGCCTTGAGCGACCCGAAAGGGGGCTTCGTCCGCGAACCTCCCGAGCGGTTTGAAAACGCCCTTGCCGGCGCCATCCTGATGGACCTGGCCCTCCTGAACCGGATCGACACCGACCTCGAGCATCTGATCCTCATTGATGCGAAACCGATCGGCGATCCCCTCCTGGACGAGGTGATGGCGCTCATTCAGAAGTTCCCCGACTCCAAGAGTACCGCCTACTGGATTGAGGAGATCCGTTACCATATCGGCGAATTCCGGGATCTCATCATCAACAGGCTGATCGACAGCGGCATGTTGAAGCAATCGGAGAAGAAACTTCTGGGGATCATCCCCCAGAAGCTTTACGCCGTCCCTCTAGGTCCGGAGGCGCGGGAAGTCCGTGAGCGGCTTCGCACGACGATCCTCAGCGACGACATCCCGGACCCCAGAGACGTCCTGCTCATCTCCCTGATGGTCTCCTGCAACCTCATCGACCGGCTATTCAGCCGTGAGGAGCGGGAAGCCGTCCTGGAGCGTATTGATCGGATCGCGCAGATGGACCTGATCGGCCAGGCTGTCTACAAGACGATCCTCCAGGAGATCATCATCCCCATCAGCTACTGACATTCCATGGAGGGAGGGCGGATCCTTCCATCCCGCTTTCCCGGCCCGTTTCGCATTGACATGAATGCACGGGCGACACTATAATAGACTCAATCGGGGACGGATCGCCCCCGGTGGATTTCCGTTGGGACGGTTTTCAATACTAGCGAAGGAGAAAACGATCATGAAAGTGAAGAAAGTTCTCTATGCAGCAGCCCTGTCAGAGGATACCCATGGTTCATTCTGCAGTGCCATGGAAATCGCCAAGACCTTCGACGCCAAACTTTTCATCCTGCATGTCGTTGAAGAGCTGCCCCCCAGCACCATGGCCATGCTCCAGTGGGTGGACACGGAAAAAATCACGAAGAAACATTATGAGGAGTTCCGGGCGGATGGTGTGGAAAAGATCAGGGCCCTCATCCAGAAGATCTGCGATGACGCGTTCAAGGACGACACGACCTGTAAAGAGCGTGTCGAGGGAATCAAGGTCGTCATCGGTTATCCGGCCGACGAGATTCTTAAGAATATCGACGAGTTGGACTGCGACGCCCTGATCATGGGCACCCACAGCAAGGGGGCCGTCACCCACACCTTCCTCGGCAGTGTGGCCGAGCGGGTCCTCCGTAGGAACCGCAAACCGACCTTCGTCATCCCCTCCCTGTAATTTCAGGAAAGTAGTCTTCTGGGGCCCTGCGTGTCCTGATGCGCAGGGCCCTTGTCATTCATCGCCGAAACTGATCCCCATATCGCGGGCCGTGAGGATCGTGTCGGAGTCCCGGGGCACCGATTTCATCTTTTCAACAGCCACCTCGAGCGGGACGGTCGCCATATCTGGCGGGGCCGAGGCAACCATGACATTGCGACGGCCCTCAGCGATGAAACGAACGGCAGCGGCACCAAACCGGAGGGCCAGGAGACGGTCGAACGTGGTGGGAGAACCGCCTCGCTGCAGATGCCCGAGGACCAGAGACCGCGTGTCTTTGCCCGTCCGCTGTTGGATCTCCCTGGCCACCCATTCCCCGATGCCCCCCAGCAACACGTCCTGGCGTCCGTCCTCCGTCTTCTCTTTATGGATGACCTCCCCTCCTTCGGCCCGGGCCCCCTCTGCAGCCACGACGATGCCGTAACGCTTTCCCCGCAATTCGTTGTTCATGATCTTATCGCAGACGCTTTCGATCCGGAAGGGGATCTCGGGAATCAGGATGACGTCGGCCGAACCAGAGGTCCCGCTGTTGAGCGCGATCCACCCGGCGTTGCGGCCCATCACCTCAACGACCATTACGCGTTCGTGGGCGCTGGCCGTGGAGTGCAATTTATCAATCGCCTCCGTGGCCGTAGACACGGCCGTATCGAACCCGAAGGTGATGATGGTGCTGGCCAGATCGTTGTCGATCGTCTTGGGCACACCCACCACAGGCATCCCCATCTGGGCAAAGCGGTGGGCGATGCGCAGGGAGCCGTCGCCCCCGATGGCGATCAGGACGTCCAGCCCCAGCCGCTTGAAATTGGTGACGATCTTATCGGAGACATCCCGAATTTCAATCTCGCCGAGGGCGTTCTTGAAGGGGAGCCGGAAGGGATCCCCTTTGTTCGTCGTACCCAGGATCGTGCCCCCCATGGAGACGATGCCCGTCACCTTTTCAGGCGTCAACCGGATGATCTGATCGGTATCCAGCAACCCCGCGTATCCTGTCTGGATCCCGTAGACCTCCCAGCCGCGGCGATAGGAAGCCATCGTGACGGCATAAATCACGGCGTTGAGCCCGGGTGCATCTCCCCCGCCTGTATTGACCGCAATCTTCAACCGTTCATTCATCATCGCCTCCATATCCCGCCGAGTTTGAAAGAAACTGATCTTGACAGGGGCTGATTATAATGGGAGGTTCCTCAGTCGTCAAGGGATATGGCCTCCTTTCGGCGGTGGAGGTCTCTTGCAGACCAATAAAGATGGCCT
>Ga0228535_1002831_pt1 | contig 14841 bp, 12 predicted proteins | sample SJ1metagenome_FD_168457 | JGI IMG/M metagenome (GOLD analysis project Ga0228535, IMG submission 168457) | Enriched culture of PCE-dechlorinating microbial communities from Ithaca, New York, USA - SJ1 | ecosystem: Engineered > Modeled > Simulated communities (microbial... > Unclassified | place... | reverse complement strand
CAGTCATTTGCCATCCAAGTCGCCGCGCCGGAAGACGAAAACTTCCACGACTGGCGCTTTTTCAGCGGCGGGACCATCGACCAGGTCTATCTGGCCCTGCGACTGGCCATTGCCGGAATCCTCCAGGGGGGATCAGAACCGTTGCCCTTGCTGCTTGATGATGCGCTGGTCCAGTACGACGATGGCAGGGCCACTGCGGCCTTGGACTACCTGGCGCGACAGTGCCAGGAGACCGGAGCCCAAGTCCTCCTCATGACCAGCCAGGCCCGGATCAAAGAAATAGCCGGGCAAATCAGCCCGGCTATCTCCATCATGGATCTCAAGACCTAAGTGGCTCTAGTTCAGATCGTGCTGGGGATTGCTGCCAACCAAGACACAAGCCTTTGTGATGGCAGCATAAAGATCAGCCTGGTTTTGCGGCAGCGTCTGGTCGATGCTGGTCATCATTTCACCTTTCTCAGTGACCACATAATGGCTGGGCAAACTGTTGAGAACCAACGCCTGGATATCGAGCTGGCATTTCTCGCAGGGACAGACCTCCATCTGGGGCAGCAATTCAGCCAGTTGCTGCCGGACAATGGTTTCCATTTGATTCCTTAAAACATGCATCCTTCAACGACTCTCTTTCTGAATAATCAAAATTGTTAAAAACTATCGTATCAGATGTCATTTTCAAAGACTAGCAGTGGTTTGTGACAGAATTTACAACAATCCTTACAGGGCCTGTTACTTCACAACTTCATACGGCCAGCTGTTGATACCGCCCAAATCATAGAGTGTGGTGTAGCCGAGTCCCGCCAGCTGGTCCACAGCCAGAGCTGAACGCCGGCCACTGCGGCAATAGACGACGATTGGGGTCGACTTGTCAGCCGGCAGTTCACCGGTGCGATCCAGCAGTTCCTCGACCGCCAGTTGCTGGGCCCCTTCGATATGCCCTTCGGCAAATTCAGCTTCTGTCCTGACATCGAGCAAAACGGCATTGGTCTGGTCCTTGAGAATAGCCAGCGCTTCATCCGCTGTGACTTTCTTGACCACAGCAGTCTGTTCTGACTCGCCTGAAATGGATGTGGCAGCAGTCGTGGTTGCCGCAGTTGCCGGTGCAACAGTGGCAGGGCTCTGGGAACAACCAGCCATAAGGCCCAAAACCAGGGCCAGGATCAGGATTATGGCCAGAATTGATCTATGTCTCGTCATTTTCATGGGTGTCCTCCTTGAATGTGTGACCCCAGTATAGCCCTGCTCAGCGCAAAAACCTGTGACAGGGTCACACATGGACAAATCGTGACATGTGATATAATGCTTTCTATTATGTTTGTAAACGAATGAGACCCACAGATGACAGCAGGAGTGAATGGGATGCTGAGCAAAGACCAAATCCAGCGCCTGGACCGGCTTTTCCCGGTTCTGACCAAATTGAACGCCAAAGACCGGGATATTTTGTTTTCAGCCGGCCAGATCGTTGAGCTGCCTGAAGAACAGATGCTGATGCAGCAGAGCCATCAGTGCCAGTTTGTCCCCTTTGTCCTCAGTGGCGTTCTGCGCATCTACAAATTATCGCCCAATGGCCGTGAGATGACCTTGTACCGGACCCTGACGGGCGAAACGTGCCTGGCTTCGATTGCCTGCCAGCTGACTGGAGACGAATTTCCGGCCATGGCACAGGTTGAGGAAGCAGCCGAGCTGTTCATGGTCCCCTCCAAGGTCTACCATGAAATTCTCGACAAACAGCTGGCCTGGAAAGATTTTCTGATCAATTCAATGTATACCCATTTGATCGAGACCATGCAGACCCTTGAGGCAGTGGCCTTTGACCGGACTGACAACCGACTGGTCCACTGGCTGCTGGAACAGACCCACGACAAGCCCGGCACGATCCGCTACACCCATGAGGCGATTGCCGTCGAGCTCGGCACAGCCCGAGAGGTCGTCTCGCGCCTGCTGGGTGAACTGAAAGCTGCAGGGGCCGTCCAGCTCGGCCGCGGCCGGATTGAGGTTATCAGCCCGGCCCTTTTACGGCAGATGCTCGAGTAAAAGCGAGTCGTCGCCCCGGGGTTGGAAATTTAGGCTCCGGGACTATGGACGCACCCCATTTATGCTATAATCCGGTTGCATCTTTTAACGGACAGGAGTGATGCCATATGGCAGAGGTACGTGCCCGCCGCGGCACAATGAAGAGCAGGCATGCCAGAGCACCTCTTTATGAGGCTTTGGAACAATATTCACAGAAGGACATTGTCCATTTTGATGTCCCCGGGCATAAAAAGCGCCTGCGCTCCGGTCTCGGTGAATATTTCGGTGAAAAAATCATCCGGCTCGATGCCAATTCAACCCGTGAACTCGACATGTTGTCCAATCCGGACGGCATCATCTTTGAAGCGGAACAGCTGCTGGCTGAGGCCTATGATGCCGATTATGCCTTCATGCTGGTCAATGGATCGACCTTTGGTATCCAGGCCATGATCATGACAGCCTGTGGTCCCAAAGACAAGATCATCATGCCGCGCAATGTCCACAAATCAGCGATCAACGCTGTTATCCTGAGCGGTGCAATCCCGATTTTCATCGAGCCGGAAGTCAACCTCGAATATGGCATCGCTAACGGTGTGTCCTATGAACGGGTCAAGAAAGCGGTGTTCGATAATCCCGACGCCAAGGCCCTGTTCATGATCAATCCGACCTATTACGGGGTCGTTTCCGATCTGCAGGCGATCATTAAGCTCTGCCGCCGCCACCACATTATGGTTCTGGTGGATGAGGCCCATGGTGCCCATTTCCCGTTCCATCCTGATTTTCCTGACAATGCTTCGACCCTCTATGCCGATATGGCAACGGTCAGCCTGCACAAGACGGGCGGATCGCTGACCCAGAGCTCCGTCCTGCTCCTGAACGAGCGCGAGATCAGTTACAGCCAGGTCCGCACGACGATCAACCTGATGCAGACAACGAGCGCGTCTTACCTTTTGATGGCCAGCCTTGACCTGGCTCGCCGCAACCTCGTGCTCAATGGGCAGGAGATCTATGAAGACATCCTCAACATCGTCGAAAAAGCCAAGGTCGAAATTGCCGCCATGCCCGGCTTGCATGTGATCACCAGCGACGATGTCGATGGTCACGGTATCTATGATTACGATGAAACGAAAATTGTCATCCGGGTCAATGACCTGGGCCTGACTGGTTTCGAAGTGTACGACATCATGAAGAATGAGTTTGGCATCCAGCTCGAGCTGGCCGAGACTTACGTCGTTCTGGCGGTGGTCGGGATCGGCGATGACCAGCAGACGGTCAACCAGCTGGTCGCTGGCCTGCGCACCATTTCCCACCGCTATGCCGGCCAGAACAAACCGCTCAAGCTGGAGCAAATCGAATGGATGACCGAACGTCCGATGTCGGTCGTTTCACCCCGCGATGCCTACTACAGCCCGAAGCGGATCATCCCGATCAAGGATGCTGTCGGTGAAATCTGCGCCGAGTCCCTGATGATCTACCCCCCGGGTATCCCGCTGGTCATACCAGGCGAGAAACTGACCCAGCGCATCATTGACCATTACATGTTCTACCGCGAGCAAAAATGCAACATCGTCAACAATGCCGAGGATCCTGACCTGATCCAGGTCCTGGGTGAAGCGAACGACTGATGGACCTTTCAGTTTCTGAACTGACCTGGCTCTTGAAATGGATCGTCCGTACGCTCTCCGTGCTGGCGGTCCTTTACCTTGTCACCTGGCTGTTGCTGCGCCTGCTGACGCGCCTGGCCCAGCGCAAGGCTGCCCAGACCGACCTCGATTTGATCGGCCAGGAAGCCCGCGTCATCCGGACCGTCAGGCCCGGACACACCGGCCGGATCCTATGCACGGCTGAGGGCAAGGCAGTCCAGCTCCCTGCCAGCAGCACCCAGCGTCTGGAAACCGGTTCCCTGGTCTTGATCACCGCACTGGATCGCGGTGTCGCCCGGACCATCGCCAAAGAACCACCTGGACCACCCACAGGGGCAAGCGCCTTGTGATGCAGCCTCACCAGACCATTTCATCTGACAATCCTGCCCGCCCGCTGGTCACCCTGGTCACCCTCAATGCCCAGTTCGCCCATTCCAGCCTGGCCTTGCGCCAGCTGCGCCAGTGGGCCCTCTCCCAGGGCTTTCCAGCTGACCGGCTGCTCCTCCAGGAATGGACGATCAATGACCAGCCGTCCCAGCTGCTCCAGCGCCTCTATGAGCTGGATGCCGATCTGTATGCATTTTCCTGCTCGATCTGGAATCGCCGCCTGACCGAACGTCTGTCGGATGAATTAGCCCAGATCCGCCCTCGTGCCACCATCCTCTGGGGTGGTCCCGAAGCCAGCCAGGACGCTACGGCCATCCTGCAAGAACACCCTTCTGTCTGCGCCATCCTGACCGGGGAAGGTGAACAGGCGTTTGCTGCCTATCTGGCTGCTTTTTCCAATTCTGAGTATGACCCCGGAACCATCCCCGGACTGGTCTACCGGGATGGTACAGGCAGCGTCCGGCACAATCCACCTGGCCCACTGCTGGCTGCAAACGACTGGCTGTTTCCCTATACCGACGATGAACTGAACCAGCTCAAAGAACGCCTGCTCTATTTTGAGACATCACGTGGCTGTCCCTATGGCTGCACCTACTGCCTGTCTTCGCTCGACAAAACAGTCCGCCTGACCTCGCTCGAATGGGTTGAGGCAGCCTTTGACCGCCTGATCGCTGCCGACCTGCGCCAAGTCAAGCTGGTCGACCGCACGTTCAACATCCAGCCCGCCCGGGCACGGGCGATCTGGCGCTTTTTGATCGACCGTCACCGCCAGCAGCCCTTCCGGACGAACTTCCATTTTGAAATCATGGCTGACAGGCTCGAACCAGAAGACCTCGAGCTGCTCCAAGAAGCTCCACCCGGCCTGATCCAGTTTGAAATCGGCGTCCAGACCACGACCCCCGCGGTCTTGAAGGCGATCCACCGCCCTTGCGACTGGCCTCGCCTCCAGGAAACGGTCTTGCAGCTGCGCCATCAGGCGGCGATCCACCTCCACCTGGATTTGATTGCCGGTCTGCCATCCGAGACGCCACAGCAGTTTGCCCGCTCCTTCAACGATGTTTTCGCTTTGAAACCACATGACCTGCAGCTGGGCTTTCTCAAAATCCTGCCCGGCAGCCCGATGGCATGCCAGGCTGCAGATCTGGGATTCAAGTGGTCCCAGGAACCGCCTTACGAAATCCTGGCTTCCGATGCCCTGGCATATGGCGACCTGGCTCAGCTCAAAGACATCGAAATGGTTCTGGACCTGTACTACAACAGCGGTAAATTTGCCGCCAGCCTGCCCTGGCTGGTGAAACAGTTCCAAGGCTGCAGCCTTTCCCCCTACGAGTTTTTCCAGGCCCTGGCCAAAGCCTTCCGCTCTGCCGGCTGGTTTGATCTCAAGACCAGCCCGGTGACACGGTCCAGATTCCTGCTGGATTTCGGCCTGGCTCACCTGGATCCGCCAGAGCAGACTGTCTTCGTATCCCGCCTCAAGCTGGACTACCTGCTCCAGGGCGCCAAAGACCAGCCTGATTTTCTCGATACGCTGGAAAATAGCACGGAGGTGGGCAGCCGCCAGTTGCTCACAAGGGTGCGCAGCCAGGTCCGGACCTTGTACCCGCGCCTAAACCGGTTCCGGAGCGAACATTTTGTGCTCGACGAGCCCATCCAGGTTTCAGCCGCTGAGAGCCCCTGCCACACCCGGAAACTGGAAAACCATCCGGACCAGATCTTGCCGGCAGGAGCTAGCGTGGTGGCCTTTGATCTCACTGGTTCGCATCCAATCCTCATTTATGTGCAAAAACTGGACTGAATAACCCATTTTTCTTGCGTGAAACGGCAATTTTACTTTATACTGGTCATGCAAGAGCCGCGGTCTGACTTGCCAGCCGCGGCGATTTTTTAAGGAGGATCCCCATGCTTCGTTTTGATTACAGCAATGCCCTTGGTTTCATGCGCCAGGAAGAATTGGACTACATCGCCCCCCAGGTCACTGTTGCCCATGTGCAGCTGCACCAGAAAAGCGGCCCCGGGAATGACTACCTCGGCTGGGTTGACCTGCCGGCCAAGTATGACAAGACAGAGTTCGCCCGCATCCGCAAAGCTGCGGCCAAGATCCGCAAGGATACCGACGTCCTGATCGTCATCGGCATTGGCGGCTCCTATCTCGGCGCCCGGGCTGCGATCGAACTGCTGACCCACTCATTCAACAACTTGCTCCCCAAGCGCCTGCGCAAAGGCCCGCAGATCATTTTTGCCGGCAATTCCATCAGCTCGACCTACTTGGCCGACCTGTTCGACTTGCTCGAGGGCAAGGATGTTTCGGTCAATGTCATTTCCAAGTCCGGTACCACCACCGAGCCGGCGATCGCTTTCCGGATTTTCAAGGCCTACATGGAAGAAAAATACGGCAAGGAAGGCGCCCGTTCCCGCATCTACGCCACAACCGACCAGGCCCGCGGCGCACTCAAAGGCTTGGCAGATGGTGAAGGTTACGAGACCTTTGTTGTGCCCGACGATGTCGGTGGCCGTTATTCGATCCTGACTGCCGTCGGTTTGCTGCCGATTGCTGTCGCTGGTGTCGACATCCGCGAGCTCATGCGCGGAGCGAAGGACGCCATGAAGGAGTTCCGCAATCCTGAACTAACCGAAAACGCCTGCTACCAGTATGCGGCTGCCCGCAATGTCCTGCTCCGCAAAGGCTACAACATCGAGATCATGGTCAATTATGAACCCAGCCTGCATTTCTTCACTGAATGGTGGAAGCAGCTGTTTGGCGAGAGTGAAGGCAAGGACGGCAAGGGCATTTTCCCTGCCGGTGTCGACAATTCGACCGACCTGCACTCGATGGGCCAGTATGTCCAGGATGGCCAGCGCCAGCTGTTCGAGACCCTGATCGATGTCGAAAAACCACGCCGCAGCGTCGAAATCCCCGTGGATCCGCAGAACCTCGACGGTCTCAACTTCCTCGCCGGGCTCGACATGGACGAGGTCAACCACAAGGCAGCCCAAGGCACCGTCCTGGCCCATGTCGATGGCGGCGTGCCCAATTTCCGGATCGTCGTGCCGGAACTGGACGCCTATAACCTGGGCCAGCTCATCTATTTCTTCGAAAAAGCCTGTGGCATCAGTGGCTACCTCCTGGCGGTCAATCCCTTCGACCAGCCTGGTGTCGAAGATTACAAAAAGAACATGTATGCCCTGCTCGGCAAACCGGGCTTTGAAGCGCGCAAGGCAGAACTCGAAGCGCGCCTGAAAGGATAAGTACCACCTGCATGACAACTGTCAACCTGCCCCGTCATCTGCTCGCGTCAGTCGAAAAGCCGGCGCGCTACACTGGTGGGGAATGGAACAGCATCACCAAGACCGTGCCGGAGGCAGCCGAACAGGCGCTCCGGCCTTTCTTGCGCTATGCCTTCTGTTTCCCGGATACCTACGAAATCGGCATGTCCAACCTCGCCCTGCGCATTTTGTACCACCTGCTCAATGAGCGGCCGGATGTCTGGTGTGAGCGCGTCTTCGCGCCCTGGACCGACATGGCTGACCGCATGCGCAGCGAAGAAATACCCCTGTTTTCGCTCGAATCCCGCACGCCCCTGAAAGAATTCGACCTTCTCGGATTCACTTTGCAGTATGAGCTCGCTTTCACGACGGTGCTCGAGATGCTCGACCTCGGACGTGTTCCCTTGCGCACCGCCGACCGTACCCTCCAGGATCCCTTTGTCATGGCTGGAGGACCCGTCGTCTACAACATCGAACCAATGGCCGACTTTTTCGACCTGGTCATCATCGGCGAAGGTGAAGAAGTTCTCGGCGAGGTCGTGGACTGCTATCTGCATTGGAAAGCCAGCGGCGACGCTCGCACCCGCGAGGGCTTTTTACAGGCGGCTGCCCAGATCGAAGGCGTTTATGTGCCCTCGTTCTACACGGTCACCTACCAGCCAGACGGCTCCATCCAGGCGATCCAGCCTAATCAGCCCGGCATCCCGGCGACCATCCGCAAGCGGATCGTCCTCGATCTCGACCAGGCGTATTTCCCGACCAATAGCATCGTTCCGAACACCGAAATCGTCCACGACCGCATCTTCCTCGAGCTGTTCCGAGGTTGTACGCGCGGCTGCCGCTTCTGCCAGGCGGGCATGATCTACCGCCCGGTGCGCGAGAAAAAGCCAGCTGCCCTGGTCAGCCAGGCCCTGGAGATGGAGAAGACCACCGGCTATGACGAGGTTGGCATGCTGTCCCTGTCCACCTCGGACTACAGCGCCTTGTCGGAGCTGACCGATGGTCTGCTCTGCGAGCTGACACCGCACCACACGAGTCTGTCCCTGCCCTCGCTGCGCCTGGACAACTTCTCGCTCGAGCTGATGGAAAAGGCCTCCAGCACTCGCAAGGGTGGCCTGACTTTTGCCCCGGAGGCTGGCACCCAGCGCCTGCGCGATGTCATCAACAAGAACATTACCGAGGAAGACCTCCTCAAGGCGATGGAACTGGCTCTGCGCGGTGGCTGGAGCGGTGCCAAGCTCTATTTCATGCTCGGCCTGCCGACCGAGACAATCGAAGATGTCGAGGGCATCGCCCACCTGGCCCAGGCGATCGAAAAGCTCTACCAGTCCCTGCCGCGCTTTGAGCGGCCCAAGCGGCTGGAACTGTCCTTGAGCACAGCCATGTTCATCCCCAAACCGTTCACACCGTTCCAGTGGTCGCCCCAGGCGGACACCGAGACGATGAAAAGCCACCAGATGCACTTGAGGGACCTGTTGCGCCACAGCCGCTCGGTCCGTTACAAATGGCATGAACCGAGACAGTCCTATATCGAGGGTGTTCTCGCCCGTGGCGACCGTCGCCTGGGTGATGTCATCGAGGCAGCCTTCAAGGGCGGCGCCCGGTTCGACGCCTGGGATGAGCAGTTCAAATACGATCTCTGGCTCGAATGCCTCGAGCAGGCCGGACTTGATCCCAACTTCTATGCCCGCCGCGAGCGGACACGCCAGGAGGTTTTCCCCTGGTCCCACATCGACTGCGGCGTGACCGAGGAGTTCCTCTGGTCCGAATACCAAAAGGCCATTGCTGCCCAGACGACCCCCGAATGCCGTGAGCAATGCTCCGCCTGTGGTGCCCAGTGTTTCGGCGGAGGTGTCTGCTATGAGTGAGACCTTCATCATCCGTCTGCGTTTTTCTCGCCAGGAACCGGCGATCTGGCTGGCCCATCTTGACATGATGCGCACCTTCGAACGCTCGATCCGCCGGGCGGATCTGCCGATCTGCTGGTCCCAGGGCTACAATCCGCGCCCGCAGATGACTTTTGCCCTGCCGATCAGCGCCGGCCTGGCGACCACAGGCGATTACCTCGACATTTCACTGACGCACGACCTCGACCCTGCCACGGTGATGGCGCGGCTCAACCGTTCCCTGCCGACCGGATTTGCGATCCTGGACGCCAGCCGGGCAGCCCCAGCCAAAGCCAGCCTGATGAGTCTCGTCCGGGCAGCCGACTATCGGTTGGAAACACCAGGGCTTGCTGAAGCGGTCGCCCGGATCGCCAATACCCAGCCCCTGGTTGTCGAAAAATTCAGCAAAGGCAAAATGGTGGACGTCGATATCCGCCCCCTGATCGAAAAGATCCAGCTTAAAGGCCCGGATTGCCTGGAGATGCGGGTCAAGGCGGGCAGCTCGGCCAATCTGCGCCCGGACCTGTTCCTCAAGGCTCTGGAAACCTATGGCGATTTGCCAGCCGCGGCCGCGGCCGATTGTGCGGTCACCCGCCTCGCCCTGATTCTCGACACAGACAGTCCGGCTGCTGCCGGATCCTAAGGCGTGATGGCACAGGACCTGGTGATCTTTTCCGATCCCGCAGGATGGCCCCAGGCCGTCCTGGTCGAGGACGGACAGCCAGTCGAATGGATCCGGCCTGCGCCAGAGCCAGCTGCCCGGCGCCAGGACATCCTCCTCGGCCGGATTGAATCGCTCGATCCGGCCCTGGGCGCTTTCATTGCCATCGGTGAGGTTGCACATGCACTGCTGCCGATCCGGGAGGTACCGACTGGCAGCAAGCCTGGACAGACCCTCCTGGTCCAGATCCGGCGCCTGGTCACGCACCAGAGTCCGGCCGGATCCACTGCCAAGGGCCATCTGGTGACCACCCGGCTCCAGTACCCAGGCCTCTTTGCTGTTTATGAGCCAGATCCGGACCGGATCATCCGGCGCAGCAAACTGGGTCTCGTCCCTGAAACAGATCGGGCGACATTGCTGGACCAGGAAACCACCGTGCTGAAAAACGCTCATGCTTCTGTCGTGTCTGCAGCCAAGTCTGGAGGTCCTGTCCCGCGCCTGATCTGGCGTCCGCGGACGGTCTGTGCTGCGGCCCTGGCGGACTGGGCCCGGCCAGACTTGCGCTCCATCCAATGCAACGACCTTGATTTGTTTAACCAGCTGGACGAGCTGGCCCGGGAACGTTGGCCAGCCCTGCGCCCGATCCTGACCCTGCGTCCGGAATCTTTCGACCTGCCTGCAGCTTTTCGCCTCAGCCACCTGGCGCAAGAGGTGACCCGGCGCCAGGTTCATCTGAAGAATGGCGCCAGTCTGGTCTTTGACCAGACCGAGGCCCTGCTGGTGATCGATGTCAACTCACAAAAGGCCCAGGCCCGCGACCCTGAAGCCCTGCGTGTGAAAACCAACTTGCTCGCTGCTGCGGAAATCGCCCGCCAGCTGCGCCTGAGAAATTCCTCGGGCATCGTTGTGGTCGATTTCATCCGCTTGCATCATGCAGAAGACCGGGCCGAGCTGGAACGTACGTTCACCTCTGAACTGAAAAAAGACCGGGGCAAGATCACAGTCGGTGGCCTGACCAAACTGGGCTTGTTTGAACTTGTACGCCAAGTGCCGTGAACAGGTGACAGGATTCAAGTTGACGCTCCCGGCAAAGACCGCTACATTGAAATAAGACCGGGCATGAACTTTTTTGGACAATGGAAAATCAGCGGCAAGGAGAAGCGCCATGATCACCAGAGTCATCAAACGGGATGGACGCGAAGTTGTTTTCAACATTGAGAAAATCGCCAGTGCCATCCACAAGGCGCTCGATGCCTCCACCGAAACCAATATCAAGGACCCGGCCCAGCCCAGAAGCCAGACCAGCATGGAACTGGCCACGGTGGTGGCCGAGCGGATTGACCAGACGGGCCAGCGCTGTCCATCGATCGAACAGATCCAGGACACGGTCGAGCAGGTCCTGATGGAATCGGGTTTTCCCGAAACTGCCAAGCGCTACATCCTGTACCGGTCCCAGCGGACCCGTGTGCGCGAGATGAAAACGCATCTGATGCAGACGTTTCATGCCATGAACCCCCTGTCAACGCCAGGGACTGATCCTGCCGCAGCTGGCAGGTTGCAGACGGCCAGCCAGACGTCACGGACCGCCAGCGACCATCTGAAAAATTATGGCCAGACCGGTGCCTGTTCCTACAATCTGCTCTATGTCCTGTCGCCGGAACTGAGCCAGGCACACCAGAATCTGGACCTCTTCGTCCACCACCTCGAAACCTATGCCCTGACCTTCGCCGACTTCCCCCTGGATTTGCGGCCCTTGTTTGCCGGCGGTTTCCGCAGTGGCTTGGCCAGCATCCGCCAGCCCTCCGACATCAGGAGCTATGCTGCCCTGGCCGGCGTCGCAGCCGCCAGCATCCGGCAGGAAATCAGTGGCCATGTGTACCTTGTGCATTTCGACCGGGCGATGGCGGATGGCGTCCGGGCAACCCAACAACGGCTTCTGGCCCGGTACGGCAATTGGCTGGCGCCCCAGCAAGCCAGTGAGCTGGCACAGGAAGACACGGCCCTGGCAACCTACCAGGCGATGGATGCCATATTGAACCAGTTCAAGACCCTGAGCTTCCAGTCCCTGTACGGAAACAGCCAGACCTGCATCCTGTTTGGACTGGAAACTGACCCTGAAGGCAGGCTGGTTACTGAGAAACTGCTTGAGGCTGCGGGCAAAGTGCTACCGGAAGATCCGGTCCATGCGCAGCAGAACAGGCAGCCTCGCCTGATTTTCCGTCTGGCTGCAGGGGTCAACTTGCAGCCGCAAGATCCGAATTACGACCTCTTCCAGCGGGCTTGCCGCTGCTGCGCCCAGACGGGGCAACCAGAATTTGCCTTCGCTGATCCACCCATGGCCAATCTGGCCACCGTCACGATCAATTTGCCCCGCTGCGCCATCCTGGCTCGCAATGATCTCAATTTGTTCTACCATCGTCTGGAGCATTTGCTCAGCCTGGCCATTGGTGCCCTGCTCGAGCGGTACAAGATCTTGCAGTCGCTTGGCACTGGCAGTTTCCCCTTCCTCAGTGGCCTGTCAGGAAAAGGAGAGGACCTTGCCAGGGCAGATGCCGGAAAGCTCGCGAACCATCTGGCCAAAGGCAGCCTGGCCATTGGCCTGACTGGACTTGCCGAAACACTGGTATCGCTGGTCGGTCGCCACCATGGCCAGAGCCGCGAAGCTGAAAGATTGGGTTTGGAAATGGTACAGATGATGCAGCGGGTCTGCTCTGATGCTTCGGACCAGCATGGCCTGTCCTTCCAGTTGCTGGCCGATTGCGATCCACTCGTGGCCAAGGCCTTTGCTGCATCCGACCGCAGAACCTATGGCCAGATTGCCGGTGTGACCAGCCATCAGGCCTATACGCCTGGGTTCAGCCTGCCCTGCCGGCCTGTCATCAAGAACCTGGACCGCATCCGGCTGGAATCACCCTATCATCAGTTGGTAGATGCCGGTCGTGTGCTGCGAATCTGCCGCAGCAGCGAGACTGCCGCCACACCAGACTCCATCGCGACATTTGTTCAGCAGGCGTCCGGAGCGGGTGTGGGACAAATGATTTTTGACAGCTTAGGGGAATGATCATGACTTCCTGGATCACTTTGCCGCACTTTTTCCAGACAGGCATGGTCTGGCAACAAAAGGCCAGAATCCAACTGGCCGGGCATGCCGGACCCAACAGCACCCTTACGGTTGAATGGACGCGGTTTCCTCTCGACCCACAGTCCGTCTCACCGCACGATCCCCGCTATGGCACCCTTTTCACGGTTGCAGTCGATTGTGACAACAAAGGTGCATTCAGTGTCGAGCTGCCAGCTTTTGATGCTTCTTTCGACCCGTGTGAGCTGATGGTCAGCGATGGAACACACAAGCTCTGCCTGCGAGATATCCTCGTTGGCGATGTGTTCCTGTTTGCAGGTGAACTGGCACAGCCCGGACAAGATGCGACTTTTGTCTCAGCGCCTTTGCATGCCGGGACTGTTCCGGCCGCGCAGCCCTATTTACGCCAGCTGGATCTTCTGGCGTCCAGTGCAGAAACGGTCTGGACCAGCCAGGCGCATTTTGAACCATCCGGACCTGGACAGGGCTGGAGTCTGTCTGCATTGGCCCAGCATTTTAGCCGGGAAATCTTGCCTGATATCCATATCCCGGTTGGCCTGCTGCTTTTCGATGTGCCTGGCCGTCGCCTGCGCGACTTTTTGCCAGACAACCGCAAGGGATTGTACCGCCAGCTCTCTGTCCTCAAAGGGTTTGGCGTCTGTGCCATCATCTGGTCCGGGTATCCCAAGGACCTTGACCGGCCGGACAAGCTGCAGGAAGGCCTGATGAAACTGGCAACTGCCCTGCGCTCGGATCTGAAAGCCGGACGAGGTTCTGAGCCAGCTTTCATTTTGTTCCATCTGCCCACGTATTCGGCTGGCCAACGCTGTTTCTTTGAACAGACCCTGGGTAATGAAGCCCTGACCTATGTCCGCCACCACCTCGCTGCACCGACTGCCCTGGTGCCCGTCTCTGGTCTCCACGCGTCCCATCCACTGGCAACGCTGGCCGAGCGGCTGCGCCTGGTTTGCCTTGGCTTGCTGTACCAGCGCAAGGCCCCCCGTTCTGCGCCTGAATGTGAAAGCATTGAGCTGGTGGGCGGTAAGCTGATGCTGACGTTTTCCAATATTGGCGAGGGTTTGCGCCTGATGCGGGACGACAGCCGGGTGCGCGGTTTTGCCATCTGTGGTCCGGACCGGGTCTTCCGTGAAGCTCAGGCCAAGGTCCTCTACGGCGTCCGGGTCATGGTCTGGCACGATGCGATCCCCAACCCTGTCGCAGTCACATATGGTTTCTATGACCTGAAAGAGCGTGCCAACTTGATCAGCAAAGACCATCTGCCCATCATCCCGTTCCGTTCCGACCAGGAAGACTCTGTCTATGCCCTGCCCAGGGAATGGATGCACTGCGATGACTCTGCCGAATGGCAAGTTTTTACCGGCTCCATCAAGATCCAGCTCGAAAAGGCGAACAAGTCCGAGGGCGAGGGGTCTTTGAGCTTGAATTACCAGGCAGAACCCGGCCAGAGAATTGCGTTCGGGCCCCGGATTGACCGGCCTTCAGACTTTCCGCCGCTGGATCTCTCGTCGGCCCCCAGGCTGGTTCTCGATGTCTTCAATCCGGATCTCAAGGAGAAAAGCCTCTCCCTGAAAGTCATGGCTATCGTTGCTCCAGGTGCCAGGGAAATCGAGACTCCTGCCCAGAAAATCATCCCTGCCCTGCGCTGGCAGACCCTTGGCTTTGACTTGCAACCTTTCGCCCAGGAGATCGACCTGGCCCAGGTGATCCGGATCCAGCTGGTGCTGCAGGACAAATCCAGTCGCGGCCAGCTCTATCTCGACAACATCCGCCAAACCTGAACTGGGGGCTGCGGGCTCTTTGCTTGTTTCCGTGAAAAATATCAAATTAATGCAACCTTACTACCAACAATGAAGACCAACCTGGAACCGCTGGTGATGTTAGCAGATTTGG